>Ga0307513_10009470_pt1 | contig 12321 bp, 6 predicted proteins | sample 15_EM_MG_FD_202174 | JGI IMG/M metagenome (GOLD analysis project Ga0307513, IMG submission 202174) | Populus trichocarpa ectomycorrhiza microbial communities from riparian zone in the Pacific Northwest, United States - 15_EM | ecosystem: Host-associated > Plants > Roots > Unclassified | place... | reverse complement strand
AATAAAAAAAAATACTAAAACTTTAAAATTAAGAAAAATGAATAAAAAAGATTTTATTTGTGTAAATTTATTTTTTATATTGTGTAATATTTTTTGCAAACATGATATAATACTTTGGGTTGGGTCAACTCTAATGCCCATTAAATGATAGTGGTGGCCTTTAGGTTTGTTTTTAAAATTAACCGAAGTGAATTGGCCAAGCTCAATTCAAAGTTTATACTCTCTATGGATCCAATACTCATTTTAGAAATAATCAATTTGATAAGTCTACTTTTTTAAGGGGCTGATGTTAAAATCTTTCATCCATGGCCAAATCAACAAGTCTCTTTTTTTAACGGATTGATGTCAAAATTCTCATAAATGGCCTAATTGATAAGTTATTTTAAGCGACCAATGTCCAAATTTTTAAATGGAAAAAACAACAAGTCTTCTATTTTAAAGAGACCAATGTCAAAGTTTTCATGAAATCTCCAATCAATAAGTGTCATTTTTAAAGGATTGATGTTAATATTTTCACGAAAAGCCTAATTGACGAGTCTCTTATTTTTAGGGACCAACATCAAATTTCTCACAAATAATTAGAAATAAATTAAAATATAAATTGTAAATAAGCTTAGAAAATAATTAGGATCATTAATGGCAATAAAAAAGATAGATTTAGGAGAAAACACATAGTAAAAGTAATTTTTTGTGAGAAAGGATGCGGTAAGAGTAACATCGTTCTTCCCATAAGCATAACTAGCCCCTTACTTTAATATTTAGAACTAATGATAATCTTTAGGATTCCTCTAATTACTAAATAGGGACTCTAATTTTTCATATATTATCCCACTTTATATTGGAGAGTTCTATTTATGTCTGAGTGTGACAGCATAGCGTGACAAAATGACCATTAAAAACAATACCTTGTACTTCTTTTAAAGGAATAGCTAATAATCTTTCTTCAATTAGAAAAATGAACATTGTATTCATGGAAATTTAAGGATATTTATATTCCTTCTAGGTAGTTAATGGAATAGCAAGCTTATAAACTTCTTTAGAAAAATGTCTTATCTTTTAATGGATTCTTCTAATTAAAAGACGATTCTTATGACGAAACGCTCTTTGGATTAAGGCTTTTGTTCCTACTACGCAAGTTGCTTACAACTATGTTTTTTAACTTAAAATCCTTGTAATAATTCTCACATTAGAGAATCTAGAAGATGGTTTAATTATCCATTTAAGTGTTCAATGTCGAGATTAAACACAAAGAGGATAACTTACCATCTAGCAAATATTTATTTAGAAAAAAAAATATTTTTGACATCCTTGATTATGATATCTTTTATAGTTTCGTAATTAACTCTCAATAAGAATTGCTTATTGATTCAATCATCATGAAACTTAGAAACATAAAGAACTATTGATAAGGTCATCTTTTTAGCATTGAATAATTTTGTTGGATAGGATCCATGCACCAATTATAAGCCTAACTAATAGTTTTTTTTCTCTTAACCCTTTTGTTTCAAGACACCCGTATAGCCAATTTAAGAATCATATGTTTTAACAATTTTAAAGGCTTTTAGATTAGCTAGGCATAGACATGAAAGTTCTTTTACACGAGCTTTAATCCTTTGAATTGCTCTAATATGCCTAAAATTCCATTATGAAGAGCTTTTCTTTAGTTTTGGGAATAATATATGACAATCTTAGGCCAGATGTTGATAAAAATCTGAAATATAGTTTAGACAACCCAAAGATTGTTACAACATAGTTTCGTCTTTAATTTTATTGGGGATTTTGTTAGCAAACTAGATCGCTCTTTCAATGGGCTCAATAAACCCAATTTGAATATAATGCCCTAGAAATATGACTTTTATATAAAATAGTTTCACCTTTTTAGCTGAAACTACTTTAGTAGCCATGATAAAGGCATTTAAGTGCTTGAAGTGTTCATCAATTAATTAGAGACATACTAGCATATTGCCAAAACCCAGATTTCATATTGAATTCAAAGAAGATTTTGGCTTTATTCAGCCTATTTATAAAATCCCTCTTAATAAGAATTGGATATTTAATCCATCTAAGTGTTTTATTAAGTGGTTTATAGTTTGTCACTAATTATGGAACTCCTCTTTCGAGTTTAGTAGTATTTTCCATATAGAATACCGGATAACTCCATAGGCTATGGCTTGTGTGCATACACACCTTTTGTAAGAGTTCCTCGATCTTTTTTTACAAATGGGTTGGGCTTTAGTGGAGATATTTCTCTCATTAAAACTATTTGTTGTTTAATATTCCAAAATGCATTTCGAATTTCATCACAAATTAACTTAAACCTTATAGGTTGTGGGAGCTTCACTATAGCTATAGACATAATTTATTATGGATTACTACAGTCAAATTATCATTTTGCTCTTGTGTAGAAAAAAATAAAGAGCCTTTTTTTTAGAGTAGTTTAGTCTTTTCTAGAGGTCCATTGGACATTAAAAGATTGTTCGAGTGTATGTTAGTATTTTTCATTTTTTTTGCATAGTGAAAACACATTTTTACCCATAAAGTCAATAAACTCTAGAGCTATTAACCAATGGTTGTTTAGTCTTTTCAAAAACTTTAAAAATGTTAAAAATACTTATTTACCCTTCAGGTAAAAAAATTAGAGTTGTTGATTAAGAGCTTTTTTAACTTTTCATTTATTAGAGCACAATAAAAATACATTTTTACCCTCAGAAAAGATAAATCAAGGCATAAGCCTAGGGGCATTTAAGTCCTTTCATGATTTTTTTTGTAATTCTTAAGTTCATGGAGGGCATTCTTGTACTTTTCATTTGAAAAACAATTATTCAAAAAAGCTGTTGGAGCATATGTGACACCATACGGTGGCCAAACCTACTCTTCCGTTGTGTTTTTAGAAGCCCCAACGTGTCCTCTTCCTTATAATGCGGTGCATGGCAATAGATGATGAGTGATTTGTTGTCGGCGGACGTTTTTTTTTTTTTCTTCCTTTTTTTTCTCTCTCTTCCAAAGAAAGTGCACATCTATCCTCTTTTCTTTAGATTTTTCAATTTTAGTCCCTGTGTTTTTTATTGCTTTTTTCATCTTTGGTCCTTTTATAAAATTTCTATATGTTTTCAATTTAGTCTTTCAATTACAATTTATCATATATTATTTTTTTCAATTCGGTCCCTATTCTTTTGATTTCTGATTTTTTTTCCTTGGCTCTTTTCTTAAAGTTCAGTTGGTTTTTAATTTTATCCTTCAATCAAAGTTTATGTTGTTTTATTATTTTCAATTTATCCCTCATTCTTTTAATTTTTTTCTTGTTGTTAAAGTTTTTTCTTTTAAAATTAACTCTCCAATTTAAAAAATTTTTATGCCCTCTAATTTATTTTTTATTTTGATTTTCACCTTCATTCTTTTAATCATAATTTTTTGTGAGATTGATTTTTTTTAAGTTTTATCTTTCAGCGTTTGATTTGTTAGGGAATAAACTTCGTAGTTTTTTTATTTGTCGTACTTTTAATCTAAAGGGTAACAAGTTTGAAAAGTTCATGCGGTTCGAGATCTTTTTTTCTCATTTTCTTTTAAGATTTTATCATTCTACATTATTTATTTGTTAAAAAAAGTGGTTTTGTGGTTATGTTCAATTTATTCTTTATTGGTTTATCTTGGTCTCATAGCCTAGACTATGGGTTTTGCTAGCCTTTTTTAAATAGATTTTTTTTTATTTTTTTTGTATTTAATTTTTGAAGAAGTTTTTTATTATATACAAATGAGCTTTATTTTATAAAAAAATATTTTTTTTCTTTTATTTATTCAATCAGTTTCGTATGTGTTTCTATTTCTATCTTTTATTGATTTTAATAAACAAATTCACTAGACACAAACTAGTAAATGTCTCAATTTACAAGATCAAATATCTTGACCTACATCCATCTCTTAATTTTTCTAGTTTCTCTTTTATTTATTGTTAATGATTTTTATTTATTTATTTACATAGATAATTATCGATTTATTTGATTAAATGCTTGCATAAGCTTTCCGATTTATACTTTCAATTTTTTATGTAAAAAAACATATCAAAATAGCCTGCATATCCATTTGTTTTTAAAACAATTGACCCGCGATGGAGTGGGGGTCAAGTAACTACTTTCTTTTACAATTTGTTGATCGATAAATTCAATTTCCTCCTTAATTTTAAGAGATACTAGCTAATCATCTAGTCTTTTAAATGTCATTTCATCCTTTAAAGAATTAAGAAAGTTTTCTTTTGTTTCTATTATCTCCGATAAGAGATTAATTTGGTATGGTATATTGAATATCATGCATGCAGAAATTAGAAATCCTTGAATTTATGAAGTAATACCCTTATCAATAATATAATAAGGAGTTATACTATGAAGAAATAGATTTCTATGAATTGATTTTTTCCCTAAACCTTTTATCGTTACTAAAGGAATAAGAATACATATTTCATTGCAGTATATTTATGCGTTAGAGAGTTTGTACTCTATAAGCAAACTTTGCTTATTAGTGGTGATTATGATTCAGGTAGTTTTGGACATCTACTTTATGGAAACTAATCCTCCGTGAATGCAATTAAGATTATCCTTAGAATCAATAAGAGATTTAGTTTTTAAAATAAAATCATTATTAATTATCAAAGTAATTTCAGTAATATATTTTTGTCATAAACCCTTTCAATTAGAAACCTATTCTAATTTAGTCTTTGGAGACTTCTAATATAATTCTTATTAGGATTAGAAACCTCCTCTATTTTTTAGATTCTTTTTCTAAATTAGAAAAGGTTTCATTTGCTAGAGACATTTTTTTTTATATAGAGGATTTACTTTGTCTTAGGCCTTCTAGCTCTTGTAATTTTCTATTTGGAGTTGTTTTAGGGTTTGTTCGCTTGAAGCGCTAATAGATGCTATGTTATATATTTATGATATAGAATAACTAGGAGCATATAATTTTACAAAAAGGGTAGTAGGCTTCTCTCTTTAAACACTGTAGTAATTTTATAGCAAATTCAATATGTTATTGCTACATTATGTGATTCATGCATCATATCATACCCTTTAAAGTCTTTACTAGTTTACTTTCCGCTATGCTGTGAGTTGAACAAAAAAAACTTAAACGCAAAAAAGAAATCCAAGATATAAGGAATTCTTTGATATTGTCATTAAACCCAGTCCAGCAAGTCAAGTCCAGGTTTTAAATTAAATCGTGTAGGAGTTACCTTAATGTGATCCAGTCAACTTGACGGGTTCAAAGACAAAACAAAAACAATCAATGAAAAAAAAAACAAAGACCAAATGTATAGGTTTAATGGCAACCTGTATGGCTGGTAAAAACCAGTTTGACTTTTAAAAAAATTAAAGTTGATATCTTTTTTTTAAAACATTGAAACGATGACGTATTGAATCAAATTTGATCAACCTAGGTTAATTCATCAAACTCGTGACCTTGATTATGGACTCCAATGGGTTCAATAATATTTTTTTTTTTAGTTATATGATAAAAAAAAATACCAGTTCAGAATCAACACAATATTAAATGATAAAATTGAAAAAAAAACAATAAAAAATCATCAAAAATAGAATGTTGAAGGTTTTTTTATCTAAAAAAAACAGGTCAGGTCAGACGCGTAAGCCTGAGCAACCTGGCGTGTCAGGGCCTGGGTGAGACTCATAATCCTAGGCCATATTTATTTATTTATTTTATAAAGGGCAAGTGATATGTTGTCCTCCTTTTATTATTATTTTTTAAAGAAACAAGCGACATGTTGCCAGCTAAGGGCAGGCCATGTCATTTGCTATTGCCCAGTATAGAATTATGTCAACACTATGGTGGTCAAAAATCTTGGTGTAGGGTGTTTTTGGGTTGAAAATCCATTTTTAAGGTGTTTTCACACAAAAACACCTAATAAACTCTATAAAAGTCTTTCTAAATCACCTACTAACCTCAAAATACCCCAAAATTACCTAATAAAACCAAAATCAACTAAACCAAAAAAGATAAATGAAACCCGATCTTCTTTTTCAAGCATGTTTACAAGAGAAACTCATCATCATTGAACTTCTCTTATCGAATGGAATTTGTTGACACCAACTTAATCATTTTTTGTTGTTAGAATCGTGAAAATCAACCATTTCACTCTTTCATTATTTTTCAGCAACTTTCTCTCTTCTCTTTCCAACTCAAGGACATAAAAATTAACAAAATAAGCTTTTGGGTCAAAATAAAAATTATTGTGAATTTTAAGTATGTCATATATTTTCTTTGCGTTTTACATTTTAGTTCTTTGTCTTTTGATTTTGTATTTCTACTATAATTTGAAACCTAATTTCATATAATTAGACTGTAAAATGATGCAACTTAAAAAAAATAAACTTTAAAAATTATATAATAAAAGTAGGTAGTAGGTTCACTATTCATATGAACAATCACTGCCTCCTAGTTTTATTAGTTCTTGTTGATAATTAAAGACAAAGCATGCATAAATGATTGGATCATATAAGAAAACTGTGACATTTGTACTAGAACGAGAATAAATTGATCCATCACACAAAATAGATTTTATAAACTCATTTATGGAGTCTTTAAACATGTTATGCCTCATATTGCTCATCACTATTAGTGTAAAGGTGTTTAATCTTATCTTTGTAAAAGGTTTGAGGTAAAATTACACAATATCTGTTTTTATATTCATTTATGAACTTCTATAAAAGGAGATTAAAGGTGTCATACTCTATAGTTATAGGAATAGTGTTTACCATCTTGATAACATAATGAGATAATAAATTAAATTTCCTAGATTGATAAATATGAGATTTTGGAGTTGACAAATTTTTCTAGTTAGATAGCCTTTTTTCTAAGTTCTTTATTAAGAATAATATTTGTATTATTATAAGAAAAAAAGGAAGAAGTTCTAATAGTCTTAGACATGCCCCTAATAAATTTATAGGTTTATCAGTAATCACTGTCAATGAATTTTATTGCCTTGAACAACAAAGGCCTAAACTCAACTCATATGGCCTAAAACAAAGGACTTACAATGCAATATAGGGTTGCTCTAGGTTTTACACAAACAAACCTATGGTAAATCAACCAAAAGAACAAGGCTCTCGTCATGGAATTTCTTGCATACCTATGCAAAAACCATAAGATTTATGAAATTGATGCTTTGACGACTTTCGTGCTTTAAATAACCTACTAGAAAACCATAGAGGAAGAAATTCCATTAGGTTTGAACTTTTGCAACTTTTGTGCGGGAAACTTTACGCACTTTTTAAAAATTAGCTGTCAAGTAATTTTAGCCTCTTTTTCAGGCCCGTGATATATTTTTGCATATGAACACAAAAACCATATAATTTATGGAATTTAAATTTTTACAACTTTTAAGCCTTAATTAGCTTATTGGGAAACTTTACACCCTTTTGAGGCTATACAATGCATTTTTAATATTAGTGCAAATTCCATAAGGCTTGTGAAACTGAGGATTTTGCAAAAGTTCCCTTAACTAGCCTACAATAAAACTTTAAACACTTTTCAGGGCCACATAATACATTTTTTACATATCGTTTGGAATTTGGGCTATTGCAATTTTTATGTCTTAACTAACGTAACAAAAAAATTTAGACACCTTTTGTTGCTTCATATATGTTTTTACATGCCAATACAAAAACTATAAGGTTTGTGAAATTGGTGTTTTAGAAACTTTTATGTTTCAAATAGCATACTAGATTATTTTAGGCATATTTTAGAACCTCCCGATGCATTTTTATATACCTATGTAAAAACCATAATGATCATGGAATACTAGCTTTTGCAAACTTTATGCCTTTACTAGCCTACCACCAAACTTTATGCACCTTTCAGTGCCTTTCATACCTATATAAAAACTATAAGTAAGGTTGTTAAAATCGCGATTTTGACACGGCATGGAAAATGCAAAACAAACTCGAATCGTAAAAATGAATCATAAAATCATAAAATTATAAGGAATTTTAAAATACATTAAAAAAACAGCATACTAGAAATACAGAAGCCATACAAGTTACAATCTCAGTTAACTTGCAACATTCTAAATTATAATAAATCCAAATCCATTCATCACACTCATCTATATAAACACACACACGGTAAAATTTAAATAAAAAATTTGAATGCAAAATCTCAAAGATAGAAAGAAACTTTGAATCAAAATCTCAAATTCTCAATCTTTAACATTATTAGAGTAAACTGTAAAGATTAAAGCCCAAATTCGAATGAACTTAATTAAGATCAACAAAACTACCTAAACAACAGTCACACAAAAGATTAAAGCACCAAATTAGACAACTTTAAATCACGAAAAAAAAAACAAATATAGGTTCTTACCTCTGTTCTGAGCAGATCAATATTGCAACTAGAGAAAATCAATCATGAATCCAATCAAACTTGGAGCCTGCGAATCCAATCAAACTAATATTAGAAACCTTAAAAATAGAGTAAGAAATAATTAATGTTATTTTAGTTTATTTGTGTGCACTGTGCACCGACAAGGAGAAACGAACAGGGAAAAAAACAGCTCCCCTGGCCCTGGTAGTTAGCAATAGAGAAGAGAGAACCATTGAATTTTTGTCTTAACTTAAGACCACCTCTCGTCGATTTATGTTAGGAGTTGCCTAGGATTCAGTGAGAGACCCATGACAAATAAATTACTCTAGACTCTAGATCATGATGCTCTTTGCAGGAGGTGAAAAAAGATAAACAGAGTAACTTACCTGGTGGAGACTGGAGAGACGCCGTTGTTGTTGTGTGGACTCTGGTTCTCACGGTAGTTGGTGAAAAGGACGTCGTCGATGATGGAAAAATAAAAAAGAAGAGGGTTGTTGGTGGTGGTTGATTGTTGGACCGTGGACGGCTGAGAGAAAGAGATTAAGAGACTGAGGATTTAGAAATTTAGGGATTTCAATTTCAATTTCTCTGTGAAAGTTAAACACTAAAGTCTAAAAGTTTGAATTGAAAGAACGTGATTTTGCAATTTTCACTTTTGTTCTGTAATAGGCCAAGTGCCAATAGTCGGTCGACACCTGTAATGTCAAATGCAATTTTATCTTCTGCGGGTAAAATCATTAAATCGGTGGTGAAATCGCGATTTTACGCGATTTCACCTGATTTTAACGATTTTACCCATTTTCGAGTTTTATGAACGATTTAGCATGTAAAGCCTACATTGACTCATAAAATCGTACGATTTTACGAGTCAAATCGCGATTTTAACAACCTTGATCATAAGGTTTATGGAATTTGGGCTTTTGCAACTTTTGTTATTTAATTAGCTATAAGACAACTTTATGCACTTTTTATGACCTCGTGATATATTATTACATACCAGCTCAAAAACCATAAGGTTTTTGGAATGAGAGCTTATGGTAATTTTGGGCCTTAGTTAGCCCACCGATAACTTTTGACACCTTTCGTGGCCCTACAATATGTTTATAAGATTTATGGAGTTTGTGGTTTGGCAACTTTTGTGCTTTAAAACACCTAATGGGAAACTTTATACACCTTTTAGGGCCCTGTAATATGTTTTTGTATACACATACGAAAACCATAAAAATCATGGAATTTAAGCTCTTGTAAATGTTGTGTCTTAACTACCTTTTTAGGCAACTTTATGCACATTTAAGAGCCTTATAAAATGGTTTTCCATACCGGTGTGAAAACTCTAAGGTTTGTGGAAAATGAGCTTTTCTAACTTTTATGCGACAACTTTAAACACCTTTCATGTATCAACAATATGGTTTTGCATACCTAAATAAAAGCCATAACACTTGTGGAGTTGGTGCTTTGGAAACTTTTATAACTTAAGTAGCCTAGAGGCAACTTTACGCTACTTTTAAGTCCTCACGGTACATTTTGCTATAACGATATGAAACCATAAGGTTTCTGGAATTTTTGGTTTGTAACTTTTATGCCTTAACTAGCTTATTAAGAAAAATTTTTAGTTTTGGGGCTCCAAAATTAATTTTTTAATACCCATGTGAAAAATTTAACATTTATAGAATCTATGCTTTTACATCTTTAGTGTCTTAACTAGTATACCGAGCAACTTTTATTATCTTTTATGGTCACGCAATATGTTTTGGTATACCTATGTGAAACCATGTGGTTTAAAAAATTGGTGCATTTCTAACTTTTGTGCCTTAACTAGCATACTAAGCAACTTTAGACACATTTTGGTGCCTCATACAATGATTTTACATACCTATGCAAAAATCATAAGGTTTGTTTAATTTAGGTTTTACAACTTTTATGCCTTAACTAGTCTGGACAACTTTAGGCACCTTTCCTAGCCGTACAACATGTTTTTACATACCAGCAGTGTGAAAAATAATAAACTTTGTGGATTTGGAGATTTAGCTACTTTTGTGCCTTAACTAGCCTACCAAGCAATTTTACGCAATTTTTAGGCCTTATAAAACATTTATCATAACAGTAAGGCAACCATAAGGTTGGTGGAATTTGTGTTTCTGCAACTTTTATGCCTTAACTAACTTGTTAGATAATTTTAGCCACCATTCATGGCCTCATGATATGATTTTACATATAGACACAAAAACTATAAAATTTGTGAAATTGGTGTTTTTGTAACTTTTGTACGATAACTAGCCAATTATGAAACTTTATGCACCTTCAATGCTACCCCAAACATTTTTTAATATCATTGTGAATTTTATAAGGTTGTGAAATGAGGGCTTTTGCAATGTTTTTGCCTTAACCAGCCTAGTCTCACAATATGTATTTTCATACATGTCAAATTAGGGCTTTTTGCAATTTTTATGCCTTAAGTAGCCAAGCAAACAACTTTAGATACTTTTCATTGCCCCATTACATGTTTTTGCATACGGTATGAAAACCATAATGTTTATGGAATTGAGTTGGGGTGTAAAATGAATGATATCTAAGTAATTTAGTGGTATATTTGGTATTTGTACAAAATTATATTGCCATTGAAATAGATTGGCTAACTCCCAAAATAGTTTTTTTTTTTTTTTTGTCTGTGCAGCCCCACAAGCACCGCTAAGCAGTCGAGCAATAGTACATTGAAATTAAAAAATAAACGTCTCAATCTCTCTCGTTTTCATCGGTGTTGCGTCAAAAGCTTTTGATTAATTGATAAATCATCCAAAGTCTAAGCAATCATCTACGAAATATACTGTGCAGCCCCTCAACAATAATGAAGGAGCAGTGGAGTATATCCCATAGCCATAACTACACAAAATTGAAGCACTCCATGATCAAGATAGCCATCGTTAGCTTCCTAGCAATAGGCATAGCAACTTCTTTCTCCTTTTTACTATCTTCTTCTCTACCCAAATCATATTATCATTCCCTCTACATATCCAACTCCATCTCTGACAATGCATCGATATCACACGACCTCTACATGCTCACCCGCCGACCCCATGCTGCTGGAACAGAAGCCAACGCCCAAGCTGCGGCCTATGTTCTATCTACTCTCGTGTCATACAACATCGATTCCCACATCGTCTCCTATGATGTTTCATTGACTTATCCTATTTCACGATCCTTAATCTTAACACAACCAGAACCAGCATCAGAGCAATTACCAATCACGTTTGATCTTCGTCAAGAGATTTATGATGGCGATCCATATGCTGACGTGGCCCATGAAGTCTTGCCCACTTTCCATGCCTATGCAAAGTCAGGTACAGTTCGTGGAGCTGTGGTTTATGCGAACTACGGGCGGGTGGAAGATTACAAGACATTAAAAGAAATGGGAGTGAATGTAACGGGGACTATTGTATTAGCAAGGTATGGAAAGATTTTCAGGGGAGACATCGTAAATAATGCATTTGAGGCAGGCGCAATAGGAGCAATTGTGTATACAGATAGGAAGGACTATGGGGGTGGAGGTGATGAGGGATGGTTTCCTAAGGCAAAGTGGATGCCACCAAGTGGAGTTCAGGTGGGATCTGTTTATGACGGGGCCGGTGACCCGAGCACACCTGGATGGCCGAGTATTCAAGGATGTGAAAGGATATCGGATGACGAAGTAGAGAAACAAGGCAATGTTCCTTTAATACCTTCATTGCCTGTATCAGCGGCTGACGGTGAAACAATCATGCGGTCTGTCGGTGGACAAGTGGCAAATGAAGACTGGCAAGGAAGCAAAGATAGTCCAACATATAGGCTCGGACCAGGGCCCGGGATTCTAAATCTTACTTATACTGTAAGATCATTAAATTCTACTATTTACTTGCTTATTTTTTATAGAACTATATATATATATATATATATATATATATATATATATATATATATATA
>Ga0307513_10009469_pt1 | contig 12321 bp, 5 predicted proteins | sample 15_EM_MG_FD_202174 | JGI IMG/M metagenome (GOLD analysis project Ga0307513, IMG submission 202174) | Populus trichocarpa ectomycorrhiza microbial communities from riparian zone in the Pacific Northwest, United States - 15_EM | ecosystem: Host-associated > Plants > Roots > Unclassified | place... | reverse complement strand
TCAGGTTCAGGCCGGGAGCTAGGGTCTTGGCGCATGCATACTTGTGAGGCTTAAAACACTATCGCAGGGGGTGCTGCAAATCACCCGTGACAATCAAGACTCAGTACTTTTCATGATCTTTCGACAATCTAAGATCTATATCTTTATCCGCCGTCATTGGCAAAGTGCCTTCGTTATCTATCCCACGATACAGTATCCAAGCCATACAGATCCAGATCTACATCACAACGTCGCGGTACACCCTAAGTCGCATTCCCTCCGTGTACGTCCCCTAGGGCTCACCGCCGGCGAAATGTACAGCGTCGGTGAAATCTATATAAAGACCCCTGCGACCCGTCCCTCGCTCTACGCTCCGCGCCCTCTACACCTCCAGTCATTGAAATTACAACTCCACGGCGTTCAGTGCACGATCCCCCCTCGCCCCCTAACTCTACCCTCCCTTCAGGCTTCGCGTTCCTGATCCCCCATCGTCACGATGGAAGACCTCCCTCCCCTTCCCTTCTCGGGGGTTCCGTCAAGGGCCGCCTCGGCACAGTCCTCCTCCCCTGAGCTCAATGAGTCCCACCTCTACATACGCGACTTTGTTCGCGAGACCCACCAAAGGCTTAACTTCACCTCTGTCCAACTCCCCATCCTCGACGATCACCAGCTCTCTGGTCTTTCGGACGGGGAGACGATCCTCGTCCCCCTTTCCTGCTCCTCCCTCAACGCGCTCGCCTCCATGACGCGTCAGCTGGACACCATAACAACCCAACTAGGCACTATTCAGGCGGCCGTCCACACCATGCCCACCTGGGCAGCCCTCCAGGGGGTGCTCAAACCGATCAACGCAGCCGTCCGTGACCTGTCACATAGGGTGACTGCCCCCCCCCCCAAGCGCCTCCCCCCACTCGGCCTCCTGTCCCCCCGACTAGTGTAACCACACGGCAGGGCCCAGCCCCCACTGGGCCGTCTGGTCCTCTGTCCTGTGCACCCACACCACCTCTCCGCAGGCCCAAAGCGCGGGCACCCCCCCTAGCAAGGGCCCCCTACCCTCCTCTTTTGACCCGGACATACCCAGATATGACGTGGCAACCCGATCCTTCTACGGCGACCGCGGGGCGTACGCGGACCAGTTCCCGGACTCATGGGAAGCAAACGCGTTCCGAGAAGGGAAGTACCCCGACCCCACCACCTTCATTGCAGGACACCTCGCTCCTGACTGCCCCAAGCCCCAGCAATCGTATGCCAAGGTCGCCTCTGCCGGCGCTCCTAAGGGCAAGAAAAATAAGAGCTCCCTCACGGCCGCCCAAGTCGCGTCAGCCAGCAACAGTGTGCCTGGCATCCAGCCACCGAAGTCGCTCCCCACGGCCGAAAGAAGATTTTACGGTCCCCATTCCTCCCCCTCTGAGCACCAACAAGCGTCCCTCATGGCTGCCACTTTCTCTGACATAGCTGCTCGCGTTCTTAGGGATGCGAACTGTATCCTCCCCCTTGCGGTCACGACCAAGGTTAACGACCGTGGTTCAGTCACCCTACTCGTCACCGACCCTGCCACCCCTGCCGCCCCCTTCGCTCCATACTTCGACGCTGTCTCGGCCCAGCTCAACAAGTCTTTCCCGGTGGGCGAGTCCCCCTGGTTGCCCTTTCGCCTCGCCCCCAACAAGGCCCAACTCCCCATCCACTCCCTCCCCATTGCCTTCCTCCCCGAGAACCCTGACGAACTCCTCCCCTGCCTCGGGGAGTCGATCCTCAACTCCAAGAAGATTCGTATCCTCGCCGCCAGATACCTCAACCCAGACGTCGCATCCAGGGAGGGCATATCTGCCACCTCCGTCATCGTCTCAGTCCACCCCGGGGACGTCCCAGCGATGGGCTCCTCCATACGCCTCTTGTCCCGCTCGAGGACTGTCGAGCGTGCCTACTCCTCTAATAAATACACGCAATGCAAGAACTGCGGGGGCTACGGACACGTCGCTCCCAGATGCCCCTCACCTGACCCTGTCTGCCCCATCTGCTCCCTCAACCACACCCGTGCCATGCACCGGTGCTCCAACCATACTTACCCTGGAGGAGGCAACCTTAAGGCTACTCCTGGCTGTTGTTCTTCCTCACCGCCGCGATGCGCCAACTGCCAGGGCGCCCACACTGCGACTCACAGGGATTGTGACTCCCGCCCGGCTCCGCCCACTCTCAGGCGTTCCACCGCTGCCGAAGAGGTTGTTCTCCCGCCGCCCGCCGGCGACGAGATGGACACGGCCACCGACGAAAACGACCTCTCGCCCCCCGCTTCACCCACCCGCTCCCTCCAGTCAGTGTTCGAGATGGCTACTCCAAGAGCCAGAAGCTCAACGATACTTCCGGCCCCAGTAGGCCCCAGCCAAGGCAGCCGCTCGCTCCCTCCCGCGGAGCCCGCTAGCCCCTCACCTATGACCAGAACTCCGTCGGGCCTGGCCCGCTAATGCAGTATAACCAGACATCGTGTGGTGGGGAGCAGGCCTCCCCCCCCCCTCCGAAACCCTTCACCCTCGTTCAACACAACTGCCTCGGGAGCTGGGATGTGTTTCTTTCGCTTTTTGGGTGATTCACGCAACGGTCCCTCCCTCCGTCCATTGTCGCCCTGCAAGACCCTCCGGTCTACGGGGGCAAACTTCCCACATTTAACCAATTTACAGTGTTTTCACCCCCCACTGATGGTGGCTGCAAGCCTCGCGTCGCCTTTTACGTGTACAGTTCTTTTTTGGTTTCTGTTTCCCTCCTGCCTCAGTTTTTCGGACGGGGTGATGTTATGGCTTTGGACCTCTTCACCCCAGACCGCTTTTTTAACCCCTCCACGACTGGTTTTACGATCGTAAATTCTTACAGCACGAAGGGTCGTCTCAACAACACCCGCTCCGTTCCCCTGGATCTTATCTTCCCTGTGTCCCCCCTCCCCACGCTCACACTGGGCGACCTAAACATTCACCACCCGACGGCAGACCCCCTTAGGGTCTTCAAAGAGGACGAGATAGCCACCTCGAGCCCCTACTTTGACAGTGCCACGGAACTGGGGTTCTCCCTCTTTAATGTCCCAGGTGTTTTTACTCGGTTTTCTATGTCCCTCGTCGGGCGCCCCGGCGTCCTCGATCTTGCCTTTGCTTGCCCCCCCCTAGCCCCATACTTTTCAGAGTGGTCCGACCCCCTCCCCTCCACCGGCTCCGACCACATCCCGATACTCCTCCGCTTCGAAGCCCCCCTCTTTCGCGCGCCCCCCCCGACCCCCAACTGGGCCTTGACTGAATGGCCTGCACTTGAATCCTCACTCAAGGCGACACGTGTCTCTCGTCCCCCCCCCATCCCAACCACCCAGTCGTTGGACATTTGGTTCAAGACAAACCTTGACAGGATAATGGCCGAGTTGGCCATCCACACCCCGGTAAAGTGGGTAACCTTCCGGTCAAAGCCCTGGTGGTCCGCCCTCCTCTCTCAGCTCCGAAAAGCGTTTAACGGGGCCCTCCGCTCCTCGAAGGTAGACAGGTTTGATGCGGCACTCCTCGCTTCGGCGAGGGCTGCTACGACGGCCTACTTCAAAGCAATCAAGAAAGCCAAGAGAGACCACTGGTCTGCTTTCCTGGCTACAGCTACCCCTCAGATGGTCTGGACGGCGAAGAAGTTCGCTGTGGGCAGACCCCCCCCTCGTTTCCCCGTGTTGCCGGGTGCCGCAACCCCGCTGGAGCTAAACAAGGCCCTCCTCGAGCACTTTTTTCCTGGCGAACCGGCCAGACCTGTCGACTCCATCTTGCTCCCGTTCAAAGACTGCCCGGCGCTGGCAGTCGACGAGGTTGGCAGGGCCCTTGCCAAGTCTTCACCATCATCGGCCCCGGGCCCTGACATGATCCCCAACTCGGTATGGAAAAGGATACATAAGGTGGCTCCGCACCTTATCCTGGACGTCCTCTCCCCGCTAGTGGCCCATGGGTTCCACCCTCCCGCCCTGAAACTGGCAGATGGCATTGTGCTCGATAAGCCGGGGAAACCCTCTTATGATTCGCCCTCCTCCTTCCGCGTCATCGTGCTACTACAAACCTTTTCGAAGATCCTAGAGAGGATCATGAATTCAAGACTATCGTGTGTGGCCCGTGTCGCGGGCCTCCTCAACCCCCACCAGTGCGGCTCGCTGGCTGGCCTATCGGCCGCAGACGCGACCACCACATTAACTCACGAGGTGAAGACTCTCCAGATGGCTGGCAGGAAAGTTTCAACGCTCTTCCTCGACATCAAAGGTGGCTTCGACAACGTGAACGCCTCGATCCTGTGCAGCATGCTTAAGGCACGGGCTGTCAACCCATACCTTGTCTCCTGGACCAGGTCTTTCCTGACCGGCAGGACGTGCAGGCTCCGCTTCCAAGGGTCGCCGAGGGTGTTCGCCCCGGTCGCCGTGGGCACACCGCAGGGCTCCCCCGTCTCCCCGCTCCTCTTTGTTATCTATGTCTCCCAACTCCATCATGAGGTCCCCCAGGGTCTCACCCTCTCCTACGTCGACGACTTTGGTTTGACGGCATCCTCGGCGTCCTACCGACGCAACATCCAGTTGCTACAGAGGCACTACGCAGTACTGAAGGCCAAAGGGGCCCGGCTGGGTGTCAGCTTCTCCGTTCCCAAAACAGAGCTTATCCATTGGCGGACTGCCAGGGATAGAGGCCCAATCTCCCGCTCCTCGATCCACCTGGACGGTTCGACCTTCCTCCCCAAAGACGAGCTGCGTTGGCTAGGATACTGGTTCACGCCCTCGCTCTCGACCACGCCACACTTCACCAAGAGGCTGGCCAAGGCACAGGCGGCCTTTGTGGCGGTCAAAAGGCTCTCCCCCCCGGGGATGGGCCTACCCCCTTTTCTGTGCCACCGGTTGGCGTCATCGCTCCTGTTCCCCATCCTCAGCTACGGCGCGGATACATTCAAACCCACTGCCCACATGACGCGGAAGCTCTCAGCCTTCTGGCACAAAATCCAGAGATGGACCACGAACTGCTTCGCGTGCACACCTATCGACATCCTGGCCGTCGAAGCCTGCCTCCCGCCTCTTGAACTCCTCCTCGCGTACAAACACCGCCTGGCCTGCCTCAGGGTGATGTGCTCCCCCCCGGAGCTTAACCCAGCTGCGGCTAGACTCCCAGCCACCCTCCAGACCCCCTCACTAAGCCGCCATACCCCCGATCACAGGGTCCTCTCTCGCAAAAACGCGGGCAGCCGCCTGCCGCTGCCATGGCTCCAACCCAGGCCGCCCTCAAAGAACAGGGCCCACCTTCCCCTAGACGCCCTCCCCCACTCGATGCTTTTCCTCCTCGGCCCTGGCGGCCTCGCCCCCCTCCCAGTCACCTCCCAGCACCTGCTATGCGAGACATATCCAACCCCCCCGGGCCGCTCCTACCCACAGCTTAAGCTCCTCTGCAAGAACCTCCTCATGGAGGAATGGGAGCAGGCCGCGCCGGATCCAGCAAGATACGCCTACCGCCCCTCACTAAAGCCCTATCCGTTTATGGGTCTATCCAAGTTCGACGCGGGACGCATTCACCAGATGAGATCTGGGAAAAGCTACCTCCGCGCCCATCCTTCCTGGGACGATGACGGCCCGACCACCTGCCCCAGCTGCCAAGAGGCCCCCGAGACCTTGGAGCATGCCCTCCTCCACTGTTCCGCCATGAGGCCTGCCAGGACGCGCCACCTTCAGGCGGTCACTGTGCTTGGCCCCGACGCCCCCCTATGGTCTTCGGCGGCCCTCTTGGGCGCCCTCACCCATTTCATCAGGTCTACGGCGAGAGCCTTCCCGCCGGGGATGTTTTCTCGCCCGGCTTCCTCCGCTGGTTCATTTTCTTCCCGCTCATCTAATGTAGTTTCATTTGGTTATTTTATGTCATCTCAGAAAAGCTAGGTTTACTTTGTTTATTTTTCATGCTATCCGCTGGTTCGACAAAGGGTTTTTCTTACCATACTTGGTTTAATTTCGCGCCCGTATGTGGGCCTGGGACCGGTACGGACCCCAGTTGAAGAGAATTGTTCCGGATGTTCCCTATGTTAGTTCGTTTTGGCTTTTTGGTTTTGTTTTCGCCATAGCTAGCGCTCCATGCGATTTCTTGTACCTTAACAACGAATATATGATATAAAAAAAAAAAGAAAAGAAAAAAGACCCCTCCCTCGCTCACGCTCCGAGCCCTCTACACCTCCAGTCATTGAAACTACAACTCCACGTCGTTCAGTGCACGATCCCCCCTTGCACCCTAACTCTACCCTCCCTTCAGGCTTCGCGTTCCTGATCCCCCATCGTCACGATGGAAGACCTCCCTCCCCTTCCCTCCTCGGGTATCCCGTCAAGGGCCTCCTCGGCGCAGTCCTCTTCCCCGGGGCTCAATGAGTCCCACCTCTACATACGCGACTTTGTTCGCGAGACTCGCCAAGGGCTTAACTTCACCTCTGTCCAACTCCCCATCCTCGACGATCACCAACTCTCTGGCCTCTCAGACGGAGAGACGATCCTCGTCCCCTTTTCCTGCTCCTCCCTCAAGGCCCTCGTGTCCATGACGCGTCAGCTGGACACCATAACAACCCAACTAGGCACTATTCAGGCCGCCATCCACACCATGCCCACCTGGACAGCCCTCCAGGGGGTGCTCGAACCGATCAACGCAGCCGTCCGTGACCTGTCACATAGGGTGACTGCGCCCCCCCCCCAAGCGCCTGCCCCCACTCGGCCTCCTGTCCCCCCGACTAGTGTAACCACACGGCAGGTCCCGGCCCCCACTCGGCCGTCTTTTCCTCCGTCCGGTGCACCCGCACCACCTCTCCCCAGGCCCAAAGCGCGGGCTCCCCCCCCTAGCAAGGGCCCCTTACCCTCCTCTTTCGACCCGGACATACCCAGATATGACGTGGCAACCCGATCCTTCTACGGCGACCCCCGGGCGTATGCGGACAAGTTCCCGGACTCATGGGAAGCAAACGCGTTCCGAGGGGGTAAATACCCTGACTCCACCACCTTCATTGCAGGACACCTCGCTCCTGACTGCCCCAAGCCCCAGCAATCGTATGCCAAGGTCGCCTCTGCCGGCGCTCCCAAGGGCAAGAAGAATAAGAGTTCCCTCACGGCCGCCCAAGTCGCGTCAGCCAGCAAAAGTGTGCCTGATACCCAGCCACAGAAGTCGCTCCCCACGGCTGAAAGAAGATTTTACGCTCCCCGTTCCTCCCCCTCTGAGCACCAACAAGCGTCCCTCATCGCTGCCACTTTCCCTGACATAGCTGCTCGCGTTCTTAGGGATGCGAACTGTATCCTCCCCCTTGGAGTCACGACCAAGGTTAACGACCGTGGTTCAGTCACCCTGCTCGTCACCGACCCTGCCACCCCTGCCGCCGCCCTCAATCCATACTTCGACGCTCTCTCTGCCCAGCTCAACAAGTCTTTCCCGGTGGGCGAGTCCCCCTGGTTGCCCTTTCGCCTCGCCCCCAACGAGGCCCAACTCGCCATCCACTCCCTCCCCATTGCCTTCCTCCCCGAAAACCCTGATGAACTCCTCCCCTGCCTCGGAGAGTCAATCCTCAACTCCAAGAACATTCGTATCCTCGCCGCCAGGTACCTCAACCCAGACGCCGCATCCAGGGAGGGCAAATCTGCCACCTCCGTCATCGTCTCAGTCTACCCTGGGGACGTCCCAGCAATGGGCTCCTCCATACGCCTCTTCTCCCGCTCGAGGACCGTCAAGCGTGCTTACTCTTCCAATAGATACACACAGTGCAAGAACTGCTGGAGCTACGGGCACGTCGCTCTCAGATGCCCCTCACCTGACCCTGTCTGCCCCATCTGCTCCCTTAACCACACCCGTGCCATGCACCGGTGCCCCAACCCGACTTGCCCTGGAGGAGGCAACCTTAAGGCTACTCCTGGCTGTAGTTCTTCCTCACCACCGCGATGCGCCAACTGCCAAGGCGCCCACACTGCGACTCACCCGGATTGTGATTCCCGCCCGGCTCCGCCCACTCTCAGGCGTTCCACCGCTGCCGAAGAGATTGTTCTCCATCCACCCGCCGGTGACGAGATGGACACGGCCACCGACGAAAACGACCTCTCGCCCCCCGCTTCACCCACCCGCTCCCTCCAGTCAGCGTTCGAGATGGCTACTCCAAGAGCCAGGAGCACAACGATACTTCCGGCCCCAGTAGGCCCCAGCCAAGGCAGCCGCTCGCTCCCTCCCGCGGAGCCCGCTAGCCCCTCACCTATGACCAGAACTCCGTCGGGCCTGGCCCGTTAATGCAGTACAACCAGACATCGTGTGGTGGGGAGCAGGCCTCCCCCCCCCCTCCGAAACCCTTCACCCTCGTTCAACACAACTGCCTCGGGAGCTGGGATGTGTTTCTTTCGCTTTTTGGGTCATTCACGCAACTGTCCCTCCCTCCGTCCATTGTCGCCCTGCAAGACCCTCCGGTCTACACGGGCAAACTTCCCACATTTAACCAGTTTACAGTGTTTTCACCCCCCACTGATGGTGGCTGCAAGCCTCGCGTCGCCTTTTACGTGTACAGTTCTTTTTTGGCTACTGTTTCCCTCCTGCCTTGGTTTTTCGGAAGGGGTGATGTTATGGCTTTGGACCTCTTCACCCCAGACGGTTTTTTCAAACCCTCCACGACCGGTTTCACAATCGTAAATTCTTACAGCACGAAGGGTCGTCTCAACAACACCCGCTCCGTTCCCCCGGATCTTATCTTCCCTGTGTCCCCCCTCCCCACGCTCACACTGGGCGACCTAAACATTCACCACCCCACGGCAGACCCCCTTAGGGTCTTCAAAGAGGACGAGATCGCCACCTCGACCCCCTACTTTGACAGGGCCACGGAACTGGGGTTCTCCCTCCTTAATGTCCCAGGTGTTTTTACTCGGTTTTCTATGTCCCTCGTTGGGCGCGCTGGCGTCCTCGACCTTGCCTTTGCTTGTCCCCTCCTAGCCCCCTACTTCTCAGAGTGGTCCGACCCCCTCCCATCCACCGGGTCCGATCACATCCCAATTCTCCTCCGCTTTGAAGCCCCCCTGTTTCGCGCGGCCCCCCCGACCCCTAACTGGGCCCTGACCGACTGGCTCACCCTTGAATCCTCACTCAAAGCGTCACGTGTCTCGCCTGCCCCCCCCATCCCAACCACCCGGTCAATGGACATTTGGTTCAAGACAAACCTTGACAGGATAACGGCCGAGCTGGCCCTCCACACCTCGGTAAAGCGGGTAACCTTCCGGTCAAATCCCTGGTGGTCCGCTCTCCTCTCTCAGCTCCGGAAAGCGTATAACTCAGCCCTCCGCTCATCGAAGGTAGACAGGTTTGATGCGGCACTCCTCGCTTCGGCGAGAGCTGCTAGGACAGCCTACTTCAAAGCAATCAAGAAAGCCAAGAGAGACCACTGGTCTGCGTTCCTGGCTACGGCTACCCCTCAGACGGTCTGGACGGCGAAGAAGTTCACTGTGGGCAGACCCCCCCCTCGTTTCCCCGTGTTGCCGGGTACCACGACCCCACTGGAGCTAAACAAGGCCCTCCTAGAGCACTTTTTTCCTGGCAAACCGACCAGACCTGTTGACTCCATCCTGCTCCCGTTCAAAGACTGCCCAGCGCTGGCGGCGGACGAGGTTGGCAGAGCCCTTGCCAAGTCTTCACCATCGTCGGCCCCTGGCCCTGACATGACCCCCAACTCGGTATGGAAAAGGATACATAGAGTGGCTCCGCACCTTATCCTGGCCCTTCTCTCCCCGCTGGTGGCCCATGGTTTCCACCCTCCCACCCTGAAACTGGCAGATGGCATTGTGCTTGATCAGCCAGGGAAACCCTCTTATGATTCACCCTGCTCCTTCCGCGTCATCGTGCTACTGCAAACCTTTTCGAAGATCCTAGAGAGGATCATGAATTCAAGACTGTCGTGTGTGGCCCGCGTCGCGGGCCTCCTCAACCCCCACCCGTGCGGCTCGCTGGCTGGCCTATCGGCCGCAGACGCGACCACCACGCTAACCCACGAGGTGAAGACGCTCCAGATGGCTGGCAGGAAAGTTTCAACGCTTTTCCTCGACATCAAGGGAGGCTTCGACAACGTGAACGCCTCGATCCTGTGCAGCATGCTTAAGGCAAAGGCTGTAAACCGATACTTTGTCTCCTGGACCAGGTCCTTCCTGACCGGAAGGACATGCCGGCTCCGCTTCCAAGGGTCACCGAAAGTGTTCGCCCCGGTCGCCGTGGGCACACCGCAGGGCTCCCCTATCTCCCCGCTCCTCTTTGTTATCTATGTCTCCCAACTCCATCATGAGATCCCCCAGGGCCTCACCCTCTCTTACGTCGACGACTTTGGGTTGACGGCGTCCTCGGCGTCCTACCGACGCAACACCCAGTTGCTACAGAGGCACTACGCAGTACTGAAGGCCAAAGGGGCCAGGCTTCGTGTCAGCTTCTCCGTCCCCAAAACAGAGCTTATCCATTGGCGTACCGCCAGGGATAGAGGCCCGATCTCCCGCTCCCCGATCCACCTTGACGGTTTGACCTTCCTCCCCAAAGACGAGCTGCGTTGGCTGGGTTACTGGTTCACGCCCTCGCTCTCGACCACCCCACACTTCACCAAGAGACTGGCCAAGGCACAGGCGGCCTTTGTGGCGGTCAAAAGGCTCTCCCTCCCGGGGATGGGCCTACCCCCTTTTCTATGCCACCGGTTGGCATCATCGCTCCTGTTCCCCATCCTTAGCTATGGCGCGGATACCTTCAAGCCCACTGCCCACATGACGCGGAAGCTCTCAGCCTTTTGGCACAAAGTCCAGAGATGGACCACGAACTGCTTCGCGTGCACACCTATCGACATCCTGGCCGTCGAAGCCTGCCTCCCCCCTCTTGAACTCCTCCTCGCATACAAACACCGCCTGGCCTGCCTCAGGGTGATGTGCTCCCCCCCGGAGCTCAACCCAGCTGCGGCCAGACTCCCAGCTGCCCTCCAGACTCCCTCACTGAGCCGCCATGCCCCCGATCACAGGGTCCTTTCTCGCAAAAACGCGGGCACCCGCCTGCCTCTGCCATGGCTCCAACCCAGACCGCCCTCGAAGAACAGGGCCCACCTTCCCCTAGACGCCCTCCCCCACTCTATGCTCTTCCTCCTCGGCCCTGACGGCCTCGCCCCCCTCCCGGTCACCTCCCAGCACCTGCTAGGCGCGACATACCCAACCCCCCCCCCGGGCCGCTCCTACCCGCAGCTTAAGCTCCTCTGCAAGAAGCTCCTCATGGAGGAGTGGGAGCAGGCCGCGCCGGATCCAGCGAGATACGCCTACCGCCCCTCACTAAAGCCCCATCCGTTTATGGGCCTTTCCAAGTTCGACGCGGGACGCATTCACCAGATCAGATCTGGGAAAAGCTACCTCCGCGCCCATCCTTCCTGGGATGATGACGGCCCGGCCACCTGCCCCAGCTGCCAAGAGGCCCCAGAGACCTTCGAGCACGCCCTCCTCCACTGTCCAGCCAAGAGGCCTGCCAGGACCCGCCACCTTCAGGGGGTCACTGAGCTCGCCCCCGACGCCCCCCTATGGTCTTCGGCGGCCCTCCTGGGCGCCCTCACCCGCTTCATCAGGTCTACGGCCACAGCCTTCCCACCGGGGATGTTTTCTCGCCCGGCTTCCTCCGCTGGCTCAATTTCTTCCCGCTCGTCTAATGTAGTTTCATTTGGTTATTTTATGTCGTCTCAGGAAAGCTAGGTTTATTTTGTTTATTTTTCATGCTATCCGCTGGTTTCGAGAAAGGGCTTTTCTTATCATACTTGGTTTAATTTCGCGCCCGTATGTGGGCCTGGGACCGGTACGGACCCCAGTTGAAGAGAATTGTTCCGGATGTTTGCTGTGTTAGTTCGTTTTGGCTTTTTGGTTTTGTTTTCGCCATAGCTAGCGCTCCATGCGATTTCTTGTACCTTAACAACGAATATATGATATAAAAAAAAAAAGAATAAAAAAAAAGACCCCTCCCTCGCTCTTACCTCCCCACCTACGAGACGTCCACCTTCGTTTTGACCCTGCGTCCCCACGTCCGGTGTCTTGAGATATACGAACATCAAACACCGTCCAAGTGGGTATCAAGCGACCCCCCTTTTTTTTGCCCTGGATATCAGATTCAAGGATCGCCGACGGACCAATGGCGCCTCCGGGAATAGCGAGACGTCAGTTGCGGAAGGGAAAGTATGCAAAACACCACTCCAACTAGTATATTAGTAACAAATGTTAATACCTCTCTGGCCCTTAGACGTCCCGCCGTGCTGCCACATTTACAAGAAATTCAGAGCGGTATACGAAGAAGGACTCTGACACGTGCGGCCGCCCGTCGC
>Ga0307513_10009468_pt1 | contig 12321 bp, 14 predicted proteins | sample 15_EM_MG_FD_202174 | JGI IMG/M metagenome (GOLD analysis project Ga0307513, IMG submission 202174) | Populus trichocarpa ectomycorrhiza microbial communities from riparian zone in the Pacific Northwest, United States - 15_EM | ecosystem: Host-associated > Plants > Roots > Unclassified | place... | reverse complement strand
ACAAATAAGATGGAGGTGTAGGCTAAAGTATCAAGATATGACCTGACCAACGGACGGACACTTCTACCCTAAGTCGCAGAAAACCCAAAAGGAGGGACAGCTCCTAGAAGCCTTCGGCCTTATATCCTGGAATTCAACTATAATGATACTCGAGAGAGCTACTCTCACCCGGAGAACCGACATAATAACTAAAAGAATAGATCGGCCAGCAGGCAGGATAGGTGCTCTCCGCGTTAAGATTGAGTGAAAACGCTAGCTGGCGGAGATGTTAGAACCTTGTTAAACTCCCGCTGATTTTGGTACAATATGGGGTGACCCATGTCGTAGGATTAGTGGTTGCACTATCTGTCACAGGGGGTAAGGAGAGGCTCTAGCCTTGGAGGGGGAAGGGAGGAAGGAGTTGCGGCTGTGAGATTGAACAGAACTGGCTGAAATACTACGGAGCTGCTTAATTCTTACTGCTCGTACAAGGTCATGCGACGCGGACTTTGGCTATCTATGTTTATATTTCTTCCTCCTATCATTTACAGAATAGCAGGAGGAAAAACTTAATGATAATCAAAATCAAGGGGATATTGATTTGCCACATTTTGAGTGGCTTGGGTGAACGCCGCGCAGTTATCTAAGCGTCTGAGGACCGTACTTTTGTTCACCTCATAGGAATTCTTCAACCGAGCATATTCAAGAACTCCTCCACGATAGTGGGAATGTCTCAATATCATCCCAACTGCTTTAACACGAACTCTTTTAATAATTTTTGGAACAACTACGCTCTGGCCGATGATTGGTCTCAACGCCTAGCTTGGCTGTCACCTCTAGAACCCAGGCTACGGCAGCGGGATATTCAAGAGTGCTGCGTCGAAAGCATTGAGGAATGGCTCATGCAACAGGAGAATTCAGAAGCTGGTATGACGGGAGTGGGGAAAGTGAAGGTGATGATGCGGTCTTGTTTGGCTATCGCGCTCCGGGGGGTGGGAAAACATTCATCAGGTAATGAGCATTATTCTTGGAGAGGGAAGGAAGAGAGTCAGTGCTAACATGCCGCGATTTTATTTCGCTGGTAGTGGACAGGCTCTGCGATCAGGCTGGAGGACAAAACAGTGCAGTTACGTGCTTTTACTTGGAGTTTGCGGTGCGGAAGGAGCAGTCTGCCATAGCCATGCTGGGTTCCTTGCTGAAGCAGATAGTTAGCGGCATGGAAGTGATCCCAGAGGATATATCACGGGCCTTCCAAGAGCAGAAAAAGGCCATGGGTGGATGGGGACCGCAACTTCTTGAAGTAGTGAGGATGCTAGAGACCATCACATCCTCACAGACCACATTTGTGTGCATAGGTGCTTTGGACGAATGTGTTGAATATCTCGTAGGTGAGGTGAACGAAAATGAACCGAATACGCCTATAGTATTATGATCAAGATTGTCCGTTGTCACTTGGGTACCAGACCATGGCACTTATACCTCAGAGAGGTATCTAGATACAGGACTAATGAGCAAGCTCCCACTATGCTTAACCAGGCGTGCTTCCGTCACATTGAAGCCACTATTCCAACAGAATGCGCGGTGGTGAATCGAGTGAGGATTTTTGGTTCACTGAAACAAATCCTGGAGAAGTCCCCGGGCACACGAGTATTTATCACTGGGAGGTCCCATATTCAGGCCGAGATTGAAAAGTGTCTTTGTGGGAAAGTGAAGAGTGTTTCTCTATGTCCTAAAAAAGAGGATATTATCAGATACCTTCATATAAGGCTGGGCGAGGATGAAACTCCGGATTGTTGAACGTGGATCGTTCTGGACTGCTCACCATTTGCATATATTCCCATGCACAGTGGATTAGGAACCTTATCGCTCTGACCTGTTACACACGAAGTCTTCGAAAAACGTCTCACGACTATTAGCTTCATACCGATCTCCGACATCAACCCTGCATATTTAGTGCAACAGCATCAATACCTCCATTCCTCGACAATGAAACACGGACTATCATCAATAGCCGAACAACCATGGCGCCCACGGTTATACACTCAGTATTCAGCAAACTGGTTAACCACAGCCTCGGTGCTTGGGTTTCCACCTCGGATAGGATTCGGCTGAGAAGTAGCAAAGAGCAACTATGCGGAAGAAACTGATCAAAGATATAGCACCCGCAGGAAGTGTGCTGTGGAGGAAAGGTCTCATCTCACGGAGGATATAAGAAAGCCTGTTCTTCCCTTTGTTCATTTGTTTTCTATCAGTCATCGCATTGATTATTTATTCACTTGGTCTCTCTCCTACTTTTGTCGAAGTCATTCATTACCGTACACAATTCCATTATCTCTTCTTGTTTCTTTGATAAGTTTTCTCTATCCAAATTGTTCGTACCAATAAAAGTTCTGTGTCGCCAGATCACTGGAATCTATTTTCGCTGCGCATAACCCTATAGTGTTGAATACGGATGCCATGGATGAGAGCCTGGAAGATATTCTGCGGAAGATTCCACAAAATGTATCCGAAATGTACGTAGGGCAATAATACTCGGAATCCCGCCACGCATCACCCGCTAATAGATATCTAGGTTTCTACTGGCTTCCTTAAATATTGAGGCAATCTTACAGGAATCATTAATCTATCGGAGACAGGAAAAGCTAAGTGGAATGACCGATGGGCTGGGGTTGGGAGATATCTATGGTGCGACGATTGCGCGCATAAAGGCACAAGATGGGGATAAATCGACACTCGGGATAACGGTATTGATGTGGATCAGTTATGCGGAACGGCTGTCGCGGGTGGATGAGCTCTGCCACGCCCTCGTAGTCAAGCTAGGCTCCACGGACTTCAATATTGGCAACATCCCTTCGATGTCGACATTGATTGGCTGCTGTCAAGGCTTTATTGCTGTAGATAAGGAAACATCAACTGTAAGATTGATCCACTTTGCTCTCCAGGAGTATCTTTCCGCCCGTTCCGATATATTCAGTAGACCTCACTCGACAATGGCGGATTGCTGTTTGACCTATCTGAGTTCACAACAGGTCAAAGCCACTTCGACCAGTCCTTATCATGATACCCGGGATACACCTTTTCTGGAATATTGCTCTGTGTACTGGGGAGTAAAAGGGGACCCTCCGACTACGGAAAATCACTTGCCCTGTAGCTATTAAAGGGAGATTACGGCCAGGCATCGAGAAAATTGCTTTTGGCACGAGTACAAGGTTTAGATATTTGAAACTTTAGTACTTACTCTCGCTTCAGCGGGCTGCACTGCCCATCGTCTTTCGGAATAACCGAAGTTGTAGCTGGTTTGATAGAGATGGGATATTATGATATCGACGGATGAGACTTTTCTGACTACACGCCATTTGCATGGGCTTCTCATAATGGACATGAGGAAGTGGTGAAAATTCTACTCGGAGACATCTTCGCGCCAAGCCCGACAACATCCGCAGGACACAGTTCGTGCATGCCACTCTGACTGGACATGAGGAAGTGGTGAAAATACTACTGTGGTAGTGCCGGTGGTGATTACGTTAAGATTATTCGTACTTATCTCTTGTGTCCGGTGGTCCGGAGAGGGTGGTCTGTAGTAATCCTCTCCCGAGTTGTGTATATATAGACAGCTAGTTAGTACTGAGAGAAGGGGGAGGCAATCGGAGAGTCTTTTCGTTTTCCTAGAACTTCCCGCCCCAGTACTGGTTCTCTCAGACTACTCGAACGGGAATGGGTCAATCCCGATAAACGTGATAGTATAGGCAAGACACCGCTCTCGCATGCCGCTTCGTCTGGGAATGAGGGAGTGGTGAAAATACTACTCGAACGGGAAGATGTCAATCCCCATCAGCCAGATGACTTCCTCCAGGGGCCCCTCGCGATCGCTACTATATTTTGCCATGGGAGGGTAGCAGCCCTGGAGCGCTCTCACAAAGCGGCAATCCCCCGCACGATTTAGGCCCCTGCCTCGTGGAAATAGCCGCCGCCTCCTCCTTTTGTACCATACCTCCCATGGCGACTGTCCTTGGACATTGCCTTTATAAGCGAAGGAAACCCCATGAGATGGGAATGCACATACACACCGCACGCTCGTACCCCCCCCACCTTGGATTCTCCTTTATTGCTGGGCGAGGATTTATGAGTTTCAGTTTACAATGTACAATAGGGCTTAATCTGTAGTGGTGGGGTAATCATTTTATTGCTGTGAGAGGGTCCAGTCTAAGCCTGCAGTTTTCATCCTATTATTTAAATTTTCTCCCTCTGTGAATTCTTTCCTGTACTTTTCCTTTTCCTCCCTTTTCCGTCTTGCACAGTCTTCTTTTCCCCCTTCTCCTAAACTATAGATGATTTGTGTATAGAGACTTATTTCGATAAAGGAAAATCGGCGTATGACAGCACCTGGATTTTCGAGGCCATCATCGACAATATAAAAATCATATTATACCTATAATGCGGACTGGTCATCCTAAATGAGATAGCTGAATGGACAGTGCGTTGTCATAGTTAGTGGATACCTACCAACCCACCGCTCTCTAGACTTAAGTATGGAGAGCGGAGCTTCTATGTAACTCAGCAATTTCCCTCATAACAGATACTGTACAGGTAGGTCCGCGATCCACGGACCATAGCTACCCGGAGAAGTCTATAATAATATAGAGTACATTTGCAGGACCTGGTATAACACATGGTAAGGAAAAAAATATACATACGCAAATCTTTGAAGGCAGCGAAGCAGGGCAATGAACTTAAGCCAGAACTATCCAAGGGTTGTGATAATGATATTCCGGCAGTTACCAGGTGAATAACTTCTCGGTGTATGCTTTATGGCGGGAAAATGCTTAGACCGAGGCCAAAAAATAAAATTGGGGAAGTCGGGATTCTGACAATAAGCAAATAGTGTTAACAAACAACATTAGGAGAGGGAGTGTACGAGTGAGAATATATGAGTAGGGAAGGCATACCGGCAGAGGAGGAGGAACCAATGGCGATAGGAAAGACCAAAGTTGAATCACTAACAGTGGAAAGTTGATATGGGTGGGGGGGCGATATTGATGATACCTAGACTGTGGCGGCCGGACGATGTCACTCATTATGGCTGAAGAAGATTGGTGTTGAGCTTAGACACAAATTGCGCTACCAGGTTTCATTCTCACATCGTTTGCTACAAGATGGGTTTCTGCAAAAATTCCGTGGCTTTTGAATTTTGGATACCTACTCTGTCTTTTGCCTCTATCCCGGAATGCTACAGCCGGGGAGTATACCAGTTATGGTTGACCCTTATCGAGTTTCAGGGGTGGTGCCCTCTGGGTGTTAGTCTAGCTGTTGTTTTTGAACAATTACTTGGGTGGTTAGGTGTAGTGGATCCAATCCTAAGTTACCGAACGGCACCAAACTTGTATTGATACGAACAACGATAATAAACAAAAGATATCAGAGAACAATAAAGAGTAAAGAGATCGTATGCGAGAACGAATGACTTTGAGAAGACAAGAGAAGACAGTAGAACCGTGAGAGAAAGATGCGATGAGTATGAGATGAACTAACTAAAACGAAAAAAGGGAAGAACAGGCTGCCTTATATCCTTCCTTATCTGCAGAGTACCTTCCTCCCCGGCAAGCTTCCGGCGCATGCCGGATTCTTCTCCCACTTTCCATCTGTCATTCGTCCTTCTGTTTCCCTTTGTGAAGACATACCCGAGGTAAGAGCTGTTTGACCGAGGGTGCAGTTATGCTGAATGCCTCGGATCATATTGATGGCTGCGGGTATTGTAGATGTTCGGCTATTGACTGTCGTTCATGTTTCGTCGTCCAGCGATCGCTGTTTGATCGTGTAGCATCAGGTATGCAAGGTGGTGACATTCGATCGTAAGAAGCTAAGAGTGGTGGAACGCTGTTGAAGCAACCATTGTGTTAACAATAGCGCAAATGGGTTTTGCCTCATGCAGGAACGAAAGTATGCATGTGGTGAGCAGCCTAAAATCAGAATTCGCCAACAGTTGTTCCACCATGGTCTACATGTTCCATCGCCACCCTAAAGCCGTCCCTATAAGGCTAATGGCAGCTAGGAAACCCGGCGCACTACAAGCCAACGACGACACCCAATACAGCCATCAGGGAAACTAAATCCCGGCAATTCCCCGGGCCTTCCAGTCCACTCCACCCACTGCTAACAACAGGACCTTCTCCCAGAGAACACGGATCCTAACATTAGCACACCAAAGGTAGAAAGAAAAAAGCGAGACGCCAATCGGACAGAGCTGGGGCGGAGATTTCTGGGGGGAGAAGCGATGGCGGCCAGCTCTCTTGATTAATATCCCCCAAGGTGGTGGAGACCGGTGATAGTCCTGCCTTAGTGAAAACAAAGGATTACCGTCAGATGCAGCAGTTAGGGCAGACTTTCCCGGATCTGCGGGTGCTTCGGAGATGATAGATCGCGGACCCCGGTCTTCTTAGGTACCCCCGGGCCAACCTCATCGCACCCTCTCACTCGACATTCCTATATTAGACGTCCTGTACCGGAACTTAACTTACTCCCCACCTACCAGAAGCGCCGATCCCAGTCAGAACTAATGGGGTGCGCAGGACAGCTTGACAGGAAAACATCATCATCACGCTTCATTCCCCATCACCTGGACCCTTCCTCCGGCTTCTCTTTCCCTCGATTCCCATCCACCTGGGCACCCGGACAATCTTTGAAAACATAAGATGCCTAAAGATCCCGCAACCAGCAAACATCAGTGTTCTCAACCGTCCAGGGCCCCTATAGGGCCCGGCGGTCTTGGTGGAGGACGGCGGGCCCTGCAAGGTAAGACAAATTAGCGTGGTGGATTGCAGGCGACGGCTGGGGACTGCCGGGGACTGAGGGGGACGGCCGGGGACTGCCGGGGACTGCCATGGACTGTGGGTGACGGCCGTTGACTATAGAGGACGATTCATGAATCCTATCAACGCAATTCCCGAGCCCCCTCTCAACGCAGATACAATATTTCACAAATAATATCACGAGCTTTTGGATGCTGTCTAATAAAGATAAATAGGTGTAAAATATGGCTCTTGGGATAGGAGTCAACAAGGACAGCAAACCGCAAAACTGACGAAACTTATCACCAAACAATACCCCTTTTGCTACATACATACTTTTATTAGTTCATTAAACATTCTTTGACTCAGATGGCATACGAATCAGCTGAGTTGGGATCGCAACAAACAATATGGGATTTGGAAGTAGATCCTATTACTGGACTTACAAATGCCGAATTTGTGAATCCCATTCCGGTCGATGATAGTCCTGGTGGGAATAGTGGTAGCCGTGGTACAAGTCCTGGGAGTGCGCTAAGTAGTGCCCCTAGTGGCCTATTGACACCAACGATTGGGAGTACGACTGGTGAGGCTGTATACAGTATAAGGTCAGAACGCCGGATTTATGAAAGAAGACGGAAGATGAGAAAAGGTTGGCTCTTTTTCCCGGAAAATGGTTCTGAGTATACAACTTCAGATGGGAAAACAAGGTGGCGCTGTACTCGATGTGAGTTCCCTAATCCAATCTATCCGTCATACACTATCACTCAAATTCTACAACAAAGTTAGTCAACTTACTAGATTGTAGCCAGAGAGTTAATATGTTAATTTGTTCATATGAATGTCCATCAAAGGGGGCTGTGGTAAGATTTTCTGACTCTTCGACAAAGAATATGATTGAGCACTTGCGGAAGGTACACAAGATCAGAAAGGATGGTCCAATCGCACTTGAGCACGGTTAAGTGTTAATTGAAACCGCATTTGGGAAAACACGTCCACAAGTTGCTTTTAATAGTGATTTGTTCCAGGATCTCCTTTTATGGTAGATTGTGGAAAACAATATCAGCTTCCGGGAGATTGAACAGAGCTCTTTTCGTGTTCTGGTACGATACTTGCTTGCCTGTGTAAGTAGTGTTATTTTATATCTTGATTGGCCTCAATTCAGAAAAAAAAAAGACTAAATAGTGTGTATATGTCAGTATATCCTTATTTAGCTAACGATAATTGCCACAGAATGCCTCATATACGGAGATGCCACGAGCACTGCCGAGTTCAGGAAACACAATAAAGAATTGGATTATTGATCAATTCCACCGAAGTCAACAGGATCTGACTCGCTTATTTACGCATTCTAAAACCAAAATTCACTTTACCTTCGATCTCTGGACATCACCAAACTACCGAGCATTTCTTGGTGTGGTTGCCCACTGGCTCAACCAAAACAACAAGCTCCAGAGTGCAGTTATTGGAATGCGAAGATTCCTCGGCCAACATACAGGCGAAAATCAAGCTAACTGTTTTTTTTAATATCATTGAATCCTGTAATATTATTGACAAGATTGGCTACTTCACCTTAGATAATGCGAGTAACAATGGAACGGTCATGCAGCATATTGCCAAGCAATTGAGTGAGCAGAGTATTAGCTTTAATCCTGTTGAGCGCCGTCTACGCTGCCTTGGTCACGTTATGAATCTCGTGGGAAAAGCATTGTTATGGGCAACCGATGCTGAGGCTTTTCAAGCGGAGATCACTAATCAACAAGATCTACAACAAGAGGCTGAGGAATTGGCTACATGGCGCCCGAAGGGACCTCTTGGCAAGTTACACAACATGATAGTTTGGATTTGTCGTACCCCACAAAGACGTGACTGGTTTAGTGAATGCGTGAAAAAGGCCCTGGGGCCCGGAACGAAAGCATTATCCCTTATTAATGGAAATAGTACATGGTAGGGGGGTGACTATGACTCCCTAATACGTGCCTTGGAGCTTCGAGATCCTTTAGAAGACTTTATCGCGTTAGTTATTCGCCAAAATGAAGATCAGGATTTTTCCGACTCGAACTCAACTTATTCCCTAGAACATCACGAGCTGACCCTGACTGACTGGGATATTTTGAAAGAGATAATGTATATCCTACAGCGATTCTGCAAGTGGAAATTAATTTTACAGAAGAAGAGTCATTTTGGTCAACTACACGATATTTTTCCGGCGATGGATGAATTGCTTAACCAGCTTGAATGGTTCCGGGACCATGAAGTACAGCATATCCGAATATCAATTCATACAGCATGGATTGTTTTAAACAAGTGAGCTCACTACTTCCTTTCTATATGTTCCTCTGTGTTATTACTATACTACCTTGCCCACCAGCACTCTTAAGATCTGCTGTGTCCTTGAAGCCCCCCCTCACAACTGCTTGTTACAGCCCTTTTGTGTTTCGTTTTTGAAACAATCGCGATATAAGCAGAATAACCTTTCCTCCTACCCTTTCAATTTTCTCCCATTCGCCAGCTAACCCCACCTATGTACTATACATTGACGGATCTTGTCCCGGCACATTTTGTGGCAGTGACATTAAATCCTGAAATGAAATACTGATATTTTGAAACTGAATGGGAGGACCGCCCTGACTGGATAGAAAATGCAAAGAGCATGGTACAGAGAGTTTGGAACGCAGAGTAAAAGCCTGAAAAAACAAATCCACCTGAAACACGACTTCCTATCGCGAATCCAATTAGGCCACAAACAACGAACCAGAGTACTAGTAGCCTTGATACTATAGACAACTTCGGAACATTACCAGATTGGAAACGGAAAAGACGGCAGAGACTTATAGGGGATGAGTGGGATGAGTTGGATCGATACCTTTGCCGCGAAACCAAAGACGATCTCCATTCCGGTCCACTCCCGTACTGGATTGACCATGTTGACGATTTACGTCAAAAGAATATCGCCCAGATGGCACTTGATATTTTCACAATACCTGCCATGTCAGCGGATCCAGAAAGACTTTTTGGCAGGTATTGTGCGCTCTTCTATTTTTCTAATTTCAATACCTGGACGGACAGTAGAGTACTCTCACCTTCGTAGTTCAAAGCTTCTTATTAATGATCGCCGAAATCGCCTAGGCGATGATATTATTGAAGCATCCGAGTGTCTTAAGTCCTGGGCGGCTTGTGGTATTGGCTATGGAGGGATTAACTCGGATGTGAATAGGATGGAACGTACTTCGAAGGCGTTGGAACTTTATTCACTTGGTCTTCGTTCTCCCGCTGTTGTCTGAAATCATTGTCTACTTTTATCATTTTCATTTTACCTTCATCTTCTGTTCTCTTTCACTAGTTAGTCTTATCAAGCTATGAGTTTTATGTTGTAAAACATGCATTGGAAGCATATCTAGTTGTTTATATCAACTGATAGTCTGCATACTCCCTGACCTCGGACAGTGTTCCGAAATATTCGGGTATTCAACTGCTTGCAATGAATGATAAAACATTTCCTAACCAAGCATGAAACATATCTCACGGGGGACGGCCGGGCAACAGTCCTTCTGGTCGGGGCGTCGGGCTAGTTTCTAAAAAGACGGGACGGGACGGCTTAACGCCGTCCACCGCCGTCCGCCCTCAGGACGGACGGACTGCCCCATTGGGAATACTGGGAAACATCGCAAGCCAACCCTCGTCGAGCCTGTCCAAGTAGTCAAAAAACACGTGGTAGGGAAGTCCTACCGTACTATCGGTGTGGAAATCAATATATCAAGGAGTGAGGCACAGAGGATTATACAGCGCTGGAAGGAGTTTGAGGAACTCAAGCCCCACCCAAGAAATGGGCAGCCGTCAGGGTACCCCCTTAGAGTGACGAGGGCAGAGAGGAGGAGGAAGCATCGGCTGTGAGTTTTGTTTTGTTTATTTCTTCTGTTCCTAAGAGGAGGTTACGGAGCTGGAAGGAGGGAGGAGGCTAATAAAGTGTTAGTGCAAAGAAGCTTGCAGATGCGGGGAAGGTGAATCACGACATAGGTGGGGAGGTGGGAAGTTCCGCTGTTGGTGGTTGGGGCAGCATCCAGAGCAGATAGTGAGTCTGAAGATGGCCGCTCAGGGTTTGGGCTATGATGTGCCCGGAAGTGTAGTTGGGGTCAGTGGGGGCTCGAATGAGGGTGAAGGTAGCGGTGGCGAAAGGTGAAATGCAGTGGGGGACGGTGCTACAAACACGCAGGCCGAAACCGAGGAGACTACCAACCACAACTCGCCCAGGGATTAGCTGAATAGACACCCTGTCCATCTCCCCAGATACCATCGCGGCGGTTAATCGGATAGAGAAGGAAAAGGAGAAAGGAAAGACAGCTTTACGCAAAGCTAAGGGTTAACTTAGAGACACGTGAAGGGAGAATGCGAGATGGTGGTGGTGGGGAATGGCTATGCATAGCATACTATAGTGTCACAAATCGTGACTAAGCAAGGTTGATTTCACATGACTAATACTTATTAGTCATAAGGTATGTTGGGGTTTTTGCACTATGACGTCATTTCACTCAAAGCTTTCACATGACTACGCACTTGCGAGTCATTAGTTGATTATGATTAGTTAATGGTTTCATGACTCACGATTGTTACGTCATATGATGTAATGACTTTTGCACATGACTCATATTACGAGTCATGGGTTTCACACATGCGACTCATTTGAGCGTATGATCGGGTTCATGGGTTTGGAGCGATGGAAAGGGATGTGCGCAGTTGACGCATACAAGTCAACTGAGGGATTTCGCACTATGACTCATTATGAGTCATAGGGGTTATGTTACGTGAGGTGATAAGTCACCAGGGATAGGGTTGTGGGAAGATGCCTATAAAAGCAACTTGGTTCCGACCAAGGGATAGGCACGAACCATCTCTCCTCCACCTCCGGCGATTGAAATCTCAACGCCACGGGAAATCATCGTCACTTTCCCCCACCCACCTCTCTTCTCCCACGATGGCTACTGCCTAGGAGTTGATGTTAAGCCAACCTTCCTCATCTTCTGAGGCCTGTCGGCCTCCCCTCCTTGGTGTTCTTGTTCTCGTTCGTCGTTGACTCGCTCATGATGTTCAGTTCTCCACCTTACCCCGCACTTGCTTTGCACCTCGCTTAGCATTTTGCACGGTCGGAAAGCTTCTCGCTTCGTTCACGGTCGGCATTACGGTGTCGGACTCACGGTCAAAGTAGGCCTCGGCTTGCTGGGCTTGAACCTTTGATGGGGAAAGCCTCGGTTAGTAACATCTCGGTCTCGCCTCGATTTTGTCGTCGTCCCAAAAGCCCTTGCTCTGGCCCGTTTGTCGGTTGTGGCTAGCCTGTTCGCGATCCTTCCTTCTCCCACCTCCCGGTTCTGTCCGCTTGCACCGTTACTGCTACAGCAGCTGGCACCTTACTGCCTCCTCATCCTCCCCGATTGTTCATCCACTCCTCGGTTACGCCCAGTCGTGGTATTGCACTATCTCCTTGCCTGGTGTCCAATGCCTTGGATCGATGTAATTACCGGCGCGACCGTACGTTTATGGTTACAATGTCGGCCCACAAGTCCAG
>Ga0307513_10009467_pt1 | contig 12322 bp, 5 predicted proteins | sample 15_EM_MG_FD_202174 | JGI IMG/M metagenome (GOLD analysis project Ga0307513, IMG submission 202174) | Populus trichocarpa ectomycorrhiza microbial communities from riparian zone in the Pacific Northwest, United States - 15_EM | ecosystem: Host-associated > Plants > Roots > Unclassified | place... | reverse complement strand
AATTCATGACCTGCAACTCTTTCTAGGATTTGATCCATGAAAGGTAAAGGAAAATGATCTTTTCTAGTCATTGAATTAAGTTTCCTATAGTCAATGCACATGCGCCAACCAGTAATAGTCCTAGTTGAAATTAACTTATTTTTCTCATTTGTTATCACAGTGACTCCAGACTTCTTGGATACAACTTGGGTAGGACTTACCCATTTGCTGTCAGAAATAGGATAAATGATTCCATTATCTAGAAGTTTAATGACTTTATTTTTTACTACTTCTTTCATATTAGGATTAAGCCTTCGTTGCATTTCTCTAGAGGGTTTAACATCTTCCTCCAAATAAATCATGTGTGTGCAAATCAAAGGACTAATTCCTTTTATGTCAGCTATGGTCTATCCTAATGCATTTTTGTGCATTTTTAGAGTTTGTAATAACTTACCTTCTTGATGTGCATTAAATTTTGAAGAGATTATTACCGGAAAAGTTTCATTTTCTCCTAAAAATGAGTATTTGAGATTGAATGGTAACGGCTTCAAATCAGGTTTTGGTGGTTGAACACTTGAAGGTATGGACTCAATTGATCGTGGTGGCAATTCTTCAATTTCTGGTCTCCAATTACATACCTTTGATTTTTCCTGAAAATAGATCATTTGCAAATCGTCAGATTCATCAATCTTAGTTTCACTGAAAGTGGTTTGAAATTGATCATGAACTAATTTTTCAATAAAGTCCACTTCCTGTAAATCATTATCATCTCCTGGTTGCTTGCAAATGCTGAAAATATTCATCTCCAATGTCATGTTTCCAAATGATGCTTCATCAGTCCATTCCTACAGTTAATCAATGCATTAGAAGTTGTAAGAAATGGACGTCCTAAAATGAAAGGAATTGAATTACATGCTTCAATAGGTTGTGTATCCAAGACAACAAAATCTATAGGTAAATGAATTTATCAACTTGTACTAACACATCCTCAACTATTCCTCTAGGCACTTTTATAGATCTATCAGCAAGTAAAAGAGTTACAGAAGTTGGTTTTAATTCACCTAGATTGAGACTCTAAAAAACCGAATATGAAAGTAAATTCACACTAGCTCCAAGATCAAGTGAAGCTCTTTCAATTTTATGTTCTCCAATAAAGCAAGAAATTGTAAGACAACCAGGGTCTTTATATTTCAAAGCATTATTGTTATGAAGAATAACACTAACTTATTCGGCTAAAAATGCTTTCTTTTTCACATTCAATTTTCTCTTCACAGTGCACAGATCTTTCAAAAATTTAGCATAGGAAGGTACCTGTGTAATAACATCCAGCAAAGGTATATATATTGATCCTTACCTGTTTGAAAGTTTCAAAGATTTCAGAGTTGTGATTGACTTTTATTTGTTTGGTTATGGCATGAGGAAATGGAAGTGTTGGCGGGGAATCAGTCTTTTCTTTGCAATGTTCAGATTTAACCCCTTCATTACCCTCAGAGATTGACTCATCATCTTTCTCACAAGGTTCAAGAGTGGGTTTTTCAATAACCTTACCACTACGAAGAGTAGTGACTGATTTGACTTGATACATGTGTTGGCTTCCAGAACTACTTGCATTTGCATTGTATTGCCCCCTGAGATTTTGTTGTGGTTGAGATGGAAACTTACCTTTCTCTTGAAAACTGAGAGTAGATGTGAACTTTGCAAGAGTATCTTTAAGATCTGCCATGGTTTGAGCATTTTGAGTGTTGATTGTCTCCTGCTTTTCAATGAATGCATGCAATGTTTCCTCAAGATTTTTTCTAGGAGGTGGAGCATAAGGAGGTGCATATCTATGAGAATTTTGGAAAGTGTGATGTGCTTGAAACGGTGGCTGTGAAGTTTGTGCATTATTGTTACCACTCTTCCAACTTAAATTTGGGTGATTTCTCTAACCAGGGTTGTATGTTTGCGAGTATGGGTTATGATTGGGCCTTTGAAAACTGTTTAAAGCATGGTCTTGTTCATAGAGGCATTCCTTGAAAGAAGGCAAAGTTGGGCAGTCATTGGTTGCATGTTCATTTATTTCACAGATTTGACACACAAAATCTTGAATAGATTTTAATTGACCACTCTTTTTACATTCAAGTGCCTTGACTTTTCTAGCTAAAGATGCAAATTTGGCTTGGACGTCATGATCTTCCCTAAGGTTGTATATACCTCCACTAGATGTATGAGGTTGAGTTTTACCCGGTGCCTCATAAGTGCCCGTAGTGTACCAATTTTGAGCATTTTCAGCTAGCAAATCTAGGTACTCCATTGCTTCATCAGGGTCTTTATTTTCAAAAGTTCCATTGCACATCAATTCCACCATTTATCTATCTTTAGGTGTTAACCCTTCATAAAATTGTGAAACCAATCTCCATGTTTCAAAACCATGATGAGGGCAAGTATTAAGCAAGCCTCGATACCTATCCCAACATTGGTAAAATGTTTTACCTGGTTTTTGAGTGAAAGTGGTGATTTGTCTTTTGAAAAAGTTTGTTCTATGAGATGGAAAAAACTTCTTTAAAAATTGTTGTTGCATTTCATCCCAAGCACGAATGGATCCTGACCTAAGATTTTGTAGTCATGTTTTAGCTTTATCTTTTAATGAAAAAGGAAAAGCTTTAATCTAATGGTATTCATGCTACAATTTAAGTCATTATAGGTGTTACAAACTTCTTCAAATTCTCTCAAATGCAAGTATGGATTTTCTAGATCTAAGCCATGAAAAGAAGGTAAAAGTTGAATAATGCCTGGCTTAAAATTAAAATGAGATGCATCAGGAGGAAAAACTATGTATGAGGGTGCACTTGTTCTTGTGGGATTCATGTGGTTTTTAAGTTTTCTAACACGGTTATTCTTATTATGAAGTGAATAGTTATCTTCTTCAGCCATATTTTCAGAAAATGATGAGGATACCCTACAAAGTCTACTACTTAATGTACGTGACCAAACTCTCATGCACGTGTAGGAAGAGAATAAAAAGAAGAAGAAAGCAAAAGAAAAAGAAACAAAACAAAAGAAACAAAGTTAGATACACGAAAAGTGAAAAGAGAAAATAAAATAAATATTATAATTTATACAAGAATTTACCTCCCCGGCAACGGCGCCAAAAACTTGACACGACCAAAAGATTGATATCTTCTCTCAAGTGTAGGAGTGTCGAAGTAATAAATAACCCGGCAAGACCGGGGTCGAACCACAAGGAGGTTAACTATATAAATTATAAATAATAATAATAATAATAACATCAACAACAACAACAACAACAACAATAATAATAAGTTAAAGAGGACTTTGAGATGTAAGATTAATGTGAGGATTAAACACTGATAAAAACAAATGTCAAGGTTAGAGGATCCACTAATGGTATTTCAAACAAGTATAATATAAACTCTTTTTATTTCTCAACTGGAAACCACACACAAAGGAGGTTTCAATTGGATGATTTGTCATTAATAGCTCATTATAAATTGTTAACATGATCATATTAATTATCTTATTTAAGTAACACCAAACTTTTAAATATTGTCAGGAATTCATGATGCTAACTTATGTTAACAACAAATCAAGTTTCTTTTATAGCACAAGTGTAGGTTATACCATACGGTTGAGCTATGAAAGTGCCAAGCATTTGTTGTACCAAGTGTTATACAACACAAATCTAGATTAACCATTTAACAAACAAGGTATTAAGAATTAATAAGATAAAAATGATAAGACATGTTAATAGCAAGTTGTTTAGGATATAAGTATTGAAGTCCATATTGAGTTTATATTATACTTATTCTTACACCATTAGTGTAACCTTTCACCTTGACATAATAAACTTAGCTAAACATAATAAATAAGAGAGACATAAATAAACAAGATAAGAACATAAATAAGATACAAGTTAACTAAGTAAAGAAAAGAAAATGAAAAGCATAAACATGATATTAATGAAAGCAAAACTTAAGCATTACAAAATATAAAGAGAGAGAGAGCAAGAGCAAGATCTTGATCTGAACAACCAAGCTCCTAAATGCATGGCAAATGCCTCCTTTTATAGGCCAAAATTTGAAACTATTGATTTGATGACTAATTGAGTGGGTGACCAACTCTTGACTTGGTGACAATCCTTATCTTCTTGTCTGAACAAAACGTCATTGCTAATGTCAGAATTTGAACAGACTTGAATCATGGAGTTCTAGGAAATTATCTCAGCTTTCCGACAAAAAACAATTGAGGTCATTTGGACTTCTAGAACTCAAGATATGGGCTGAACATTGAACAGTGTCTGCGCTGCAGGACAGATTCGGACTTCTTCGTTGTTGCTATAATTTAAACTTGAAAACGGCCTTTTTAAATCTTGGACTCCCCATGAAATTTTTAGGCCCATATCTTAGCTTTCCATCCATATAAAGCATACCTAAATCCAAGATCTACAGCTCCAGATATGACCTGATAACCGAACAGTGTTCCAGTTTGGACTAAACCAGCATCTCTTTTCTAAGTTTGGCCCTCTCTTTGTCCTTTCAATTTCAGTACTTAAACTCATCAATCAATCCTTTCATTTATGTGATAGGCCTGCATTTAAGATGAACATTTACCATAAATTAAAGGTATCTTATGGTATTAGACTTGTTATTATAAAACATGCTTTAGTTAAGGAGTTATTGATACTTCAAGTGCAAAATGATGATATAATACCTTGATAAAAATGCACTTTTAAGTACTAATCATATAGGCCACTTTGAGGCTCCTCAATTCTGCCTCACAACAAATTTCTCCTTCTTTAGCCATTAAAAGGCAGCCTGGTCTGCCTTATGTTTGGCAATGACCTCCTTTACTTGGTTCCTATCGGGCATCCAACATTTCTTGAAACGAGCACACATTATGAAAGTTTGCCAAAACCAAGATTGTTAGGAATAATGGGTATAAAACCAAAATAAAAGGTTAAACAAGAAAGTTACTTACATTAAAGGTTATTTGTCTAGTTATGACTAAATGACGGTTATAGCTCTCATCAAACATCATTAATTAAGATGTTTAAAGGAATGGTGAGAATCCACTTTTATTATCTCATCACCTCAAGGCCAGTCTCCCTAAGGCTTGACCTTCCACTAACAACAGCCTCCATAAGCTGCCTTTCCTTTCTAGTCAGGGTAGATCAGGGTAGATAAACTAGATAATTTCCAAAACTTGCCCCCAATATGATAGGTGATCCTAGTTGGGATTATTATTCAAGAAAGATATTTATGGATTAAATGGGTAATGCAAATGATATATTTTATTTATGAAGGATATTCCAAATATGTCTTTTCTTCATCTCAAACTTAAATATGCTCATGACGATAAGCCTTAGCCTCATTCAAATCATCATTAATCAGGAAAACTATGAGGTTAACCTTGGAGAAGATATGTTGGCATCATAACTTGAATACATATTATTTAGGTCATCAAATCATCCAATTCTATTTTTTGTAGTATTTTATGTAATATTTTTTCTTTTTGAGGTGTGTTGGAAGTAAAAGGGTAATTTTATTATTAAAAAATAGGGGTTATTAAGACTTTACTTTTTTGTGAAAAAAATATTTTGGATTAATACAAAGGATTGCCCCTTAATTAATATTTGAATGACATGTTTTGGAATTTGATAGCCAACTTTTTCATCAATCGATCCTTCCAACTTTGATGGCCTGCTTTACTTGTTCAGCCACGAGCACAATCTCAATGAAGTTAGTAAAACCATTTTCCAATAGGTATTCATACAACAAACTCTTAAAGGTAATGATACAGAGGGAGACTAGAGATGAAGGATTTGAGTTTAGCTAAGAAAATTTTAGGTTTAGAGATATGCAAAGATCAAAGTGTTGGCAAGTTATTCGTGTCATAGAGGAAGTTTATTGAGAAGGTACTTAAGTATTTTGGTATGAAAGATTGAAATCTAGCTAGTAAGTTCTCCACTTGCAGTCCATTTCAGGTTATCTTTAGGTTTATCACCAGAAATCGAGGATAAAAAGAAGCATATGTCAAGCGTTCTATATGCAAGTATAGTTGGAAGCATTTTGTATGCTATGACTTGCACTCATCCAGATATTTCACATGTTGTTAGTGTAGTCAATATATTTATGGTAAATCCTAGTAAAGTTCATTGACATGCCATGAAATAGTTACTTTATTATCTTAGAGGTACTACAAATATTGACTTGATATATGACAGAGGTAGTAGCATTAGAAAAAGTGTTGAGGGCTTTGTAAATTTAGGTTATGTTAGTGATTTGGACATGAGGAGATCATTGTAAGGTTATTTTTTCACTCTCTTAAAGGTTTGGTTGATAATCTTGGTTTGTCATATAAGTTGACTGTTATACATTGTGATAGTTAAAGTGCTATTTATCTAATCAAGAATCGGTGTACCATGAAATGACCAAACATAATGATGCAGGTATCATTTCATTCTAGATATCATATCAAACCATAAATTCATTATGTGTTCTTGTATGATAGATTGTGCTTGTTCTTTTATATTTTTCTACTTACCAGATGGTTTGGGATTCTATGGCTATTTCTTTAATAAATTTTTATTTTTATTATAATCATAATTATAGTTATAGTAACAATATTAACCATTATCCCTAATTTTGAAATTCTTAACATGATAATAATTCTTTCGAATTTCTTGTTAAGCTAATACTTTTAGATAATGGCAAATTTCATATGCTTTCATTCCACTATATATTTTCTTTTCATCCAAATTAAGCTAGTTTTTTTTTTTCATGGATTACGAATATATATCAGCCGGATTGTAGAATCCTATGGGTTGGCTTATATATTTATATAAGAAACATGGATTACGAATATTGAACGTGATTATCGGTTTTCGACTTTTACTGTAAATGCATCATCTTCTTCCTTTTAAAAGTTATCTTTGAATGGGTTTCAAGAGAAACATACAAGATTTCCTAGATTTTCTGGTCGCTTTGTTTAGCTCTAAGAATGTATTTGCTTTTGAACTCTATAAAAAAACTACAAATAATACGGATAAGTATCATTTTAAAGACAAATAATATATGTTTATTGATTCAAATTCATCATCTTCAAAACCTCAGTCATTAGATGTGAATGACTAAATCACAAAATACCTGAAGAAGATCTGACAATTACAGGCAGTTTTGCAGAGGACTGACCTGCCACCAGACACCCACGATAATATATGAAGGCGACTCTCACCTCCTTTCTGGCCTTGCCTTCTCTTTCCTTGCCTCGTGCATTAGCATGATAAATAGCATCTCTCCTTCTCTTTCTCTTCCAAGCTTGTCAAAGATTATATCATGAACTATTTAACAAGAAACAATTAATGAGCTAAGATCTTCGTAAATCTAGTGGAATATTTAACAAGAAATAAGTTCTTTATATCATGAATTATTAGTACCACGAAAGAATTTAGTAAACGCTGATTAGAAAATATAAATAGCATTTCTACAATGAGAGGCTGGCCTACATAAATTTGATATTCTGTAGATGTTTTGTGAGCCAGAAAACAAACCCTTTTCAAAGAATTTGCAGACAGCAGCTAGCTTGAATCTGAACTGGACTGGAGAGATCAATTGTCAACCACGAGTCATGATCTTCCGTGGAATAACAGTGTTATGGTCTATTTGTTTTTCTCCACCTCAGGAAAATAAAACAAATGCCATCACTGCCTATTCCATGGAAGACAATAGCTTGTAATTAGCATGTTCATCATAACCCTACAGCTCAACTTGTTCGCCATGCATGGGTCCAATTCTCAGCAAGTCATTTGCCCTATTTATGGAAGGAAATGCAAGCAATAAATCAACAAAAAGCAATGTCAACAGATCATAGAATATAAAGTTAGTGTCTTTGGAATAACTTTGGCTTCAAGTTTAGTGATGGAATCATAGGTGGTGGTCTGTACTAGATTAATTAGGAAAGAATATTGATTTGAGCTTTGCAAAGTGTAGATTGCACTTAGATGTAGCCACATACGTCAAGCCCACCAATCCTAGAAGAACAATAACTTTTTTTTTTTAAAAAAAAATATTAATTTATTTTGTTATCTCTAAAGAAACTCCTTTCGTCAAGTCTACTGTTTATTAATTATAAATCTTTCGTGATGTAGCCACTTTTTGCTACGAAAATCAAACAAGATGTACTAATTATAGCCTTCGTCCCCATCATGTAACAAACTTAGTTGTGGCAGTTCCTGCAATCAAAGATCTGGGGGGCAACCTTCTTTTCCTTTCGACCTTGGTCCCAAATGCACTGTAAAGTGGATATAACTGAAAGGAAAATCTGTGCCTTTGTTGCCGGAGATATGCTTGCTTTAACAGGATTCAGATTGTGCCCATACCTTGTTATTTTGGGCTTTTGAAATTGTCTATGGACTAGGGATAGTCACAGTGCATTCTTTTTAATAGATAAAAAAATATATATGGATTTATTTAACTAGTGGATCCCTAATCAAGACAATCTTTAAAAATCACTAGTCCCGTTACCCGTGTTATGCTATAATCCTGATTAAAAGTCAATTTAAGCATAAAAAGAACATATGGGCAATGTTAAATTTTGAGTTTATGATGGAAAATTTGAAAATAGTATTGAGATTTGATTATTATATTTAATAAAATTAATCGATCATTCATATATATCAAAATATATTAAAAGGAGTTGTTAAAGAAAAACAAAAGACTGAATCAAGATGCTAAAAGATGAGTGAAAATAAAAAAATATAATCTCATGACATAAAATGCATTTAGCATCTTTATTTAATTATCCATTAATATTAATTTTGTAAATTAAATTACAAATTAAATTGAAACAAGATAACTTGTAAACTAGCATATTTCCTTTTATTTTTTAAGTATATAGTGTGTTGTTCATTGGATGACTAAACTTTCAAATCCAATCGGGTTGTAGAATTATGTTGGAGTTGGCTAGCGCATGTGAACACGCCAGCATGTGAGAATGGTCATCACATTTAGACGGCACGTGCGACTTTTTCCGAGCTTCAATGACGACCTTTCTTGGTTTTGATGGAATTGGCGGGGAAGCAGTTCTCTCCCATGTCAGTGCATGTCGACAACGTAACCACGACCTGGATCCAACTATCTTTTTTCTTTTTTTCTTTTTTTTTTCTCTCCCTCTCAATTCTCGTACTTATCTTGAACAAAAAAAAATATTTTTATTCCATCCATAGTAGTTTATTAGAGAGGCCACAATGTTTTTTCTATAAGAATTTTTTTTTTGTAATTTTAATTTAATGTTATATGGGTTTCATCATGGATTTAGCAACATAAAAATTTTCTTTTGGCTTATTCCCTTCAGGTTAAATGTTTCTCACTCATTCGACAATTCTATCGTAACCGACTTCACTCAGCCCATGCTCTGATTTGACGGTGAACACTTGTGTAACGACCGATAATTTATTATGATTTGTGCACTCATCCCATAATGGTTTGTCAGAGTCTTTTAAAAGATAAAAAACCAGGTTGCGCTTGCATTTTTGTTTTTCATCTATAATTAAATATTCACCTGAATAATTCTTATTCATTCTCATTGCATCCATAATCATATTCCTATAAGAATTATTATTTTCATCTACGACTCCATGCACATAACTAAAACTAAACGTTGACCCAACCATGTTTTTTATCATATTCTCGTAAGGAACATATGATTATCCGTGTGCAAACCAGCACAAGTTTTTTTTTTTTATGAAATCTTTTTGTAGAAGATACATCGTTACTATATCTGGATCGAGAAATTTTTTATTTTTACACCTCTAACATGGATATCTAATACCGCCTCCACTAATATTTATCAGATTAGATAGTATGTAATTAATAAAACCCTCAGTCCCATTATAATAATCCATCTTGCGCAACCCTTTTGGTGAAACTCGATACATCCAAAAATAATTATCCATTACTTATATCAAACCTATATAGATTATTGATGATAACATGTATTAATTAATTATGTGAACTAAATAAATTAGTTAACATTGGTTTAACTCAAACTTATTCAATTTATTTTAATAGTATTGTTAAATCATTATCAGTTTTTTATAAAAATCCAAATTCCTCCACATTTACCAAAATTTTCAACACAAAAATAAAACTGACAAAATATAAAACGTACTCATTGAACAAGGTACTATTTATTTCATTACAAAACACCTAAATCACAAAATTGAAATTAATTTCAACAAATTACAAACAAATATAATTTTTCAAAATCTCAAACAAACCTTAACATGTACAAATCATACATTCATACAACAGATTTCTATATGAAAAAGCTATAAAACAAATAAACACACAAACAAACTACATATACTATATATACTACATCAAGATGCCATAAAAATTAACATTTTAAAATTGAGTTCAAACAAAAAATAGGTAGTTTTGCTTACTTGATGTGAGGAATCCTAAAAAAAATGGAACTATAACAAAGATGCTGACATATTGAGTGTTGGGGTGATTGAATTTGTGGTGATGAAAGTTTGATTTGTGATAAAATGGAGGGAGGGGGGTTTCTGTTGCTATTTATAGAGAAAAATAGAGGAAGAAGAAGAAATAAAAGAGGAGGAGATAGGGGTTGCTTAAGTCATAATTTAAATATTACCGACAACTATACCTATAAATATTAGCGATGAGTTTTATACATTGGCGAAGATTAAATTTGGTATCTCCAGTGCGATTGCACAATTCACCAATGATAGGATTGACTCGGTCTTTCCAGTGTAATTGCACAATTCACCATGGAATGGATCAATTTTGTCTTCCTAGTGCGATTGCATAATTTATCTTAGAAGAAATTGACATGGTCTCCCTTGTGCGATTGCACACTCTCAAAATATAGGATTGACAAGACCTTAGCAACGAGAATTAATGCGATCTCCATAAGACAACAACCCCTCAACTCTTTAAAGGATTTGACTTTCTCTCCACAGTGCAATAACATCATTCTCCATATGATCCTTCAGGCATTTCAATGATTCGTTGGGAACATAAAGATATACTTGCAACCCATATTTGTTCTCAATTCCATGAGACAAATCTTACTAAGATTAGGCGAAATTTGAAATTTGATTTTTGCCAAAATTTGATAAATATTTTTGAAGAAGGGGTGTTGGACCCAATACTAATTTTCAATAATTGTCTAAAGCCTTTGGACCCTATATGGAAGTTTTACTATAGGCATTAGATCCATTAAAATTATCTAGATAATTCACTCCTAAATATTTTTTTGAGTATGAACATGAAGCCTATACAAATTTCAAAAAACATTCCTAAGGGTCTTGGACCTTGAAATGTTTTTACTACATACTTTAATTAGACTACACACGTCAATAAATAAATGAAAAATAAAAATTAAATTTATAAAATGAGAAGCATTACAAGGATATATCCCGGGGTTATTTACATAACTAAGGGGAGATATATTTTCTTTTCATCCAAATTAAACTAGCTTTTTTCATGGATTACGAATATATATTAGCCGGATTGCAGAATCCTATGAGTTGGCGTATATATATATATAATAACTGCATTGTGGTAGCTATCATGACCCTTCATAGACTATAAGTTAATGTGTCAGGAACACCTGTAAATACATCATCATCATCTTCTTCTTCCTTTTAAAAGTTTTCCTAGATTTTCTGGTGGCTTTGTTTAGCTCTAAGAATATATTTGCTTTTGAACTCTATAAAAAACTGCAAATAATACGGACAAGTATCAGTTTAAAGACAAATAATATATGTTTATTGATTCAAATTCATCATCTTCAAATTATCCAAAAAAATTCATCATCTTCAAATCCGCATTCACTTACTTCTAATACTTCATAGCAAGTGATTAACTCTAGACAATTTCCACCTCATGTTGAGAGCTTGTAGTTGTAGGGGCTGCTCGGCTGAAGAAATATAATGCTCGGTGCAATCATTCTTTCTTTCAAGCTTGTCAAAGATTGTTCTTCCACCTTTGGGTGTTTCAAGCTTTATATCATGAATTATTTAACAACAAACAGTTAATGCGCTAAGATCTTGGTAAATGTAGTGGAGTATTTAACAAGAAATAAGTTCTTTATACCATGAATTATTAATTAGTACCATGAAAGAATTTAGTAAACGCTGATTAGAAAATATAAATAGCATTTCTACAATGAGAGGCTGGCCTACATAAATTTGATATTCTGTATATGTTTTGTGAGCCAGAAAACAAACCCTTTTCAAAGAATTTGCAGACAGCAGCTAGCTTGAATCTGAACTGGACTGGAGAGATCAAGTGTCAACCACGAGTCATTATCTTCC
>Ga0307513_10009466_pt1 | contig 12324 bp, 9 predicted proteins | sample 15_EM_MG_FD_202174 | JGI IMG/M metagenome (GOLD analysis project Ga0307513, IMG submission 202174) | Populus trichocarpa ectomycorrhiza microbial communities from riparian zone in the Pacific Northwest, United States - 15_EM | ecosystem: Host-associated > Plants > Roots > Unclassified | place... | reverse complement strand
CGGACGCCGGGGGCGCGTGGAAGACGAAGCCGAAGCCCCACCCGGCGCCCGCCCTTTGGTCCGTCGGCACCGCGCGGCCGCCGACGGTGGCCGCCGTGACGGTGGCGTCGACGCCCACATGCAGTGCGATCAGCCGGACCGGGCGTTGCGGCACGACCCGCAGCCGGAGCGTGCGGGAGCCGCCCGATCGGACGTCGCCCACGACCGTGACCTGTGGCGCGGGCAGCGCCGCCGCGGTGGCCGGCCCGCTCAGCAGCTGCTCCGGGCCGAAGACCGGCAGCGTGTCGGTGACGGCCCGGGGCAACCCGGAGACGTACCCCGCGGTCCATTTCTGCGGGGACGCCTCGGCGCTGAGCCAGCGGGCCTGGCCGGTGTCCGCGTCCAGCGCGTACATCAGCTGGGTCGGCGCGGGGTGGGCGGCGTCGAACCGGTCGACCCGCAGCCCCGCCGCGGCGAACGCGATGACCGCGACCGCGGCCAGCAGCGCCGGGAGGATGCCGCGGCGGCGGGCGCGCAGCGCGTCCAGGCCGCGCTGGCCGCCGGCCTCCGGATGCAGGAGGTCGACGACCGGCAGCAGCGCGAGGCCGAGCAGCACGGTGACGAACCCGCCGGCCCCGGCCAGCGCCATCCCCAGCGCCGGGAAGAACAGGACGACCGCGGGCAGCAACACCACCACCGAGACGGCCGCTCCGGCGGTGACCGCCGCCACCGAGCCCCATCCGCCGCGCAACGCGATCCCGGCGATCCCGGCCAGCGCACCGGCCAGCGCGGGCAGCGCGGTCACATAGGACCCGCCGGGGGCGAGCGCGGCCAGCGCGATGCCGAGCACGGCGAGCCAGCCCAGCGCACCGATCGCCATGGCGGCCGGGCCGAACCGCCGGCGCAGCAGCGCGTACCACGCGAACAGCAGCGCGGCGGTGAGCGCCACCACGGCCAGGCGATACCACAGTGGACGGTACGGGTCGATCGGCATCGCCTGGTAGCCCGGCCGGACCGCCCCCAGCACGATCCAGAACGCCTGGGCCAGGACCGGCGCGGCGACGATCGGCACCAGCGCGAGCCCGAACGCGCCGGCCAGCCGGCCGCCGGTGGCGAGGCCGCGACGCCGCGCCAGCCAGGCCAGTACGAGGACCGCGAGCAGCGCCAGCACGGCCAGCGGCCACACCAGCGAACCGGAGTAGGTGAGCTGGCCGCCCGGGATCGGGAAGTACGTGGCGTCGCCGCCGGCGCGCAGTCCGCCCAGGTCACGGCCGCCGAGTTCGCGGGTCAGGAACAACGCGTTGGCGCCGTGCTGCTGCAGGCTGTCGAGATCCATCGTGGACGGCAGGTCGGTCGGCGCGTGGTACACGGCGGAGCCGTCGATGTACGCGGTGTTCAGGCCCGCGAATCCGTGCTCGCGGAACACCGTGAAGTCGGTGTCGTTGGGCAGCCGCCGGTAGACCTCCACGGCGAATGACGTGCCGACCGGTTTGGGCGCGCGGCCGTAGAGATCCACCAGGCGGGCGTTGCGCGCCGACGTCTCGAACATGATCGCCGGGCCGGAGCTGCCGCGCGCCTCGAGGTTGAGCACCACGCCGCCGTCGCGGGCGAGCGGGTGCTGCTCGACGAACGCCTGGGCGCCGCACAGGCAGGCTTCCTCGGCGTCGGTCAGCACCAGGACGACCTCGTTGCGCAGTCGCGGTCCGGCGGTCAGCGCGCGGGCCACCTCGACCGCGGTCGAGACCCCGGCCGCGTCGTCGTTGGCGCCCGGTCCGATCTGTACCGAGTCGTAGTGCGCGACCAGGAAGATCCGGCCGGTGGACGCGGTGCCGGGGATCCGGGCCACCAGGTTACGGACGTGGGCCAGGTTGATCCCGCCGGCACTGGACGCCAGCGCACCGCCCTGGGCCGACACCGTGTCCTGTGTCTCGGGGGACAGGCCGAGGCCGCGCAGCGTGCCGAGCAGGTACTCGCCGGCCCGATCCTGGGCCGTACCGCCGACCACATGCGGGCCCGCGGCGATCGTCCGGACGTGCTGGAACGCCCGTGCGGCGCTGAACTGGCCGGCCGGGACACCGGCGCCGCGCGCCGCCGGCGGCATGATCGAGATCGTCGACGCGTAGCCCAGCGCGGTCAGCACCGCGACCACCGCCAAGGCGGCGAGCCCGCGCTGCCGGGGGCGGGTGAGGGCACGGTCGGCGGTGGTAAGCATGGATGTCATCTAATCGTGCTGCCGCGGCGCCGGGTACCCGGTCGATCTCTTCCGTTCGTGACATAGCGTTGACGGGTGACCGTGCCGCTCGATCCCGCCGCTGTCGTCGCGGAGTTCATCGACCGCGTGGCCCACTACGATCCGATCCCGGACGCCGCCCCGGTCGCCGCCGTCGGCATCCGTACGGCGCTGGGCGAGGCCACCTTCGCGATGAGCGACCACGTGGTGCGCGCCATGTGCCGGGCGCTCGCCTCGTACCAGGACCCCGATGACCGGGGGAAATGCATCGAGTGCGGGAGCCGCCGGCTGGACCAGAACCTGCACTGCCGCGACTGCGGGCGGCTGCACGGCATCCTCGGCGAGGTCATCGCCCAGCACGCCCGGCGGGTGGCGGCGGCCTGCGACGACCATCACCCGGACGGGCACCCACGGTGAGGTGGCTGGTGTTGTGCGGTCGCCCCGCGTGGTACACGATCAGCGAGTCAGGCCCGGCGACGTCGAGTGGGGAAACGGCATGACTGAGCGGTCGGTCGCGCCCCGCGCATACGCCGGCGCCAGCGGTGCCGGGTCCACCGCCGTGCGCCTGCGCATCCTGCTGGTCGAGGACGACGAGGGCGACGCCTTCCTGGTCCGCGAGCTGCTCAGCGAGGCCGGTGCGCCGTTCGATCTGGTGGTGGCGACGAGCCTGCGCGAGGCCGGCACGCTGATGCACGACGTGCAGTGCATCCTGCTCGACCTCGGGCTGCCCGACGCGGAGGGGATCGACGGCCTGCGCCGGCTGCTGGCCATCGCCGGCAGTGCCGCGGTCTGCGTCCTCACCGGGCGCTCCGACGAGCACCTCGGCGTCGCCGCGGTAGCCGAGGGCGCCCAGGACTACCTGGTCAAGGGCCAGGTCGACGGGGTCCTGCTGATCCGGGCGCTGCGCTACGCGGTCGAGCGCAAACGCTCCGACGAGAACGCCCGCCGGCTGCGCGAGGTGGAGTTGCGCCAAGCCGAGTCGGCCCGTCTGGAACGCGGCCTGCTGCCCCAGCCGCTGATGGACACCACCAAGGTCGCGGTGCACACGTTCTACCGGTCCGGGCGGGCGCTCGGCCTGCTCGGCGGCGACTTTTTCGACGTGGTCCAGGTCGGCGAGGAGAAGCTGCAGGTCATCGTCGGCGACGTCTGCGGGCACAGCGTCGACGAGGCGGCGCTCGGCGCGGAGCTCCGGGTCGCCTGGCGGGCGCTGGTACTGGCCGGCGTGCCCGACGACCACATCCTGACCGCCCTCGAACAGGTCCTGATGAGCGAGCGCCGGGCCCGGGAGGTGTTCGCCACCGTCGCGTCCGTGGCCGTCGACCTGGCCCACGACCGCGCCACGGTACGGCTGGCCGGTCACCCGCCGCCGGTACTGCTGGTCCGGGGCCGGGCCGCGCCGGTGACCGCCCGGACCGGGATCGTGCTGGGCGTGCGTCCCACCCCGACCCCCGCGACCGAGGTGGAATTCTCCGGCGATGACTGGTCCCTGCTGATGTACACCGACGGCCTGATCGAGGGGCGCACCGGCGTCGGGAACGAGCGCCTCGACGTCGCCGGGCTCTGCGACCTGCTGGACGAGCCGGCCGCCCGCGACGTCCCGCTGGCCGCACTGCCCGCCTGGCTGGTCGGTCGCGCCGAGCAGGCCAACGGCGGCCCGCTCGCCGACGACGTGGCGATGCTGCTGATCTCCCGCGGCGGTGGCCGGTGAACCTGTTCCGGATCAGCACCTGGACGCTGCGCCGGCGGGTGGCGGCGCTCTGCCTCGCCGCCGGCATCGTGCTGGGCGCGCTCGGCGGGGTCGCGGCGCTGACCGCGGCCAACAGCAACGAGCACGTCGACACCCTGGTCGATCGGACCGGGCCGATGCGGACCGCCAGCGAGAGCTTGACCACCGCCTTCGTCGACCAGGAGACCGGCATCCGCGGGTACGCGATCAGCGGCAGGGATGCGAACCTCAAGCCCTACACCGACGGCCTGGCCGCGCAGACGGACCTCATCGCCCAGATCGACCGCCTGCTCGGCCCGGACGGCGACCCCGGCGCCCGAGCCGCGCTGGCCGAGGTGCAGCAGCGCGCCGACGCTTGGCGGTCCGCCGTCGCCCTACCCGTCATCGATGCGGTCCGAACCGACGGGCCCGACGCCGCGCAGGCGATCATCGACGCGGCGAGCACCAGCCGCTTCGACGCTCTCCGCGCCGCGGTCGGCGAGCTGCAACAACAGATCCTCGCGCTACGGCAGCGGTCGGTCGAGGCGGTCCGGCAGAGCAGCAGCACCCTGGTCGGCGTGATGATCGCCGCGGCCGTGATCATCATCCTGGCCGGTGGCGCCCTGCTGCTGCTGCTCGACCGGCTGGTCAGCCGCCCGGTGGTGGAGTTGGCAGAGCAGGTCCGCGGCGTGGCCGACGGCGATTTCGATCGGCACATCTCCAGCCGCGGCTCGCCGGATCTGCGCCGCCTGGCCGCCGACATCGACGGCATGCGGCGACAGATCGCCGCCGAGCTGGGCGAGGTACGTGCCGCCCGGTCCCAGGTCGAGTGGGTCAACGGCCAGCTCAAGGTGCAGACCGAGGAGCTGACCCGGTCCAACCGTGACCTGGAACAGTTCGCCTACGTCGCCTCGCACGACCTGCAGGAGCCGCTGCGCAAGGTGGCCAGTTTCTGCCAGCTGCTGCAGCGGCGGTACGCCGGCCAGCTCGACGAACGGGCCGACCAGTACATCGCGTTCGCGGTGGACGGTGCCCAGCGGATGCAGCGGCTGATCAACGACCTGCTCGCGTTCTCCCGGATCGGCCGGCTCACCGCGGGCTTCACCGACGTGGACCTGAACCGGGTGCTCACCGAGGTCAGCTCGCAGCTGGAGACGCGCGCCGGCCCCGACGCCGAGATCACCTGGTCCGACCTGCCCACCGTGGAGGGCGAGGAACCGCTGCTCACCACGTTGTTCGTCAATCTGATCGGCAACTCGCTGAAATTCCGGCGTCCGGACGTGCCGCCGATGATCGAGATCCGGGGCGAACTGGTCGGCGACGAGTGGCAGATCAACGTGCGGGACAACGGCATCGGCATCGAGCCGGAGTTCGCCGACAAGGTGTTCGTGATCTTCCAGCGGCTGCACGCCCGGGATGCGTACGAGGGCACCGGCATCGGACTGGCGATCGTGAAGAAGATCGTCGAATACCATGGCGGCCGGATCTGGCTCGATCTCGACGTCGCCGAGGGCACGTCGATCAACTTCACCCTTCCCCTGCTGGCCGGCATTTCGTCGCCGGAACCACTGAAAGAGGTCACGGCGTGACTGCTACTCGCGCGGACGGGACGCCGATCGAGGTACTCCTCGTCGAGGACGACCCCGGCGACGTGCTCATGACGCAGGAGGCGTTCGAGGAGCACAAGGTCCGCAACCGGCTCACGGTGGTGTCCGACGGCGCCGAAGCGCTGTCCTACCTGCGCCGCGAGGGCCAGTACGCGGACGCCGTACGGCCGGACCTGATCCTGCTCGACCTCAACCTGCCGCGCCGCGACGGCCGCGAGGTGCTCCAGGAGATCAAGAACGACGACGAACTGGGCCGCATCCCGGTCGTCGTGCTCACCACCTCGTCCGCCGACGAAGACATCCTGCGCAGCTACCAGCTGCACGCCAACGCCTACGTGACCAAGCCGGTCGACTTCGACCGGTTCATCTCGGTGATCCGCCAGATCGACGAGTTCTTCGTCAGCGTCGTGAAGTTGCCGCCCCGTGCTTGACCGGGTAGCCGAGCTAATCCGGGAGGTCGCGACCACGATCGTGCTGCCGCGGTTCCGGCACCTGAGCGCCGGCGAGATCCACGAGAAGTCACCCGGCGACGTCGTCACCATCGCCGATCAGGAAGCGGAGCGTGCGTTGACCGCCGGCCTGACACGGCTGCTGCCCGGCTCCGAGGTGGTCGGCGAGGAGGCCGTCGCCGCCGACCCCGACGTGCTGCGGCGCGTCGGCGACCTGGGTGCGGTGTGGATTGTGGACCCGGTCGACGGCACCAACAACTTCGCCGCCGGCAAGACGCCGTTCGCGGTGATGGTCGCGTTGCTACACGCGGGGGAGCCGGCCGCGTCCTGGATCCTCGACGTGGTGGCCGACCGGATGGCGATCGCCGAGTCCGGCAGCGGTGCCTACCTCGACGGCGTCCAGGTCAAGACCCGGACCGACGATCCGGGCGCGGCCGCGATGCGCGGCACGTTGGCCCGGCACTACTTCCCGGCCGACCTGCGGGCGCAGGTGAACGACAACGCGGGCGCGTTCGCGAGCGTGACGAACGGGCATCATTGCGCCGGATACGAGTACCCGTCGGTGGCCACCGACGAGCAGCAGTTCGCGATGTTCTGGCGGATCCTGCCCTGGGACCACGTGCCCGGCGCGTTGTTCGTGCGCGAGGCCGGCGGCACGGTCCGGCACCTCGACGGCGACCCGTACCGCCCCACCGACTCCGAGCGTGGGCTGCTCATCGCCCCGAACGAGGACATGTGGCACACCGTCCACCGCACGCTGTTCCCGAGCTAGGAGACCGGCTTGCCGTCGTACCTCGAGGAGATTTTCGGGTTGGCCGGGCGGACCGCGGTCGTGACCGGCGGCAGCTCCGGGATCGGCCGGGCGATGGCCCTCGCGCTGGGCCGCGCCGGCGCCCGGATCGTGCTGCTGGCCCGGACCGAGAAACCGCTGGCGGAGACCGTCGCGGAGTTGGCCGGCCACGGCGTCGAAGCCGCGGCGGTGTCCGCCGACCTCGCGGACCGCACCGCGCTCGCGGCCGCGACCGACACGATCCTGTCCCGGTACGGCGCACCGGACGTGCTGGTCAACGCGGCCGCGGTGAACCGGCGCCCGCCGCTTCCCGAACTCACCGAAAGTGACTGGGATGTGACGCTGGCGGCCAACCTGACCGCGCCGTTCCTGCTCGGGCAGGCGTTCGCGCCGCGGATGGCCGAGCGCGGCTGGGGGCGGATCATCAACGTCGTCTCCCAGCAGGCGTTCCGCGCCTACGGCAACAGCGGCGGGTACGGCGTGTCCAAGGCCGGCCTGGTCGCGTTGACCCGGTCGCAGGCCGAGGCGTGGTCGACGAGCGGCGTGTGCAGCAACGCGGTCGCACCGGGCGTGGTGCACACTCCGTTGACCGAACCGGTGTTCGCCGATCCCACCAAGGTGGCCGCACACGCGGCGCGCACGATGATCGGCCGAAACGGCGTGCCGACCGATTTCGCGGGATGTGCCGTCTTTCTGGCGAGTTCTGCTAGCGCTGCGGTGACCGGCCAAACACTCTTCGTCGATGGTGGATACTCGGCCACCTGATCGAGCTGCATTTATGCCGTTGGACGCGGTAAAGTTCCCGCGCTTACGACATGGAGGTAGACCGTGGCGGCGACTCTCCTGCGGCGTCTCAGCGCGGCCTTCGCGCTGCTCGCCACCGCGTCCGTGCTGGTCCTCGCGGCACCGGCCGCGCCGGCGTCCGCGGATCCCGAGGGCGGCACCAAAACACTGCGCGACGCGCTCGAATCCGCCGCCAAGGGATTCAGCGACGCCAAGATCAAGCTGACCAGCTCGCAGCGGCGCCAGACGCAGCTGCAGGCCACGTTGGTGCAAGCCCAGGCCAGCGCGAAGAAGCTGGAGGGCCAGGTCACCGTTCTGGCCGCGCGCTCGTACCGGCTGGGCCGGTTCAACACCATGTCGCTGCTGCTCAACAGCAGCTCGCCGGACACCTTCCTGGAACGGGCCTACCGGCTGGAGTCGATGGCCCAGCTGGACGCCCAGACGCTGGCGCAGTACCGGCAGGAGATCGACCTCGCGCAGCGCGCCAAGCAGGCCATCGCCCTCGAGATCAAGGAACAGCAGAAGCAGGTCACGATTCTGGCCAAGCGCAAGAAGGAAGCCGAGGCGGCGCTCGCCAGCGTCGGCGGCGGCGCGGTGGCCGGCGGATTCGTCAGCGCCAACTCGCCGCTGGCCAAGCCCGCGCCACGCAACTCGGACGGCTCGTGGCCCCGGGAATCGTGCACAGTGGACGATCCCACCACCTCCGGCTGCCTCACGCCGCGGCTGCTGAACGCGTACCAGCAGGCCCGATCGGCCGGCTTCAAGCACTACACGTCGTGCTTCAGTCAACGCTCCTCCGGGGAGCATCCGAAGGGCCGGGCCTGCGACTTCTCGGCGAACGCGAGCACGTTCAAGAACGTCGCGGCGACCGGCAGCGACCGGGCGTACGGCAACAACCTGGCCGCGTACTTCGTGAAGAACGCGGACCGGCTCGGCGTCATGTACGTGATCTGGTTCCGGCAGATCTGGCTGCCCAGCTCGGGCTGGCGGGCGTACAGCGGGTCGGGTGGGCCGTCGGCGGTGCACACGAACCACTTGCATCTGTCCGTGCTCTGATGGGCGGATGGAGATCCGCCCCCTCCCCTCCCCGCTAGCCACCTCGCTGGTCTTCCTCGCCAGCGGCGCCGTGCTGGTTCTCGAGATCGTCGCGCTGCGCCTGGTCGGCCCGTACGTCGGCGTGACGCTGCAGGTCAGCAGCTCGGTCATCGGCATCTCGCTGGCCGCCATCGCGTACGGCACCTGGCTCGGCGGGCGACTGGCCGACCGGTTCGACCCGCGGGCGCTGCTCGCACCCGCGCTGATCCTGGCCGCCATCGGCACCGCGGTCACGCTGCCGCTGGTTCGCTGGGGCGGGGAGGTCCTGCGCGGCGGCACCGCCCCGGCCGTGCTGCTGCTGGCCGCGATGGCCGTCTTCCTGCCCGCGTTCCTGCTCGCCGGGATCACCCCGCTGGTGGTCAAGCTGCAGCTCAGTGACCTGCGCCGGACCGGTGCGGTGGTGGGAAAGCTGTCCAGCACCGGCACGCTCGGCGCGATCACCGCGACGCTGGCCACCGGGTTCATCCTGGTCGCCGCCATGCCGACCAGCTGGATCATCCTGACCCTGGCCGGGCTGCTCGCGGTCGCCGGGTTCGCACTCGGGTGGTGGTTGCGCCGCCGGCCCCGGGTGCCGGCGGTGCTGGCCGCGATCGGCCTGGTCGGCGCGGGGCTGGGGGTGACCGCGCCGAATCCGTGCGACATCGAGACCGCCTACCACTGCGCCCGGGTCGAGCGCGATCCGTCGGTGCCGGATGGGCGGACGCTGATCCTGAACTCGGCCAGGCACTCGTACGTCGACCTGACCGACCCGCGGCACCTGGAGTTCGCGTACGTGCGGTGGATCGGCGCGGTCACCGACGTGCTGCGCCCGGCCGATGTCGCCATCGACGCGCTGCACCTGGGCGGCGGCGGGTTCACGGTCCCCGGGTATGTCGCGGCCACCCGGCCCGGCAGCCACCAACTCGTCCTGGAACTCGACGGCGGCCTGGTCCGGCTCGACCGCGAGCGGCTGGGCCTCACCACCGGCCCCAACCTGCGCGTCCGGGTCGGCGACGCCCGGGTCAACCTGGCCACCCAACCGTCCGGAGGGTACGACCTGGTGGTCGGCGACGCGTTCGGACACCTGGTGGTGCCGTGGCACCTCGCCACCCGCGAGATGGCTGCCGACGTCGCCCGGGTGCTGCGCACCGACGGGATCTACGCGCAGAACGTGATCGACTACGCGCCGAACCGGTTCATCCGCGCCGAGGTGGCCACCGTGGCGGCCGTATTCCGGCACGTCGCGCTGGTCGCCCCGCAGGCCGCCATCGACGGCGGCACCGGCTCCAACTTCGTCATCGTCGCCTCCGCCTCCCCCCTCCCACTAGCCACCCTGCGCACCCGTCTCCCCTCGGTACGCGTGCTCGACGGCCCCGACCTCACGGCCTTCGTCGCCGGCGCCCGCATCCTGACCGACGACTACGCCCCGGTCGACCAGCTCCTCCAGGGCTGACCGCCCGCGATAGAGCGGCTGACCGCCCGCGACAAAGCGGCTGACCGCCTGCGATAAAGCGGTCGAAGGCGACAAACGGGCGGCCCGCACTCCAAGATCAGCGGAAAGGGTCGAGCGGTTTCCGGGTGCGGGACGTGGCGGGCGGGCACGCGGGCAACAATCGGCACATGTGGCGAATTGGTCGGGCCGGGCAACGTATCGGTGGCCGATATCGCCTCGTGGAGAGGCTCGGCACCGGCGGCATGTCCGTGGTCTGGCGCGGCTACGACGAGATCCTCGGCCGCGAGGTGGCGGTCAAGGTGCTGTCCCCACAGCTGGCCGGTGACGTCGCGTTCCGGGACCGGCTTCGGCAGGAGGCGCTGGCCGCCGCGCGGCTGTGCCACCCGAACCTCACCGGGATCTTCGACTTCGGCGAGTCGCCGCTGTCCGGCCAGCTCACCGTCCCGTACGTGGTGATGGAACTCAACCATGGCGAGTCGGTCTCCGCGCGGCTGCGCCGGACCGGGGCGCTGCCCTGGCGCGACGCCGTGGTGGTCGCGGTCGAGGTGGCCTCCGCGCTGGCCACCGCGCACGCCCGGGGCGTGGTGCACCGCGACATCACGCCGGCCAACATCATGCTCACCCCGGCCGGCGCCAAGGTGGTCGACTTCGGCATCTCCGCGTTGATCGGCCAGTGCGACGCGACGCCCGACGGCAGCCTGCTCGGCACCCCGGCGTACCTCGCCCCGGAGCGGCTCGGCGGCGGCCAGGTGCTACCCGCCACCGACGTGTACGCCCTCGGCCTGCTGCTGTACCGGTTGCTCACCGCCCGGCTGCCGTGGCCCGCCGGGAACACCACCGAGGCGCTGCGGGCCCACCTGTACGCCGACCCCGAGCCGTTGCCGGCGCAGTCCGGCCGGCCCGACGAGGTGGCCGAGGTGTGCCTGCGTTGTCTGGCCAAGCATCCCGAGGACCGGCCGGGTGCGGCCGAGGTCGCGAACGCGCTCGCCGCCTTCGTCGGCCTCAAACCGATCGGGGCGCCGGCCCGGGCCAGGACGCCGGTCCGGCCCGCGTACGCGGCTTCCCCTGGGCCCGCGGGCAGCGTCCGGCGGCTGCGGGCCATGCTGCGGATCGGCAGCGCCCTGCGGGTCGGCCGAGTGCAACCACTGGGCGGCGGACTCTTCGTCGGCGGCCGTCTCGCCCGCGACGTGCTGACCGGCGGCCGGATCGGCCGGGCCGTCTGCGCCGGCAACCACCGCCTGCAGGCCGCCCTCGCCACCGTGACGCTGCTCGCGGTCGTGGGCCTGAGCTGGTCGGCCACCCGCCCACCCGCCCAGGTCCGCCCCGCCCAGGCCGCCGCCGCAGCAGGCCCCGGAGCGGCCGCGGTGGCGCTGCGCCACCCCGAGTGCCGGGTTCGATACCAGGTCAAACGCGACTCCGGCCGGGACTTCGAGGCGCAGCTCACGCTCAGCAACACCGGCGCGCACGCGCTCTCCGGATGGCGGCTGGAGTTCGCCTATCCGGGCTCGCAGCGGATCAGCGCGGCACCGAAGCGGGTCGTCCAGAGCGGCCGCGAGGTCGTCGTGCACGGCAAGGCCAACGGGAAACTCGATCCCGGCCGGTCGCTCACGGTCCCGCTGCGCGGCGGATACCGCGAGGTCAACCCGATGCCGCTGGCCTTCGTCCTGAACGGTCACGCCTGCGAGTCCACGGTCATCGGCGCCACCACCGGGCCCGGCGCGGACCCGGCCGACGACGGGTCACCCAAGGTCGCCGAGGCCGCCGGAACCGACCGATCCCGTTCCGGCTCCGGCGGGGCGGCCGCCCGCTCGCCCGACGCCCCGAAGAAGGCGCCGAGGCACAAGACCACCACGAAAACCGGCGAGGGTACGCGGAAGCCGGCACCGGCCAGGCCGGTGGTGCCCAAGCGCGGCGCGTACTCGGTGGCCATCTGAGGATGACGTTCACCTGCGCGACGCGTCGTACCCGCTGGTTGGTCACCGGCCGCCGGTTCACTCGGAGCTGTGTTGAACGTGCCCCTGGTCATCGCACACCGAGGTGCCTCCGGGTATCGCCCCGAACACACCCTCGAGTCGTACCGGTTGGCCATCCGGCTCGGCGCCGACTACATCGAACCCGATCTGGTCGCCACCCGGGACGGTGTGCTGGTGGCCCGGCACGAGAACGAGATCTCCGCCACCACCGACGTGCCGGCACATCCGGAGTTCGCCGACCGCCGGACCACCAAGGTCGTCGACGGGGTCGAGGTGACCGG
>Ga0307513_10009465_pt1 | contig 12324 bp, 10 predicted proteins | sample 15_EM_MG_FD_202174 | JGI IMG/M metagenome (GOLD analysis project Ga0307513, IMG submission 202174) | Populus trichocarpa ectomycorrhiza microbial communities from riparian zone in the Pacific Northwest, United States - 15_EM | ecosystem: Host-associated > Plants > Roots > Unclassified | place... | reverse complement strand
CGGCAAACGAATTAATAGAAAATCTGACGATGTCGAACACCGAGATATTCATAAAGTTCTTATACCCTTTCTTATACCTCAAGAGCAATGCCTATTTACAATAACAATAGCATAGCAAGAACCTTTTTGATAACTACTCTTTATCGGTGTCTATTAGCAACTCGGCCGCACTAGTATATTAGTTAACCTATCTAATTAGAGTTACAGACCTTTGGAAAGTCTCTAATGTGAGCCTTCGCCTCTCCCATAAGAGCTTTTCTGCATACCGTGATATCAGATATCATATCAAATCATTAAAGACTACAGATAGTCTTCCTCTTGAGCATCCAAAGACTTTCAAGCAATCTTTAAGTCGATGCGGGTATGAAAGCCGGTAGAGTAGGATACAAAACGCCTCCTCTGGGTGAGGATTATATCTGTATCTCCACTGGATACGGTCTAGCCTAAGGCCTGGGAGTATGCGTCGTATTTCTTCCTTTGAAAATCTAATAGTTCATAGTTTAGCTACTTAGACTAGATCAAAAAGTCCCAACTTCCGGAGGAGGTGAGGGGGAGGGAAAACAGCAATACCGGAGGTACTCTCTGAAGTCTACCTCATCCCATCCACAATTATCAAGACGAAACACCCTTGCCTCATAGCACATTGGCTGCCGTTGAAGGGTATATGAGCGCTGCTTCTCTTCGCGTTCTTCTTGCAAGCGCAACCGCACTCGTTGAATGTGCCGGATATAAGTCACAAGGAGAATAAGAAACAGAAGGACTTGTCTTTGATCATGCACTCTTTCCATATTTGTTACCAGGTTTGAAAAGTCAAAAGGGAGAAACAGTAGACGATACGGGCGATCGGAAAGCAAGTACAAAAACTCTATCTTCGCTTACGTCAAGTTGTGTTGTCAACTTTACTTAGCAAAACTCCAAGAAAAGAATCCGCCATTGCCACACTCAACTTGGCCAAGACTTAAGTACAGTTCCTATTACGACCGTCTTAGCAGAACCTGTCTAATTGGAGTTGTAAGTTGTACGTTATTCTGATGTGATCATGGCCAAGACACTAGTGTCTGGTTACTAAACGACCGCTATTGGCAGCAATCCACTCACCCCAACGCATCCGACGGTGGAAACAAACCTCCTAGACGATCGGAAATGGGCGCAGGTTTTTTATCGTGGAGTTTCCTTTGATTTTCGCTTTTCTCATATTCTTTCCATAATAGATTTTATTTAATGTGCATGTTCTGAGCTTTGGCATATCGGATCACGTCTTAGTAGTCGAGGTATGCTTTATAGATTTTGAAGGCAGTACCGCTTAGATTTCGACACTAGTAAGCTGCTGTCAAGAAATTATTACTGTAGATCGAGAGGTATCGGTTGTGCTGCTGGTTCGCTTTACTCTTTAGGAGTATCTTTCCCCTCATCCCGATATTTTCAGCCAATGGCAGAAATCTGTTTGACCTATCTGAATTCCCAACCGGTCGAGGCCCTTTCCGCCGATCCCTCTTCTCACACCCCGGACACCCTTTCTAGATTATTGTTCTGTCTAATGGGGAGCACATGTCAAACGGGAACTCTCTGACTGTGCTAAATCACATGCGCTGCATCTGTTTCAAGAGTACAATGGCCACATATCCACTAAATTGCTCTTAATGCATGTGAAGTGCCTGGGTCTTTGGGAATTTGATACTTGTTCTCCATTCGGCGGATTACGCTGCGTATCATTCTTCGGAATTGTTGAGCTTGTGGCTGCCTTGATAGAGATGGAGTGCAATGGCGCCGATGAAAGTGATTTTTCGGGGTATACGCCACTTGCCTCAGCTGCTCAGAATGGGCATGCCGTAGGGAGGGAAATACTATTCGAACGGGAAGAGGTTGATTACTGTACGACAAACCACATGATTTCAGCGAAATATCGCTCTCACATGCTGCGTGGTTTGGTGAAAATACTGCTCATGCGGGAAGAGGTCAACCTCGACTGGCCGAGTAATGACGGCTAAACACCACTCTCGAATCCTGCTTTCCGTGGGTGCCCGGAAGTTGTGAGGACGTAACTCCAGCAGGAAGATGTTAACTCTGACAAGTCTTCTGTGACCGCCGGCTTCTGCCTTGGATCCCCTTCCCCTACTTCATGATCCCTTTGTCAACATCCCATATTTCTTTAGAATTTCAGGCATACTTCTTGCTGCTCCTCCAAATGCTCCATCGTCAACGTAGATCTTCCTCTCCCAGATTCATGTCGTGCTTCTTTGGTGCTTGCCGGGGCCCCACCATCACCTCCTTCTCTAGAACAAGTCACCATTATCCTTGAACCAACCCTTTGCGGTAAACCTCTTGTTTAAATTAGCGGAGAAGGAAGGGGATACAAGTGCTAGGGGATATGCTTTCGCGCACACCAAAGTGGCTTACTACCAAAAAATCCCTAAAAACTGCTGCGGTCACAAAGCGGTGTGTGCGAAAACATATCCCCTGGTACTTTTACTAGTCTCTATTGAAAATTCTTGGGTGGTTAAAAATCAAGAAATCAAAGTTTGCAATTCCTCTCGAAAATAAAATATTCATCCTAATAATACAAGCACTGATCAAACAAGGACTTCCTTCCAGGAGCTTCCACTACTCAACAATCCAGCAAGGAGATTCCACAAATCCCTCCATGCTCGCTCACGCCAGCACAACATTCAGTGCCTGGCACAAGTTTTATTGGTGAGGTGTATAAAAAGGCGTTTTTTTGAGGGTGTTGCCGACACGATCTGCGTTAAAGATTGCTATGTCCTCGGAATTCGGGGTTCGGGTCCGGATTACTAGCTCATTGAACCCCCCCCGCATCTCCCCCTACCCACATCCGTTTGCAATCCGGGTTGCCCTGAAATATGGCCTTCACCATATGTGACGAAGGTCGCGTCGAAGCTGAGGAGCGGGTGGGAGCCTTTGAGAGCGTTCCCGGTGAAGTAGAGCTCCTCCATTGCATGCACTTCCCCCATTCCACAATTAGTTTACCTATCCCGAGGAGTGGAGGCCAGGGGTGGTAGAGGGGAGGGAGCAAACCGTTTTGAAGATGCATCTTGGCGCACGGTCCGATAGGTACTTTGCTTAGCCATACGTGGAAATCTTGACGTTTCCGCGTTTCCAAGGAGCGTATATTATTGCAGTTGTGGAGGTCCGCAATCTCGTTCAGGTAGTAGAGTTTTGATTTGGTATTCAGCTTTGCGTCCTTGCGACTGTGGGAGCATGGCTACCAGGTCATTGAGTAGGTGCCGGTGACTGAATCGCACTTTCATTAGTGGTGAACAAGATCATTGCGAGCGATGTTGGGGAGCTGAAAAAGAGACAAACCGGTATGTGACGCCGCGGGATGTCAAGACTAGAACCCTTTGTTTATTCTTCTTATCCGGTTCATCGGCGGGGGCGGGTTTTGTGCCGGTTTTCGACACTGATTTGCACACTGAAGCCATTACGATGTTTAACAGTAAGGTTTGGAGATTTTCGGTTTCTCGTTCTTTTCCTTTCCCGCAGTGCCTTGCAGGTAGTTCACATCCTGGGAACATGACAGGGTTTAAAATCGATCGTATCACTTGCTCTTGCTAGATCTTATCGTTGACTATCGGGAATGTGAGATAATTGGAGGGGAACCTATCGTACTCAGTGTTCTCAAGCGTCCAGTCCGTCCGTCTTCGGATCCTGACGCGAGAGACGGCAGTACCTCAAAGGACGCCCGGGACGGACTAGTGCCCTGATGTCCTCCCGGACGACTGCCCGAGACGGATGGGCGGGGACCGCAGGTGTCTCAGGTGGGGCAATTTTGCGGGTAACTCCAGATGACGGGCGGGCCCTGCAGGTGATCAACGGGCCCTGCAGGTAATTGGTGAGGACTGCAGATGACGGGTGAGGACAGCAGGTACGGCTCGGGAGTTACCAATCCGTCGCGGGGTCCCAGACGTTTCTCTGCCGGTATCAGAGGGACTTCCGGATACGGGGTTTCGCAACTTGTTAGACGCTGTTTTGAACCTGGACACCGTTAGCATTGTTTAAATTAGCACTTGGCAAGCCGCTAACCCCGAGAATTCACAGTATATCTGATTCAGAAAACCACAATGGGGGGTGGGCTCACCGAAGAAAAGGGATGAGAGAAAAGAAAAAAAGAAAAAGCCATTTGGTGGGAAAAGTAAATAGTATTATTCGATCAATCAACCCGCTCAATTGCCCATTGACTGTAGGGCCCTACAGTCACCCTATTAGGCGGTAGTCTTTCCCAAGGGGCGGACGCCCATGCCCTACAAATAGAGAGACACGCCCGGGACAGCAGTTCTGGTGGTGCCTACGGGGCGGACGGGACGCTTGGGAACACTGCATATGTGGAAAGACTATCAGTACCTTCTATCAGCAATAGCCGTGGCCCAGGAAGACACAGAGAAATAAATCACCATACTAAGAAGGCTCTTCGCCTCCTCACAATGGAGACCATAGAACCTGCGGAATGTATCGGGGTCGGTGATCAGCCCATTCCAGAGTAGGTAAACATCGGTGGCGACGTCACCATCGTGCGCTTTCTCATTTCCCACCTTAATTGCGGAAGGGTTCCCTATATTTGTCAAAACCATGCTCTTCAAAAATGTGGTAGGGGATATGTTTGGGATACCAACCGCTGTGTACAGGAGGGGACGGAGGACAGTAATTTGTCTCTGCAGGGATTCCATCCTTGCTATTAGCTGTTCAATTTTCGTTTCCATCGTACGAATGGATAGCAGGAATGGGCCGCCGCCTGGATTTGCGTATCCAGTCTCGGGATTGCTCAATGGTCCAATTCGAACGGGTGCCACTGACGGAATCGCTTGGACTAAATTCCGTTTCACAATTGCCAGCTCCTTCATTGGATCGCTATTTCCATCGTAATCAGTGTAAACTAGTCTCAATACCATCTAAAGATTGCCACATAGTAAGGAATAACAAGGTAGAATAGCCACTTACCATGATGTTCACGATCGTAGCCAAGAAGAAAAAAACAAAGGGCCCTTGGATAACGCTAAACACTTGGGAAAAGATTTGAGTTGAAAAATAGCCAAGGTTTGATAATAAAGGAATCTCACCCAAGTTACCGGTGAAGAAAAATAGATGTTGGATGGAGAAAGAAGGAAGAGGAGAAAAGGGAGCGAGGTGATTCACTTGGGAAGCGGAGGCTGACTAAGTGACATCACTCGAATCCACCGGAGCACTTGAACGTTGAAGCTGTCGGCTTCTCCCCGCCAAACCCAATTTAGTGAATCTCGAGTTGGTCAGGACTTGACAAAAGTCGTGTCCACCTACCTCCATTACGACGAGCGGAATTTGAACGGGGACTAAGCCGGATTAGGAAATTCGAGTGATGGTCGGTGAGGAATTCCTGGTGCCGGGCAAGTTATCAAATTTATTATAAGGAGACACCGCCAATCTACTAGTATCATAGGCACTGACCCTTCGGGTGCTTATGCTTAGCCAAGACTGGCTTGGGTGAGGTGAGTATGAGAGTGTGGGGACAGCTGGAGAGTTGGTGGGCGGAGGTCCCCTCGCCGATAGACAAAGTGCTGCAGAAAGACATGTGCAGAAGAGTCAGAAGGGTTTGTGATACCGGGTTATACTTGTAGTACCGGTATGATGAGTGCAGCTTACAAGTTATAAGCCAGTAGCAAGCCCAGCCCCTATATTAGATACACGTGTCGGGATTCCATGGCGTTGAAGAACGCCTGCCGGCTAGCATGACGAGTGCCAGACGGAGGCGATGGCCAACACCAAGGAGCTACACGGTACCCAAGTATCACTGGCATCCGCTTTGGAGGCTGAAATTGATGAACTTCCTATTGCGGGCTAGGGTTTGTTGAATGGGTCGCTTTCAGTTTATGCAGCGCACCGTGAAATAACCTGCATGATGGACTAGCCTAACTGCCTACCAGTGGTTCGCTAAATCTCTACTCGTAATTTACTGAGGTTTGTAAAAACGACTGCTATTGCATAACTTATGGGCGAAAAATATCCAGAAGCCTCAAGATCCCGCCCATATGCAATAGCAGTCTTTTTTACAGATGCCAGGAAATTACGTGTATTCGCAAATGTTTAAGCACTCGGAATGGACCGAGTTTCATTTCCCCCGAATTTTGTTCAAAGGCTTGGGTTTCCTGGCATTTTTGGTGTTTCGGAGGGTCCTTGAGATCAGTGCAGTTCCAGCACGCTTTAGTATTCCAAACTCGAACTTGGGCAGAATACGTAGTAGTGCCTAATTGGCTTACTATTACCCGGAAAAAGAATACAGGCAAACCATTTCTGCTTCACATACCCGGCTAAGTTAGAACCTGGTTGCGGTTAAACAAAAGGGTTGTGCACAGCATTTTACTAGGGGAGGCGAACTACAACACGACTTGGTTTTTTGCTCTCCGATACAGTACTCCACCGCAAAAATCGAAATAATTGGGCATGGAGCTAGGACGTCCAGAATTTCCCCATTAGATTAGGGGGAGAAAACACACCGCCAAGATTCTCTTTCAGCCCTCACCTGAGACAGCAGGCTTACTAGGAGCAGCTCCAACGTCCTAGCGTGATGCCCAATTATTTCAGTTTTTACGGTACCTGAGTGTACGAGTATAATAGCCGCCCCTCCCTCTACCACAATCACAGCCCGGATTAAATGCGATAATCGCGTGCTACTTAGAGCCCTCTCCTAACTCTTGTATTGCAGAAAATACCACTGCATCCCCAATCAATCTTCTTTCAAACGATCAGGTTACTGCTGTACCGAGTCAGATATAACCCCCCCCCCCAACGTATCAATACGGCAGACAATCATCCACTCTCCATCCCTTGGGGAGCACAGGTGACAGGCAATAAATATCCAAACATGAGACATTTTTAATATACGGCACACAAACAAATAACCGTTGTCTCATATTCGGATAATTCTTTCTTGTTGCTCCAGGAAAAGTGTAAACTAGGGACCAGGCACGCTTATCCTGTTTTCGAGGCATTGAATAGTCGCCAAGATGCTAACTCGCAGGGCGCGTTGGGAGCTGAAGTGGCCGGGGCAAATCGATCTGCACAGCATCTGAAGTCACTCTTTACTCTACCAACATTGCCTATTTTTCAGATTTTGTAGATAGGAAAACTCACTCTGCATACTCGGTCTTACACAAAGCCAAACTTTGCATTAGTTATACGCCAGGGAGCAGGAAGTGTCCGCAGAGTAAGTTGGGGGACGAATCAATGGGCATATTGGGTGTTGGGATTAGCACCCCGCTCCAACAGCAATTTCACCATCCCCTCATAGCCCTTCTCCGCAGCGATCGCCAAAGGACTTTGGTAAGATGAGATGTCGAATGTATTGGGATTGGTGTCTTCGCGTTCCAGAAGTAACCTCAAAATAACCTCATAACCGTTCTCCGCAGCGAATGAGAGCGGAATTTGTTCTGATTCGGCATCAGGTAAGTTGGGGTTGGTGTCATCGCGTTCAAGTAGGATCCTCACAATGCGCTCACTTCCGTTTATGACGGCTAGCGACAGTGGAGTTCTGCCAGATTCGGTGTCAGATATGTTGGGATCGATGTCACCCAACTCCAGTACTTTCCTTACGACTTCGTCATGCCGATTCTCTACAGCCCACAAGCGCGGTGTTGGGCCCGGCATGGCACTATAACGGCGAAAGAAGGTCGATGTTCCAAAAGCAGGAGGTACAGTAACTCCACTCACTAACCTTGGATGAGGAATCGTCTCCGTCAGGGTAGGTGTTGAAGAGTCGCTCAGTCTTGTTGACTTGAGGTGTTTGATGAGGCGGAAGTGGTGGAGGTGGGAGAGAAGGTTCTTGTTTATCCCAAGGTGCGGGTCTGCTAACTATGATAAATAGGACTGACAAACATGTGCGTAGAACTATTTCTTCACCCCCAGCGCCGTCACGCTCTCCACACAACTACAGTGGTTGCTCGTACCCCACAACACCGAGCAAATTTGGTGTGGGGTTTTCCACTGGAGGTTGCTATTGCGCCCTGGCAAAAGTAACTGAACATTTTGTTAAAATATTCACGAAGGTTCCATATCTGCGACACTGCCACCACACCGGAAGTTAGGATAAGGAGAGTTATTGTTTGGAGACTGTTGGGAAGTAATTATGGAAGTTGAAGCAACGGCGTGTATGAGTGAACGGTTAGGTGCACCGGAGCTGTTTCGGGAAGATTCACGAATCAGACTAGTGGTACTAAAGGGTTGGAGCTAGTGTTAGCTAGAAGATGGAACCAACGAGTGTCACACTTTGATGATAGCAAAACAGGAGAAGGTATCAGGAAAGTTTGGAAAGGAGCGTTCAGGAAAAATCTGTAAGTAGCTAAAACAGGCGAAGGGAGTCAAGGATGAAATCTGTAGGAAAGTTGAGGGTGTGGTTTGGAAAGCAAGAGACGGTGATGGAAGAACAGAGTTGAGTGATGGCGAAGAGGAGTGTTTCTTGGAAGAGAGTTTTGTGTATATATGGATGCTGCTGGAAGCACAGAAATAATAAGGACCGCAAGACTCTCTACCGAACATAGCCTATTTTTATGACATTTGACGCTGCAACGTTCCACCCTACAGTAACCCAACCAAACCCCCTCACCCCAGAACACACCCTACCTTCACCACCACAAAAAATCCCATTCAACTAGTTAGATAATACACAAGGTATTAATTAGAACCGGAGATTTATTTTATTCTTAAATATTTTATGGTCGTGATTTTAGACATTATTTGTCGAGCTGGGTGTTGACAAAGAAGTGTGAGCCATTAGACTGCAATCTTCGGTCACTTTTGCTGAGGGACAATACTGTAGCTAACAGCTATTATAATATTATTATTGCAATAGTATTATTGTCATATTTAACAAGAGAAAGCCTCTGCATGTCTAACCTTTTATCTCTTTTCATGCCCTAGTGTGCCCAGGCACGTTGACACGTTTGTCTTCCGTATTATTGATCTCCGGCACGCCCCACTATCACCACCACCACGAAGTGAAACATTTCAATATCCTTGTAGACTGTCCAATCTCGGGTTGAGAGAGGGTTAGGGATAAGTGTATCAACGGAAAGGATAACCTTTCTGTCATATATTGAACAAACATGGGATCAGGTTGTCTCATCATTCCAGGGTAGTTAAGCGTGGTGTGATCACGCAATATCACTCGTGTTTCACTAGATATCATACAACGAAATTGCGCAGCTAGCCAGAGGGAGCTGTTTCTAGGAGCGCCGCTTTACAATGTTTGTTGAGAACTGTCGGGTGCAGAAGAGGGCAAGCGAGTAGTTCCACAGGTTTAAAGGCAAAGTAGTCACCAGGGAAGGCAAAAGACTCGTTTTTACTTATTGAACAAGAAGACTGCTAAGAGGGGAAAAGAAGAAGGAAAGAAAGAAGAAGGAATAGAGAAGAGAAGCGAGGATTTGAGAGGGAACAGGGGGGGCGACGTAAGTGGTCACGAGGTGTCACTCGTAACTACAGCAACAGATAAGAGGAGAGCGCACCCATAACTACAGTTTCCAACAATGTTCGTGGGATAGTGTTTACATGGTTCATCCCCGATTCGTTTCCCTCCTTTACTTATCTGTTCGCTTTCCAGCCCTCAATTGACATTTGATTTCCTCCACCAACGTGTTGGGAAGCCGAAGGAGTGAACTAGTGGAAGCGAGCGGTATCACAAGGTTGAAGAGGAGAGCGGCCTCCAACACAAGCGAACAACTTATATTGCTTATAGAACGAGAGAAGATGATACAGAGAGAAGCAAGAGAGGAGAAATGAGAGGAGAAAGGGAGGGGTGTAGAAGTGAGAGTTGGGATAGGAGGTGAGGGAAGCAGTCACGAGGTGTCACTCGCAGTCGTGGGAAAAAGTGGAGTACACCAGGGTTTCTGCAACCATGACCACCGACCAACTTCCGGCTTCTAAGAAGGGGTGACTGCACCTACACCTATGGAAGCTATTACAATATACATTTACATACTCTCCGGAGTGGTGAACTCTTGGTTGAATATTTTATGGTTCGCAGAGTTTCTTCTTGTCCTCCTTTACCTCCTTTACCTCTTCAAGCTCTGGTTTACTTTAACTCTTTCCCAGTAATCCATCTCAATCAGCCTATCCGAGAATTAAGGCAACATCTCCAATAAAGCATCTCTCGGGATTGGCCAAGAGATATATTAGAACCGACTGGTGCCAGTCCTCACGGGAGTCAAGAAAATGGGAAGATGCCTCCCTCGTTGGACATTGAGTATGGGCATGAGGGAGCAGACACCATTCCCGCGAACAGAATGTACGTCAATCCTAATATGGTGGAGAGATACCACACTCAACTATCATGGGCTGTCTGAATCGGACACGCTAAGGTTCTCAAGACGCCCCTAGAACGAGTGAATATCTGATCTAACCCAAGGGATATCAACTGTCCAACACCACTAGCCTTACCTTACCCTGAAGATACTTTGCCGCCATCTACTTCGAGCCCGTTCAGAAGCACTGCCAAGACTGACATTGATCACAAACCGAGCAGGTAGGGTGAAAGGGGGAATTGAGGGAGAAAAACTCGGTCTGATTTTCACGTGTCCCATTTGTTAAAGTTTTCACGAAGGTTCCATATCTACGACACGAACTACAACAACAAATGTTTGGCTTAGGAGAAGTTTTGTTTGGAATGTTGGAGAACATAAGAGTTGAAGCGGGGGTGTGTTTGGGTAAAAGGTTAGGTGCAGCGGAGATGTTTTGGGATGATGCAGGAACTTGCGCTAGAGGTGCTAGAGGTTTGGAAATAAGAGATGGAACGAACAAGTGTCACACTGCCAGGTTAGCAAAACAGGCAAAGGTAGCAGGAACGTTTGGGAATGCAGGAACTCTATAGGTAAACGAAACAGTGATAGGGGATTAAGGGACACATCGTTTTGGAAGAAGTTTGAGGGTGTTATGTGGAAGGAAGGAGACGGTGATCGAATAAGTGTGGAGAACTTGGACGAAGTTGAAGGAATGTTTTCTGTAGTCAACTTTGTGTGTATATAGGACACCGCTGGCGATGTCGAAAGAATAAGGACCAATACACTCTCTACCGATCATAGCCTATATTTGAGACCATTGGGTGCATACCTTGCACGGCCCCAGCCGAGCACAATAAACTCCGGTAAACCATGGGACGCCTTCCCCAGCCTTACCACTATCACTGTCGGCACCGTGCTCCATCCAACGCCTGAACATATATAATAAAGTTCGAAGTTGGATATTCTATGTATTGCATCAACGAAGATTACGGTCCCCCCTTCCTACATCCCCTCCCTTTTATATTCGCGACGGACTCTATTAGAACATGAACCAATTCCCCAAAGCCAAAGAAATCTATTATGATATTGACAAGGTAGGAAAGAAAGAAACAACTTAGGAAAGAAAGAAAGAATGGTGAGGGAAAAAGAGAAAGATGTGTTCCACTGCCGGAGGCATTGGTGGGGGTGTCGCTGACCTGCCGTTAGGGATGGTTGCCACCGATATGTCCAAAGAAGACAATGTGGGCGCCATGGGTGTAGGTGAGGGTGGTGGGTGGGGAAAAATAAAGAACCCATGCGGTAGGAAGCAGGAGGTTTGGTGATCTTGTGGTGTTCGGGAGAGGTAGACTGTGGTATATGTATCGGGGGTTCACGGGCCCCTCCTACTGACCAATGACCCCACTATAGCTAAGCGACCGGCTATACCTTATTCCGCAAAACCCCGGTGCCCAGCTCTCTCCCCCGACAGTGTTCCCGACGCTTTGCCCAATTGGCAAAGGGTTGTTCCAACCCGCCATTGAACAGAAATAGAGTGGAGATTTTAGAAGATGAAAGGAAATGTAATGAAAGAAATAATTTCTCTAGACTGAGGGAACCCAATGCAAAACCTGTATCCCGGGACGCTTAAACCAATGGCTTTGGAGTGACGAGAAACAGGGCATAGTAAGAACACCCAAAGGGAAAGAAACAAAAAGAACCTTGCTGACTATACAATCTCTGCCGGTACGCCCCCACTGCCCTGTTCCCCGACCGAAACAAACCCTACTGTTATGGGCTTGAACCTGCCATGTGTATTAGTCCACGCAACGGAATGAAAGTCGTCAGGTTGGAACATACGAAATATAAAAACCCCAAAGGCACAGGTGTGAACAGATGAACAGTGGAAATGATACACATGCATTTTACCAGACGCAGTAACCACCCTGTGTCTTGTAAGTACTAGGTAGCAGGTGGCCGGATGGAGTAAACTTACATCGACAACAATGTCAGATCCGGTCATGAAGGTCGACGCATCAGATGCAAGGAAGATGGCAGTGTTGTTCAATTCGTCGACATTTCCGAGACGGTT
>Ga0307513_10009464_pt1 | contig 12325 bp, 10 predicted proteins | sample 15_EM_MG_FD_202174 | JGI IMG/M metagenome (GOLD analysis project Ga0307513, IMG submission 202174) | Populus trichocarpa ectomycorrhiza microbial communities from riparian zone in the Pacific Northwest, United States - 15_EM | ecosystem: Host-associated > Plants > Roots > Unclassified | place... | reverse complement strand
GGTTGCAAAGTGTGCGATCGTGGGTTCTCATGGCATGAATGAGTTCCTGCCCGGCAGTGTCGAGGTACTTGTGTTGCAACGCCGGGTACCGGCCCCCGGTCACGTAATTATGACCCCGGTGGATACATAGGGTGAAAAAAACAACGGCGGAAATGATCCCGCCCGCCGCTCTCGATTCCCGGAGGGGTTTTGTGCAAAAGTCTACAGGAAGTAGGGCTGCAGCGAGTGACATTCCATGATTGCTACTACCCGGCGCCACCGCCCGTACTGTACCATACTGCGCAAGTGGAGATTTGATTTCCCTGGGCGGTGGAGTATCTAGTATAGTACAGTACAGTTTGCGCAATAGTCAAGGTGTGGAGGAGAAAGAAATATGTGAAACCAGAATATGTTATAATACAAGCCATCGATCGGCATTCTATCTAGTGAATTTTTTAATATTTATTTTTTTCAGGAACTATCCCCCCGCCTTTCTTGTCGTCCATGCACATCGATCGGTCAATCGTACCAAATTCAACCAACCAACAAAGGGAAAATATATATATATATAAAAATCAACGAAGGAATTTTTTTGTATAGCAAAAACGCCTAAAACATAGCCCTCGCTAAACCATCTACGGGGGAACCTCCACCGCCCCGGTAAACTCAAACCAGACGTAGCGCTCAGAGAGATTGACGTCGCATATCCGGACGCCGACCACGTCACCAGCCAGGACTTTACTCTCGTCGCGCTTATCCGCAAAGCGCATCTTAGCCACGAGTCCCAACTCGCGGACAATGCCAGTACACGGCGTGGGAAAGCAATGCTTTTCCATCACCAGGAAGCTGAGCTTCTTCGGGAATGTGTAATTCTCTAATCCTATCTCCCAAGCGCGCTTTATGGCAATAGCGGACCAGAGGCGGTTGGCCTCCTTCCCGATATGCCTCGCTGTCTGTTCCGTCCGCTGGATGCCAGTTAGTATTGGCTCCAGATCCGAGGTGGCCTTGGGCGGCTGCCCCAGCAGAGCGGATTGAATCTGGTATTGCGCTAGCATGTCCGAGTATCGACGCAGCGGGCTCGTAGTTTTAGTGTATCCGGTTGGCAAGCCCATGAGCATGTGCGGTCCCGGCTCGGCTTGGAGGCGGGTTTGTCCCAAGAGCATCAACCAGCGGATTGCCGATTCAAAGGGTGAGAAGCCGAGGTCCGTGCGAGAGGGTAGCACGGTTTCTTCAATGGCTTTAACGACTTCTGGGCGCCGGTAGTCGTACTCCATTACGCGGTATGGCATTGCGAGCTTACGCTCGCGGGACCAGATGGATGCGACGTTGTTCGCAAGAGACATCATCTCTGACACCATCAATTGGGAGTCTCGAAGCTCGAGGTTCATTGAACCGGTCACCGTCAGGTGCACCGCTGGATGGCCGCGGTAGAGAACGGGGTAGCTAGAGTTGTAAGGGTGGTTTCGGGAGCCGAGGTCATTGTATACCTCTACTTTCAGGCCCATCGGGATAGCCGTGATCAACCCATCCCTAGTTCTGCGACGGCGTATGGTAAGGGCTATGTCTCGGAGCTTTCGTAAATCGCGGAGTTGCCGGGGAGTAAACGGCTCTGCCTTCCGTGTGACCCTCTGGCTCTTTGGGAACTTGCCGATGGTTATGTCCGCTCCTAATTCGATAGTTTTGTAGCTGCCTAGGGCGAGGTCTACCGCGTCATATGTCGTCTTTCGCACGTGTTGGACGAAGCCTGCTTGGATATTGTAGTCGAGGATCTCGCCGCTGTCATTGACTTTTATGCTTATGGACATTACTGGTTTGTTTGGCGCCACGCCTAAGAATGCCCCGGTGATTGCTTCGGGAAGCATGCTGTAGAATTTATCAGGCAGGTAATGTGCTGTGGCTCTCCGCATCGCAATCTCAGTGATCCAGTGGTCTTCCGGTATGAATGCTGCGGGGTTTGCAATGTGAACGTGCACCCAATTCTCGGTATCGGATACTCTCTCTAAAGAAATTCCATCGTCAATCTCGTATGCGTCAGGGTCATCGATGGTGAACACCTCCATGTCCCCCCAGTCTTTCCGAACAGCGTCCATGACATCCTTGAACCCGAAATTCTCGATTGTCTCCTCCCGAACCAAAAGCTGGAGCTTTTTTTCATCCTCGTCTCCAACTTTGGACCTACCGAGTCCTGGAAGCTCCAAGCCGGATTGATGCAAGCTGGTGTTCTCCCACTTGCTCCAGGCACCAATCTCTCTCAAAAAGGTATCCGCCGTGAGAGCATCTAGAACCTCACCATATCTATTCGTAGCTCCCAAAATCACCGGGGCAAGTCCATCAATGGGGGTCTTTTGCAGACCGTATTTGAGAACTCTAGCCTTCACATACTCGATGAAAAACTTGTCGTTCTCGTCCCATTCGAGCTCCTTAATCTCCACTATTTCAACCAATGGCCTACCCTTCCGCCTACCCGTCAGAACTTCTTTCTCGTACTCCCGGCTCAGGTCGATCAGGTAATTCGCCTTCTCAATGAACTTTGCCATGATTTTCCGCCCGGTGTCTTCTGCGGTCATTCGTCCAGACTTACCGGTAGATTTTTGCTCGTCAGCAGTCTTCCTGATTAACTCCGTCACGGAGTCAATCATTCTGATATCCTTCTTGCTCCGGACCCTGAAGAGGTTCGTGGCTCTGTGCATACCCCTGTCTCCCATGAAGTGCAAACCATCGCCCATGAGAGCGGTGTGCACAGCATAAAGCATTTCCTTAGAATTCGGATCATAGTCCGCGCCAAATGCCATCTTTGTCGCTTGGGATAACGTGATATTTCGCTCTTCGGTCTCATCAGCCCATTTTGCATAAATTCCGTCAAAGGCAAACCGGTATTCTGCGTAGAGTCTCGCTGCGGCCCCTTCAAATCGGCGGACAGGGTCCAGTATTTTCCACGTGATACTTCTCGGGGCAGCGACATCATCGGGGTCAACCGGCGACTCGCAATTTTTATTCATTGTCTCGATCATCCGGTCGTAATACAAAATAAATTCCTCGACCCCAGTCTTTGGAACAAAACCCGGGACAGAGAAGGTGATCCGGGGGAGCTGGCGCTGGACGATACTCCCGCTTGTCATTAGAAAGTCAGACGTTGGTTCACCACCGGGTGTGGGTCTGAGATAAAGTCCCAATTCCGCTTGATTGCCGCTCCTGGAATACCTGTCAGCCCTAGCGCACCCGGGAGACGGATTTGAGAGATTTAAAATCCACTGCACTCACCGAACCTCACTTAGATCTCCAATCTCCAGCGGCTTCGCTGCGCTGGCATCCAAGAAATCTGACATATCCCCGAGGCCCTCCCAGTTATACCCAAGAGTATCATCTGTTGAATCCACACTTGGAACCACTTCCGGTGAGAGATCTTTCAACACTGGATTAAGGCCAATCCCGTTCAGAACATTCCTCTGGAGCGTTTCCACCGCTTCAAACCTCTCCCTGATCGAGCCAGTCTTTGTCTTGGAGATTTGAGGTGGCCCCATAGGTACATCAGGCATATAACTACTAGGCCGAGGCGCCACCGTGGAATATCGCCGTATATCACCCAAGCGAACAGACCTCTGCGCCGGAAAGGGGTACATCGGCGGGGTTCGCAACCCGATTTTGCGAATGTTTTTTCGCTTAAGTGGTCTTAATCCCAAACACCCCATAACCAGGAGGATTGCCCTTTGCTGCTGTTGGATTATCCCGTCAATCACCCGCACGCGGGTGTAGCGCCGCGTAGTATACCTATCCCTCCCGTAAAACGGGACCTCGAGACCTTCGCCATTCCCCCCAATCGGTGTGCTGGTTAGCGACTCTACGTTTCGAGAGATCCTATCCAGGAGCTTTTCATGCGCTTCCATAGCAAGTTCAGATTGGTTACATTTTTGCCTCAGAAGGTGTGTAACCCCCAGATCCGCCAAACCAAGGAATGAGCCAAAGCTCTGGGATATCTTTACAAGTACTTGAAGCCGGGGTAGATGATAAGTCCCCCTGAGCGCCGAGTATTCGACAATGTCCCGATCCTTTGGTGTATTCAGAAAGGTTTTTATGTTGAAGTCAGTCCGGTCTGAGCAGAGAAGGGCATTTCTCAACATAAAACTTGCAAAACCCCCTGTCTCTCCAGACGCTCCACTTTTATCGTCTACCCCCCGACCAGTGAGATAATCAAAGTACTTCTCCAACTGAAAGATCACCTTCTGTCCCATGCGGGTCACTTCGGTCAGAGCGTCCATTCGAGATAGCACGGAGTCCGAGCCCCTCCAAGTCTCGAACTTAATGCCCTCATCCTCCGGCGATTCGATGATCCGCCTAACGTTGCGGGAATACCGGGAAAACTCTGCCGTGTCTTTCAGGACGGTCGAATCCTTCATATACGAACGCCGGGTCTTCCTCACTAATGCCTGTATAAATTCCAATTCCAGAGTAGGCTGCCCCCCCAAGGACTTCTGGGCAAACCAATAGTTGTGTATCTCCCTCGCCGTTGGCTTGCTCATCTTGATACCCAAATCTCTAGTGAGCGGCGATCCCCCCTTCACAGGCTGCTTGTCCTCGTGCTTCCAAAAGTTCCATTCCTCAACCACATACTCTGGACTAATGTACACTAGGTAGCTCACGGGCCCCTGAATTTTCATCAACAGACCGTCCAAATTGGCGCGAGTAGGATCCACATCTCCCTCAATCATGGAAACCGGTATTCGGTGGACCCGTGACAGTACTACACTGCCTTCGCACGCGACTCTTCGGACAGCGGAATCACTCACCCGTCGCTCCTGTTCTGCCGGAGGCTCGCTGAGTGGAGGATATATTCGGCGAACAGTCGGCGGACTATCGGAAAAGACGGGCCGGAAAATACTTTTCCGGGGGCCATGTTCAATGAAAACCTTTCTCAGCCCAGACCCCGTATTCCTATCTCCGGAATAAGCATCACCCTCCCGCTCCCCCGCTGCCTCTTCTGGAGGGGTTGAACTCTGCTCTCGGTCCGGTCGAGGGGCTTCCGGCGTCTCGTCGAAAGCGCTAGTCACATCAGAAAGCAGCGGTAACGGTTCCGATTCCGGGAGGTTAGGGGCAGGCGGGGAATCGATGGGGGTAGAATTGCGTCTATAGAATGAATTGGCAAACGTCCTCCTGTTGGACCCCGCTATTAAAACATGGGGCTCAATTGACCGCCGGAGGAGAGAAACAACCACTGGCGTCTGTTTGCGTAGGATATTAGGGAGCGGCATCACCGCCAGAGACGAATTGAACGGGTGATGAATTGAGGTGGAGAGCAAAAGGATTTTTAAAATGGATGTCTGCGGAAGGTTTTGTTTGAAACTAAACCCCGGTAGCATGGTGGAAAAACTTTCGCCAAGACTGTACCTAAAGAACCCTAACCCTGTGCTAGATCAGCCTCAACATGAATCCAGGTCTAATACGAGCGCAGTACCATGCAGTATTGACCAGAACGCCCGTTTACGATACAAGGTATTTAGAAGCCCCTCGGAAAGTATGATTTGGGAGGAATGACTTCCCAAAAAGAATCAGCACTATTTCACAATCCAACCACGCTCATGTCCCGGGGGCATATCAAGCCCCAATCCAGAATCACAACCGATGGCCAAACGTTCTCATCGATAATCTTTCACCACATACTGATAAAAAGAGGGAAAGGGAAACCGCAATATCTAATATATATAGAAGAAAGGATATAAAAGCCAGCCAAAACACCACCCAACATGAATACACAAAGCAAGCAAAAAAGAGGAGAACTAAAGCCAGAATTCGAATCAATTATAAAGCCCCTCCGGAAACTTCACCCGCTTTTCTATGTCCTCGCCAACATCCAAGTGGTGTATAGGCCGCCCAGGTACTGAGTTGTCTGAACGAACGCCGTAGCGCATGGACTGTGCAAAAGTCCGCGAGATTTCGAAACCTGTGGAGGTGGAACCAGAGTTCCCGAGGCGCTCGACGAGCGCTGGGGAGGTGTTAGTAGAGAATAGTTAGGGAGTTTGAATGGTGGAGGCGTACGTCTAAGCAATCGCGCAGTAGAGAGGTAAGAATCATCCTTGCAGAACACAGAGTTCGCAGAGTAAAGGACGAATAGCCCGCACACGAGTTGCGCACCGAGAATAGACCCTAAAGTCAAGCTCTGTATCATCCACGCAGACTCGTCAGAACCCAAGAAACCTCCTTATTCGTTCATTCCAGGACGAGGCGAACAAACCACGTAGAGCCAATTCACAGACAAACTGACCCCGGGTCTCGACTGCCAACCCATCGCCTCAACCGACGGCCCGTAAATATCGTAGGCGGCAATAACCCCAGCAGCAAACTTTCCCACAAACAACTCGGCGAGGGAAGTCGAATCCTCTAGCCTGCCTCCCCAGGTTGAGCCGCTCGTGTATCGAACGAACTGGCGTGAAGAGTCATCCACATACCCGTCGAGCGCGATGGCGCCGGCAACCACCTCCGCGATCTTGTCAGGTATGCTGTGGAAAGGTTGGAGGGGGTTCGCGTTCTCCACCTGGGAGATGGTTATGGTGCAATTGAAGAAAGAGCCGGTTTGAGAAGGAGGGTCCCATCTTTCATCCACCCATTGGAATATGTAGATGCGACTACACCGCGGGCCACAGATCTGCGCGCCGGCGAGGCGTGCGTTGGGGTTTACGTAGGTTCTGGGAGGGCTAGATGTCAACTCTGGTATGGGAAGTTAGGCAAGGTGCTACTAACGTCGCAGCGGGACCCCAATCCTGAATAAATCCAAATACACAGATTAGCCCATGCAAGCCACGGAACAGCAAGGGACAACAAACCTGCATCCAATCAATTATCTCGTTTTTCCCGTCCACAGATATTGTCACCTCGGGAGGGTCCCCAGTGCCGTCTTGCCCCCCTACAATCGGGTGATATTCACAATGCGGCGTGACCGTCACTGAGCGACGCGTCTTCGTGACTCGCACATTGTCCGGCATATAATAGAACTCTCGGAACTATCTCCCCCAAAAATCGCTCGAATAAGTACGAAGATTAGAAATTTCGGAAGAAGTTTGGTTCCCCACATAGTATTTCCACTGCGTAGAATTCTCGTCTGGGAGCTCGAGGAGAGTATACTCTGGGTGGTAATCGGGCGCGCCAGGTGTTGCGTAGGGAAAATAGGTGGCGACTAAATCACATCCGTTAACCAAGTTTTTTCAGGGACAAAGCTTCTCACGATAGGGCAAATCCTTACTATCCCCATATAGATGGGCCTTGGACTGTTGCTCACTCCACCCCGGCTGCACTTGCCTATTCGTATAAAAGTTTGTCATGTCTGTGATGTTAACAGGACCAGAGGTCAACTGTACCACGCCGTCGCTCTCCAGATTGAAAGATAGACCCAGCAAGGCCACTCCTATTTGCGCCGCCTAATAATAACGTAATCAGCCCAAGCGGCCAAGCGAGTGAGAGAGGGGCGGAAGCGCTTCGGTGCATACAATTCCTAGCAATATCCAAGCAAAGCAGGCAATACACAGGAGCGGCCGCCCGGTGGAAATCCGCATCAATTCCAAGACACTTTGGAAGCTGGACAGGCTGAGAATGAGGTCGACCTGACACCCAAAATTAAATATCCAGATCAACGACACCAGGGCCCGGATGTCATCAACCAACCTCTCTAAGCGAAAACTTCCTCGAAGCCAGAATTTTCCACCTCATCACGCTAGCCATGGCTTTGAACGATGACTATGAAAAAAAAGCCCACACATGTCAGTTTCCCACTTCACCAACTACAAAAACGGAGCCAACGCTCCCCCCAAGAAAGACCAACAATTATATTCATACTCAAAATCAAGGAGATGCCAACGTATAGGGCATTAAACACCCGCTTCTCTATCTTGGAAAGCACCATCTTATCCTGATAAATCTTGAAGGCAGCGATCGTCCCCGCGCACGCTACAAAACTGAGGATAAACCTCGCGGTAAACTTGGCCAGCAACTTCCACGCCTGACTCGAAAATAAGAATTCTCTTCCGAGCGTCTGCTGGTCTCCCCTTGACAGGAAGGAGTACTTTGTTTGCAGGGCATCCGGACTGAAGCCACCGGGAGTCCCGGGACTGAACATCATTTCGTGGGACTCCCGGGGCAAACCGGGGGAGGGCCCGGGGGAAGTGGTGTAGGTGGAGTAGTCCTGGCTGTAGCGTGAGTAGCCCGCTGTCCGGCCATCATAGGGATCATTCGAGGCGAGCGGGCCAAAGTAGCCGCCTTGTTGTTGGGGGAATGCCATGATAATATTACGATACCTGAAAAGGCACAAAAAGACTAACACTCAATTCCCACAAGTCGGGGAGGCAGGCGAAGAGGGGGGAGAAAAGAGAAACGAGAGAAAGAGCAGGACCAGTAGCTTAAGACTCAAAAGTGCCCCCTCCCCCCCTCCTTCCACAGGATCCGGCCGCACCACACTGACTAGTACCGAAAGAGAAAAACACAATAGGGTACCGTAGTACAGTACCAGGGCCCCTCTATCTGTCTAATTCTGTCATCCTGGGTTACGCTCTGCCGTTACACAAACCCGCCAATATTATGTACGGTATTTTTGCTCCTCAAGGAGTGATCACTCGCCGTGGCATCCCATGCTGTATTCGGAACACCGGTATGAGTGCGAGACCGCCCGTACCAACACTGGCAGCAAGAAGAGGAAAGAGAAATTCCCAGAAAAAAAATACCTACTCCTCCACCATCAAGACCTCGGAAGGTGTCCCACCTTCGCGCTTAGTAACAGAATAGGACGAACAGAGTTCAGTACTGTAGACGCGTACGGTCGAGTATTACTGTACGAGTGCTAAGACGGCCCAAGTTGCAGTAGCACGCTGCCATTTTTACCACTATTTTTATTTACAAAGTCAGGTGCATCTTCCACCCCCTGCTCCATGCTGCCGCCACAATTGCCCTACCAAAAGCAGATACCCCTCAGCGGCCAGACTGAAAGCAAGAGGCATCAACCCTTCCAACCCAAGCCATTGGTATCTTTTTTTGTATTACATGTAATAGATTGGGAGCACCATTTACAGAGAAAGGGGGAACAAGCAATGTTGAATAGTTGGCTGGCTGGCTGGCAAATTGGCAAGCTGCGGCTGACACTCCGGAAACAACTCCCGAGGCACCTTCAACTTGGCTGGATCGGAGGCACCCAAGCATTTGAAGGAGTACCGGTATGCTACCGAAACTTCATCAACACAAGCTTTCCATGGGGACCATAGGGCCGGTAGAGTTGTCGGTACATTGGCAGTGATACGGTGGTTTGTCCTCGCTACCATGAATCCCACGCGGTATCGTAGGGTCCCCAAAAGAGCTCCCAGCAGGGGCCCGTCTCAAGGCGCCGTCGGGTAAAAGTCCCGGGCTCCATCCCTCCTGAAGCTTCTACAAGTAGTCACTCAATGAAGTATCTGGTGGGCACCACACGTTAAATTAAGCTCACCTTTTCACCATTAGGCTCTGTGAGGCTGCTCAGCACCTAATAGTCGATCATCGGCTATCAGGCACACCACATCGTTACCGGTGACCAGAATTCAATCGTCGCTGGTATTTGCATGTCCAGCCCCAGGCAAAGTGCTGCCTATCGCACGGTATACTCCGTCCGTAGTAACCTTATCCGGCCTTCTATCCAAACGCCAAGCCTATAATAGAAAGGAGCAAAATCCTTATCAATCCAAATATCCCTCCGTATTGCGTAAAAGCTGAGGCATCGCAATGTGCTTCTACAAAAGGGCACAGCACAAAGTGGGCGCGACCGCGGTGGGCAACATTTCACTTGCTTCCGCACCACAAGATCCAATAACAGCAAGAACACACGGTCAAAACAAACCATATTCAGGTTGCCCTTCCTTCCCCGTCAAAGCTTGCGAGTCTGAAAGTGCCCTTAATTCACATCGGCCTTGTGGCCGTCCGCCAACATCACCCTGATAGCACCGAGCAATCAGCAAATCATGAAGCCCATTGATAAAACAGTAGACACCATTTTTTAGAACCTCGCGGAAAGTACCGGTAGCGATATGATCCATCCCCTTATTATTAGTAACAACGCTAAGGAAAAACAAGCCTTTACGGTAACCTGTTTTACCGTTGGTCCTTGTGCTCGAGCACAAGCAGCGGAATCCTACTCGTACAACTCTCCTCTTTGCCAAGCGATGCCATGAGTGGTCGAGCCGCGGAGGATGGTCGACACATGAAGCATGTGAGGTTTCAAACCGGGTGGTGCGGCGCGTCCCTCCTATCGCTGATGCCGTGCTCGAGCAGCTGGGACTCACGCAAAAAGGCGATCGCGAATGCTGTGGGGGCCACTCACACTTCCGTGATTCTAGAAGCACAAAAGGACGCCCGCCGAGGGGAAGAGAAACAGGGGGGGGCGGAAGTACCGGGCTCGAGCACAAAAGTACTGGTCCTGTGCCCCCCAGTTCGAAGCGTCCCCCAGCACTTGAAGGCGAATTTACCGTAGTATGGACGCCCAGACCCGCAGAGGCTCTTTGCAATAGGAAGTTTTTGATCGCTGTGGCCGGGTACCGGCACTTTATGTCAACAGGTACGCACCGCGCCTACAAGTGCTTTGTAATCCAAGACTGTGGAGTGGACCCTTTAGCCGAAAACTCCCTAGTTTGAGTTCGTGTGCAACATCTAATGCGCTCGAGTAGACTTGGAAAGAGTAGCAATTGTGGAGGGCAAAGTGTACTTACAAGTGCAGCAAGCCAGACCTTTGTTGTATTGTTTCGTTGCATTGCGTTTACACCACAAGTTGGAGGCGTTTAGTGGCTTGGCATGTGGTATCGAAAGCTCCCATCTTCCACATCTAGTGCTGGCAATCCCTATTCGGTGTTGCACTCTGCCCTCCCCATCTTTCATTCCAACACGGAGTCCCCACTCAAGACCCATCCGGGCGAACCTGGGGAGTTGTTTCTCGATGTTTCTGTGGTGTGTATATCTCTCGATCGAACAATACCGACACCCGGCCAAGTCTCCGACAATTCAAATACCAGTATGGAAAGTGCTCGTTCCGATACATCACCCCCCCCCCAAGGGGCAGGGAGCCAGGGAGCGGATTGACATCGCACCAAGCGCTTCTTCTTATACACCCATCCCACGGGTCATCTCAACACTGTCTAGCGTTGATGACCCGTATCCCCCTACTAGCGGCGGTATCACAGCCTGCCAAGAGTGCTGCAGAGTCTGAATCGGTCTTTTTGTTCATGGCGGGTCACCTTCATACCCGATCAACCCTGTTCACTAATAGCGGGTACTTTTGTCACAGACATACCCCCCCCCCCCAGCACATTCTATGCGACACGATTTGCGAGAAATCGATTTATAAGTCGGGCGCCGCATTCGACCTTGGCCACACCCCGGTTGCCCCCGAGCCCTCGAAAAAACTTATATTAGTAGCCTTTCGTGACCAGAATCAACCCCTCCCAACAAACCCGACCGACCGCGCCCTCCGATCCTGGAAACTCTCATCGTTTGGTAGAGTGGCAAATACGGTGCCACTCGTTCCTGTTCAGACTGCCGGTGCCTCAAATCTAATGTACCTATATGCACACTTTTACCGGCATTCCAGAGCAGTGCTATAACAACAGGTCATCTAGTTAATCAAGCACAACCCCAATCTCGCAGAAAGGGACTTCTCCTTAATTTTCTTTCCCCATTCGGATCGATTTTTTCGACTCGAAATTACCCTCCAATCTCTCGCGCTTCGGTTAGTCTCCAAAAGGCCCCCAATTCAATTCGATCAAGTACCGGTACTCCAAATCGCTCGATCCTAACCGCGCCGCATGCCACCCCTACCAGCACACGATGAGCAATCAATCTGCGAGTGATAGCTCATGCTGAGCCGCGGAAATTTAGAGGATGGGGCTCGAGGCTTTTGGGGGGGGTGAAATCTAGTACGTTTATTTGGAACGAATAGCGGCAGGGGGCCAGGGATTGACTACGGTGGTTGCGGTGGGGCGCCGGTACCTCGTCTGGATGATTATGGCATACATTTACATTTATGCCTTGCGAGCATTCTGCGAACAGTACTTTCCGGAGTCGGGGGGGGGATCCCATCGGGCCTCCATATGCCAAAACATAAACGTGGTTGGATAGAAGAACCTCGGAGAGCCTAGGAAGTTACGGTTAGCAGCCGAGACCGAAATCCGAGTGAGGGGTTGTGACAACGAGCGGAATGTCAGTCGCTATTGAACATACCGTACGATACCACTCTCTACTAATCGTGTGTAGCCCCTCACTTTCCACCTCTTCTACCCCTCTTTCTGTCTTTCAGACCCTCACCTGCAACATTACCCAATTCAAGAGTTTTGGGGGGGGGGGGGGGGGGGGGGGC
>Ga0307513_10009463_pt1 | contig 12325 bp, 9 predicted proteins | sample 15_EM_MG_FD_202174 | JGI IMG/M metagenome (GOLD analysis project Ga0307513, IMG submission 202174) | Populus trichocarpa ectomycorrhiza microbial communities from riparian zone in the Pacific Northwest, United States - 15_EM | ecosystem: Host-associated > Plants > Roots > Unclassified | place... | reverse complement strand
ATTCTGAAGCTGGACCGAAGAAGCCCTTGGGGATCGTGAAGTTTAGTATTAACCGCCGTCGATTGGTCTTGAGGACCTGAATCCGGCCACAATTCGCACATCCGCGGCGTGTGAAAGAAGCCGAGCGCCGCCATACGACCTGTGGTGACTTGCCGCAGGCCGCGGGGCAAGATGCGGTGATGGAGCCCGAACGTCCGCCTGAGATCGAGGCCGAGTACCGATTGGTGCGCGGACCCTGGCCGCATTGGGCGTTGCAGCTGGGGCTGGTGAAGCTGGCCCTGCGGACGGCCGGCGTGGTGGTCGGCCTGATGCTGGTCGGCCTGTTTGTCCTTTGGCTGGCCTACGGGCGTTAGGCCGGCTCGTCCGGCCAGCGGACGAGGTTCTTGGCGTGGGCGCGGGCGCCCATTTCGGTGAGCAACGCCTGGGCCAGACAGTCCAGCGGCGAGTCCTCGGTGTAGTCCCCGGGACCCGCCAGATGGGCGCGGCCGTCGTCGCGCAGTTCCAGCACCGACTTGCGGGTCTTGGGGTCGTCGGGGTTGTAGACGGCGATGGCCGAGCCGCCCTGGTCGGTCACCAGCCGCATGGTCGGGATGTCCGTGAAGCCGTCGCCGAAATAGGCGATGCGGTCGAAGGGCACCGGGCGCTCGTCCTTGGCCATAGCCTTGTTGATGGCGACGTTGTCCCACTCTTCCAGCGTCCATTTGTTGATGCGGAAGAGGTACTGGGTCTTGGAGGTGTAGTTGATGCCGAGCGCCACGCCGACGGCGTCCAGGTCCTCGTCAAACATGAAGGCAGACGCGTAGATCCGCTCGAAGTGGCGCGCGATCGGCGAACCCTCGATCAGTTCGCGGTTGCCGGACGATATGATGAAGTGGCGCAGGTCGAGCTGTAGTGCGTCCGCCCGGCGGTTCTGCCGCTCGAACCAGCCCTCGACGCCGGGAAAGAGCGGTATGGTCGCGCCGCGGCGGCGCCAGCTCTCCAGGCTGAGCTCCAGGCCCCGCTCGCGCGCCTTCTCCAGCATCAGGTGCATGTAGGCCAGGATCGGGTCGCCGCGCTGGGCCTCGGCGAGGATGCGGACCTCTTCCCAGAACTCCCCATGATCCATGCCCAGCTCGTGGGGGATGAAGGCGTGGTCCTGCATGTTGCCCGGCGCCAGCGTGCCGTCGAAGTCGTAGGCGAAGACGACGCGGGGCCGTTCGAAGGTCATGGCCCCTGTCTAGCTTTCCGGGCGGGCTAGGGGAACTAGCGTCCCTTGAACGCGGCCGGACGCTTCTGGACGAAGGCCATTATGCCTTCGCGGGCGTCCTCGGTGCGGCCCGCGTTGCCTTGAGCATAGGCCTCGGCCTCGACCTGTTCGTGCCAGGCCGCGTCGAGCGAGGCCCAGATCAGGTTGCGGGTGTAGCCCAGCGAGGCCGGGCCGTCGGCCAGCGCCTTGGCGAGTTCGAGGGCGGCGGGCATCAGTTCGGCGTCGGGGACGCAGCGATTGATCATGCCCCATTCCAGCGCCGTCTTCGCCGGAAGCTTCTCGCCGAGCAGGGTCAGCTCCATAGCGCGGGCCTTGCCGATCAGGCGCGGCAGCATGTAGGTCGCGCCGCCGTCGGGGACGAGGCCGATCCGCCGGAAGGCCTGCAGGAAATAGGCGCTCTCGGCCGCGACGCAGAGGTCGCAGACCAGCGCCAGTGACGCGCCGACGCCCGCGGCCACCCCATTGACCGCGGCGACCAGGGGCTTCGGCGACTTGCGGACTGCGCTGACGAAGGGGTTGTAGACCTTCAGGAGGGCCTGGTTGGGGCCGTTCGGGTCGCTCGCAGTCGGGCTGGCCGCCGCGCCGCCTCCGGAGAGATTGGCGCCCGAGCAGAAGCCGCGGCCTTCCCCGGTGATGACGATGGCGCGGACGCCCGGATCGGCGACCATGGTTTCGAAAGCGGCGTGCAGATCGGCCATCAGGTCGAGGCCCGCGGCGTTCAGCGTGGCCGGATCGTTGAGGGTGATGATCCCGATGCGGTCACGGACTTCGGTCCTGACCTTTGCGGGGGCGGTCGCGCCGTCCATGGCAATCCTCCTATCGAGCGTCGTTGCGCCCGACTTAACGGAGGATACCCCGGCGTCAGCCTAGCAGAAAGGTTAGGCGGCCACCGCGGTGGCCGGTGGCGGCTCGGCCACCGTGGTGCGGTTGCGGCCGGCGTGCTTGGAGGCGTAGAGGGCGTTATCGGCCCGCTCCACGAGGTTGGCCGAGGGCTCGCCCGGCGCCCGCTCGGCGATGCCGGACGAGACGGTGATGGCGCCCAGGTCCTCATTGGTGGACCGGCGCTTCAGCGAGCGCGACGAGACCTCCAGGCGGATCTCCTCCAGCACGGCGTGGGCGAGATCGGCCTGCTCGGCCGGGAAGATGATCGCGAACTCCTCGCCGCCATAGCGCGCGGCCAGGCGCGGGAGGGCGCCCATGCGGCCGATCACGCTGGAGACATAGCGCAGGACCTGGTCGCCGATCTGGTGGCCCCAGGTGTCGTTGAAGCCTTTGAAGTGGTCGATGTCGAGGATGCCGAGGCAGAGCGGCTTGCCGCTGGCGTCGGCCTGGGCGCACGCGCTTTCCAGGGCCTCGTCGAACGACTTGCGGTTGGCCAGGTTGGTGAGGCCGTCGGTCATGGCGTCGCGGCGCACCTGCTCCAGATTCTCGCGCAGACGGCTGAGCTCGGCGTGGGTTTCGCTGAGCTGGCCCTCGAGGACCCTGTTCTCGGCGTGGACGGTGCGGGTGGCGCTGGAGAGGTCCTCAATGACCGCCTTGACCTTGGCGACGTCCTCTCCGGCCAGGGTTTCGGACGCCGTGGCCAGCTGTTCGCCGTAGATAGCACTGGTCTTCTGCGCGGTTTCGATGGCCGCCGAGACTGACTGCAGTTCGCGGGTGAGGGTGTCGCCGGCGTCGAGGATTTCGCCGTTGCGTTTGGAGTCCGGCAGGAACTGCGCGGCCAGCGCTTCGCTGACGCTTTCGGTGAACGGTTGGCCGGCGGCGATCAGGCGCTCGATCTCCTCGGCGAGCGGGCTCGCCTTGAGGCCCACGTAGTGCACCCAGATCTCGAAATTCAGGACGGTCGGCCAGACGCCGTGGGCTTCCATGGCCTCGATGGCCTTGCGGGCCAGCCCGTAGGCCTGGGGCGCGCGCAGCGAGGTTTCGATGTCCCCGGACATAGCTTCCTGATCCCTTGGAGGCGGCCGCTGAGACGCGGCAGCCGATCTCACGGACGGAAGTCTAATTCCGAAGCACAAACACGATGTTAAGGCGCCGGTACGTGGGCGGCGTCAGTCGTCGTTCGAGCGCGCCGGGGGTGGCTTGGCCAGGAACGCCGGCACGTCGTGGCCGAAACCGACCACGCCGTCGTCGGCGTCGTCGCGGTCGCGTGGCGCGCGGCTGCGCTCCGGGCGGTCGCGCCGCTGTTCGTCGCGCGGCGGGCGTTCGGCCTGCTGCGGCCGCGGGCCGCGATCGCGTTCCGGACGCCGTTCCGGGCGCTCGCGGGGCGGGCGGGCTTCCTCACGGACGGGCGCGGGGGCGGCTTCTGCGGTGGGTGCGTCGACGGGCGCCGGCCGCGGTTCGGAGCCGCCGCGGCGACCGCGGCTGCTGCGGGCCGGACGCTCGCCACGCTCGGGACGCGGCGCGTCGGGCGCGGCGACCACCTCGGCCGTGGGGTCAAAGGGCTCGGTGGAGGCGTGCTCGCCGTGCACGGGCACGGGACGCGGCCGACGGTCGCGGTCACGGCTGGCGCCGCCGCCGGAGCGTTCGCGTCCGCCGCCACGGCCGCGCTCGCCGCCGCGGGCGTTGCGCGGCTCGTCCTTGATGTTGGCCCAGTCGGCGTCGAGCACCAGTTCCTCGGGCGCCTTGCCGATCAGCTTCAGGACCTTGTCGAGGTTGCGGCTGTCGGCCGGCGTGGTGATCATGAACGTCTGGCCGGTCTTGCCCGCGCGGCCCGTGCGGCCGATGCGGTGGACGTAGTCGTCGGCGTGATGCGGGACGTCGAAGTTGAACACGTGGCTGACGTCCGGGATATCCAGCCCGCGGGCCGCCACGTCGGAGGCGACCAGCAACTTCAATGACCCGTTGCGGAAGCTTTCCAGGGTGCGCATGCGCGTCGACTGGTCGAGGTCGCCGTGGATCGGCGCGGCGTCGAGGCCGTGGGTCTTCAAGGACTTGGCGACGATGTCGACTTCGGACTTGCGGTTGCAGAAAACGATGCCGTTCTTCACGTCGTCGCGGGCGATCAACATGCGCAGCGCGGTGCGCTTGGCCTTCTGGTCGGTGGTCGGGATCCGCACCAGGTACTGGGTGATGGTCTCGGCCGTCGTCGCCGGGCGCGAGGCCTCGATGCGGACCGGGTCGTTGAGGAACTGCTTGGTGAGCCGGGTGATCTCCGGCGGCATGGTGGCGGAGAAGAACAGCGTCTGCTTCTTCACCGGCGTCAGCTTGAAGATACGCTCGAGGTCCGGGATGAAGCCCATGTCGAGCATGCGGTCGGCTTCGTCGACGACCATGATCTGGACGCCGGTCATCAGGAGCTTGCCGCGCTCGAAGTGGTCGAGCAGGCGTCCGGGCGTGGCGATCAGCACGTCGACGCCGCGGTCGAGCTTGAGCTCCTGGTCGGAGAAGGAGACCCCGCCGATCAGCAGCGCCCAGGAGAGCTTCTGGCCCTTGGCGTACTTCTCGAAGGACATCGAGACCTGGTCGGCCAGCTCGCGGGTGGGGGCGATGACCAGGGCGCGCGGCATGCGGGCCTTGGAACGGCCGGCCTTCAGCCGGTCGATCATTGGAAGGGTGAAGGCGGCGGTCTTGCCGGTGCCGGTCTGGGCGATGCCCAGGACGTCACGCCCGTGCAGGGCGTAGGGGATGGCCTCGGCCTGGATCGGTGTTGCGGTGGTGTAGCCGGTGTCGGCGACAGCCTGAAGGGTCGCGGGCGACAGGCCCAGTTCTGAAAATTCGGTCATTCGTTACAGGTGAGGCGGAGACCCAGCCCTGGGACAGGGAAGGGGGCCGCGGCGGCGCGGACGGATATCGTCCCGCGCGGCGGAAGATACGGTCCAACTCCGCCAAGTCAACGCGTGGAGAGACTTAGAAGTTCAGAGGTTTCGCCCGACGCCCGGATTTCAGGCGTCCTTGGACCGGCTGGCGGCTCAGCCCGGCGGTGAAACCGACGGCTCCGGGCGGGGTCTGCGGGGCTTGGCGGCCTTCCTCCTGGGAGAGGGCGTCAGCGGGGCCCAGCCGCCGCCGTCGGCGCCCGGCGCCCGGTCGCCGGACGTGCGATGCAGCGCCTCGGAGAAGCTGCGGACCGCTTCGCCGAGGGCGTAGGTGAGGGTCGCCGCGGCGGCGCTGGCCTCCTGGCCGACCTCGCCGCCTTTGACCTTGGCGGCGGCGACGGCGCCGCGGACCTTGCGGTTCTTCGCCAGCCTGGCGGTCGCGACTGCGCCAACGGCCAGCACCGCCTGGGCGATCAACGCCTGGCCGGCCTTCGACGTCAGGACGTCGGCCAGCGCCCCCTTGCGCACGGATTTGGCGACCTTGACCTTGCCGATCCGCTTGGGCAGCAGGGCTTTCGATTTCTTGGCCATCTGGGATTTCTCCGAATGCTGTAGCTGGAACGTGCCGCGATGGCCGCCGTTCCCGTCCGCCCACGAACCAAACGCCAAGCTTCGCGTTGCTGGCTGCTGGATCCGGAGGCTGAGATGACCAAAACCGTCGCGGACGACGCGCCCGGCAAGGCGAAGAAGCTGCTGCAGGTGCTCGGCCCCGGCCTGATCACCGGCGCTTCCGACGACGATCCCAGTGGCATCGCGACCTATTCACAAGCCGGCGCCCAGTTCGGCTTCAACACCGGCTGGACGCTGCTGGTGAGCTGGCCCCTGATGTGCGCCATCCAGGAGATCAGCGCCCGGATCGGACGGGTCACCGGCCGCGGCCTCGCCGCCAATGTGCAGCAGCACTATCCGAACGGGGTGGTGGCGGTGATCGTCACCCTGTTGTTGGCGGCCAACACCATCAACATCGGCGCCGACCTGGGCGCCATGGCGGCCGCCCTGAAGCTGGTGACCGGCGGGCCGGAGCTGATCTTCGTCGGCGGCTTCGCCCTGCTCTGCATCGGCCTCGAGGTCTTCGTGCAGTACGACCGCTACGTGCGTGTGCTGAAATGGCTGACGCTGGCGCTGTTCGCCTATGTGGGCGTGGCCTTCGTGGTCGGCATCCCATGGGGCACGGTGGCCTTGCGGATGGTCGCGCCGCAAATCGACTGGACGCCCGCCTACATCACTATGGTGGTGGCGATCCTGGGGACCACCATCAGTCCCTACCTCTTCTTCTGGCAGGCCGAGGGGGAGGTCGAAGAGGTGAAGGAAAAGGACGGCGCCAAACCTCTGCGGCGCGCACCGCACCAGGCCAAGCCGGAGTTCAGGCGCATCCGGCTCGACACCTACATCGGCATGGCGCTCTCGAACGTCGTGGCGCTGTTCATCATGCTGACGACGGCGGCCACCTTGCACGTGCACGGCGTGACCGACATCCAGACCTCGGCCCAGGCGGCGGAGGCGTTGCGGCCGGTCGCTGGGCCGGCCGTGTTCGTGATCTTCGCGCTGGGGATCATCGGGACCGGCCTGCTGGCGGTGCCGGTGCTGGCGGGTTCGGCGGCCTATGCGGTGGGCGAAAGCTTCGGGTGGCACGTGGGGCTGACGCGCAGGCCCCGGCGGGCCAAGGCGTTTTATGGCGTGATCGCGGTGGCCACGATGCTCGGCGGGCTGCTCAATTTCTCCAGCATAGACCCGATCAGGGCGCTGTTCTGGAGCGCGGTGATCAACGGCGTGGTCGCCGTACCGGTGATGGCGATGATGATGCTGTTAGGCAGCCGCAGGGACGTGATGGGGAGGTTCGTCCTGCCCATGCCGCTGAAGGTGGTCGGCTGGGCGGCGACAGTCGTCATGGGCGTGGCCGCGGCGGCGATGTTCGCGACGATGGGGAAGGGCGCCTAGACGTCCAGGTCCGCGACCGCGAACTCGGCGTTTTCCTGGATGAACTGGAAGCGCAGCTCGGGCTTGCGGCCCATCAGGGCCTCGACCAGGTCTTCCACCAGTTCCTCGGCGCGGGGCAGCGTGACGCGGGCCAGGGTGCGCTTGGAAGGATCCATGGTGGTTTCCTTCAGCTGCGCCGGCATCATCTCGCCCAGGCCCTTGAAGCGGCTGGTCTCCGGCTTCTTGCCCTTGAACACCGTCGCCAGCAGTTCGTCGCGGTGGGCGTCGTCGCGGGCATAGACGATTGTGGAGCCGTGGCTCAGCCGATAGAGCGGCGGCAGCGCCAGGTAGAGGCGGCCGGAGCGGATCATGTCGGGCATGGTCCGATAGAAGAAGGTGATCAAGAGGCTCGCGATATGGGCGCCGTCGACGTCGGCGTCGGTCATGATCACCACGCGGTCGTAGCGCAGGTCCTCTTCCTTGAACTTCGAGCCCGCCTGGACGCCCAGAGCCAGGAGAAGGTCGGTCAGCTCCTTGTTGGCGCCCAGCTTGTCGAGGGTGGCGGACGCGACGTTCAGGATCTTGCCGCGCAGGGGCAGGATCGCCTGGCTCTTGCGGTCGCGCGCCTGCTTGGCCGAGCCGCCGGCCGAGTCGCCCTCGACCAGGAAGATCTCGGTCCCGTCGATGGCGTTGCCGGAGCAGTCGGCGAGCTTGCCGGGCAGCCGCAGCTTGCGGGTGGCCGAGGCGCGGGCGACCTCTTTGTCCTTGCGCCGCTTCAGGCGCTCCTCCGCGCGCTCGATGACGAATTCGAGGAGGGCCGAGGCGGCCTTGGGCTGGGCGGTCAACCAGTGGTCGAAGGGGTCGGCGAGCGCCTTTTCCACCAGGCGCTGGGCGTCGGAGGACGAGAGGCGCTCCTTGGTCTGGCCCTGGAACTCGGGATTGGCGACGAAGACGCTGACCAGGGCGCCGGCCTGGGCGACGACGTCCTCGGCGGTGAGGATGCTCCCGCGCTTCTCGCCGGTGAGCTCGGCGTAGGTCTTCAGCGAACGGGTCAACGCGGCGCGGAAACCGGCCTCGTGGGTGCCGCCTTCCGGGGTGGGCACGGTGTTGCAGTAGGACTGCATGAAGCCGTCGGCCTCGCCGAAGCCGGCGGGCGTCCAGGTGACCGCCCACTCGACCTTGCCGGTTTCGCCCGGGCGGGAATACCGGCCGGCGAAGGGCTCCGGCGTGACGGTCTCGATGCCTTTGACCCGCTCGGCCAGGAAGTCGGCCAGGCCGTTGGGGAAGCGGAACACCGCTTCGGCCGGGGTCTGGTCGTGGATCCGCGAGGGGTCGCAGGACCAGCGGATCTCGACGCCGCCGAAGAGGTAGGCCTTGGACCGCGCCATCCGGTAGAGCCGGGCGGGCTTGAAGGCGACGCCCTCGCCGAAGATCACAGGGTCGGGCTGGAAGGCGATGGCGGTGCCGTGCTTGCGCGTCGCGCCGAGCTTCTCGATGCCGCCCAGGGGCTTGCCGCGAGTGAAGGCCTGGCGCCACTCGAAGCCGTCCTTCCAGGCCGTGACCTCGACCCGTTCGGAGAGGGCGTTGACGACCGAGACGCCGACGCCGTGCAGGCCGCCGGAGGTCTCATAGGCCTTGCCGGAGAATTTCCCGCCGGAGTGCAGGACGGTCATGATGACCTCCAGCGCCGACTTGCCCGGATGCTTGGGATGCGGGTCGACCGGGATGCCGCGGCCGTCGTCGGTAACGGTCAGCAGGCCGTCGGCGTCGAGGCGCACGGAGATGACCTTGGCGTGGCCGGCCACGGCCTCGTCCATCGAGTTGTCCAGCACCTCGGCGAAGAGGTGGTGCAGGGCCCGCTCGTCGGTGCCGCCGATGTACATGCCGGGGCGCTTGCGCACCGGCTCCAGACCTTCGAGGACCTCGATGTCCTTCGCCGAATAGCCGGACGCCTTGCCGGCGGTGACCGCCGGATCAGGGCGCGGCTCATGGCTTTCCGCCAGCGGCGGCGCTGCCGGCGGGTTCAGCGCATCGTCGAACAGGGAGGCCTGAGGCTGGGCGGCGGACTTGGCGGGAGGCGGGGACATTGGACCCGTGAAGGTGGGGCGATTCTGACTGGGCCCGATATGAATCGCCCCGCACGGGAACGCAATGCGGCCCCTTCGTCCGCGCACAGGAATGAGCTTCGCCGCATACGAAAACGCCCCGGCCTTGCGGCCGGGGCGTCGCCGTTGGTCCGGATCGCCGGCTAGAAGCGGTACTGGACCTCCACGCCGTAGGTGCGCGGCGGGGTCAGGGCGTAGGTGAAGCGAGGGCCGCCCTGCACGCCGAACGTGGTGCCGGGAACCGGGCCGGGCGTGCCGGGCACGACGCCCGGCGTTCCGACCGCGAAGGTCCCCGTGGTCCGCGCGCCGCCGGCGCCCCCGGCGTAGCCGAGCTCGTCAAAGACGTTCTTCACATAGGCGATGATCGTGTAGCGGTTGTCCGCACCCTTCCAGAGCACGCGCGCATCAACCTGATCCCAGGCCTTGGAGGCGTTGGTGTCACGCTGGAAGATCCCGGAGTACTCCTTGTCGCGCCAGATGTAGCTGACCGATGGCGTCAGGGAGCCGTTGCCGATATCCCAGGTGTAGCTGACGTTCACCGCCACCTTGTTCTTGGCGGCTTGCGGCAGGCTGTTTCCGCTCAGGTCCTGAGCCCGTTGCACGAAGCCGGTGTTCACGTCGCACAGCGGATTCGGGCGCGGATTGGCGGCCGTCACCGTGGTGCCCGTGCCGGTGCACGACGTCAGGGCGCTCAGCGGCTTGGCGCCCGCCGCGAGCGCGATCGGGTCGTCGGGGTCGAACACGCCGCTCAGTTCCTTAATGTGCGCGTCGTTGTAGGAGTAGTTGAAGATCACCTGCAGGTTGTCGATGGGGGCCCAGAGGGTCTCCAGTTCGATGCCCTTGCTGATCGACTTGGGAACGTTGAGGAACCGGGTCTGGCTCGCGGCGAGCGCGCCCGAGTTGTTGGCGACGGTTAGCGGCGCCTGCAGGCCGGTATAGTTGTAGTAGAAGATCGACAGGTTGGCCTGCAGCGTGTCTCCGAAGAAGGTCTTCTTCAGGCCGACTTCATAGGAGTCGATGTGCTCCGAGTCGGTGAAGGGGAATTCGCCAAGCGTGGTGGTGATTCCCGAGTTGAAGCCGCCGGCCTTGTAGCCACGGCTGTAGCGGCCATAGACCATGGTGTCGGGATCGGGATCCCACTGCAGGCCCGCGGTGCCGGTCCAGGCGTCCCAGCTCGCCTTGTAATCGCGGTGCGCGAAGCCGAGGCTGTCGAAGGTCACGCCGCCCAGCGAACCGGTCTTCGGAACCACGCCTTGCGGCGTGATGTTGGTCGGGCCGCCGGTGTAGACGACGGAGCCGGTGACATCGACAGGCGGGGACAAGGTGCCGAAAAGCTCCGGTGTGATCCCGCAGGTCGTGGTCGCAAAGCAGACGATCCGCACCGCCTCGGTCCCGGTCTTCTTGTCGTGGCTATAGCGCAGTCCCACGGTCGCCTTCAGCGTCGGCGTGAACTGCCAGTCGACCTGACCGTACCCCGCGTAGGATTCGTCCTCGAACGTGGGCCGGTCGTCATAGAGACGCCGCTGGAAGTCGGTGGCGGCCGCGCAGGTCGCCGCAGGCGCGCCGGGACAGGTGATCGCAGGGACCGCCGGTCTGATCGCGCCGTCGAGCTGCGGCTGGTCGAACAGGGTCGTGAAGACCGGCTGGTCGTAGCCTTCCTTGTAGTAGTAGACGCCGCCCAGCCACTGCAGCGGGCCGTCGCCGGTCGACGCCAGGTTCAGCTCATGGCTCGTGTTCCAATACTGCTCCTGGTAGGTCGAAGCCTGCCTTGGAAAGATGGTAAGCGGGCCGCAGACGCCTGCCGCCTGCGCCGCTGCGGAGCAGGTGGGATTCGGCGGGCCGGACACCGCCGGGTTGCGGAGCGGAATACGGAAGGAACTGATCGATCCGCCGCCGTTATCCTGGATCAGAGTGTAGTGATAGTTGTAGTAGCCGCCAGTATACTTCAGGTCGGCCCCATCGAAGTGATAGCTGAACGTTCCGGCGACGACGTAGTTGTCGTCGAGCGAGACTGACTGCCGCGTGTTGTTGGCGAACTTGCGCGGATCCGAGGCCGCCGGGTTGACGCAGCCAAGCGGCGAGGTGTTGACCACACTGTTCACGACCGCGCCGGCCGTGCCGCCAGGCGCGCAGGCGAACCCCGCGTTGACGTTCTGGAGGCCAAACTCGGCGAAACTGAAGGGCGTGGGGGAGAAGCCCGCACGGGCGCCGGGCCCGCCGCCGCCGTTGTTCCAGCCGCCCAGGGCGGCTTTCATCCAGAAGTCGGCCTTGTCGCCGAACTGCGCCTGGACCTGGCCCTCGAGGTAGAACTGGTCGATGACGTTGCCCTCGTCCGGCATGCCTGAGACGACGTTGTCGTAATAGCCCTTGCGTTGCTTTTCCCAGTTGCCGGCGAGGCGGTACTGCAAGCCTTCGGCGAGCGGGCCGGAGACCGCCGCCTCGATCAGGGTGCGGTCGAAATTGGCCACCGTGGCGCGAACCTCGCCGTAGAATGCCTCGGTGGGTCGCCTGGAAATGACATTGATCGCGCCGCCGATGGAGTTGCGGCCATAGAGGGTGCCCTGCGGACCGCGCAGCACCTCGACCCGGTCCAGGAAGATCGGGGTCTTGCCCGCTTCAGTGGTCGAGGTCGTGTAGATGCCGTCGGAATAGGTGGCGACGGCGGTGTCGATCGGGTGGGCGTTGGTCAGGCGTCCGACGCCGCGCAGGCTGATCCGGTCGGTGGCGCTCGAATAGTTCAGGCCCGGCGTGAAGTTGGTCATGTCCTGGACGGAGTTGATGCCGACCAGGTCGCGGCGCTCCGACGTGAAGGCGGAGATGGCGACCGGCACGTCCTGCAGGCTCTGTTCGCGCCGTTCGGCGGTGACCACCAGTTCTTCGATGGTGTTGGACGCGGCGGCCGAGGTCGCGGCGCGCGACTGCGCCTGCGCGGTTGCGGCCACGGTTGCCGTAGCGGCAACCAGCGCACAAGACAGCATGAGTCGTTGCTTGAAAAGCATAGGAAGCCCCCTCCCAAAGGCCTATGTGCGCCTTGTTCGTTTTCACGCCGGCGTTCTGGGAGAGGTTGGTTTAGTCCGTAACAGTCGTCAACCAACGTTACAGAACGAACGGTATGGTTGCGGGCCGGATGCAATCTAGCCTTGTGGCGTGGCGGGTCCGAAACACTTCGGCGCAACTCAAGGGTTGGATCGTCCAGGAGTCAGGGCTCGAGGTGCGACGAAAAAACGCCCCGGCCTTGCGGC
>Ga0307513_10009462_pt1 | contig 12326 bp, 9 predicted proteins | sample 15_EM_MG_FD_202174 | JGI IMG/M metagenome (GOLD analysis project Ga0307513, IMG submission 202174) | Populus trichocarpa ectomycorrhiza microbial communities from riparian zone in the Pacific Northwest, United States - 15_EM | ecosystem: Host-associated > Plants > Roots > Unclassified | place... | reverse complement strand
GTGCTGCGGGGTCAGCCGAGCCCGACGCGGGAGCAGCGCGACCGCTTTTTCCAGAGGTTCGGGAATCTCGCCATCAATACTTACGATGGATCGTTCCATTATGATTTGTACTCTAGAGACGAGAAAGCCGAGATCCATCGCAGCGACACGACGAAGGAAAACTATATCGACACCAAAGCGATGGGGTCGAGCGAACTCGTCTGGCACACGGACCATTTTCATAAGCCGCAGCTGAAGACAATTTCAGTCCTTGAGGCGACGGAGTTCGAGAAGGGCGCCGCCGAGACGTACTTCCGGGACATGTACACCGTCTATGAAATGCTTCCCGGGGAGACGAGGCTACGGCTGGAGACCAAGCAGGCGACGTATTTCGATCCGCGTTTGCCCGGTCCGGACAAGCAACCCCGCCTCTGTGACGCCATGCATCCGGTCTTCACGCCGCATCCCGACACCGGCCGGCGAGCTCTCTATATTCACCAGTACTCGGCGCGAATCGCCGGGATGTCCGTAGATGAGAGTGATCGTTGGCTGACCGAGCTGCGGGAATTCTCCGAGAAGTATGCGCCCTTCTATTCCCATCCCTGGCATGCGGGCGACCTGGTGTTCTGGGACAATGTCGGTCTCCACCACCGGCGTCCCGGCGGCGGCGGCGGCTTTCGGCGCGTGATGCGCTTGTACGAGGGGGTCGCGGAAAGGTGACGCCCGGCGCGCGCTTGATGAGCTGGACGCTCTGAGGCGAGCTTAGGGCCTGACGCCACCGCTGCCGCCTGGAAGGACCGTTTACAATCTAGAGCGACAATTCGCCGGTGGATTCTATGCGTCGCGTGAAAACGAATTGCCGCATCTGCATTTCTTACTGCGGCATAGTTGTCGATGTAGAAGAGGACCGGGTCGTCCGTGTCCAAGGTGATCGGGAACATCCGGTGACCTATGGTTACACCTGTTCGAAGGGGCGGGCGCTTCCCAACCAGCATCATCATCCTCGTCGATTGGAACGACCGCAGAAGCGCGTCGGGGCGGCGCTTGTCGACGCCACGTGGGACGACGTGTTGGATGACCTTGCGGCCAAGTTGAGGAATATCATCGACGAGTCGGGGCCCGGCGCCGTCGGCATATTTCTGGGGGGAGGCGGCTACATCGACACGGCCGGATATTCGGCGATCCATAATATCCCTCGTGCACTTAAAACACCGTCCTACTACAGCGATGTGACGATCGATGGCGTCGCGCGATATTGGGTCGCGGAACTCATGTGCGGTATCTACGCGCAGCAGCCGCAACCTGATCTCGAGAACTGCAAGCTGGTCCTGTTCATCGGTCAGAACCCGATGGTGTCGCACGGTCACACCACCAGGGTGAGCGTTCCGATTGATCGCCTGCGGCAGTTTCGCAGGCAGGGCGAGGTCTGGGTCATGGACCCTCGTCGCACGGAAACCGCGATGAATGCGACGCGCCATTTGGCGCCGCGGCCCGGGACGGACTACGCCATCCTGGCTTATCTGGTGCGCGAGATCCTGCGGGAAGGATGCGACCGGGAATACCTCGAGACGCATGCGCAGGACGTCGATCGCCTGACTGAGGCCGTCCAGGTCTATACGGTGGAGAAGGCGTCAGAGATTTCCGGGGTCGCGGCTTCGGAGCTGGCTGATCTCCTGGCGGCGGTGCGGCGCGCGGGCCGGCTGATGGTGGATATCGGCACCGGCGTCACGATGGCGCGCGAGTGTAACCTGGTGTCGTGGCTGAGCTGGGCCTTGATGATCGTCACCGGATCCTTGGACCGAGAGGGCGGCGGCTGGTTCAATTCGGGCTTACTCTTAAACCTCGACAAGCGGGACATACCGCCTGCGCCGCCGGAAGGGAGCCGACGTCCGGGCCCCAAAAGCCGACCGGACCTGGTTTCGATCGCCGGCGAGTACCCTTGCATCGCGATCGCCGACGAGATCGAAGCCGGCAACCTGCGCGCGCTGATCAATCTCAGCGCGAACCTGGTGGCGACACTGCCAGGGACGACGCGCACCATCGCCGCACTCAGGAAGTTGGATGTCCTGGCGACGATCGAGATCATCGGAAACGCCACCACGGACATCTCTACCCATGTCCTGCCGACCAAGGACCAGATGGAGCGCGCCGACTTCGTCCCGGACGTGACCTATCCGTTCCTGGCCACCGAGTATGCGCCGGCTGTCATCGAAGCCGTCGGCGATCGAAAGTCCTACTGGTGGATACTGACGCAGCTTGGAAAAAGGCTTGGCGTCGAATTCCTGCCGGGCGTCGATCCCGATACGGCCTCCGACGCGGAGGTGCTCGAAAATCTCACAAAGATCGCTCCGGTTTCTTTCGAAGATCTTCTGGACGGGGAGGTCCATATTCACGACGCCAGACCGACAATCGGTTGGCTTCAACGTTATGTCGACGAAAAGCTTGGAGGCTGGCGCCTGGCGCCCCAGCTGGTCGTCGACCAACTGAAGGACATCGAGGTTTCGAGCGACGCGCTGGTCCTATTGCCCAGACGGCAGATGAAACACCAGAATAGTCGAATGATCCACGAGGAGACGCTCAAGGCTATTCTCATCAACCTCGCTGAGGCGTCCCGCGCCGGTCTCAAGGATGGAGACCGGGCCATCGTGCGCAGCGACTACGGAAGCCTCGAGGGGGTCGTCAAAATAGATGGAACCCTGCCGGACGGGGTGCTGAACGTTCCGCACGGCTGGGAGGACGAATTCAACGTCAACTTGCTGACCGGGCTTGAGGCGGCCGATCCGCTCACAAGCATGGCCTGGTTGTCGGGCTTTCCGGTGTCGATCGCGCCGGCGGGCGGCTGATCGCCTTCATAGGCGATGGCTGGCGTCCCGTCCGCGTCGCGCCGACCTCTACCGCGCGCGGGACATTGTTGCCGCCCGCAGACGTCGGGGCAAAATGGATATGGTCGCGTTCAAGAAGGCTCGAAAATTTCACTATCGGTCTGACGTTGACGGTGGCAGACGGCGTGCGGTTCGGAGAGGTAAGCCATGCAAGGTATGAGCGACGAGACCTGCCCATTCGAGTTCAACTTCGATCCCGAGGCTTTCAAGGTCGGCGATACGGTCAGCTATCGCGTCGCGACGCTGGGCGACTGGCCATTTGTCGGCGTGCTGGTGGAGGTCCATGACGACTACGTCGTCCTGACGTCAGATCCCGCCGGGAAAGAAAACAAGATGCGGGCGACGCGTGAAAGCCGCCCCATCGTGGCCGATATCGACGCGACCTAACGCCGCGTAACTGGTCCGCGGGGCTGCAGAACTCCCTCCTCTTCGCTGGCCGTCTCGCTCGCCTCGCGCGATGTAGCGCCTGTGCGACCGCGGCTCAGGCCTTGTCGAAGGTCAGGTAGAGATCATCCAATCCCTGGACGAAATACGACGGAACCCGGTTGTAGCGCCTGCTCCCCGCCGGCCCATGCTTCGCCTCGTTGATCCGGAAGTCGGCGAGCCGTTCGAGCAGTCGCTCCAGCGCAATTCTGACCTCGGCCCGGGCGACGGGCGCTCCGGCGCAGCTGTGAATGCCGCGGGCGAACGCGAGGTGGTCGCGGACGTTCTTGCGATCAATCTGTAGTTCAAAAGGGTTCTCAAAGCGCCGCGGGTCACGGTTCATCGCGCCCAGCAGCAGCATAACGACCGTTCCAGGCTCGACATCCACCTCGCCGATCCTCGCCGGTTTCTTGGCCAGCCGGAAAGCGGCCCGACCGGGGCCGTCGAGCCGGACCGATTCTTCGATGAGGTTCGGGATAAGTTCGGGGTGGGCGCGCACCCGCTTCTGGAGGTCGCCGTCCTCCGCGAGCCAACGCATCGCCCCGGCGGTCACGCGGCTGGTCGTATCCTCGCCGGCGACAAAAAGCAGATTGGCCAAGGAGACGACGTCGCCCACGGGCGGGAGGCTCCCATCGCTGTAACGAACCTGAGCGATTTCGCTCATCACGTCGTGGCGAGGCTCCTCACGACGCTCGTTGATATACCCCGTGAAATAGGCCCTGACCTTGCGGGCGGACTCCATCATCTTGGCCGCGTCGCTTGCGCCCCGCTCGACCCCGACCTGACCCGGTGGGATCGGGGTGCGGTTCGGATCGATGATCTTATCGCGGTCCTGTGGCGGCACGCCGAGCAGGTCGGCGACGGTGAGCGCCGCGAGCGGCGAAGCGAACTCCGAAAACAGCTCCACGGAGCCGCGACCAATGAACTTGTCGATCAGTTCATCCGCCATGCCGCGGATGCTCGCCTCGTTCTCTTTCGCACGCTTCGGCGTGATGACGCCCATCAGCAGGGACTTGATCCGGCCATGCTGCGGGGGATCGGCCGTAAGGATCGAGTCGCCTCCAGGGACCTTTGGACGGATGTCCGCGATCTGGTCGGTGAGATCATCGGCAGGCGTGAAGTTGAAAGGAAACAGCGCGCCGCCGTGGGCGACAATCGATGAGTAGGTGTCCTCATCGCGAAACACGGCGAGGCCCTCGTCATAACCGGTCACCGCGACCACCTTGTAGCCAGGCACCCTGGATGCGACGCCCTTGCCCCGAAGGAACTCGAGGTAGGGGTATGGATCAGCGACCAGGTCAAGGTCCGTGAAGATGTCGATTTCGTCCATATTCTTCATAGACTTCTCCCAACCCATCTGCGTCTCGACCCTGCGCCGACGATAAGCGCCCTCGGCGCCTTCGGCTAATCGAGGCCCGGAACCCGACCGGCGACGCAAATATTGTCGCTTGCGCGGAATGCCGGCATGCCGAGCATGCTAATGGGATCGAACCGCAACCTCACCGTTCTCGGGATCGAGAAAGTAAGTCCACTCTTCGGAACTACGCCCCGCGCGAGGGCTGCAGCATAGTCTCCGTAGCCAGGCGGGGCTCGGGCTCGAACAAGCGCTGAGGGCGCGGTGATGCGTTGATCGGTTTCAAAGGCCAAGTGGTCATTGTCACGGGCGCCGGCCGCGGTCTCGGTCGCTGCTACGCCCTCGACATCGCACGCCGAGGCGGTGCGGTGATCGTGAACGACCTTGGGTGCGATCCGACGGGCGAAGGCGCGGATCGGAGCGTTGCCGACAAGGTCGTGGATGAGATCGGCGGCTCGGGAGGTGTCGCCGTCGCGTCCTATGACTCGGTGGCGACGCCGGAAGGCGGTGAAGCCATAGTGCGGCTGGCCCTGGAACAATTCGGCCAGGTCGATGCTGTGATCAGCAACGCTGGGATCTTTGGCGCCTTACCCATCGACGCAATTTCGCCGACGGCGTGGCGGGCGATGATGAGCGTGCATCTCGACGGCGCCTTTTACATAACCCAGCCCGCATTCAAGGTTATGAAGGCCCAGAACTACGGGCGCTTCGTCTATGTGGCCTCGTCCGCCGGCCTGTTCGGCCAGCCTGGCGCGGCGCACTATGCCGCGGCGAAGGCGGGCCTTCTGGGCCTCGCCAATGTCATCGCCATCGAAGGCGGACCGCACGGGATACTGGCCAACACGGTGCTCCCGTTCGGCGCAACACGCATGATGACCGACGCTGTCGGAGACCGGGTGGCCGAAGTCCCTTTTCTGCGGGCGCAGGACCCGGAGAAGGTGCCGGCGATCGTGACGTTTCTGGCCAGTCGAAACTGTGACCTCACACACCAGGTCTATTCGGCCGGCTTCGGCCGCTTTGCCCGGGTTTTCGTCGGACTTGGCGAGGGGTGGCGATCAGGACATGACGGCGCGCCTACAGCTGAAGATATTCTTGTTAATCTCGCGAGGGTGGCGGCCATGGATCCCTACAGCGTTCCGAGCTCAATTCTCGACGAGATCGAAACCATCTGCGGCCAGCTGGACATACCCTTCGACCTCAAGGCCATCCGACCGCATTGATGCGCCCGCGCCTCAGTATGGTTTGGTCGCGTGTCCTGGGCCGTCAAGGAAGTCTGTTGCGATAAAATCGAGCCTTCGCCAGCCTTCGTCGCCGGCGGCTATCATCTGGGGCGGTCGCGCAGGTGGCGTCGGTCCGCAGCCTGCAATCGATGGCTGGGAAACGTCGTCCACCGTTTTGACCTGCAACGCGCGCGCGCGGCTGGCCGAAGCCATCGAGCCATCGAGTGCGTTGATTGGCCGAAAGGTGAAAGTCGATGACCCAGGCGCCCGCGATCGAAGATTTCGAGGATGGATTCGATCCCCATGCCGTCGGCGAGTTCGCCCATGGCGAGATCGAAGACATCTACTCGGCTGCACGTTCGCTCGTTGAAGCCCACGGCCCGGTCGTCAGCGGGGACGTCTTTACCGTGTTCGGCGAGCCTGGTCGGTGGCCGGATAGTGGGCGCGCCCATTTCACGGTTCTGGGCGAAAGCGCCATCCGCGAGGTGTTGAGCGATCCGGACAGATTCAACATGGATTATCTGGCCACGACATTCGGCCAGATCGTAGGTCCGACGCTCACCGCCTTGAACGACCCTGTTCATGGAAAAGTCCGTCGGGTGTTCCAGGCGGCCTTCATGCCGCAAAATGTCGCCCGATGGGGCGACCAGATCGTCGGCCCAGTCGCCCACCAGTTGATTGACCGGTTCGTCGACAAGGGTCGTGCGGAGCTCGTCACCGACTTCGCCCTGCCGTATCCCTTCGAGATCATCTATCGGCAGCTCGATCTGCCCCCGGGCGACACGGCCGTGTTCCACAAAATGGCGGTCGCATTGCTCGCGGGGCGCGGGGAATTGCGCAAGTACGCAATGGAGGCGTCAAGGAAACTTGGAGTTTATTTCAAAGAATTTATCGACGATAGGCGTCAGAACCCGAGTGGTGATCTAATCAGCGCCCTGGTGACCGCTGAGGTTGACGGCGAATACATCCCTGAAGACATTATGATCGCATTCCTGCGCCAACTACTCAGCGCCGGCGGCGATACGACCTATCGCGGCACAGGGAGCATGATGCTCGGCCTGCTGCAAAACCCCGACCAGCTCGAGCGGGTGCGCGCGGACCGATCGCTGGTCGCCCAGACGGTCGAAGAAGCTCTCCGTTGGGAAACCCCGACCATGATGGCTGTCCGGTCGGCGTCGCGAGATACAGAGCTTGCCGGAGTTCGAATTCCCAAGGACTCGGTGTTGACGATCATGACCGCCGTCGCGAACCATGATCCCGTGCGCCATCGCAATCCGGACGCCTTCGATATCGACCGTCCGCGCGAGCGCCATCTTGCGTTCAGTTATGGCTCCCATGTCTGCCTGGGTCAGCACCTGGCGCGGCTCGAAATGTCTCGGGCGCTGAATGCCTTGCTCGACCGTTTGCCAAATTTGAGGCTTGATCCCGCCATGCCGAGGCCCCGCATCACGGGCATCAATTTCCGTACGCCCAGTAACGTGCACGTCTTGTTCGACTGACGTCCGCCGCCTTGCGCGCGCCTCATCACGTTCTCGTGGGTGCGGGGCGTCCTCGGCGGCGTAGCGCGGTGTGGAATTGCTTCGTTAATCGTCAGGCGGGTAAAGGGAATTTGCACCCCCCGGGGCCGCTGCGAGCTTCGGCTCGGACTAAGCGTGACGGCAATGCAAAAATATGACCGGGCGGCCAAAGTCACGGCGCCTTAACCTCACGGGCCCTCTCTGTAGGCTGGGATCGCTGATTTGCCTGCCGGATGCGCGCGCCAAGCGCGCGGTTACCAAAAACCGGCGTCATTTCCGGCACGAGAGGCAACGCATAATTGCTTGCGAATAATTTGGGGAGAATTCGGGTTGGTCATTAAGCTAAATCGCCTTGCCACGCTTCGCGCGGCCTTGCTGTCTGGCGCAGCTATCGTGGCGCCGCTCATGGTGGCGGCTCCGGCCGCCGCCCAGGTCTCGGGCCAGGCCGGCGCAAATGAATCCTCCACCCTGACGGAAGTCGTGGTCACGGCGCGCAAACGCGCCGAAAGCATTATGGCCACGCCCGTCATCATGCAGGCTCTGACTAGCGAGCAGATCCAGGATCGGCGGATCAATAACGCCGAACAATTGTCGCAGGTGACGCCCGGGCTGACGATCCTGCAGGTTGGTGGAACCGCCGGCGCCAACGTCAATATTCGCGGCCTCAATAACGGCCTTAACACCGGACTCGATACCTCCCTGCAACTTGTGATCGATGGCGCGAGCAGCTCCTCAAGCTCGCTGTATTCGGTCGCGTTCATGGATGTGGGGCAGATCGAGGTCCTTAAGGGGCCTCAATCACTGTTTTACGGGAAGGGCGCGTCAGGCGGGATCCTCTCCATCCGGTCCGCGGGGCCGACGCCCACCTGGGAAGCGAAGGTGAGGTCGTCGTATGAATTCAATGCCGACGAATTCGTTACCGACGCTTATGTTTCCGGCCCGATCACCGAGGATCTCGGAATAAGGCTGGCGGTAAACTACAATACGCTGAAGGGGTACTATAAGAATCCGAACCCCAGCAATCCTAATAGCAGATCTCCGGATGGGGACACGATCTCCGGCCGGCTGACGCTGAAATACAACCCGGGCGGTGGACCGCTTGTAGCCACTCTGAAGTACACGCAGCTTCACGAATCGAACAATTTCGGCAACCTGTCTTCAAGGTCGCAGATCGTCTGCACGGGCGCCCGCCCGCAGATCGCATCGACATTCCGCGATAACTGCAAACTAGATGACATTTCGATGGGGGTCCCGAATGCGCCTCCCTTCAATCCGGCCCTGCGCACGAATCCGTTCAACGCGGCGGGCTTCCTGACGGGCAGCGGGCTCGCCCTGATGGGTCCTGGAGGCGACCACTCCGCCACCGATACGAGCTTTCTGGTCGGCAACATCGACTACGAGTTGACGCCCGGCTTGACCCTCAGTTCCGTTTCCTCCGCCAGCCGCTTCGCTACGACCACCCGCGCGACCGGCTTCTTTGGCGGCATCCAGAATTTCCGTATCGCCAGCCGAGTCTATGTGAGGGAGTATTCTCAGGAATTCCGGATCACCAGCGACTTCAAAGATAGCCCGGTCAATTTCATGGCCGGAGCGTACTTCAATCGAATGACGTTCGAAAATACGGCCGGCTTCGAAATTCCTCAGCTCCCGGTCGCTGGCGTCGGCACGCTTGGATTGTTCACGGAAAACGACGCCAACTTCAAGGACAGGACGAGCGCGTTCTTCGGGCAGGTGTTGTTGACGCCTGTGGATCACTTCGAGCTGGCGCTCGGGCTTCGGCATACCCATGCCAGGCGGTTCCTGACTTCGTTGTTCGCGCGCAACAATTATCCGGCCTTCTTCAATCCAGGTCCGGCGGGCGAGGGGCTGCAATTCTGGCCAGATAGCGCGACGGATTACAGCGAAAACAACACCACCCCCGAAGCGACCCTGACCTATCGCCCCAATAGCGACTTTACCGCCTTCGTCTCGTACAAGCGTGGCTATAAGGGTCCGGGCTTCCGGACCGGCGGCGGGGTCACGTCCTTCGATCCCCGAAATGCGGGCGTAGGTGCGGTCGCGCCCGTCAAAGGCGAAAAGGTCAAGGGCTTCGAGGGCGGCGTGAAGCTGATGGCGTTGGATAGAACGCTTTCGCTTACCGCTTCGGCTTATGACTATAAATACACTGACCTGCAGGTGACCTTCATCCAGCCGTCCGGTGTGAATGGGGCCTTGACCGGCGTGTTGGCCAATGGCGCCAATGCTCGGGTCAGCGGTGTCGAAGTGGGGGTCGATTACTTGCCCCCGGTCATCGAGGGGCTCAAGCTCTCAGCTTTCGTCAACTACAACGACTCGCACTTCACTCAATGGCGCAACGCGCCATGCTATATCGGGCAAACCGTCGCCTCGGGCTGCGTCGCCGGCGCGCAGAACCTCGCCGGGCGGCAACTGGAGAAAGCGCCGTTCTGGACGGGGAACGTGGGTCTCGACTACACGCGGGCGGTCGGCGATGGCTACCGCGTCAGCTTTAGCGCGAACGCCAAGATATCGGGCGCCTACATGTCCTACGTCTCCTACAATCCCAATGGGCATCAAAGCGCATATGTCGTCGGTGATCTGGCCGCTCACTTCGGTCCAGACAGCGAGCGTTGGGACGCGGCCGTCATTGTCCGGAACATTACGGACAAGCACTACATCACCAATGGGGTCGACCTTGGTGCGCAAACCCCTGGGCTGGTGGGCGATTTGATCGCGACCACCAACCGGGGACGGCAGATTGCAGTACAGGCGGCGGTCAAGTTCTAACGACCGGATGACTTCCGGATCGCCCAGCTTTCGTTGCTGTGAAGGTTGGGCGTCCGGGGTGTTTGAGCGAAGCTGGAGTTGCAACACGCAACTCCAGCGGACCTCTTCGGCGGCTGGCCTGAGCAAGGCGGCCAATCTGGACCCGAGGCCGGCGGTGATCCGCTACGAGCCTGGCCTGCGGGGCGATATGCTCCACCTGGACATCAAGAAACCGGGCCGCTTCGACGGCCACCGGATCACCGGCGACCGCCGCAAGCTCCTCGTAAGGGGCCGGCTGAGACGTCCTGCACGTTGCATCGATGACGCCTCGCGCCCGCCCCGCGAGCTCAATGCCTGCAGCCAAAGAATATCCGGTCCGGCAGCGCCTGACGAACCGTGTGGCTTTTGATGGCGCGGTCCAGGACGTACATCACACGCGGAGTGTGAACACGGCCGTCGGTGCGCATGTTCACATGCCAGCCTGGGACGACATGCGTTGCTAGAGCAGTCCCAGCGCTTTGAAACTCGCCGTGCCGTGGCGCGCGACAACCAGATGATCATGCACAGTGATCCGTAGCGCCCGCCCCGCCTCGGCGACCTGCCTGGTCATATCCACGTCCGCGGCGGATGGTGTCGGATCACCCCCTGGATGATTGTGCACCAAGATGATCGCGCTGGCTGACAGCTCCAACGCGCGCCTGACCACCTCGCGCGGATAGACCGGGGCGTGATCCACGGTGCCGTGGCCCATCACCTCGTCGGCGATCAGCTGGTTCTTCTTGTCGAGGAAGAGTACACGGAACTGCTCGCGCGGTTCGTGGGCGAGCGCGGTGCGGACATAGGCCAGCAGCGCGCTCCAGGAGGAGATCACCGGCCGCTTGCCGATGGCCTCGCGCCCCAGGCGAAGCGCGGTGGCGTGGATCAGCTTGAGGTCCAGCGCCACGGCCTCGCCGACGCCGGAGACGGTCTTGAGCTCCTCGGCCGAAGCCGCCAGCACGGCGGCCAGCGAGCCGAACCGGGCGATCAGCGCCTTGGCCAGCGGCTTGACGTCGCCGCGCGGGATCGAGCGGCACAGGTGCAGCTCGAGCAGCTCGTAGTCGGGCAGGGCGTCCAGGCCGGCGCGGGCCCGGTCGCGCAGCCGCTCGCGGTGGCCGTGATAGTGCGGCTTGGTCGCCGGCGCAGGCTTGGCCGCCCACAGGTCGGCCTGCGGCGCCTCATGCACGGAGCTGTCGGCCGGCCGGTCCATGGCGGCCAATGTTCACTATTAGTTCCGGCTTGGCAAGGCGCAGCTTGCGCAGGCCCTTACGCCCCGAGAATCGGCGGCCTGAACAGGCCCGCGGGCGAGGCGGTGAAGATCTCGAACCCCGTCTCGGTCACGCCGATGGAGTGCTCGCACTGGGCCGAGAGCGACTTGTCGCGGGTGACGGCGGTCCAGCCGTCGGCCAGCAGCTTCACCGGGTGCTTGCCCAGGTTCACCATGGGCTCGATGGTGAAGAACATGCCCGGCCGCAGCAGGTCGCCCGTGCCCTTCTGGCCAAAGTGCAGGATGTTCGGCGCGTCGTGGAACACCTTGCCCAGGCCGTGGCCGCAGAAGTCGCGCACCACCGAGCAGCGCTGGGCCTCGACATAGGACTGGATGGCGTGGCCGATGTCGCCGGTGCGCAGGCCGGGCTTCACCATGGCCAGGCCGCGATCCAGCGCCTCATAGGTCACGTCGACCAGCCGCCGGGCGCGGGGGGAGACCTCGCCCACGCCGTACATGCGCGAGGTGTCGCCGTGCCAGCCGTCGACGATGACGGTGACGTCGATATTGACGATGTCGCCCTCGCGCAGGGTGCGTTCGCCCGGGATGCCGTGGCAGACCACGTGGTTGGGGCTGATGCAGACGGTCTTGGCGTAGCCGCGGTAGAACAGGCAGGCGGGCAGGGCGCCGTGGTCCAGCACGAACTCGCGGGCCAGGCGGTCGAGCTCGTCGGTGATCACGCCGGGCCGCACGTGGGGGATCAGCATGTCCAGGCACTCGGCGGCCAGCTTGCCGGCCGCGCGCATGCCCTCGAAGGCCGCGGCGTCGTGGAGCTTGATGTGGCCGGTGCGGCTCTCGGCCTCCAGCACGTCGGGGGTGGTCATCGATGGGCTCCGGGGCCGGCGCAGCGGACGGGTCTGGGGTCTCACCCTATGTCGCAATCCT
>Ga0307513_10009461_pt1 | contig 12326 bp, 9 predicted proteins | sample 15_EM_MG_FD_202174 | JGI IMG/M metagenome (GOLD analysis project Ga0307513, IMG submission 202174) | Populus trichocarpa ectomycorrhiza microbial communities from riparian zone in the Pacific Northwest, United States - 15_EM | ecosystem: Host-associated > Plants > Roots > Unclassified | place... | reverse complement strand
CGGCGTACGCCGGTATTGAATCCAGCGACCGGGGCCACGATCGGAAGCGTTCCCAACCTCACCGTCGCCGACACGCGCGCGGCCATCGACAGCGCCTACGACGCCCAACGGGCCTGGCGCGCGCTGACCGGAAAGGAGCGCGCCGCCTACCTTCGACGCCTGTTCGAACTGGTCATGCAGAACCAGGAGGACCTGGCGCAGATCCTCACGGCGGAGCAGGGGAAGCCCCTGGCCGAGGCGCGCGCGGAAATCGCCTACGCAGCCAGTTTCATCGAGTGGTTCGGCGAAGAGGCCAAGCGGACCTACGGCGATGTCATTCCTCAGAACGTCGCAGGCCGACGGATCCTGGTTCAGAAGGAACCGATCGGGGTCTATGCGGCGATCACGCCCTGGAATTTTCCATCGGCGATGATCACCCGTAAGGCGGCCCCGGGCTGGGCGGCAGGCTGCACCGGCGTGATCCGCCCGGCCACGGAAACCCCGTTCTCCGCACTCGCCCTGGGGGCGCTTGCCGAGCGCGCCGGCTTTCCGGCCGGCGTGTGCAACGTCGTCACCGGCTCGTCGACGGAGCTGGGCGGCGAGTTCTGCGAGAACACCAAGGTGCGTAAGCTGAGCTTCACGGGCAGCACGCGGGTCGGCGCGCTTCTCCTTGCCCAATGCGCGCCGACCATCAAGAAAACCAGCATGGAACTGGGCGGCAACGCGCCCTTTATCGTCTTCGAGGACGCGGACCTGGACGAAGCGGTCAAGGGCGCAATCATGTCCAAGTACCGCAACACCGGGCAAACCTGCGTCTGCACCAACCGCTTCCTGGTGCAGGACAGCGTCTACGATGCGTTTGCGGCCAAGCTGGCGACGGCCGTCGCCGGGCTGAAGGTCGGCGACGGGGTCGGCGAGGGCGTGACGCAGGGGCCCCTCATCAACGCCGCGGCCGTCAAGAAGGTGGTGGAGCATATCGACGATGCGGTCGCCCGGGGCGCCCGTGTGCTGACCGGCGGTCGCCCGCATGCGCTCGGGGGGCTGTTCTTCGAGCCCACCGTGCTCGCCGGCGTATCGGATGACGCGCTCATCCTGCGCGAAGAAACCTTCGGCCCCGTCGCCCCGCTCGTGCGATTCACGACCGAGGCCGAGGCGATCCAGCGCGCCAATGACACCGAGTTCGGCCTTGCTGCCTACCTCTACACCCGTGACGTCGGCCGGATATTCCGCGTCGCCGAGGCCCTCGAGGTCGGGATGGTGGGCGTCAACGAAGGCGCCATTTCCACGGAAGTCGCGCCGTTCGGCGGTGTAAAGGCCTCCGGCGTCGGCCGAGAAGGGTCGAAGTACGGCATCGATGAGTTCATGGAGCTCAAGTATCTCTGCCTCGGCGGCATCGGCGGCTGAAAACCGGGCGGGGTTCCTCCCCCATGCAGGGGCATGCAGGAGGAGGAAGCCTTCCGAAGGCCTGCCTCAGCCCTTCATCAGTTCCCGCACGCGCCCCATGATGGAGTCCCTGCGCGGCATCTGAGCCGTCTCGATCAGGGTGGAGTAGCCGATCGGCAGGTATTCCGCGCCAAGGCGATCGACGGGCGCCTTCAGCTTGCCGAAAAGCTCGACGTTGAGCGTCGAGGCGATCTCCGACCCCAGGCCGCAGAACTCGGTCGCCGCGTGGACGACGAGGCCACGGCCCGTCTTGCGCACCGAGTCGATCACGCGGTGATAGTCGAGCGGCATGAGCGAGCGCAGGTCGACGACCTCGACGCTGACGCCCTCCTTCTGCAGCTCTTCGGCCGCGGCCAGACACTGGTTCACCTGCCAGCCGAAGGAAATCAGGCTGATGTCCGTACCTTCCCGCTTCACCTTGGCGACACCCAGCGGAATCCGGTACTCGCCGACCGGCACCTCGCCCTTGCCGAAGTTCAGGGCCATGGATTCGAGGTGCACGCAGGGGTCGTCGTCGAAAATGCAGGTGGTCAGCAAGCCCTTCGCCTCGGCGGCCGAGGAGGGGAAGGCCACCTTCAGCCCAGGCGTATGCAGCAGCCAGGCCTCCAGGGACTGTGAGTGCTGCGCCCCGAAGCCGCCGAGGCCGCCGGCAACCAGCACGCGGATGGTCATCGGCACGTGGGTGGCGCCGCCGGACATGTAGCGCTGCTTGGCCGCATGGTTGGCGATCTGGTCCATGGTCACGCCGATGAAATCGCAGAACATGATCTCGGCGATCGGGCGCATGCCGACCAGGGCTGCGCCGGTGGCCGCGCCGATGATCGCCTGCTCGGCGATCGGCGTGGGCCGTATGCGGTCGCCCCATTTGGTCTGCAGCCCGGCGGAGGTCTTGAACACGCCTCCAGGCGGGTCGCCAACGTCCTCGCCCAGCAGGAAAACGCCTGGATCCCTTTCCATCGCCATGTCCATGGCTTCCCGCACGGCCTGGGACGTCGGCATGGACCTGGTTTCGCCCGTATACGCCGGTTCGGCGTCACGAACCGGATAGTAGCCCCGGCGCGGAACCACGTCGGGATCGTCATAGACGTCTTCGAACATGTCCTCTTCGCCGGCCTGCGGTTCGGCGAGGGCGTACTCCACCGCCTCCTTCACCTCGGCGGCGGCGGCCGCGTCGATGGCGGCGACCTCGTCTTCGGTGCAGACGCCGGCCTCGACCAGGAGGGCGCGGGTCTTCGGCACCGGCCAGTCGCGCTTGCCCGCCTCCAACTCCTCCTTGCTGATCAGCTCATTGTCGGCAAAGCCGGAATGGGAGCCCAGGCGCAGGGTCACCGCTTCGACGAACACCGGGCCCTTGCCGGCGCGCACGTCGGCGATGATGGCCTTCATGGCGTTGTGGAAGCCGATCGGGTCGTTTCCGTCGAGTTTGTAGCCCTTGAAGCCGTAGCCGGCGGCGCGCCCGGCGAAGTCGGGGCTCGCCGTATAGTCCGGGATCTTGGTGTATTCGCCGATCTGATTATTCTGGCACAGGAAGATCACCGGCAGCTTCCAGACGCCAGCCAGGTTCATCGCCTCGTGCACCGCCCCGATGCTGGTCGCCCCGTCGCCGAAGTTGACGATGGTTATCCGGTCTTCGCCGCGCATCTGCGCCGCGAGCGCCAGGCCGTTGGCGATCGGGGCGCCGCCGCCCACGATCGCCGTGGTCAGCATGGAGCCCGATTGCGGGTCGGAGATGTGCGGCGAGCCGCCCTTGCCCCTGTTGACCCCGGTCTTGCGGCCCAGCGCCTCGGCGAACAGGCCCTTCAGCGGCACGCCCTTGGCCACCTGGTCATGGATGCCGCGGTAGATGGTGACCATGTAGTCGCGCGAGGTGATCAGCGGCGCGATAGAGGCCGGGATCGCTTCCTGGCCGGTCATCGGCCAGTAGCTGAACCGGAAACTGCCGCTGGAAAGCCCGGCCTTCATCGCCTTGTCCACCGCGTGGATCCGCGACATCTGCCGATAGATTTCCGTCAGCACCGCCGGCTCGAGGCCCAGGTTGGGGATCAATGTGTCTTGCGGCATTTTCGCTCCATCGCCCAAGCAACGGCGCCTGATCCGGCATGCGCCCAGGCGATGCATCGAGGACATCGAAACGCGATCCGGATATGTGGGCGCGCCATTCCAGGGTTAACTTTTAGAGCAACCGGCATAGCCCCTCCATCGAGGCGCGATTGCGCCCTCCCGACATATTTCGCCATCAAGCGTCGGCGACCGGCCGGCGCCTTTCCCACCGCTCGGCCCAGCCGTCTTCAAAGCGTGGTTGGGGCGCGATTGCGGTCGCCAGGATCGGTGATGGAAGCTCGCGGTTTTCCTCTCTTCGTCCCGCGCCGCAATCTCTTTGGCCCGTCAGACAGGCTTCCTGGAGCCCCGGCCCGACTGTTGACCGGATTAATCCGGGCGCGTTCATTTGTGATGTGAGATCGGAAGAATTTTTGGCTGAAGGGCGCCGTCGCGCTTCGGTCTGCAACAGCATGAGAGGTATGGCGTCATGGGCAGTTTAGCTACGAAGGCTAGCGCGCCAGCTCTTGAGTTCGAGTACGTCGACGGTCCTATTGGCGTCATCGTCCATGGCGTCGATTGGGACAATCCGCACGAGGACGAGGTGCAGCTCCTCACCCGCGCCCTGCGGCGTCATCTCCTGGTGGTGCTGCGGGGTCAGCCGAGCCCGACCCGGGAACAGCGCGACCGATTCTTCCAGAGGTTCGGGACCCTCGCCATCAATACTTATGATGGATCGTTCCATTATGATTTGTACTCAAGAGACGAGAAGGCCGAGATCCATCGCGACGATACGGCGAAGGAAAACTACATCGACACCCAGGCGATGGGGTCGAGCGAACTCGTCTGGCACACGGACCATTTTCACAAGCCGCAGCTGAAGACGATTTCAGTCCTCGAGGCGATGGATTTCGAGAAGGGCGCCGCCGAGACGTACTTCCGGGACATGTACACCGTCTATGAAATGCTTCCCCCGGAGACGAGGCTGCGGCTGGAGACCAAGCACGCGACCTATTTCGACCCGCGGCTGCCCGGCCCCGACAAGCAACCCCGCCTCTGCGACGCCATGCACCCGGTCTTCCAGCCGCATCCCGACACCGGCCGGCGAGCCCTCTACATTCACGAGTACTCGACGCGGATCGCCGGGATGTCCGTGGATGAGAGCGACCGTTGGCTGACCGAGCTACGGCAATTCGCCGAGAAATATGCGCCCTTCTATTCCCATCCCTGGCATGCCGGCGACCTGGTGTTCTGGGACAATGTCGGTCTCCATCACCGGCGTCCGGGCGGCGGCGTCGGCTTCCGGCGCGTGATGCGCTTGTACGAAGGCGTCGCCGAAAGGTGACGCCAGGCCATGGAGCGCTTCGTGAGCGGGGCGCTCTGGGTCGAGCCTAGGGCCTGGCCTGACGCCGGCGATGACGCGGGGGCGCCCCTGGGCTTCAAGCCGCGTAGCGAACGCTGGCGGGCGGTCGCAAGAAAACATGGCTGGTTTGCGAAAAGTGCGCGCGCCCGAACTTTCGCTCTGCGCCGCTAGTCTTGCCTTGGTCGGCCGATGGAGGGCCCTTCGCTCGTAGGATACGCGTTTGTAACCTAGAATAACAATTCGCAGGTGGACTCAATGCGTCGCGTGAAGACGAATTGCCGTATCTGCATTTCCTACTGCGGCATAGTTGTCGATGTAGAAGACGATCAGGTCGTCCGGGTCCAAGGTGATCGGGAACATCCGGTGACCTATGGCTACACCTGTTCGAAGGGGAGGGCGCTTCCCAACCAGCACCATCATCCTCGTCGATTGGAGCGACCGCAGAAGCGCGTCGGGGCGGCGCTTGTCGAGACCACGTGGGACGACGTGTTGGATGACCTCGCCGGCAAGCTGAGGAATATCATCGAGGAGTCAGGGCCGGGCGCCGTCGGCATATTCCTGGGTGGAGGCGGTTACATCGACACGGCCGGGTATTCGGCGATTCATAATATCCCCCGCGTACTCAAGACGCCTTCGTACTACAGCGATGTGACCATCGATGGCGTCGCACGATACTGGGTCGCGGAACTCATGTGCGGCATCTACGCACAACAGCCGCAACCTGATCTCGAGAACTGCAAGCTGGTCCTATTCATCGGCCAGAACCCGATGGTGTCGCACGGCCACACCACCAGGGTGAGCGTTCCGATCGACCGCTTGCGGCAGTTTCGCAGGCAGGGAGAGGTCTGGGTCATCGACCCTCGTCGCACCGAGACCGCGGCGAATGCGACGCGCCATGTGGCGCCGCGGCCAGGGACGGACTACGCCATCCTGGCTTATCTGGTGCGCGAGATCCTGCGGGAAGGCGCCGACCGGGAATACCTCGAGAAGCATGCGCAGGACGTCGATCGCCTGACCGAGGCCGTTCAGGCCTATACGGTGGAGAAGGCGTCGGAGATTTCCGGGGTGTCGGCTGCGGATCTGTCCGATCTCCTCGCGGCGGTGCGCCGCGCGGGCAGACTGATGGTGGACATCGGCACCGGCGTCACCATGGCGCGCGAGTGTAACCTGGTGTCCTGGCTGAGTTGGGCCCTGATGATCGTCACCGGATCCCTGGATCGAGAAGGGGGCGGCTGGTTCAATCCGGGCCTGCTGTTAAACCTCGACAAGCGGGACATACCGCCTGCGCCGCTGGAAGGCAGCCGACGTCCGGGCCCGAAAAGCCGACCGGACCTGGTCTCCATCGCCGGCGAGTACCCTTGCGTCGCGATCGCCGACGAGATCGAGGCCGGCAACCTGCGCGCGCTGATCAATCTCAGCGCGAACCTGGTGGCGACGCTTCCCGGGACCACTCGCACCGTCGCCGCACTTAAGAAGCTTGATGTCCTGGCGACGATCGAGATCATCGGAAACGCCACCACAGACATCTCCACCCATGTCCTGCCGACCAAAGACCAGATGGAGCGCGCCGACTTCGTCCCGGACGTGACCTATCCGTTCCTGGCCACGGAGTATGCGCCGGCCGCCATGGAAGCCGTCGGCGACCGAAAGTCCTACTGGTGGATATTGACCCAGCTAGGCAAAAGGCTTGGCGTCGAATTCCTGCCGGGCGTCGACCCGGATACGGCCTCCGATGACGAGGTGCTTGGAAATCTCACAAAGAGCGCTCCGGTGTCTTTCGCTGATCTTCTGGACGGCGAGGTCCATATTCACGATCCCAAGCCGATAATCGGTTGGCTTCAACGCCATGTTGACGAGAAACTTGGTGGCTGGCGCCTGGCGCCCCAGGTGGTCGTGGACCAACTGAAGGACATGGAGATTCCGCGCGAGGCGCTGGTCCTGTTGTCCAGACGGCAGGCGAAACACCAGAATAGCCGGATGATCCACGAGGAGACGCTCAAGGCCATTCTCATCAATCTCGCCGAGGCGTCCCGCGCCGGTCTCAAGGACGGCGACCGGGCGATCGTGCGCAGCGACTACGGAAGCCTCGAGGGCGTTGTCAAAATTGATGGAACCTTGCCGGACGGGGTGCTGAACGTCCCGCACGGCTGGGAAGACGACTTCAACGTCAATTTGCTCACCGGCCTCGAGCCGGCCGATCCGCTCACAAGCATGGCCTGGTTGTCGGGCTTTCCGGTTTCGATCGCGCCGGCGGGCGGCTGATCGCCTTCATGGTCATGAGGCCGGCCAGGCTTGCCGTTTTTACAGTTCCCGCTTCATACCTTCCGCGCCGCGTGTTTGAATTGGGACCGTCGCGCCTAAGGGCTGCTGCGCGCCGGACAGCAATTCGGCCCGCAGAGCAGGGATAAAAAAGAGGATGGTCGCGTTAAACAAGGGCGGCAAATTTCGCTGTCGGCCTGACGTTGACGGCGGTCGACGGCTTTCGGTTCGGGGAGATGAGCCATGCAAGGGATGAGCGGCGAGGACTGCCCGTTCGAATTCAACTTCGATCCCGAGACTTTCAAGGTCGGCGATACGGTCAGCTATCGCGTCGCGACGATGGACGATTGGCCGTTTATCGGCGTGCTCGTGGAGGTCCATGACGACTACGTCATCCTGACGTCAGACCCCGCCGGGAAGGAAAACAAGATGCGTGCGACGCGCGAGAGCCGCCCTGTCGTGGCCGATATCGACGCGACGTAGCACCGCGGAACCAGAAGGAAGTCCGCCGGGATGAAAGGATGCGCCCCGCCAGTTTCGGCCGCGTGATATACTATCTGAGTTCATTCGCGGGCCAGGATCGAACCTGTCGCGGCTCAAGTGACGACGAGCCTCAGACGGGAATTTGATCGGCGATATCTGAGCCATCAAACTCGAGCGTCCGCTGAATCGTGGGAAGACGATGGACCAGGCTGTTGCGGCGATCGCTGATTTCGATGACCACTACGATCCCCTGGCGATGGGCGGGTTCGCGTTCGGCGACCTAGAAGATATCTACGCCGTCGCGCGGGACCTCGCCCGCAAGGCGCCTGTGCACAAGGGCGATCCCTATACCCTGTTTACGGGGAAACCGCCGCACTTCGGGGGCGAATACAACAACTTCACGGTTCTTGGCGAGGACGCCATCCGTCAGATGTTGAGCGACCCTGAGACGTTCAACATGGACCATAACGCGGCGACCTTCGGGATGACCGTCGGGAACACGCTCACCGCGCTCAACGATCCTGTTCACGGCAAGGTGCGGCGCGTGTTCCAAGCCGCTTTCATGCCTCATAATGTGGCGCGTTGGGGCGACGAACTCGTCGGCCCTATCGCCAATGAACTCGTCAGTCGTTTCATCGATAAGGGACGTGCGGAGCTGGTCAGCGACTTTGCGCTGCCTTTTCCCTTCGAGATCATCTATCGGCAGCTCAACCTTCCGCCGTCGGATACGGCGATTTTCCACAAGATGGCCGTCTCGCTGTTGATGATGCGTGGCGAGACCATGAAGTATGCACTCGAGGCCTCCCATAAGTTGTGGGACTACTTCAAGGCTCTTATCGAAGAGCGCCGTCGCGCGCCCGGCGATGACTTGATCAGCGCCCTGGTGACGGCGGACGTCGATGGGGAGCACATTCCCGAAGACATCATGATCTCTTTCCTGCGCCAGTTGCTCAGCGCGGGCGGCGATACGACCTATCGGGGAACGGGCAGCATGATGATCGGTCTGCTGCAGAACCCTGACCAGCTGGAAGCTGTCCGGAATGATCGCTCGCTTGTCCCTGCGGCCGTCGAGGAAGCGCTGAGGTGGGAGGCGGCGACGCCGATCGCGGTGCGGAGCGCAGCGCGGGATACGGAACTGGGCGGCCTTGCGATCCCGAAAGGCTCGGTGCTCACGGTCGTCACAAGCGCAGCCAATCGAGATCCTGCGCGATATCCCGATCCGGACCGCTTCGACATCTCTCGTCCTCGCCAACGCCATTTGACGTTCAGCTACGGTTCGCACGTCTGTATCGGCCAGCATCTGGCTCGGCTCGAGATGTCGCGGGCGCTCCACACCCTGTTGGATCGGTTGCCCAACCTCCGGTTGGACCCCGAGGCGCCTCCGCCGAAGGTGAAGGGCATCTACTTCCGCACGCCGAGCGACGTCCATGTTCGTTTTGACTGATAAGCGCGGTCGGTAAGCCGCCCGCGCGGACTTCTGTGGGGTGGGAGGGCGTCGTCGCGCCTCCAACTCGGTCAAGGGTATCCAGGAGGACCTAGTAGCGATGTCGATGATCAAGATGATGCTGTTCGTGAAGCGGAATCCCAAGCTCACCCACGAGGAGTTTCGCGAGGCATACGAAACGCGCATTTCCCGACGCGCCGTCAATTCCTTCGCGCATCTCTGGTCTGGCTATCGCCGTCACTATGTGGTCTCGGCTCAGACTTTCGGCGCCGCGGCCGGCTTGGTCGGCGAGCAAACCTTTCCCTACGACGCTGTCACCGAGATCATCTTCAAGGACCGCGCCGCGTTCGAGGAGCAGGGGCGCATTTCGAGCCGGCCGGAGACCCGGGCGGCGATCAATGCCGATGAGGAGGCCTTTTTTGATCGCCGAGCCTGCTGGTCGATGGTAGCCGAGGTCGTCGAAGAGGACCTCGCCGCGGCCACCAAGGACAGCGCTGCCTGATCACGACGCAAACCGAATGCGGATGCGCAGAGCGTGTCCGTCCGGGGACGCCCAACTCGCGCCGACGAGCCCGAGAGCCTTTCAGGTCCAGATGGATCATCTGAACCTGAAAGGCTCCGATTCAAGGGTTCAGAACGTGGCGGGCTGGTTAACCGGCTTCCACTTAACCCTGGCGCGCCCTAGTTGGCCGCGGAGGCTGTGGTTTCGACGAATTCGATCCTTATGCCGTGGTTCTCCGACCCCGGCGCCGCCATGAGACCCTTGCGGATCTCCTCGAGCTTCAGCCCTTTCGCCGCCAGGGCCCGGCGTGTCTGCTCGATGTCGCGAACCTCGAGGCGCGCCGCCAGGATCTGCTCGTCGTTCGACGTATCGACCAGGCCGAGCCGCGTATCTCCCGCGCTCAGCCAGAGCGGTTCACCACCGCCTTCGTCGTGAAGCCGCTTGGCGCCTGAAACCGCCGTCCAACGTGCTGCGGCGGCCTCGCGGTCATGTACGCCTACCGTGAACCCGTACAATCCAAGGATGCCCAGGGGGTGTTCGTTCGCCCAATAGTCTCTCGGAGCGACCGGGATCATGCGCGGATCGGCCGGCTTTTTGAACCATTCTCCCGCGAAAAATTCGATGGTGAAGCCGAAGCAATCGCGAGGATTTGTGACAAAGAAGGCGCCGGGATCGTACTTTACTCGGATGTTGTTGTATTTCGCAGCCTCGCGCGCCTGATCCAAATTGTCGACATTGAACTCTATGCCAATGTATCCAGGACCAGACCGATCCAGCTTGCGGCGGAACGCGTTCTTCGACTGCGGCGCCGCCCCCACAAGCTCGAAGATCACCGGGCCGATGGTGATCAAGCCAGCCTTCACACCTTCCGACACATAGGCGGGCTCAAGCTCGTAGTTCAAGTGTGCGCCGAAGACGTTCTTCAGATGCGATAGCGTCAAGTCGTAATCATAAACCACGACGTTGAAGTGTTGGAGGCCGATTATCGGCAAATGCATATCTCGACTCCAGTAAGAGCGGGTTGGCAGGCGCCCTGCAGAAACTTTCTCAGGCCTATCGAGTAGCCGATGCCTTGCGATTTTGGGCATATCGATGCGCGGCGAGGCCGACTAGGGAAAGCAATGTCGGCCGAAAGAAACATAGTCCGGCCGCGTCCCCGGCCCGGGGCGGCGTCCTCTGCGACCGCGGCTCAGGCCTTGTCGAAGGTCAGGTAGAGATCATCCAATCCCTGGACGAAATACGACGGAATGCGGTTGTAGCGCCGGCTCCCCGCGGGGCCGTGCTTCGCCTCGTCGAGTTGGAAGTCCGCGAGCCGTTCGAGCAGTCGCTCCAGCGCTATCTTGACCTCGGCCCGGGCGATGGGGGCTCCAGCGCAGCTGTGGATGCCGCGCGCGAACGCCAGGTGCTCGCGGACATTCTTGCGATCTATCTGCAGTTCGGAAGGGTTCTCAAAGCGCCGCGGGTCACGGTTCATCGCGCCCAGCAGCAGCATGATGACCGTTCCAGGCTCGACATCCACCTCGCCGATCCTCGCCGGTCGCTTGGCCAGCCGGAAAGCGGCCCGGCCGGGGCCGTCGAGCCGGATCGATTCTTCGATGAGGTTCGGGATAAGTTCCGGATGGGCCCGCACGCGTTTCTGGAGATCGCCGTCCTCCGCGAGCCAACGCATAGCCCCGACGGTCACGCGGCTGGTGGTGTCCTCGCCGGCCACGAAAAGCAGATTGGCCAAGGAAACGACGTCGCTGACGGGCGGGAGGCTTCCGTCGCCGTAATGAACCTTGGCGATTTCGCTCATCACGTCGTGGCAGGGTTCGGTGCGACGCCTGTCGACGTAGCCCGTGAAATAGGTCCTGACCTTGAGGGCGGACTCCATCGCCTTGGCCATTTCGCTTGCGCTGCGGTCGGCGCCGACCTGCCCCGGGGGGATCGGGGTGCAGTCGGGATCGATGAGCTTGTCGTAGTCCTCCGGCGGCACGCCGAGCAGGTCGGCGACGGTCAGCGCCGCCAGCGGCGAAGCGAACTCCGAAAACAGCTCGACGGCGCCGCGATCGATGAATTTGTCGATCAATTCATCCGTCATCCTGCGGATGCTCGCTTCATTCTCCTTCACGCGCTTCGGCGTGATGACGCCCATCATCAGGGCCTTGATCCGGCCATGTTCCGGCGGGTCCGCCGTGAGGATCGTGTCCCCTCCAGGGACCTTCGGACGGATGTCCGTGATCTGGTCGGTGAGGTCGTCGGCCGGGGTGAAGTTGAACGGAAACAGCGCGCCGCCCGAGGAGACGATCGACGAGTAGGTGTCCTCGTCGCGAAAGACCGCGAGGCCCTCGTCATAGCCGGTCACCGCGACCACCTTGTAGCCAGGCACCCGCGACGCGGCCCCCTTTCCGCGGAGGAACTCGAGGTAGGGATAGGGATCGGCGACTAGGTCGAGGTCCGTGAAGATGTCAATTTCGTCCATATTCTTCATGGATCTTCTCCCGACGTACCTGGGCCTCGGCCCTGAGCCAAAGAAACCGCACGAGATATTGGTCCGCTCAACGAAGCGCAGAGGCCGGAGAACGAACCCTATTCCTCGATGATAGGCGCCGTTTGGCGACTTCAGCCAACCGAGATCCCCAAACCGTCCGGCGCCGCAAACTTGTCTCTTGCTCGAAATGCCCGTTTGCCGAGGGCTTCGCGTGTCCAAGGCGTCAAGGAAGTCTGTTGCGATAAAATCGAGCCTTCGCCAGCCTTCGTCGCCAGGGGCTATCATCTGAGGCGGTCGCACAGGCGGCGTCGGTTCGTCGCCCTCAGTCGAGGGCTGGAAAACCTCG
>Ga0307513_10009460_pt1 | contig 12327 bp, 15 predicted proteins | sample 15_EM_MG_FD_202174 | JGI IMG/M metagenome (GOLD analysis project Ga0307513, IMG submission 202174) | Populus trichocarpa ectomycorrhiza microbial communities from riparian zone in the Pacific Northwest, United States - 15_EM | ecosystem: Host-associated > Plants > Roots > Unclassified | place... | reverse complement strand
CTCGACCGGAATTATCGTAGACTTTAGATAGCCAAGGATGTGAGTGCGGTGTACAAACTGTGAGACAACGTCCGAAGTGAAAACAAACTGAATGCAAGGCGAAAGACAATGTCCAGAGAAACCACCCCAAGCCAAATCACTCCTCGAAACCCATCCTCTTCACGTAGTCCTCCTCCTCCTCTCTCGTCAACCCATCCTGCCCACTCCAATTTGCCGAGCTCGTCCGAGCCCTAAACCTACTCGTCCTCGTTCTGAACATGTCCTCGATCGCCAGCGGCTGTACGGCTCCGAAGATGTTATCAGGGTTCACCCTGCTGAGCGTCTGCAGTGCATTGGTTACGTTCTCCTGCTGCGCCCAGTCTGGGGGATCAAAGTTCTTCTTCTTGTCTTCGTCGTCAGAATCCGAGTACTCTGAGTCGATCTCCGGGAGTTCGATGCTCTCGGAATTGACCAGAGGGGGGTCCAATTTAGCGCGTGCACGTGCGGCCATGTCGTGTTTGACGATCTGGGACGGTTGGAGTTCGTCGTCGTATGCGGCCTTAGCCTTGCCCTTGGGTTTTGGGGTACCTTTCTTGAGGGGCGTTGCAGTGACTTTGGATTTGGTAGTATCTGATGAGGAAGCGGCGGTGGGTATAGGTTTCGGAGGTGGTACAGGGGCGGTTTCCTTCGAGGGGGCCGGAGTCTTGAGGATGGACTTCGGCTGGGTTTGTTGTTGACTGGAAGGCTTTGACGATTGTGATGACTGCGATTCAGAAGCAGAACCATCACCGTCCACCTTTCGCTTCTTCGAAGCGTCCTCTGCAGCCTAAGATGGAATTGAATGAGATGGGGAAAAGTTGAGAAAGGCAGGAAGTCATCGTGGCTGACCTTCTTGGTCGTTGGAGGCTTCGTAGGCGGTTTCTTGTTCATATCCTCTTCTCTCTCACGTTTCTTCTTCTCCGCCTCAAGTTTAGCCTTCTGTTCCTCTTCCGATCGTCTCGCTCTCTCCTCCTCTGCTTTCTTCTCGGCGATTTGTTGTCGTCGCAACTCCATCTCTTTCATCCTCGCCACCTTCTTATCTTCCTCCTCTTTTTGCTGTGTGACTATAAGTACAACGCGAGCGGGTTCATTAGGCTGACACAACACACCTTCTTAGCACTCGAGGCAGCCAGTTGCAAGCTCTTCGGAGGTTCGGGCGTTTTTGCTTTCTTACCTGCTCCGAATACACCGACAACGGTCTTGAGAGCATTGGAGAGCAGCCCGCCCTGCGAGGTGGAGGGCACGATCGGGGGCTGTTACACAGTTTGTGAGCTTTCTCGATGTCAACGAAGACAACGGAAGTGTCCCTGCCTTGTCAGAACCAACCCTCATCGGTTCCTCGGCCTCACCGACATCCATCAAAACATCGCCGTTCTCGCGAGCCACCTCACGCGGAGGCTCTTGTGCCTTCTCCCTCTCCTCCAACACCTTGTCCTCCTTCGCGGGTGATGGAGGGGCGTCCGGTTCAGTCAATCCTAATATCTTCAAACTTTCCTTCTCCTTCTCCTCCCTCGACTTCGTCGACTTGTGTCCCGTACCCGCACTGGATTCAGTATGGTTCGTATGGAAGCCCTGCGTGGACGAAGTGTGGTTCTGTGTCGGAATCGTACTCCACGTCATCTCATCATCCCTCTGGGGACCGTCGAAGTTCAAGGTGCTCCAGATAGGGTTCAGCTTGTCACCGTCGTGCCAACTATCACCCTCGTCCAGGTCGCTCCCAGGCCCGCCAAGGTCATTCCGCGTATCGTAGAGAGCAGTGGAAAATGCTGTGTGGTCGTCGTGGTTGTCCCTGTCCCTGTTCTCCTGGCTTTCAAGAAGCCAGGCGGTAGGCGCGGGGGCATCATCCAGCCTGTTATTATTCGTGCTCAAGGAGGGTTGTAAACCAACATTCGTAACCGTAGGTGGTTTTGGGGACGCGGCCTTGGGCTTGGGAGCGGTAAAGACGGGTTTCGAGAAGACGGGTTGGTGAACCGGTGGTGGTTTCGAGATTGATCGTAAGGGCTGAGCTGGATCATTGCCTTTGCTGACATCGTCCTTCTGAGTTTTGAGTTTGATCACGTCCGCCTGGGATGGGGGCTGGAAGACCCTTTCCTTGTTCAGTAGCGAACTCCTTACGCTCGTGGGCTGGGGAACAGGGCTCTTCTCCTTCGGTGGTGGCTGTTGTGAATCCGACTTCGCTGGTTCAGCCTCCTTATCCTCCGATTGTTGCGACTCAGGTTGCTTGGGCTTAGACTCGATTACAGCGAACTTCTCCGTCTTTTCCGCTATCCTTGCCTCGGCCGTGGCCCTCGCTTCAGCCAAAGCGGCAGCAGCCAACCCTCCAATGGACCTGCCCATGCTCTTCCCAGCACGAGATCCCAATCCCTCAACCGTTCGTTTTAACGTGTGAAGGGCGTCTTCCTCGTCAAGGATGTCGAAATCGGAGTGAGGTTCCTGATGTAAGTCCTTTTCCATTTCCTTCTCCTTCTCCCTATCGCGTTGTTCCCTGATCGCGTTCGTCTGTACATCCGCCTCGGTTACTTTCTGGACCTTACCACTGTGCCGAGGTGGGACAGCCACACCATCGAAGACCTCCGAAGGTTTTCGTTTCGTAGATTTCGCTAGGTGGTTGGTGGTGGCGGTGGAAGAATCGGAGGGGCCAGGGTGAGGCTCGGTACGCTTGCTGTGTGTCAGGGCCTTTGTCAACCAAGAGGTACGTTTGGATACGGCAGGTGTTGGCTGAGACACGGGATCCCGAACGAAGGCAGGTACGTTCGGTTGCAATTGAGGCGCACTCGCCTTGCGCATGAGGCGTGTGCCAGGGATATCTGTGGGAAGAGGGAGAGGGGTGAAGATGTTGGTTGCGGGAGCTGGGAGAGGAGCGGTTTTGGCGTTCGAGTCAAGATTCTCTGCCATGTATAATGTTCGCAGGGGACCAGGACGGGTGGGAGGTTCTGGTTGGGGAGGGGGGGATTTGAAGATATCATGTATCACAGCAGGTTTCTCCACGGACTTGGCGGAAGCGATCGTCGAAGGGGGGTGTTGTTCGTCGATTATTTCAACTTCGTCATCGGGTGGTGTGGGTAGAGCCTTCGTTGATGGTAGCTCAGGGGACATAATCATAGGTGACTCTGGCGGGGAAAGGGGTGCGCCTTTCATGGTTTCGTCGACAACAATATCATCTTGCTGGGATTCTGGTTCAGGGCTAAGTGGTCGAACACTGGGATGTGGTACGTTGGGTGGTTCGGCTGACGGTGGTTTAGGTTCTGGCGTCGGTTCGACCACTTGTTCTGCCTGATAGGAGACTTCGACAACTGGAGACAGTTGTAAGTTAGAGGTCGCTGGGACGACTAGTTGTGCACTAGGCGGTATCGGACGCGAGAAAGTGTCTTCCTCGTTTCCGGCATCGATGAGGGCTTGTGCAAAGGCATTCGGCGGGAGAGTCTGATCGTCTTCCGTTTCCGGTTCCTGACCGCAACGTGAGTTTCGACCAAAGTAATATCAAGCACGCGTACCTCGATGGAAGCGGTCAAAACGGACCGAAGCTTACTAGAAGACGGAACAACAGATTTGGCTTTCGTTTGCGGATTCCTCCTCCGGCCTGGGGTCTTGACAAGCTCAATAATTGGTCTTTGGTACAACATAAGTGGGGGAGCGCGGCAAATAGAGAAACGCAACTCACTGTGGTTGCTGGGCTTGCGCGAGGATCCTGTCGAGGTAATCGTCGAGAAAATCAAAACCGTGTTCCTGGACTTTGGCATCGAACCAGGTCCTGCTGTTGTCGCTTGCCATTCCTGCGCGGACGGTATGGACCCATTGGTTTGGAGGTCGATTCCGCTGAGATTCGGCCATCCTGTAAAGACGAAATCTTGAGGAGATGAACGCGCAGAGGTGCCGCTGGTTGGAGGTGGAACGCGAGTCTCACGTGGTTGAGAAGGAGATGACCGTGACAGCATCCAGAGTCTTGATCTGATGCATGATGCCCGATGACCCATTATGTTGGTGGTGACGGAACGCCTTGGGGTGCAGCTGATGCTATGTCGACAATACAGCGTTTCCTTCTCTTTTCGCACCGGCCATGTCTGAGCTCAGAAACAGAACCCTCGCCCCGCCACCACCTAGACATCCAGCTACCAACCCCCGTCCAAACCAATCCAACGTACCGCCCCCGCCGGTCCACCCTTCGCATCCACCTCTGCCACCTCGGCCACCACCCAGTCCCCGACAGGATGCCAGGTCGGACTACTTTAGTCTTGAACCTACACCTTCCCATGCAGCCTCACCGTCGGATGCACCCCGCACTCCAGTGATCCAGAGAGTCCCTCCACCAGTCCCTCCAAACCGCCCAGGTAATCTCCGCTCATCCTCTGGTAATGTAGTTGGAACCATGTCGACCGTCGACATCGAACCTGTTGGGACCTCTATCCCTCCACCAAAACATCTCAATATCTCTCTAGAGTCGCCTCCCCCGGTTTCCCGTACGAGTTCCTCCAACTCGATCACCGGCTCCCTGGCGATCCCGCCACCTGTGCGCCACGCAAGGAGGGCACGTTCATTCACCACGGACTCCGCCTACGAGGCTACCCTCTCAGAAAAAGAGCTACGCGATCTCTACGATGACGAAGAAATTGACCGTTTTCTTCGTCTCTTTTCAACGGTAGGCTATTCCTCGTTGTCCTATCGACCAATCGACCCACCTATCTATAGCATGTGAACGAAGTCAAGTTGGACGATAGCAGTCAATCAACTGCAAATGTAGAGTTTTCGGCTGCCGCAGGCGGTATTGTCGTTGATGACCCTGAGGATAACGATGACAAGGACTGGGTGTCTTTGAACGAAATAGGTGAAAACCTCGGCTTGCCCCACGACGTTAACCTGCCCCGGACGATATCTGAGCGGATTGCTCAAGTAAGTGCAGAATCAAGCTTTACCCGTTTGACTTTTGATGGCAATCCTAGAAATTCATCGTGCCGTACCTCCCAAAAACGTCAATGACGATCCGACCGTTTAACGTCAGTAGACTTCGCCTTACGATTCAACGACTGTACTTGGCCTTGGAGCCTGGATACCAGTTCATCGTTGGCAAATTGATCTCGCTTGCACTTTGGGAGGATAAAAATAAGAGTCTTCGGTTCTGTCTCGTGTGTACCATAACCGGCTTAAAGATCAACATGCTAATACCCCTTCCTCTTCCAGGGTTACTGGGTGCTGTGGGTGAACAACCTCTTGCTCCCCTCACTCATCTTCTATCTCCTCTATGTTCTTTTGGACCGGAGGATGCACCCATATCCTAGCTTAGCGCAGCTCCGCGAACACCGTGAGAACATCGACAAGGCCAGCGATTTCGGTGAAGAATTACAGGCAAAATTAACTGGGACTACTCCGATTGGCCTTTTCGATGCTTGGAAAACCCTGAGGGTCTATAAGAAGGGCAAGGTTCGCAAGGCTAAGGAGAAGGTGAACCAGTCAGATGACACAGCAAGCGTGATGAGTAGCGAAACCGTGGTCATCGACGACACCGCTACCGTGAACGGCCCCGCGGAAAAGTCTCAAGAGCAGGATGTCAAAGCATTGGGTTTGGAGGCACTGTGTGAGCTCGTTGATGGGCTGGAAAGACTGAAAAAGTACGTGAGGTAACAGCCAGTAAGGACCGGGCTAACAACAATGTAGCCTTTTCCTATGGAGGAAACCATCCGCCTCATATGCATTCGCCATTGTTCGTGCCTTTGCGATGCTCCGCTTAACGTATACCGACTCTTCACACAGGCTTTGGGGGCTATCGGTTTTGTGACACTCATTCTACCTGCCAAATGGCTGGCCAAGTTAATGTACTTCGTTCTGGGCTTTGCCTTCTGGCACGTCCCCCCTATCTTAGTCGCCCTCCCAGCCGGGGACCACAGAAGGTATTCGTAGTTGACTATGGGTACTTCAGCCTCTAATGGTGCTGTCCAGACTTCTAGCGCTTACACACTACGTCCCCACCGACGCGGACTACGCCACGGAATTGATTGCTCAACGTGTCGCCAGGGGACAAGAGATCAAACCCCTGGACCGTAGGCAGAAAAACGCGAAAAAGCTCGACGCTGGTGGTTCCCTGGATACGCTCTCTGGTGACCCCAGTGAGGAAGACAAACCGAAGGGATTCCTCAAGCAGGGTGTATCTGCGCTGAAGACCGCCGCGGATACTGGGTATCAAGCTATTGGAGGCCAACGGGTAAGCGTGCCCCTCTGTTAGTATCTAGCTTGAAGGATCTGATGGACACTTGTCAGTTTATCCATAACAAATTTGCGCCAACTGCCGTGCGAGATGCTGGACCACAAGACAGCAGTCGATGTAAGAAGGATTTTGCACTTCCATTGCCGGTGCCCATCGATCATCGCTCACGAATCCTTAGCTTACCCTGCACAACATGGCAAAACCCCTGGTGTAATCACGGTCTCCACTAAAAAATTCTACTTCACACCTCTGCTTTCGGGGCAAAAGCTGGAGATCCCCGTGGAAGAGATTGTTGGTATCAAGAAGGCAATGCCGAAAGGAATCTCGATAAGAGTCAAGGATGCGAGCCAAGGGGATGGAGAAAGGAGAGAGAAGTTTGTATTGGTTTATGAACGAGACGAGTTGTTTGGGAGGTTGGTCGGAATGGGGGGTAAGAAGTGGACGAGGGTTTGAAGTCACTTGTCTCTGTACGATTTTTGAGGACCACACGATTATTTATTCCAATATTTATTGCACACATCCGAATCGTGAGGCACCCCTGGCAATCCTGATCGCCTGGTCTGACGGGCGCCTCCAAGCGAATCCGATCAAATAGACGCTTGATGGTTCCGGGGTCACGGGGGGAACTGACGTTTGGTCCCCTCAGCTTGCCTTTACCTCCCTTTGCATACTCGATCTTGATACTTGTGTTGTGGCATGCCCCCTCAGCCCGGAGTGTTTAATATGAGGTGCGCTCACCGTCTAGGTCCTGACTTCTCCTATGCTAAGCCTCATATCACAGCGCTGGCCCAAGCAGAGTGCAAAGTAGGTTCCAGTCGCCACCTCTGGTTGACGGCGGTCGCTATCGCCCTTGTTGTTCAATAGACACTTACTTTCCTTCCGATTATCATCTATAAACAGATAACGCGGTGGATGACGCCAGGCGGGAACGCAAACGAAAAGAGGTCGCGGGACGGCTGAGCAGGGAGATGGGCGAACACCGGGATGAGTGCGTGTTTTCTTTTCTGCTCCCTGTTCCTGGATCTCCTCCGGCATCGGAACGCTCTGGCTGATGCTTGATACGTTGAACCAGTGTCGGAAGGCATTACGCGGACAGCATAACTCTTCTGGCCAACGCCGGGGTCCAAATATCCACTCGACCGGAAACGTCACCGGCATACAACCTACGATTATACCCACTTACGATCGAGCGGTCCGCGTTGCTCACACAGATCACTATGGACGAAAAACGGGAACTGGATATCATTGAGACTGCCTACGAGGAAGAACGTGATCGGGTGGAGGAGGAGTGGAAGCGTGGAAGGGACATGATTCGAAAACGACTGTTGGAGGGGATCGAAGAGCGAAGGCGAAGGGCGAGGGAGGAAAAAGATGGAGAAGGAAACGTCGGAGGTTCGTGTATTCCTTGCTTGCACCCCAGTGGCCTTACGAACGGGTCATACTTTTCAGATGTTACCCTGGATTCACAATCCCGGCCGCATATAACACGAAAGCTCCGGAACCAACTTGGCGGATCACCTCCGCATTCGCCTCTGACGACGACTCCCAACGGCACTGCTCCTGGTCCCGTAACGGTCGGACCACTGGTTAACCCACACTCACTGTCGATCGACGAATTACCCTCTCCGTTCCCACTTCCCCTCACATCGACACAGCTACCCTATGGCAACTCCGGGGTTACGACGGGCGGTAACGGGCGAAGGCGAAACAAAGGAGGTGGATTCCAAACCCAAATAGCCGGCGGACTTGGGAAGAGCGGCGGTGGACTGTCTTCCGCCAAAGACTTTGAGATAGAGGCGGACCTGGGCGAGATCAGGCGGGGGAACAAACGAAGACGAGTCGCAGCCACAGCAGTCAAAGCATGACACGCTTTTGGCCTCTCGTTTTCCCGTTTTCCGTCCAGACGCGTCTCGTCCGTTTTAGGAAAGTTCAACACCATTCTGCTGGCCAGCCCAGAATTAGCTCCGAGTCTGCAATTCTGGGTCTTCGAGTCTTGGTTATAATCCTGGAGACCATGTCTTCCTTTCTTTCTTTTGCTCCCCTCCCCCCTCTCGGTCGCTGTCCTGTCTCCTCTCTCGCTGTGTACCTCCACCTGTCTACCCAATAATCAGTTTTCGTTGTATCTCCATCGCTCTGCTCTGTTGTTTTGACTCTTGACCCCAATGTTCTTCACTCCCGAGTTATTGTCTCGAAGGGATAGTGGCTTTGGTCTTCTATGGTGGGTCGCCTTTCTCTATGCAAGAGCCGTCTAAGTCTTTCCGAAAAGGCTGGCGGCTACCTTGGGCTCCAAATCATCGTTTAAGAAACTCCCGAGGCGATCTGTCCTAACTGCAGATATCTCGGAGTTATGTGACCTCATTGCCGAACCTAAGGAACCGCTGGCCCTTCGATTGTCATCTAACCTTATGGTTGGCGTTGCTCGGTGCGTACCCAAACAATAATGTTATCTCGTACTGATACAACTGGCATTGCGGCAGCGTATACCAAGGTGTGTTCTACTCAGCAGGCTGATTTCTGGCTGACAGTTGTGGATACCGATAGTTAAACACGAAATCTTTCTTGTCGACGTGACCGCATGCTTCAATTCTTTGCGAAAATCTTTCCAAGATCTTGCACTCACAGCCAACGAATCGACACTCCAGATGAACCACCCGACTCTTAGGTCAGCTGCTCAAACAGGTCATACCCGTTTAATCTGACTCTCGACAGACCGGAATTGCTAAACCTCCCCAACGACCCTGCGAGAAATATGGCGTTTGATTTTGCGAATACGTTCGCGGTAAGCCCTCGTTCAAGCACTATTGCACACAATCTCTGAGTGGTCACTGCCTTCAGGATTGGGAAGATATGGGGCCAGGTGGATTTTGTGCATTTACGAAAAGACATCACCAGAGTCACTAACTGTCCCGTTTCTAGATGATGAGGAATATGACCCCAAAGCGAAGGGCAAGACCCAGAAGAAGAGAAAGGCCGCTGCAGAGGCGATGCCTCCCCCATCCTCCGAAATAGGGCGACCGAATTTGCACACCCTTCCCGAAGACCACAGCCACATATTCTCCAACTCGATGGATCTCTCATTTTCCGGAGATGCAGGTTTTGTAGTCCAGTCCTCACAAGTTGACGCGTACGGGTTCGACGACAACTTGTTCGGAGCTCCAGAGGCTGGTGGTCCTGATATTGCCGATGAGCTTGCCAGAGAACTCGGGGAGGGGTGGAGTGGCGATCATACCATCGAGTACGTCTACAGAGCTAAGCATGGAAGAGAGTCGGGCTCAAGGAACCCGCAGCGAGATGGGTCAAGACCTGTTAATACAGATAGCAAACGGTCCGGATATAGACATGGACATGGGTGGCGACTTGCAGCTTGCAGACCCCGCAGTCGTGGGACTCCCAGAACCCAATGTGTCGTCTAGGGAGAGAGTAAGTGAGAGAACTGCCTCGCTTCAGACGCTGTGCTGAAACCCGACCATTAGCCCCTGTCGGACTCGGACAAGGGTGAGTTGGTGAACATTCGGTCAGACGGTCCCTGAATAACCCTCCTAGAAAACCGTGTACCCCTGACCATCGCTCCCTTGGAAGGAACACAGGAGAGTGTTATCATTGCATCTGCTCCCCGTACAACACCGATGCAGGAGGATGTACAGCCAAGTCCGAAACCTCACAAGGGGCGGAATAAACGTAAAAGAAAAGAGAGGCTTCTGGATGGACGGACAGAACTCACCAGCGACGAACTCAAGGAAATCCGGGAGACCTACCTCCAAAGGCAAGATGCTCTACGAAGTGTGATGGAGATTAAACGGAGGGAGAGAGAAGTCACGTTGCTTTTTAATCAACTGCTCTGGGCCGTGCCGCACGACAGTGAGGTTTTGCTCCTACAGCTCAAGGTTCATGAAAACTTGATAATGGCCCCACCCCTATAGTAACGGCACCAGAGATAGTTGAGTTTTGGAGAGAGAACTTGAGGGCTCAATTTAATGCAAGATTGGGGATTCAAGACGTGACAGAGAAGAGTAGGTTTTCCGCAGTATTTCCTCCATGTGCTGATCTATTCGATAGGCCCGGAACCTCTGAGAAAACGACGCCGGGCCAGGGCCTCGCCACCCGCAGGAGACCAGGAGATTATTCCCCAGATCGATGATGCAGACCTGCAGATGAACGTGGACATGGGTAATGGCGGAGTATTACCGATGGCAACCTTCATCTGAAAACAACTATAGATTACCATTTCCAGAGAGAGGCAGGGTCCGTCCGCCTAAGGTCTTCGGAGGTCAGGCTCATGTTAAACGCAATCAACGTTACCCTTACCCGTTAGTATGCCGTAGGAACCCGGCCAAGCTCGGCACGCGTCGCGTCCACCATCCGTAGTTGGAAGCCACCTGGATGTTGCGGCGAGGGGGACCCAGGAGCCTGCGGCCGAGTCCCAAAAAAGCTCGTTGTTCCCCTGGGATAACGCCGGAGTCAGTTCCTCTGCAGGGTTCGATTTTGGTGTCGGACCTGGGACACCGAACACCAGCTCCGGTATCGGAGGGAGGCTCCTACGCCGTTCTCACAGTGTGACCAGAAGGGAAGGCTCCTTGATGAGGAGCCTCGCAGGGTCTCCGGTACCATTCAGTTTCCAGAATGAAGGACCTTTATCGGATGACTTCCAGTTTCGAGGTACGACCCCCAAGAACGCCTGTGATATGTGGTGCTTATGTGCGCGTCAGTCCCGGAGGAAGAAGATCCGGTGGCCTCGTTGAAGCCGGATGTACACCTGAAGGGGCTTGAGCGCAAGTCACTTGACTTCCTGAAGTGAGTCCGATCCCGGGAGGGGAGACAGCGTTCTGAATTCCTATTGGTAGATACGCAAAGATGCTGTTACAAACTTTACCTGGGACTAACGCTCTAAGCTTTGACGACGTCGTACCGAAGACGCCAAAGGCGTCTAGTTCGGAAGCCCGGCGCGTTGCAGCCGCTGCGTTTTATCACTGCCTCGGTCAGTACTTGCGTGCTTGTCGGGTTGTGGAGTCTTAATTTATGAGGGTTCTAGTTCTTTCAACTAAAGACTTGGTCAGATTGGAGCAAGAGGAGCCGTATGGGAGAATAGAACTTATTATGAAATAGGCACTGCTGTGGTTGTGAGTTAGCTGGGAGTCTGGAAGCCTGGGAGCCTGGGAGAACAAGTGAGGCGGCGGATGTTTTCGAAATCCGATCATTTTACCGACCATCTGTTCGGGAATACGATGTTTACTACCAGAACAGAACTGGCCCGACTTTTGTTCTCTAGTCGTACCGCGAATAGCTCTGGTTTCAGACCGCCTTTTGTCTCTGCCGCCGTATATAACCGCGGATCTCCCTGTTTCCCCTTCCTTCCCCCAAAGTACACCTCGAGAACAAGGTCGGATATGGCTGCCGTTTCCGTCGCAGAAACCCTTCCCCAGAAACTGGCCACGGTTGATCTATCGGCTTATGACCCTGAGCAGTCGAAGCTTATGGAGGAACGATGCATCCTCGTTGATGCTCAGGACAGGGCCTATGGTGCCGAGGACAAGAAGACTTGTACGCGTGCCTGTGATTTCTTCGTTGCAGAGCATGTGCTGACAGTGTCGCAGGCCACTTAATGGAGAACATTAATAGGGGTCTATTGCACCGCGCATTCTCCGCCTTCATCTTCCGGCCCTCAGATGCAAAGCTGCTTCTCCAGCAACGCGCGTCAGAGAAGATTACCTTCCCGGACATGTGGACGAATACATGCTGTTCACATCCGTTGGACGACTTTGAGACGGAGAAGATCGAGGAGGACCAGCTCGGTGTGCGAGTTGCCGCCTCGAGGAAGTTGGAGCATGAACTCGGGATTCCAAAGTCCCAGACCCCGACCAAGGAGTTCCAGTACCTGACCAGGATCCACTATTTGGCCCCGTCAGACGGAATCTGGGGTGAACATGAAGGTACCTCGGCGATAGACCTCTCCCATACGCGCTGTACTGATCTTCCGACACAGTCGACTACATTCTATTCCTCACCGCCGATGTGACCGTCACCCCGAATCCCAACGAGATCCGGGCCCACAAGTACGTGAGCAAGGAAGAGCTTCAAGCCATGTTTGAGGACCCCAGTGAGTAGTTGCGATCGAA
>Ga0307513_10009458_pt1 | contig 12328 bp, 12 predicted proteins | sample 15_EM_MG_FD_202174 | JGI IMG/M metagenome (GOLD analysis project Ga0307513, IMG submission 202174) | Populus trichocarpa ectomycorrhiza microbial communities from riparian zone in the Pacific Northwest, United States - 15_EM | ecosystem: Host-associated > Plants > Roots > Unclassified | place... | reverse complement strand
ACTACGTGAGTTGAACCGGTGGCGTGCACGCCGGACGACTTGTTTTGCTAAATCGTGAATTGCAGAACTGTGGCGGGGATTCACAGGAAGGTCGTCAAGCAGGGTAAACGAAACGCGGCCTCTCGACTCTTCCATGCAAAGAGCGATAAGGAGGCGATTGCCACCTGGAGGTCGGACCTCACCATGGTCCTTCACGTCTTCAATGTATGTTCAGTCGGTTCTGCTCGGCAACCACTAACATCCCCCTTTCAGACCGAGTTGGAAATCAACACTCATATGTTGGTCGTGGATATCCATCATAACGCGTTGCCAGGTCAGGAAGGGACCGGCGGCCAACATCATTCGGTGAGCGCGGCTTTCTATTCATTAACGACAGAATGTTGACCATCCCGTAGACTCAAGCCAGGTCAGCGATCTCAGATACCATATGGATCACGGTCTTACTGTTTGCATAGCATTCCTCTCGGAGAATCGCCACCGCCACCACCGAGGGCGTGTTTTGGACGGGATGAGCTGATCGAGAAGCTCGTCGGTCTTGCAGAAAATTTCACCCCAATCGCCCTCATCGGTGCAGGGGGGATTGGCAAGACGTCCATCGCGTCGACCGTCCTCCACCACGACCGCACCAAGAAGTTGTTTGGCGACAACCGTCGATTCATCCGTTGCGATCAGTTCCCGACTTCGCGCGCTCATTTCCTTGCCCGACTCTCCAAGGTCATCGGTGCAGGGATCGAAAACCCCGAGGACCTGACTCCCCTGCGACCTTTCCTATCCTCGGGGAACATGATCCTAGTTCTCGATAACGCCGAATCCATTCTCGACCCACAGGGAACTGGCGCTCGGGAGATATACGCCGTGGCGGAGGAGCTGAGTCGCTTCAGCAACATTTGCCTTTGCATCACGTCCCGCATCTACACCGTTCCTCCCGATTGCAAGATCCTCGACGTCCCAACGTTGTCGATGGAGGCTGCGCGCGATGCCTTCTATCGCATATACGAGAGCGGAGGACAGTCCGATGTGGTCGACGGGATCCTAGGACAACTCGACTTTCATCCGCTCTCGGTCACCCTGCTCGCCACTGTCGCGAGTCAAAATAGATGGGACAACGGTCGATTGGCCAGGGAGTGGGCCTCGCGTCGCACACGGGTGCTTCGGACGGACTGCAACGAGAGCCTGGCGGCAACGATCGAACTTTCGCTCGCTTCGCCGATGTTCCGCGAACTTGGCCCCGATGTCCGCGACCTCCTCGGTGTCATCGCTTTCTTCCCTCAAGGCATCAACGAGAACAACGTCGACTGGCTCATTCCCTCCATCTCCAACAGCGCAAACATCTTCGACAGACTCTGCACTCTTTCCCTGACATATCGAACCAACGGGTTTGTCACAATGCTGGCACCACTCCGTGACTATCTTTGCCCTGGGGAACCACTCTCATCACCACTCCTCTGTGCAACCAAGGAGCATTACTTCCGTCGATTATCAGTTTTCATTGATCCCGGCCAGCCTGACTTCAAAGGGGGGCAATGGATCAGGTCAGAGGATGTGAATGTCGAGCACCTGCTCGACATCCTCACATCCATTGATGAAAATTCGGCTGATCTCTGGGTTGTCTGCATCAACTTCATGAGCCACCTCTACTGGCACAAACACGGCTGGTTACGTTGGGGCCAAAGATCGAAGGACTCCCCGATGACCACCCCTCCAAGCCGAAATGCTTGTTCGAGCTCTCACTGTCGTTTGCATCAGTCGGAAATCATGTGGAGAGGAAGCGGCTTCTCATCCATGCTTTGAAGCTGCGGAGAGAACGGGGGGACAACCTTCAGGTAGCCGAAACGTTGAGGTTTATATCCAGTGCAAACCAAATGCTCGGCCTCCCCAAGGAAGGGATCTCGCAGGTGAAAGAAGCATTGGGGATTTACGAACAATTTGACAACAAATCAGGACAAACACAGTCTCTGCAACACCTCGCTGATCTGTTGTACGATGACGGGCAACTCGACGCTGCAGAAGAAGCCGCATCACGATTGATCGATCTCCCAACCGAAGGCGAACAATTTACACTCTGCGATTGTTACCGTCTCCTTGGCAGGATATGTTGCTCCAAGGGCGAGGCAGAGAAGGCCATCAATCACTTCGAGACAGCACTCGGGATCGCATCTTCTTACAATTGGGACAATCACCTATTTTGGATTCATCATGACCTGGTGGTGCTATTTTTAGACGAGGACAGGTTTGACGATGCACAGGCGGCCATTGAACGCGCCAAGTCGCACGCGATCAACCACCCATACCGTCTGGGTCGTGCGATGGTGCTGCAGGCCCAGGTTTGGTATAGACAACGCAGGTTCGAAGAGGCAAAGTCTGAGGCTTTGCGCGCTGCCGATGTTCATGAGAAGCTCGGGGCTGCGAGAGACCTAGAGTTCTGCAGAGCTCTCCTCCGTGATATCGAAGAGGAAATGCAAAAGCCGGTTACCTCCGGTGACTGAATTTCAACGGTGAGCTCCTAGAAACGGCGCTACTCCCTATGTGTGTTAACTCTCCATTCTCAGCTTGGGGTACCGGACACCATCTCGCAGATTTATTATATCCTTCCGTGAACAACCGATCCCGCAGCTGGACGCATATTCCATTCTTGACTGTCGTACTCCTCATTATCGCCGCTATGTCCCATTCCCCTCTTTTTTCCCGTGGACACCCTCTACCGTACTGGTTGCGTTCTGTCTTGTTGCACTGCTCATTGGTCCGTTATCCTGTGTTGTCTACTTCACCCATATCGTACCTGTTTCACCCTTCATGCGTGTCAGACTGAATGTAATTTTCGAATGTTTGGCTTGTCGGTGTGGTGACTAATGTTATCGACGGTAGCTCTGGCTAACCTGCGCGACATGCGTTTGTGACAAGGTTATTAGTGGACGCTGATGCTAGGGGATCTCGATTGAGTGGCTGGAGCTCCAGTAGAACGTCATCCCTCTCATGAGGGTTTAACGTTTACGGACAGCGTGTGAAATGAGAGTGTGAAGTTGATGTCTGAGTGGCCAGAGGCCAGTCCCCCAATATTCCACCCTGAAATAGGGATGCTGGTCCACGCCAATTTCACTGGTCAACCATTCATCGTCACTTTCGGGGCGGAGAGGTTTCAGCATGAACGAACAGGGTGCTGCCTCCATATCGTCTCCCAAATGTCGTTGATACCACTGACATAGTGGATGATTTACACGGAAAAAGACGGAACGAGAGAAAGCACAACAGCCTGGCGTTGTCGGTCTTTCCGGTGGTCGCTGGAGAACGTTAAATAATTTGCGAGCCTCTCTTCCCTACCGCAACCACGTTTGGGTTATAGCTATACCGCTTCGATGTCTGAGGTAATATACCTATCCTTGGAGGTGAGGAACGAGTGAAGGATGTGTGACAGATGAGTGTTCCTACGACGTACCTCAAGTGGCGCAACGGATGCGGACGATTCGAGAGAATGCCATAGTTAGGCAACCCGAAATGCCAGTAAATCTGTGAACATTGTTCTGACAACCCTCGCGAGTGGTCTAGGGTAGGAGCTGGTCGCAAGAACTTGAAGAACCTGGGTGATCGGTAGGCTGGGACCAAACTCTCGCTCTTTGGTGGGGGGCTGTTAGGGGACTGTATTCGGCGACGACCGAAGCCTAAATGCTGATACCCGCGGCTGGGTTCGAACCGAGGGAGCGGATGAAGCTAGACATAGGATAAAAAGAGGTAGGCCGCGACCTGGTCGCTTACCGTTCTACCATTTGGCTGGCGGGGATTTTTTTTACGAATTGGGATATAGGTTGATCCTGGTCTCAACTACTATTGAAGCGCTTGGAAGCGCTTGGAATCGCATCGAGGCGCATGGAAGTGCACCGAAGCTTGCGAAACTGCAGCTGATTCCTTCCTGGTAAACTTGCTTAATACTGCTGCAAGGATTAATGACGCTCGTTCACTCGACGCGACTGAGGGGAGTTGCTGCAGGCTTTGGGCAAATACCTCGAGGAAAAGTCATCTCCATCTTTTGTGGTGTGCGAGATTGGAACTCGGGCCAACGTGCACAATATGTTTGCAAACGATCAAGATGACATCGGGACCGGTTACCAAACTTGGTGCAAGAGTCCTGGAATCGCGACCCGAAACAATGGGATTACAACCCCCCACCAAAACGCTAGGGTTTAGTCCCAGCCTCAATTCAGAGGCACCCTCCCCTCCCTGCGCTTCCTCAGAGACGACTCCCTCCCCACACCTTCCCTTCCTCTGAATTCGAGGCTGGATTCCAGCCTAGGTGATCGGTCGATCGCTCGCAGTGTAAAGTGCCCCAGCCACAAACCATTATGTGTCCGCCGGCCCTGTTCACACGAGGCATGTCACAACAAAACAGCCGCTCAGTTCGGGTCCTCCCTCACAGCCTTCACGTCACGCCTTCCTCTTACAACTACCCCGAGTTTTGACCATGGATGCAGAGACCCAACAACCAAAGGGGCGGGACAAGGACAACACTCTCTCCTTGTTGAACGTAGCCATCGAAGCCCTAAATCTCGCGAAGGAGATTTCCAGTATCACACCAGCGAAGGCCGTTTTTGGCTCCGTCGGTGCCCTTCTGGTAATGATAAGGGTATCTTTCTTCCTATTCCGTAGCGATGAGCCCACGGCTTACATGTGTCCAGGACTCGATGGTTAATGAATTGGATTATGTCGAGCTTGGGCTATTCTGTGCTAGGGTGTGTAGAGCGCTTGACCGGGGGATGAGACAAAGACGAGTGGATGAGGTCAGTCAATCCGTGCTCGAGGCGATCGGGCAGTTGACTACGTGAGTTGAACCGGTGGTGTGCCCGCCAGGTGACTGACTTACTAAATCGTGAATTGCAGAACTGTGGCATGGATTCAGAGGAAGGTCATCAAGCAGGGTAAACGAAACGCGGCCTCTCGACTCTTCCGTGCAAAGAGCGATAAAGAGGCGATCGCCGCCTGGAAGTTGGATCTCACTATGGTCCTCCATGTCTTCAATGTATGTTCAGTCGGTTCTGTTCGGCGACCACTAACCTCCCCCTTTCAGACCGAGTTGGAAATCAACACTCATATGTTGGTCGTGGACATGCATCGTAATGCGTTGCCAGGTCAGGAAGGGACCAGCGGCCAACATCATTCGGTGAGCGCGGCACTCTATCCATTAATGACAGAATGTTGACCATCCCGTAGACTCAAGCCAGGTCAGTGATCTCGAATATTATATAGTTCACGGCCTTACGTTTGCACAGTGTCCCCCCCGGAGAATCGCCGCCACCGCCGCCGAGGGTGTGTTTTGGCCGCGACGAGCTGATCGAGAGGATCATTGGTCTCGCAGAGACTTTCACCCCAATCGCGCTCATCGGTGCAGGGGGGATCGGCAAGACATCCATCGCGTCGACCGTCCTCCACTACGACCGCACCAAGAAACTGTTTGGCGACAACCGTCGATTCATCCGTTGCGATCAGTTCCCGGCTTCGCGCGCTCATTTCCTTGCCCGACTCTCCAAGGTCGTCGGTGCAGGGATTGAAAACCCCGAGGACCTGACTCCCCTGCGACCTTTCCTATCCTCGAGGAACATGATCCTGGTTCTCGACAACGCCGAATCCATCCTCGACCCACAGGGAACTGGCGCTCGGGAGATATACGCCGTGGCGGAGGAGCTGAGTCGCTTCAGTAACATTTGCCTTTGCATTACGTCCCGCATCTACACCGTTCCTCCCGATTGCAAGATCCTCAACATCCCAACATTGTCGATGGAGGCTGCACGTGACACCTTCTATCGCATATACGAGAGCGGAGGACAATCGAATCTGGTCGACGGGATCCTAGGACAACTCGACTTTCATCCGCTCTCAGTTACCCTACTCGCCACTGTCGCAAATCAAAACAGATGGGACAACGATCGACTGGCCAAGGAGTGGGCCTCGCGCCGCACGCGGGTGCTTCGGACGGACTATAACGAGAGCCTGGCGGCAACGATTGAACTTTCGCTCGCTTCGCCGATGTTCCGTGAACTTGGCCCCGATGTCCGCGACCTCCTCGGCGTCATCGCCTTCTTCCCTCAAGGCATCAACGAGAACAACGCCGACTGGCTCCTCCCCTCCATCTCCAACAACACAAACATCTTCGACAAGCTCTGCACTCTTTCCTTGACGTATCGAATCAACGGGTACATCACGATGTTGGCACCACTTCGTGACTATCTTCGCCCCAAAGAACCACTCTCATCTCCACTCCTCTGCACGACCAAGGAGCACTACTTCCGTCGATTATCGACTGCCATCGACCCCAGCTGGCCTGGTTTTGAAGAAGCACGATGGATCACATCAGAAGATGTAAATGTTGAGCACCTGCTCGATGTCCTCACATCTATTGATGAAAATTCGGCTGATCTCTGGGCTACCTGCGTCAACTTCATGCGCCACCTCTACTGGCACAAACCGCGGTTGGTTACGTTGGGGCCGAAGATTGAAGGACTCCCAGATGGCCACCCCTCCAAGCCGGAATGCTTGTTCGCGCTCTCAGGGTCGTTTGAATCAGCTGGAAATTATGTAGAGAGCAAGCGACACCTTATCCATGCTTTGAAGCTTTGGAGAGAACGGGGGGACAACCTTCAGGTCGCCCAAACGTTGAGGTTTATATCCGGTGCAAACCAGATGCTCGGCCTCCCCAAGGAAGGGATCCCGCAGGCGAAAGAAGCATTGGGGATTTACGAACAACTCGACCACAAAACAGGACAAGCACTTTCTCTGCAAGAGCTCGCTTCTCTATTGTACGAAGACGGGCAGCTCGACGCTGCAGAAGAAGCCGCGTCACGGTTGATCGATCTCCAAACCGAAGACGAACAATACGCACTCTGCGACTGTTACCGTCTCCTCGGACAGATATGTCGCTCCAAGGGCGAGACAGAGAAGGCCATCAATCACTTCGAGAAAGCCCTCGGGATCGCGTCTTCTTTCAATTGGGACGATCTCCCATTTTGGATTCATTATAACCTGGTGGAGCTATTTTTAGACAAGAACAGGTTTGACGATGCACAGGCGGCCATTGAACGCGCCAAGTCACATGTGGTCAACAACCCATACCTTCTGGGTCGTGCGATGCACCTGCAGGCCGAGGTTTGGTATAGACAACGCAGGTTCGAAGAGGCAAAGTCTGAGGCTTTGCGCGCTGCCGATGTCTATGAGAAGCTCGGGGCTGCGAGAAATCTAGAGCTCTGCAGAGGTCTCCTCCGTGATATCGATGAGAAGATGAAAGAGCCGAATACCTCTGGTGGCTGAATTTCAACGGTGAGCTCCTAGAAACAGCGCTACTTCCTTTGACTCTCCATTCTCAACTTGGGGTACCGGACACCATCTCGCAGATTTATCATATCTTTCCGCGAACCACCGACCCTGCGTCTGGACGCATATCCCATTCTTGGCCGTCGTACTCCTCATTATCGCCACTGTCCCATTCCTCTCTTCTTTTCTTTTTCTCTCTGCTGTGAATACCCTTTATCGTACTGGTCGGCTTACTGTGACCGCGGGTTGTTCTGTGTTGTCCCACTCCTCATTTGTCCGTTATCCTGTGTTGCTTGGTTCACCAATGTCTCATTTGTTTCGCCTTTTCTGTGTCATGGGCCGACCGTAATTTTCGAACGTTTGGCTTGTCGGTGTGACGACTAATGTTATCCACGGTAGTTCTTGATCGCCTGCGCGACGTGCGTTTGATGAGGATATATGGACATAGCGCGTGAAAAGAAAACGCGAAGGTGTCAACGTGTACTGAGTGATCGGAGACCAGTTTCCCGACGTTAGAGATACACTCCCGCTGGTCGACCGCTCATCGTCGCTTTCGAAACGGAACAGGGCTCCGTCTCCAGATCGTCTCCCACCTGTCGTTGATAACACTGGTGCAGCGCAGGTTTTACACGGACCAAGAAAGATCAGGGGAAGGTACACAACAGCCTGGCGTTTCCGGTCTTTTCGAAGGTGAATTGCATGGAAAACTAGTCAAGGACACAAGCACCTTGTGCGCCGGGCAGAATCACTACGGCCGTCACAGCCGCTACGCATCTTGACCCGATCCACATCAAGTGTGATAGAGGCTACTCGTCCCGAGGCCTCTGCATCTCCGATATTCTCCTACCAGCGCGCTGAAGTTTCGGTCCTAACAAGAGACGTGTCTTGAATCCTGCCCAGGCGCGCCCAAGAATGGTTCAGGATGGTGGTGGTTCGGCACTGGAATATAATAATGGGAGGGGGGGGGCTCATCGTGCGTGCTGCCATCCAAGTGTAGAAGTTGGGTGATAGAGGTAGTCGGCATCCGGGGAGGGGGATATTGCTGGGAGACCGACGCTGTGAAGACTGCGTCCCCTTCGTAAGAATGTACTAGCTGGTGTACCTGTGACGAGCCATAGGCTTCCGCGGACGCTCTTCGACAGGGACACAACGTTACCACTGGAGCTGACGATGTTCTCAGTCCCCTCGACATCCATAACACGGTTCTCGCACCAGAAACGCGGCCAAACGGATGATACTACCACGCGAAGTGGATCCGCTCCGCAACCCGAGCCTCGATCGCGGTCACCAGATGGGCTGAAATTTCATATTTAAAGGAACGGAGCCAATGCCATGGAAGGTCAGAGCGAATTGCCCGGTGAAAACCCCGGACTCACAACTGAAAGTCTCTTTGTCGATTTTCACGCCGATACGAGTTCACTCTGGCAGGTCCCAACAATCCGGTCGACATCCCTCCTTGTTCCTTCGTAGACCTCTCTTCTCCTCTGCAGACATGTTCGAACAGTTTCTCTTCGAGCTATGCGTGCCTTAAAGGTGAGAAACAGGTGGGGGATGCGTTACGGGCCAGCGTGTCAACGACGCGCCGCAGGCGGCGCAAAGGGTGAGTGAGAAACACGTTTGAGGGACCCAGGAGCGGCAGCAAATTGATTGAGCGTTTCTTCCGGATGATACGAGGTGCAGTGGGGATACAGAGCTGAGTCTTGGTGGTAAGACGAGGAACCTGGGCAACCGGCCAGTCGTATATAACTTGTAATATCCCAACCACGAATACAAATCCCTTCACCAGATGGCTGCGCGTGCATGTCGTGACAGAATGGGCGCCCGGATGTATTTGGGTTCAGGTCTTCCTCGTACCACACCCTTATCTCACAGCCACTTCGAATTCCGATCATGGGTAAAAAGCCCCAGCCACAGAAACGTCGAGACATCTCTCTCTCATCGTTGAATGCGGCCACCACGACCTTAAAGCTCGCAAAGGATCTCTCCGGCATGACACCAGCCAAGGCCATCCTTGTCTCCGTCATCACCCTTTTGACCATGATCAAGGTGCATGTTGTCCCCTTCCCCAATGATACACTCCAGGCTCAGATCAAATCAGGACAACATGGCCGACGACACTGATTGCGTTGAGTTAGGACTGGCTTGCGCTGATGTCTGCAAGGTCATTATGCGTGTGGTGAACGGGAAACAATTGGATGCATTGGACCCGTCTGTACGTGAGGCGATTGAGCGGTTGAAGACGTGAGTTGAAACGGGGGTGCATGTTATGCACGATTTGCTAACTACGCTCACAATTGCAGGACCGTAGTGGAGATCCAGGAAAGCGTTGAGAAAGGCGGACGGAATGTATTATCCCGAGTTTTCCACACGAAGAACTACAACGATGTGGTGACTGGCTGGTGGTCTGAACTTACCAGGGCCCTTCACACCTTCGACCAACAGCCCTCACCCAAATTGTGATAGAAACACGGAGTGGCTGCTGTGGAACAACTCCGTAGATTTGTGCATCCCCTTAAGGCTACCCAGGTTTATACATCACTTATACAGCCCAGGCCACCCGCCTCCGGCCCACCGCCCGTGACGGTTCGATCGGGTGGGCTGGCTGAGCCGGTCCAAGATACCACCAACGTCCACCCAAAGTGGGTATCCCCTCGCGGAGAATTGGAAAAGATAGTGCATTAAGGTCGTCGAGAGGTCGCCCGCGAACAAAACCTAATAAATGTTACATCTGTAAAGTCGGCCATACAAGTCATGAAGGTGGAATGGAGGTGTTTTTTACGAGCGTATTTTGGGCGTGGGTTCGGATGGTGCGGAAAGGGTTAGCTTTGAAATCGGAGTTGGCGATAACCATAGGGTGTCGCATCCTCTCGAGTTTTCTAGCGCGTGGGATTAGCACACTTCTTGGGCTCGGAGCAGGGGACGTACAGTGCGTTTCTCCGCTGAGTCTGGGAAAGGGGTGCGCCTTTTCCCTCTCCGATTAACCCACTGTTTGGAGTCTTCGCATGGGGCTTGGATGGGTCGTTTTTAGAGGACTCAGGGAGGGTTTCCCCACCGAGGGTCATCGTGTCGGATTCCATCGCCGCGATTGCTGATTGGATGTCCGACAGGGCTCCCCCAGCAAGCTCTTCCTTGGCTTTTCGTCTCAGTCGTTTTGCGTGCGATTTGGAGTATGGTAGCCGGGACGCCTCGACCTCTAGTGGACGGTTCAGGTTCATCCGCGGTGACCTTAGCGGTCTAGACCTACTTTCCAGTAATCTAGCATGCTTGAGCGTACTCTTCTCTTTCTTTGAAATGATGGGTTTTGAGCCTGACTCTGCGGAGGTTAAGGTCTCGAGAATCTCTGTAGCCTACAATTATTTTGTTATCCTGACCCATGATTAGCGTGCAGTGGGTTGAAGGTTGTGCGTACCGTCAAGTCCTTCCCGCTGCCTATCTCGACATGTTCCACCTGATTTTCCTGGACTGCGAACTGTCGCTTCGCCACGGACTGAACTGCACGATCGTGAGTCTTGGTACGGAAGCGAGTTGCCTTGGGCTATGTTCCAAATCCGACGTCAGACCGTCGAGGGCGGGACAGTCGGGAAAACTCGCCATGTTTTTGTAACCGGCCGCGGTAGTGCAGAGATCGAGGAGATACAGATGATCGAATTCGGCGCCTCCGCCTCCCAGCCCGGACACCATTCTCCGCCTTCGTCGACTCCTGACCGGGTTCCGTATGTCTGCGCCTGCGAGGCTATACAATACCAGGAGCAGCGTAAATCCTGCCGTTACGCTTTACGCCGCTCTGGCTGAAGACCTTGCCGCAGAAGCGAGTGGATCCACTCCGGCTCCCCGACGCTCGAAGCGGATCAAGGTTCAGGAGGACGACGAGGTATCCCCAACGAATCCCTCCATTGAAGATTCCAGGGCGGCTACTCTGAAGTCAGGGCGGCCGACTAAACGCGTCAAGGTCGAACGTTTGGCTGACGCTGATACGGAGGATGAAGCCACGCTGCCGGAACGGAGAACCAAATCCTCGCTTTCTAAAGCTCCAAAGAAACAAAAGCCTATACAACAGTCTCCGGATAAACCTCACCCGGCCCCAGAACACTGGAGGGAACAGTATGACAAGATCAAATCTATGCGGGTGCGGTTGAAGGCACCCGTCGATACCATGGGATGCGACCAAGCTCAGAATGGGGAGACGGAACCAAAGGTGCATATATGCTATCGGAGATTACCTCTAAATTACTTTACACTAACTCTATTGTAGAATCGTCGGTTTGCTACTCTGGTGTCGCTTATGCTTTCATCGCAAACGAAGGACGAAATCACGGACGCGGCCATCTCCAAACTTCGGATTGCTCTGGGAGGTAGCATCTCCATTGATGGTATCATTGGAGCGGACGAGTCCACCATCTCTCAAGCAATTGATAAAGTTGGGTTCTGGCGACGCAAGACAGGATACCTGAAGAAGGCCGCGCAGAAGTTGCGAGACGACTTCGATTCCGATGTTCCGAAGACTGTTGATGAACTGTGTTCCCTCCCTGGCGTAGGCCCAAAGATGGCGTTCCTGGCTTTGCAAACCGCTTGGAAGATGTAAGTGTATCTTGGATTTCGGCATGATTGGAGTTGATTTTGGGACGGCACTTTAGCAACGCGGGAATTGGAGTCGATGTGCATGTTCACCGGATTACGAATAGGCTGAAGTGGCATAAACCCCCAACCAAGAATCCGGAGGAAACGAGGTTTGTTGGGGTTGAGTGTTTCGTCCCTGCACAACTGAATACATCCCTGCAATTTTAGGTTGAACCTCCAATCTTGGCTACCGTTGGAACTTCATGGAGAAATTAACCATCGGCTTGTGGGGTTTGGTCAGGTCCGTCATTATCGTCCCCTCCCTATTCGATTTTTGCTTAAGCTCATGACTTTGACAGACTATCTGTTTACCTGTCGGGCCACGGTGTGATCTGTGCGAGCTCAATACTAAAGGGCCTGAGCGGTGCCCAAGTGCTCAGAAAGCTGTCAACTCCAAAAACAGGAAGACGGTTGTTAT
>Ga0307513_10009456_pt1 | contig 12329 bp, 8 predicted proteins | sample 15_EM_MG_FD_202174 | JGI IMG/M metagenome (GOLD analysis project Ga0307513, IMG submission 202174) | Populus trichocarpa ectomycorrhiza microbial communities from riparian zone in the Pacific Northwest, United States - 15_EM | ecosystem: Host-associated > Plants > Roots > Unclassified | place... | reverse complement strand
CCCAGAGAAGATTGAATAAATGGACGAAGAACTGACCAAGGTCATTGAAGATTTCGACCGCGCAGTGAATGTTGAAGCTCTGCGTCTAGCCAAGCAGACCAGTAAGCGAATGTTCTCAAATCGACGATACCCCGATCTCAATCGTTTCTTGTAGAGCTAGTCCAGCAAGACCTTTGGCTTAAGGGGCGACTTGAACCTGTCAAGACCAGCTACGACCAGAAGTACTGCTGCATGGAAGGCACGCGGGAATTTATCCTCGATCGAATCGTCGCCTGGGTAACCAATGGACCGGGTCAGGAGGATGTTGACCGGAGCACTCCATACTGGATCTACGGCTTACCTGGAATCGCAAAAACATCATTGGCTCATTCTATCTGTAACACACTTGATCAACGAAAGCAGCTTGCTGGAGCGTTTTTCTGTCGGAGAGATGACACGAATTCGAGCGAGCCCAGAAATATCCTTCCTACTCTCATCTACCAACTTGCCACAATCTCCCCCCCTTTTCGATCGGTTGTAACAGAACATCTTCATAATAACCAACGCATGACACCACAGTCGATGCAAGACCGTCTTTTCCTTGAGTTCATTGGCTCCATTCCTTTCCATTCGAATCAAGTTCCACTCGTCGTTGTCATTGACGCACTGGATGAGTGTGGGAATACTCAGAGTCGCGCAGACATCCTGAAGGTTCTGATCGATGCGGCCGCACTAGCTCCGTGGCTCAAGATTATCGTCACCAGCAGACCCGAAGTCGATATAATCCGTTCTTTGGGTACCGCAGCAAAATATGATTTGGGTACAGATCAAGAAGCCACTGCCGATTTGCAAACCTTTACCCAACGCCAATTACATTTGGTGGCCTCAAGGTGGAATATACCCACCCCTTGGCCAGCCGAATCGCTCTTGAACAGAGTTATTTCGCGGGCGAATGGTCTTTTCATATTCATCCAAACTCTTGTTCTTGCCCTTAAGAAATGTAAGGACCCCGAAGAGTGCTTGAAGGAAACCTTGCAAGGCTCAGACAGCACTGGTTCGGAATCTCTGTACAGCCTCTACTCCAGTATCGTAAAATCGCACAGCGAGATTGCCGGGTTTTGGCGGATGATCGCAGTAATCACCACAGGTCAGTACCGCCCACTACGCAAAGAGCCGATTGCAGAGCTGGCAGGGGTAAAACCGTTTTTCGTTGAAACGTTGGTGGATGATCTCAGCTCTTTGCTCTATCGAGACGAAGGCGCCAATGGAGCGATCCGTGTCCGACATTTGTCCATTTCCGAATTCTTTGCCAGCAACATCTGTGGTTATCAAGGCGATCTCAGAGCCGCACACATACAGCAGGGCATTGCTTGTCTCCAGACGATGGTCAAACAGCTCCGGTTCAATATCTGCAATCTGGAGGATTCCCGGCTCGCCAATGCCGACATTAAAGACCTCCCATCGCGAATTGAACAGGACATTTCAGCCCCCCTGCAGTATAGTTCTCTGTATTGGTCAACCCATCTTCGCTCTACTCCCGACGAGATTCATCACGGTGTCATACTGGGAAGCTTGAAGGAATTCTTGGACGGGCCATATCCCCTATTTTGGATTGAAGTATTGAGCGTCATGGGAATGGTCTCGGTTGGTGCTCCCAGCCTTCGAGGCGTGAAATCGTTGGTCAAGGTCAGTCCTTGTACTAGCCTGGATCGCAAAATGATTTAATTTGCTGTAGGATACGGATGCGAGCCTCCTCGAGAAAATTCAGGACATTTGTCGTTTCATCATTACCTTCCACAGCCCCATCTCTATCAGCGCCCCACACACTTATATTTCAACACGACCCTTCTTACCAGAGGAGTCACCATTATTGGAGACCTTCAGCACAAGGTTTACTAAAGGCATCAAAATTCAAAGCGGGAAACTGGTGTCATGGCCAGCACCGCCATTGGAATGGATTGGACACGCTGACCGTATCAATTGTATTTGTTATTCCCCCCATGGAAGCCACATTGTCACTGGGTCCGGTGACAAGACCATTCGAATCTGGGATGCCGAGACTGGTGCCGTAGTTGGTGAGGGTCTAAAGGGGCATACCAAGAGTGTGGAGTCTGTTGCTTACTCTCCTGATGGGCGGTACATCATCTCCGAATCTGGCGACAAGACCATTCGGATCTGGGATGCTGAGACCGGTGCTGCAGTTGGCGACCCTTTGGAGGGGCATACTAACTGGGTACACTCCGTTGCCTACTCTCCTGATGGGCAGCACATCATCTCCGGATCTTCTGACATGACCATTCGAGTCTGGAATGTTGAGACTGGTGCTGCAGTTGGCAAACCTTTAGAGGGGCATACTGACGGTGTGACGTCCGTTGCCTACTCTCCTGATGGGCAGCACATTACCTCCGGATCTCACGACCAGACCATTCGAACATGGGATGCTGAGACTGGTGCTGCAGTTGGCGAACCTTTGGAGGGGCATACCGACAGTGTGCAGTCTGTTGTTTACTCTCCTGATGGGCGGCATATCATCTCTGGATCTCGCGATAAGACCATTCGGACTTGGGATGCTGAGAGTGGTGCTGCAGTTGGCAAACCTTTAGAGGGGCATACTGATTACGTGCTGTCCGTTGCCTACTATCCTGATGGGCGGTACATCGCCTCCGGATCTCACGACAAGACCATTCGAATATGGGATGCTGTGACTGGTGCTGCAGTCGGCAAGCCGTTAGAGGGGCATACTCGCTCGGTGCTGTCCGTTGCCTACCCTCCTGATGGGCACCACATCACCTCCGGATCTTTGGACAACATCGTTCGAATTTGGGATGCTAAGACTGGTGCTGCAGTTGGCAGGCCTCTAGAGGGGCATACTATGCACGTGGGGTCCGTTGCCTACTCTCCTGATGGGCATCACATCATCTCGGGGTCTGGTGACCGGACCATCCGAATCTGGGATGCCAAGACTGGTGCTGCAGTTGGCAAACCGTTAGAGGGGCATACTAGCTGGGTGAACTCTGTTGCCTACTCTCCTGATGGGCGGCACATCATCTCCGGATCTTCTGACAGCACCATTCGAATCTGGGATGCCGAGACTGGTGCCACAGTTGGCAAACCTTTAGAGGGGGATTTTGACTCGGTGGATTGCGTTGCTTACTCTCCTGATGGGCAGCACATCGTCTCCTTAGCCTTCGACGACACAATCCGAATATGGGATGCCGAGACTGGTGCTGCAGTTGACAAAACTTTCGAAGGAGACCCCGCGTGTGTGCAGGCTGTCGCTTACTCTCCTGATGGGCAGTACATCATCTCCGGAACTCTCGACAACACCATTCGAATATGGGATGCCGAGACTGGCGCTGCAGTTGGCAACCTTTTAGAGGGCAATACTGACCGCGTACTGTCCGTTGCCTACTCCCCGGATGGGCAGCACATCATCTCCGGAACTTTTGAGGAGACCATTCGAATCTGGGATGCCAAGACTGGTGCTGCAGTTGGCAACCCTTTAGAGGGGCATACTGACGGGGTGCCGTCTATTGCTTACTCTCCTGACGGTCGGCACATCATCTCCGGATCTTTCGACAAGACCATTCGAATATGGGATGCCGAGACTGGTGCTGCAGTGGGCAAGCCTTTACAGGGGCATACCGGGGGTGTGATGTCTGTTGCTTACTCTCCTGATGGGCAGCACATCATCTCCGGATCTTCTGACAATACCATTCGAATCTGGGATGCTGAGACTGGTGCTGCAGTTGGCAAACCTTTAGTTGGGCATGGAAACTCGGAGAAGGTTGCTGTTTACTCTCCTGATGAGCAGCGCATTGTCTCTGGGTCTGATGACAGCACCATCCGTGTGCGGGACGCATTTCAACCTCTTTCTACCCAATACCCCTTCTTCTCTAACCCAATGCAATCTAATTTTTATGCATCGCCAGATGAGGATGGTTGGGTCCATGATTCGGAAGGTCGCCTACTATTTTGGGTACCCCCAGACTGTCGTATCGGCTTGCATTCACCTGCTCTTCTGACAATCCCTCGTACATCTCATATTCGATCAGTTTCTCTTGATTTTCAAGATTTTGCCCATGGAACTTCTTGGACCCAGATTTTCAACAGTACACAGCCCTAGTCCTTCCTCTGGACACTGTGTCATCGTTGGTGTATTACTACTCTTCAGGTATTGGAGTTCTAGTCCCTTCTTCCTTCAGCTTCCTACTTTGCCGCACATAGGGATTCAAAAATATGTATATTGATAAGGTCCGGTATATATTCTTTCCTACATGCTCTCCTCTCTCCATCGGTGGAGAACCAACCCTTTACTCACACCCTCCGACGTCAATGGCCGTCCTTTGTCTTTGGTTTCACCTCAACCATCTCCGCCGTGCGTAGAAGGACATGGGACGAGCGAATCAGGTGCTCCTCCATCTCACTGCGTCTCATTTGTAATTCGTCATTATGTCCAATTCCCCCCTCGTACTCCATTCGCAAACCACGCCACCAGGAGTTCACCAATCTAGGTCACACGCCGCATGAGGTTAACTCGTCCACCTGCGGCCGAATTCTCGGGGTTCAGCCGGAACTCGTTGAAAGCCACCTTGTCCACAATAATATTGTGGCTGCTATTGAAATGGCAATAGGGCAGACTACTGAGCATATGGCTTGTGATCTTCTCTTTGAGAACGTAGTCCCTGGCCACCAGATATGTACATTGTGATGGTGAGCGGCTACGTCCACAGTTGCGGTTGAACAACATCCCGACTCCGGCCCCGAACGTCGGTCCGACCCCGTCTGTATCCCGTATCCCCCGCCTATCATCCAATGCCGCTGATCCGTCCGATGTGCTTCATCACCCACCACACCTGAGCAAAGGCGCGCTCCAACCGACAACCCTAAGAAGTGTACTCGATTACATACTGACACGCATTCTAAATCTGTTCGTTCCTTTTATTCCAAGTGGATAACAGTAACAAAACGCCCATTGGATCGATCCCGAAGACAGCGACCCCTGGGTCAACGCAGCGTTCCCCGTCTCGCGTACCCTGGAACTCAACCCACTTCCCGTCGGACCCCCAGCCTTGTTTTTCGCAAAAGTCCTCAACAAGCAAACAGTTTTGGAGGTCCATTTCTCCTCGACGTCGCCCACAACGCCTTGGATTGACTTGTACGTCTCGGGCCGTGCCTCGATGAGGAGTTGTGGGTCGGTGCAGATGTCACGGGAGTTCAGGGAGGTGGTAGTCAAGTCAGGCGCAGGGTGGCCTGGGTCTGAGCGTGGCCGGAGAATGTGGGCATTGCGAGGTGCGAGGTTGGAGGCGGCCCGCTCCGTGGGGGAGCGAGTGAGCTATCGAATATATTAGTATAGTGGTCATAAACTGGAGAAGAATTATAGAGAGGGGTACATACTGTTGATCTGGCCGTCTCCAGATGGCTGAAGGAATCACCACGGCTTCCAAGGCAAGGGGTAGACTCTCTATCTCTCGGTGCAGCATCCTTCGATGAATCCACCTCTTGTGGGTTTCCATTGACAATCCAGCCCTGCCGCACCACCGCATTGTGCGTGACATCGAACAGCGTTCGAGTGCCCCACGGGGATCGACACCGGGTTCATTTTCTACGGCCTAGGACTCGTCTACTTCGGTGATCGTAGGCGTGTCGGTATCCTCTCCTTCCTCGGCGTCGAGCGGATTCGGTCCCTGCTCGAAGGGACAATACTGATGCGATGGGCAACGAGTTCGCAGTTCGCTTGTGCCCATTTAACTGCGTGATCATAGTAGTCGAGGGATGCGTGGAACTCTGCACTCGCGGATGTGAAGTACGGGTTCGCGTTCGACTTGGTGAATGACCGGAGAATGGATGATCCTAGAGCATGGGAGCCAGTGCGACCTATATCAGTGGTAGGGAAGGAACCTCAGTGACTGCTCTCAAGAATAGCTCCGAACAACTCACCCAGCAAGTACATCTCTCCCTCGCGACTTCCGATCGATTCGTAGGCCTCGCTATCGATAAAATTCTTTTGTCGAATTCGGTGTGTTAGGTAACTCCGTATCGGGCTAGCCAATCAAATGACTATCATCCCATGGTCCATGAGGTTGCGGTTGTAGGGCCTCGATGCGAGTTTTTCATGCGTCAAATGGGAAGGTTTGTGCCTGAGTGGGTAGAGAGCAATACCGCAGCCAATGTCTGACCCAATGAGTACTGGAGATATGACTTCTGCTCAATGGCAAAGCCGATCGGGAAGCGGTTGCCCTTGTGCAGGTCTGGCGTCGAACTGAGACAGGCTGTTCAATGTCGGAGCAAAGGCGACCCATGACGACTCGCTGAACGCCTTCCTAGATGTTTGATAGCCTGGTATAGTGTCAGATACCAAAGTCCAACGGCGCGTATTATGCGAGGCCGCTCACAGCTTCATGTACGAAACTCTGCCCGCGGGCACGCCCACCCCACTGCTTTCCCATAGGTCCTGGTACACTCTGCTGGTGGTATAGTATAGGACTCGCTTTGCTCACAAGCTCCTCTTCGATTTGTTCCGGGGGGGTATCATTATCGTAGCCAACCTCAACTCCCCATCGATATACAATATCCAGCTCCTTGACCAGGAGCTTATTCCTCGCCCGGGTAAGGATATGACCGCGCACGTTGTACGGGTTATCCGGTCCTCCAGGGAGGGGAATGAGTGATGCACTTGGACTGGTTGGCGTTGAGGACGGTTGTGACACGGTGATTGGGCTTACTTGTATGAGAGAAGGACATTGCAGGCGCGGTTGGCTTCAATAACGGATGCCCTGTTGACCGAAGAGGTAAGGTGACGAGACGAATCTATTTGGTCCCCGATATGAGTCGGGCATGAATACATGTATCCTTAGTTGTCAAATGCGGAATTCGGGACAGACAAGGTCGGTTTGACGTGACGTGAGGCAAAAAGTCTGTGCAAAATTGTGGGACAAGAGTCGTTTTTGTTTTTTCAGTACTGGGATACCGGGATTCTAGGCCCTCGAGACTGTGGCCCGCTCACCTACTTCCGTATCCCATCCTACTTCTGTATACGCATTATGTTATGGGCTCTCTATACTCGCGCTCCACGCGGACAGCACGTCATTCGGTTCGGCTGATGACATCACCTCAGCACTCGGATCCGAGGCCTCTGGGTCACCCCGTTCGGGTTCAGGTTCGCCTCTACATTATTTAAGTGGACCGCTGTTCAGGGTGCCACGTTGCCCTCAGGTAATGGCCTTGCCGGTCCGTCCTGCCCTGCATGCCCTCGGGCTTGTCCAAACATTTTTTATATGAATATACTCATGTCCTCCTTTCATATTGCACCTTGTTCCGCCCAATTAGCATGTGAGCGAAACCTGGGCATGTTGAATGCCCCTCACCTTTGAACCTGAGTGCCCCTCACCTGTAAACCTGAGCACCCTCACCTTTGCACCTTTGCACCTCTCAGGATTTTGCATTTTCCTGTGTTTGTAGACTACCATATGCCCGTTTAGCTAGTTTACTTTATTGTGAGTTGAACCCAACCACATCTGACTGGTGTCTGGCATGCTCTGGCCTTCACTGTGCGTGCGGTTCCTGTATGGGACGCTGTACTTTTAACAGGTTATGAGCCCTGCCAATGCCAGGCTAGTAACTATCCACCGATGAACCTCCAGAGCATAATCAAAATTTGTTCGAAAGCGCTCGAGGACGCGTCAGACTTTGAGAGGTCGTTAGTCACGCTGCAGGTGCGTGCAAATCGTTGAATGGAATCGATTTCGATGACGGCGAAGCAAATACGCAGTGTCGTTGGCCGTTTCACTCGCCGACTCTTCGCCTGCCACGTGGGGACTTGCTCCTGCAGTCAGTCACACCTGTACAAGTGGTTTGCACGTTCATCGACAGTGGAGAACTGATGACGACCCTCATACCTTGCGCTACCGAGCCCGGTACAGGTCAGGCTTTACCTATCACCATGGGACTATTGCGCAATTGGTGGCATCGTTGACATATGCGCGAGAAGATCACATGGGTCTCACGCCAGACTCCATCGGATCGTCCTTCATGCGCAAGCGCGTGAAGAACACACAAGTCTCAATGACCCAATATACGAACCGGCATCGCATGGAACCCCACCGTTTTGCGTTGGAGACTGAGTGTGCGTCCGAACTGACCATATTTGTATGAATTAAACCGCCCGCAAGCTAGCGGAGAGAAAATTTGGCATCCTTCTCATCGTCTCTCAACCTTCGGCCATGTCCTTCCCCCTCTGCCTTCACAGTACGATACGCATCCATCCCGTCTTCCATGTAGCCAAGCTGGAACCCGGAAACCCCAACACCTTCGAAGATCGCGACCAACCGCCCCCTCCGCTCATCGTTGATGGCAACCCAGAATACCTCATCGACCGCATTATAAACTCTACTTACAACTGTGTTCGATGCAAGTGCCTACTCCTCTACTACATCAAGTGGGTTGGCTACCCGATCACACGATACATCCGATTGGATCCTTGCGAATCCCTTCGACGACGAAGCTGGAAAACTTATCGCCGTCGCTTATCATGAACAGCATTCCACGGAGCCCAGTCCCGAACATCTGACCAAGGAATGGGAGCAACGTCAGGCCCTAGGTTACAAACTTCCAGACGATATCGACACTACAGCAATACAACACTCTACTCGCTACCACCCTCCATCATCCATTCCGTCACCCGATCATGTCCGCTCCTCTCTGAACTGAACATCGGAGACAGCACCTCAGAACTGCGCCATCCCTCAACTCTTTCCTCATTGAATGACCTCACATTTCCACTTGTATATTACTCCTTCTACACCCGCTGCATCGTTTCCGACACAATTCTTCCTGGAATGTTAGTCTCAAGGGCTCGGTCGTAAAGGGGGTATACTATTAGGAACGTTTGTGGTAGTGTAACACAATCGAAATTATGATATGGCCCAGTCAGTTTCTAGCGGTTCCTCCTTGAATCTCAGCAACGCCCCCGCCAGGTCGGATCGCCCACTCACTCAGTCACTCAGACTGGCCTGCTCTCCCTGGATACACAGAAAAATTGTCCAGGAATACCTGTCTCGCAATCTTTCAAGCAGTCGAGTCCTGCGCCAACGACTCAACCCTTGGTTGGTGAGTGCATACTCTTGCTCCGGTGCACTCAGCGTATGAACCTCTTTGCTACGATGATGGTTTCACATTGTCTCCTTACTTGGGACCTTGTTTCACACTGCTGAAGATTTCGTTTCCCATCCGACCCGTCTAGATTTAGCCAAAACTATATTTCCACTTGTCTCCCGTAGTTTCTATATAAACTGTACAAGCTGGTAGAATGTTCTATAGTCTGGATCTTAACTTGGACTCACCGCTTCTCTTTCTGACTGACTTGATGTCTGATATCGAAAATATCGGTTAAAGGATCTCTTTAATACCCCCTCAAATCCTAATACCCTCATGATCTCCTCAGAACCTCTTCAGGATGTACCTCAGGATGTACCTATGCTCAGGTTCTTGCCATTCCTCAGGATTTGGTGCTGCACTCAGGTATGTTGCCTGTGCTCAAGGAGCTCATCAGGATCTCTTCGGGATGCACTGAGCAATGCTCTCATGCTCAGGTTCAAAGGTGAAGTGTCATGGGTTGTTGCAGGCCTGAAGGCCAGTACCAGATTGGCAGGGTGGCAAAAGTGGAAAGAGAAATAATACGATGAACAGATCACAGGGGCTGACTTACTGGTAATAGAGGTTGATGAGGTACCGAAGCTGAGATAGGTTGTGTAGCTGAAACGGGCTCAATTGACAAGGAGGTCAACGCTTGGGAGTAATACCTCAGGTTGACCTACTTATATATACCTTTCGGTCCATGTTTGGACCATACAAATAGATGGTATCATACACATCTATGTTATAAAGGAACGGGTCATTTGCCATTCGGTGGTTACAGGTCAGGCCCTGATTCGACAATTGCAAATGTGGCAAATTAGTATAGATAAATATGTGTGTGTATGTGTGTGAATTGTATAGGGTACTCGTAACATGAGGGTGCTCAGGTTCAAAGGTGAGAGGTGCAGGTGCTCAGGTTCTGTTAAAAGTACAGCATCCCATACTGCAACCACATGTGCAGTGGAGGCCAGAGCATTGCTGGACGCAACCTGGATGTGGTCAGGTCCAAATTGTATACTATAAAGTAAACTAACTAAACGGGCATACGGTTGTCTACAAATACAGGAAAATACAGAATTCTGACACTCCCTCACCACAAAGTGTCTGTGAAGCTACTATGACCAAAACAAGAATATCAAACCCAAGACAAATAGGGGGAGGAGAAAGCCGGAGCGTGAACCAATGACAACAAAACTCCCCCATGAACAGTAAGTATGACCGTCACGCATCAGAGATAAACTAAAACAACAAGAATGTAACAGTCGGTGTATACCTTTCCAACAGCCTCTGCAATCCATTCCTGCATGCACCCAAGATGTATCCCCTCCACCAGAGACCCCATCTTTATGGCTCACAGTGTGACACCTATGGCGCTCGACTCTTGCATTAGATTTCTGCTGCCGCACACCCAATGTATCAGCCAACATATGAGGCATGATAGGGATGTAAAAATTGAAAGGTATCATGACGAGTAGTTTGAGCTCCTATCCATCTCCTTAGGTCATATCAAAATGCATGTGTGCCAACCATGGCTCTGAACAGCTGCGTACTTCGAGCAGTAGTGACTTGCCCGTGTCTATTGGGTACCAGCGCATGGATAACCAACTATTCTAGCTCCCCATACACTCCACGAACGAAGGTCTATCCATCTCATTTTCTTACCCTGCACTCCGGCACCTGGTATCTGGTATCTGCGAGTCATCCTTCCTCTGTGGCGGAGCTTCAACACTCCTGGTCAAATCCGCGTCCCTACACTCCTTGCTTCAATGCTTCAACGCATGAAGTGGCCATTTCGGATCCAAGGGTGAGATGATGATAATTTCATCTGGTTTTACCAGGGGCCACCTGGGACATTAAACGCTGTCGTGGAGAGCGGAGTAATGACATTGATGAGAGTTGATAACAATAACTGAAATAACAGATGGTGATAACAACGAGAGATACACTTGAAGAATTTTGCCCTGCCCTGTTGGATGCTATTACACGTGCCCTGCCCCTCCTGTGTGAATGGATTCAAGGGTGCCCTAAACCTCCAGGTGTTGCTGTAGCCCGGGTCCCCATCAGCACAGTGAGCGAGCGAGCTCCAAGTCAGCAGAGACGATCCGATGCAGTCCCGCATAAGGCCCATGTGGTCTTCTCGCACACACCCCAATGATGCCATCAATTGCGCAATAGTCTCATGGTGACAGGGTAAGGGCTGACCTGCACGGGGCATAGTAGCGCAAGACACAGTGCTAAGAGAGTCTTCATATGCTCTCCACTACAGATGGACATGAAAACCACTTGTACAAGTGTGAGTGACTACTGAAGCAAGTCTCTTCATGGCAGGCGAAGAGTCTGCGAGTGAAACGGCCAACGACACTGCGTATTTGCTTCGCCGTCATCGAAATCCATTCAATTCGACAATATGCACGCACCCATAGCGTGAATAACGACCTCTCGAAAGTCTGAACGCGCCTTCGAGCGCTTTTGAGCGAGTTTGATTTTGCTCCTGGAGGTTAATCGGTGGTGTAGGTACTAGGCTGGCATTGGCAGGGCTCATAACCTGTTAAAGCACAGCGTCCCATACGGGGACCGCACACACAGTGAAGGCCAGAGCGTTGCCAGACACGAGTCAGATGTGGTTGACTCATATACTATAAAGTAAACTAGTTAAACGGGCATATGGTAGTCTACAAGTTCAGGAAAATGCAAATACTGATGGGTTCAAAGGTGAGGGTCGCTCAGGTGCAAAGGTGCAAAGGTGAGGGCGCTCGGGTTTACAGGTGAGGGGCACTCAGGTGCTGAGGTTCAAAGGTGAGGGGCTCTACGGTGTTCAGATTCAAAGGTGAGGGTGCTCAGGTGCTCAGGTTCAAATGTGAGGGGCATTCAACATGCTCAGGTTTCGCTCACATGCCAATTGGGCGGAACAAGGTGCAACATGAAAGGAGGACATGTGTATATTCATATAAAAAATATTTGGACAAGCCAGAGGCCACGTAAGGGACTGGCGGCATTGCAGGGCAGGACGGATCGGCAAGGCCACCACATTCTGAGGGCGACGTGGCATCCGGTCCACTTAAATGCAGGAGCAAATCTGAACCTGAGCAGGTGACCCCCTATGCTCCGCAGGGCCTGAGAGGCCCCGTATCCGGGTGCCTGAGGTGATGTACCGTTATCTGCCTAATCCCATACGCCTCTCTTACCTGGACCTCCCAATCTCCGCAAGCGACGAA
>Ga0307513_10009455_pt1 | contig 12330 bp, 19 predicted proteins | sample 15_EM_MG_FD_202174 | JGI IMG/M metagenome (GOLD analysis project Ga0307513, IMG submission 202174) | Populus trichocarpa ectomycorrhiza microbial communities from riparian zone in the Pacific Northwest, United States - 15_EM | ecosystem: Host-associated > Plants > Roots > Unclassified | place... | reverse complement strand
GAAGCACTGTATCTATGACAACCGGCATCTTCTATGCGCCACCGTCAGAGTATTGCCTCCGGTTTGAAACCGCAAAGCAAATCGTCAAATGGATGGGACCAGCTATATCGGCATTCTGCAACTAAAACCTGCTTCGTCTGCGTCCTTCTGTATATAAGGTATCCAGTGCTCGACATGGGACCGGAGGCCGCTCACGACCCCTTTGCTTGGGGAGTTTAAGCGGCTTTACTGGTATAAACGGCACCCACAATACCCGAACTCTCCTCCTGGTAATAATGGCTCGTCCGCAATTCCAGCACCATTAATGTCTCACTTCTATAAAAGGGGCTGCCTCTCCGTTTTTTCCCGCCTTGACCTTTCCATCTTCCTTGGTGTTGACCATCAACTCTTTTCTCCTCACCTTCTAGTCTGATTCTGATATTCACGTGATGGTATGCTGTATCACGTCAAACCCGCTGCTCCCCCATTTCTCACCCCTTGCATTTACCATCCTAGCCTGCCACTCGGTAAGTTCCTCTTTTCCAAGGATCACAAGGTCTTGGGCTCATCGCTTTGACAGTTCATACCCCTGTAATGACTGTATCGAGACATTTAGGACCCCTTCTGCTCGGAAGACACATATGCAGAGTGCTCAGTACGTTCCACTGTTCCCTACATTCTCTTGCTGCATCTAACGTGCCTTCAGTGGTATAACCGGGAAATATCCGTGCGGGTTCTGCGACGTAATTCTCTCTGACCCCTCCGTCTTGTCCCGCCACATCACGGAGAGGCATACTAAGCGCCCTCGTTTGTCTTGCACAAAATGCCCGTACCAGTAAGCTCTGACCAGGTCATCGCTATATATCCGCTCAATCCTCTTGTGGGTATTCAGAACTAAGCGCCCTGGAGACCTTAGGAAGCACTGCTTAAAGCTTCACGACGAGATTATTGTAATCCCCCGTCGTCCACGCAGGACTGATGTCGAGATCGTGGCTAAGCCACGGGTAGTCACCCAAGACCTCGACAGCTACAGTTCTGATGCTGTCACTTTCGCTCCCCCCGTGACGATAGCGTCTACAGCCGTTGAGTTGGCGGTGCACGATCGGTTTGCCGAGCAGGCGTCAGAGTTCACGGCCTCCTACCAGGTATGCACCAGTCCACCCACTCACACATTACCATTGAAATGAGCGGAGCAGACCACTTCGCAAGACTGGCTGTCCTTCGATTGGTTCAATTCCCAGATCGATGGCTCTCCGAGTCCCAGCCCGATAAGTATATCTGCCTCCACAACACCCTCGGAATCGAACTCGAACTCGACTCAGTTTGGTCCTCCTGACTGGTTCATGGGATCTCTCGGCTTGTCGAAGTCTGATTTACTAGCACCTTCTGATCCCTTGAGCGCGATATATTGGCCTGGGGAATGGAACACCTTCACATTCGGCATCTAGCGTGACTGACGCATCATGGACTTGAGAATAATTCACTAGCTACCGATCACTCGCCACGTGAGCATTATTGCATGCCTGGATCATGTATCTTTACTATCACTGTATCCATAGACTCTGTCATGGCCGTAACTACTACTTTACGATAGTTTGATATCACTCGGTCCATTTACAGCGTCCTTATCTCACTCAGAATGTCAATCTCTTCCACCACAGCATTTGGTGTAGCGAATTCGAACGTCATGGGCAATGGCGTAGAACAGGAGCCCAGGAGCCCCCAATTGATCATTGGTCATTCAGCAGCGCACACGTGAGGGAATGTCAAGCTAAGTGGAACGCCAGGATAACGTGCGTCCTGCTCGACAACCATCCCCACGTCCGTATCGATGGGTAATGTGTCTTCTGATCTTCCAAGTCGCTCTTTGTGACGATTTGGGAGAATGGTGGCGCAGAAATGAAACTGGTATTCCGGCTTGCCATAATCCCTACCTGAACAACGAGGATTGACTCTCATCCGTAAAATGGTAGCTGTTTTTGTGGGTTGGGCGCCTCTGGTGAGCCCACGCGCATCCAGTTCTCCGAGACTCGGAGACCTCGCCCATTCGGCAGGAGCTACTACCAAATACAGCATGGACGTTGATAGCCGCCCAACAGCCTCTGTAGCGTCGTTAACGACGCACCAATGATAGATCTAGGCGAGCTGTTTCACAGCGGTCCGTTTCAAATAACCCCGTCTCACATTGCAGGGTTGAATATACTCGCTGTAGTGTCAACATCCATCTCCACCATAGGTATCATCCTCTTTTAGACCTTTTGCGGTCCAAGGGGTGCTCCTCTTCAACTTGGGATCTACACCTGATCTACCGTTGCGAGGCCGTGAGGGTTGATATTAAGGACTGAAGGAAGCATTCGAATGGGTTGCTACGATCGTTGATAGAGTCAAGTGAGGTGATACAAAATTGAAATATAAGTCCTCTGAGGCAGGATGCTTTTTCGACTGGCAATTAGATCCATGGCAAGAGCCCTTCTTCACAATTGCCACAACCGGAGGATCAAGCATTCAACAACGACTATCAACACTCAAGACCAATAAAAGGCCAAACGTAGAAAAACAGTCCATTTACGTGATCAAGATTTCGTCCTTCTCAGCTCAGCGCGTCCTGATAATACCCGCAGCGATCAGCTTCCGAATCTTCGCATTAACGACCGGGTTCTTCATATGGTCCTGCAACGCAGCGGGGTCCTGCTGCGCCTGCTGCAAAATCTGGTTAATGACCGGGTCCTGCATGATCTGCGAGACCTCGGGATCGCGCATGGCGCGTTGGAGCGTCTCCTCCTCGCTCTCCCCCGCACGCTGGCTGTACATCGCCGCCATAACCTTCTGCCTCTGCTGCTCAATCTCGGCCGTATGATTTCGCTCCTTGTCCGCGTCCTCGGCGGCCTGGATGGCTACCATCGACTTTTCGTATTCGCGCATCGCCTGCAGGACGATCGACTGGCGGATGTACCCCTTGACAAACGTCGGGTCCACTTTTGTCGCCTCCTGTGCGTCTCTGTACGCGTCGGGTAGAGCGACCAGCTTGGTATATGCCAACGCGCGGTTGTTGTACGACCGCGGGTCCTTCGGGTCACGCTTGATCGCCTCCGAGTAGAACTGCACGGCGTCTGCGAATAGACCCGCTTTAAATTTCGCGTTGCCGTCCTCGCGTGCCTTTTCCGCCAGCTCGGGGTTGACGTATGCTTGTGTTTCAGACTCTTTCTTCAGCCGCTCCGCATCGCGCAGTTTGCTCAAGATTTCCGGCGTCCGGTGCTCAGTGAGGGATTTGTTGAGGAATTTGACCCCATTGGCGTAGTCCTCTTTCTTGAGGTAGCAGCTTCCGATTCGACCATACGCCTTTGCGATGAGTTTGAAGTCCGTACGTAGTGAGCGGGCCTCATCGACAGCCTTTTCGCAGGTTGCAATCGCCTTATCGTAGTCCTCGCTTTCATAGTACGCGGCTACAGTTGTGAGAATGGGGTTTAGTATAAAACCGCGTGAGTTGGAGCGACGCGCACCAGAAAGATTGGTGAGGAAGGTCACGTCCTTCGGCCACAGATCCCACGCCTTCTCAAAGGCTGCAATAGCGATATCAAACTCGCGCTTCTTATACGCATCATTCCCCTTTGCCTTTTCTGCTAGCGCCTCTTCCTTCGCCTTCTTCTCTGCGATGGCGTCCTCGTCCTCTTTCTCAGGTTCCTCCATTTTGACATCTTCGACAGGTGATGTAGGTGCACGTGGTGTAGGTTTGGATGTCGAAGTCGAGGCGGACGCAGAGGCAGTGGCGTGGGTGTTGGATGCAGATGCAGACGCACTAGAAGTGGAATGAGAGGCTTTCGGCGCGTACTCAGGTGGTACTTCATCGCCTGAGAACCCTTGCATATCGATCCCCATGAGAACACCAAGGACGGATATCATGCGGGGGTCGCTGAAGGCGCTACCTGCTAGGGCTGGATTTGTTTGTATCATTCGAAGCTAGTAGGACCACTTTCATTCAGCCTAATCCCCTGGACTAAGTAAAGGAGGGCAGCCCTTCCGCGTACCTTCTGCATGAACGAAGGATCAGCGAGTAAAGGCGCAGTCTTCGGGTTTGCAGCAAGCTTTGCAAACAGCGACGGGTCTTGGAACATCTTCGACATACCGGTTGGGTCTGCAGCCTCCGAATCTGCAATCAAGAATGTCAACCATCCGACTCTCTGGAAGCGGAACGCAGAGTGAATTGAATCGGGGCGTACCACGGGCAGCTTTAACCTCCTGCAAACCCTTTTGCAACGCGGGCGAGCCTTCGACGCTGATGCCATGCTCGTAGGCTGCGATCGCCTCGTCCCACTTGTGGGCCCCATGCAACGCCGCACCTTTCCTTGCATAGCCCTTCCCCCAGCCCGGGTTTATCTGAATGCACTGTCAAGAGCCATAAAAAGGATGGCTAAGCACGCGTTTTGGGTGTCTCACAACCTAGAGGAGTAAGAGAGGACGTACGGCGTCTGCGTCCTTGAGCGCGTCGTCCCACTGTTTCTTGCCGGCGTAGGCAGCGCTCCTGTTCGAGTAAAGGACGTGGTTCTTGGGATCGAGATGGATGGCCTGCGTGAAGAGGTCGATGGCCGTGTCCCACTCTTTGGCCGCAAACGCTTTGTTCCCTTGGGCTTTCAACAGCTGTGGCCCGGGCTTCGTCAGTTGCGTATTCTCAGAACAACGGTAGCACGCACGTCTGCCATGGTGGACGGCGATGGAGATGGAGATGGAGGAGGACACGCAGAGGTTTTACACTCGATCCGGATCGAAGAAACGTCTAGAATCTCCTGGAACGGTCACCTTTCTCGGCGCGCGCACAGATGGCTCCAGATGATACCATGGATTTCGTTCTGGGTATTCGTGTGCTCTCATTATGTCCTTTGGTGGACAGTTTGTTGGCGAGTGCACAGAGATGTGACGCCTTCCAGTCCACAAGTCATGTCCGTGCGCAGACTCAAGATTTTGAACGCAACTCTGAATCCTTATGACGCTGTTTGATGCTCAAGAACCCCTTATTGTGTTGATTCGTTTATGTGGCGGACACGTCCTGTCCTACTCGAGGGACCGTCTATCCTTTCTTGGCCAGGCTCTCCTTCCCGTCTGGGTCTATTACCACCTTTGGCGAACTCCCTTGTCGCAAATAGGTGAAGACTCTCAAGTTTACTAATCTTTTCAAAGAGGGAGGACAATGGTCAATCGTGTTTCGACATGTTCAACTCCCAAGGTCCCATAAAAACAATAAAGGAGCCTTATTTCAGCTACGATGAGGATGAGCTCAGCTGCTCAGCTGCAGGGGTACGTGTGGCATGTCCAAACTCTTTGGTTTGAGTATATTTGCACAACGGAACTTCGTTTATGCCTCCCTGGTTACGAGTTTCAAAGAGAATGCTTAGGAGATCCGCAACACGACCGTCGCTCGCTTGCCTTGATCCTTATCCAGCCCTCCCCCCGGCGGGGGGGAGGCTCCCGTGCGCGTCTACAGTCACCACGCGTCCAGCTGCGAGTTGAATTCTAGAATAACACCATGGAACACCGTCATACCACGTTTGAACGAGTCAGGTTGTGCTGTCAGAAATCCGCATGTTTGTGAAAACCTCCGAGGGCGTATCGCTATCGCGCAGCTCAGTCTGTGGACTCGTGACGGAGATCACGTGGCGACCCAAGGAAGTGCTTCGAGTTGAGTGTGAGAGGGTACTAGTACTTCGGCCCGCCCTCCCATGGTCAGGCAGTGCATTTTGAAACCTAGAAGCGACTTTTGTTCAATTCAAGACGGTACGGGTGGAATACCGTTTGTGCGGTGAATGGGCTTGCAAGCGCGTTGGACGGTCATACTCCTCCTTGTGAGGTTTTAATTTTGGGTGGATGGACTTGATTTATAACCAATAAGGTACCGTATGGCTGCGAAATGACACTCGATCAGACTATATATATTTATGACTACCAATTGTCGCGCCTTGATCACAATGGTTTGTGGGTTCCACAGGAATGGCCCAAACCCGAGCCCGCAAGGGTTCCGATTATAGACAGGACGTTCGCTGTTGGGCTATGCGATACAAACGGAACTACGGCGCGTGCTTGGAGACGGCTCCGAAGACTTTTGACAGATGAGGGAGGTGACCCTCCGCAGCTCGGTGCTCTCCGTTGCTTTGCTGAAGGGTAATCAATCGTAATCGTAATTGTACCCTCCGATCCGTCCCGATACAATCTAAATAAATGCCCTGGGAGCGATCGATCTGATTCTCCCCCGACGCGCGAGAGGGGTGATGCTGCTCTTGCTCGTGCACTATTATTAACCCATGGACGTACGTCACGTCCGTCGCAGCACAGCGACTACCGAATCCCCCGAATAAGCAACAGTGGCGACAGTGGCGGGGTAATATCGGTGGTGTATAGTCAGTAGTCAGATTAAGCTATCTGCGTGGTAGAGAGGTAGCTGTGTATGACATATGTGTTCAGCACCAATCACCAGTGTCGCCCCAGGGTTGTCCAAAGGCCAAACTTACGCCCAACTTTTTGGGGCTGTGATTCGTGTGATTTAGCCTCGCTCTCGCTTGGCAGGCAGGCAGGCAGAGGCGAATCGGTCGCCATGGAAACCAGTGGACAAATTTGTGCCTGCCGGCCGCAGTGAGCAGTGAGAGTGCAGTGAGCACGTACGGATTTACCACACGGGTATTTTGTGAGCCGTTCGAACCGGAGCGTTGGCGTGTTATGCATGCATGCATCTGTGGTGGGCCAAGAGTGGGCTGGAAGGACGGAGGGACGGAGGAAGGCGAAGAAGGCAAAGTGCTGGTCGGGGACGCCGGGGTCCGTTTGTAACGCCGCCTCCGACGTCGAGTTGGAGGCGTGGTATCTCGTGGAATGCACGTTTGGTAATGGCGATAAGTAAATTATTACATTAAATATATTATATTGGCATGACGCGACGCGACACAATACGACAGGTGATGATCGGGACACTATACTGGTACTGGTTTTGGTTTGATCGGATTTCGGAATTCTCACACGTCGCGCTGCCACCAAAGGGCAAAGAGCGAGGAGCGAGGAATCCAGGAGGAGGAGGAGCAGCAGGGCTGGTGTGTTTGTTTCACTATCAACAATAGCCGCAACGTGTATACTCTTTGCCCAATTCGAGTGAGACTGAGACGTAACAGTTCAGAGCAGAGCAGAGCAGAGCAGAGCCTGAACCGCCTTCCAAGGTTGGAACCGGATTTGCTCGTGAACGCAGCTCAGCCGCCCTCGACGCCTCCAACACGCGTTTATACTATTACTTACACCGTCTATATCCTCCAACTTTCTCCCTATCGGCGCCAGTCGCCATCAGCGACCTCTCCGTCCGCTCCCCTGCTCACCTCCCGCACCCTCGACGCACGCCTGCCGCCCCACTCGAGCAAAGAGCGACTCTCTCTCGACCTTTTACTCGAGCAGATATCCTGACGATTTCTGCCTTTGTTTCTTTTCTCCATCTGAAACTCGATTTCAAACCCGTTTTGTGTCCGCGGCTGGCCGCTTAACCCTCTGACCTCGTTCACACTCTCTCCCTCGCTTTTGCTGCTGTTGTTGCTGCGGTGAGTTGGAATTTTCAACTCGTACAATTCTCCCCCGGGTCCTCTCGTGCTTTAATTTTCCCGCTCACTTTTTCCTCCTCCCGTTCTCGGCCCTGCCAGCATCCCGCCCGCCACCACCACCACGACTGTGAGCGACTTGCAACCGCGTCCGATCTGCTCATCCTTGTCGTCGTATGGCCTACGCATCGCTGGTGCTGACCTCGAGTGTCCCTGGTATCGGTGATCAGTCCCCGTCATCGTTCGCTGCCGCCTCTCGCCCATCTTCTTCCCATTCCGCCCACTCACGCCCACCACCGTCCTCGCACGGCGTCTCGCTCGCTCCCCACCTCCATATTCCCATGAACGACCCCCACCAAAATATTCACAATAATATTTACAACAACGCTGCCCAGCCACTTAACTTCCTCCAGCGTCCAACTGTCTTCCCTCCCCACTCCCGTCAGTCATCCTCGGCCACCTCCTACTCGCTACCTTCCAACGGCCTCATCAGCCCAGCAGATAGCCCTCCCTCAGCTACTTCTCTCAAGCCAAACGCGATCCACGGCCTCAACCGCACAATCCGCAGAGCCAGAACCAACACCTCGCCCTACCCGCGCGACCCCCATATCCATTCCGGCTCAGAATCCGTAAACGGAAGCAGCTCAGAAGCAGAGGACATGAACATGTATCTTCAGCCAACGCATGACCCCGTCCAGCCCACCTACCCGCCTATCTATGTCCACCCGAGCGTCGCCCACATTGACCCTATGCAGTCTGTCGCAATGCACCAGCTTCAGATCCCCCGTCAAGTCCCCCAGTCCCAGCAGCACCAGTCAGACAACGCCCTCGAGCAGCTCGCAAGCAACGTCCGTTCGGCCACCACAACCAGCGCCTCTGACCGCGCGAAACAGATTTTCGTCCACGCCTGGTCCGTCGCCCTCTTTCTCTTCTCATCCCTTCCCGTTTACCTAATTACTCAAAATATCTAGGCTCAACGCCAACTATACCCCGTACGGCGAGGGCAATGTTCCCCGTCAGGGCCTTTATTATTCATATCGCCGCATATGCGATCATTATGGGATCCCACACATGAATACAGCCACCCTTGGCAAGGCCATCCGTCTTTGCTTCCCTAATATCAAGACCCGCCGTTTGGGCGTTCGCGGAAACTCGAAATACCACTGTGAGTCTAGCCCGGCCAATTGGGTGTTGGGTCGGCTCATCCCTTTTCCCGCCGCTCGACTATCCCACCTAATTCATTTTTACTTCCGTTCATTTTCTTTTTTTACCTACCCCTACTCACGGATACATTGCAGACTGCGGAATCCGACCTTCCAACGCACAAGAGGCAGAGTGGCTCCAAGAGTACATCCGCAAGTCCCACAACCTCAATCACCAGAATGCTGGAGGGGAAGCCTCGGCGACAGGTGCGGGGGGTGGTACAGGGCCGATCCGATCCCACTCGCGCTCCAGCCGAGAAGGCGGCGCACATGATTCGCATTCGGACGAAGATGATGAAGGAGGGGGTGACTCCCCCGACGGTGTAGCCGGTGCGACGGCGGGCGCGGGCGCGGGACAGTCAGGAACCGCCTCCAAGCGGAGTTCACTCAATCTCGATCAGCTCAAGGGCGTCGGGGCCCCTTCTCTCCATGGACTGGATGACAAGACGCCTACTGCCGCCAATGTCCTCGCTGCCGCCCAGGGCGCGGGGCCCACTGCATCTTCCTCGTCTGGCTTCCAGCAGCCCGCTGCAATCCGTCGGCGCAGCGGTGTACCCGGCGACCCGGTGTTTACTGTCCGCCCGCACCAACAAGGTGGTGGCCCACTGGGGCAGGGGCCCTCGCCGCCTGGTCACAGTGCTGGCCCACAAGGACATGGGCAGCCGCCGGCTCCGGGTCCTCCGGGTGCTGGCGGACAGTATTCGATCCGCAACCTACCCACATTCCCAAAGATCGAAGAAGCACTGGGGAACGCCGGCTCGTCGCCGCAGGGTGTCGCCGCACGCGAAGTGTGGCGGTGGTTTGAGGACCACTTGGACGCGCTGATGGAGAGCGCGCGGACGTTTCGATTCGATCAGTTTGAGCTTCACCTCCGTACGTTCTGGGCAAGCTTGAACGGTGATCACCGCGAAGTCGTGCACGCACCCGCAGTCGCCGGTTTGATGGCCAAGGCCGATGCAATTCTGTATGATGTGAGTGTTTTTCTCTCCCTTCCCTTCCCTGAACCGCCCTTTTTCCCACCCTTCTTCATTCCGATGGTGGCCCTGTGGGATTGGACCGGAGGAGGCTGACATCCGTGGTTGTGCATTGCGCATTTGCGCCACCCCCCTCGCAGGAGATCCTCGAAAACTTGAGATCGCAAATTCTTGCACCTATACCACCACAGGCGCTCTCCAGCTTACGTGGATTGGCCGACCAGATGGAAAAGATTCTATTGCTCGCTCTTGAGAATTATGGGAGCACCTTTGTCGAGCCTAAAGTTGAGCTCGGAGCTCGCTTTGGGCATTTGGTCTGTGAGTACCGTCTCCCGACGACAAGCCTATATTTGGGGTTGCAAACGTATGAATACTGACCTTGCGGCTTTTCCCTCGATCATCCAACGTACACTCTACGTTTCTCTTTGTACCCATCGACGATTCTAGTACGCTTCTTGGACATTTATCAAGTGACTCAAGCGCTCGCGACCGTACTACAAAACCCAAAGCAAATGGCGGACATGCGCCGCGCGTGGGGCCAAATTGACTTTGAAAGCGTGCGGAACCAGTCTGCCCTCGTGTGCAATTGCCGGCATGAAGATCTTGTGCAGCTTTTGGAGATTGATTTTGTTGCTGTACTGGAGCGACTTGCCACAAGGAGCACGGAGCCTGTGAGGGACGTCATTGTCTGGGCGGACGAGTGCTGCGATCGGCTTATTGGTGCTGGTGTGGCTGCTGCCCGTGGTGGAGAGGACCGGAGCACCCTTAGCTCGAGGAGTGTGCTCATTCGATGGGGATATGTCACAAGCCAGATCATGCGCGATTTGGTACGTGATTGCTGTGACTGTAGACGACCAAGATTGCTGATCTGGACATGCCTCCGTAAGACTATTCGTAGCGATCCTGCATTTGGCGCGTTCCAAATCCTCAAGCTGTTCTTGGAGTGAGTCAGCGTGGGCTTATGACACGCCCGCACATACTAACAATTTTTTAGCGACTGGATCGCCCTCAATGTACTGCGCGCAGTTGCCCTATCTACCAACAGCGTGGCAGCCTCCGTCGAACCTGTCATTCAGCAACAATTCTTCAACCTGCCTGATGCAGTCCATGATTATACCACTATGGACGCTGTCCAGAACACCATGATGGACCACACATCAACCGTGTCCGGTGGGCTCAGTTTCGACACGGAGGTCGGCATGAACGCGACGGGAGCCTTTCCCTTGGGTTCTATGAACTACATCGATACCAGCAACGCCACTCTCAACAACGGCAGCGCTCAGCTATCAGAGACAGGTCTTATCACCCCAATCGGTTCGGTGCACGGCAGCATGTCCTTCACAGACTTCGGTGGCCCCCCTGGGTCAGGGTATGAGGTCGGCGCATTCGGGCAAGAGTTTGTACAGGTTGGAATGACGGAAGGAACCGATGCTTTGCTAAGCGCCGTAGGTCCCGAGGATCCCCTAGTGCCCAAAGAGGAGGATGTTCTTCGATGAGTTTCAGGTCGATCCCCTCTGCCCATTGTTCTTGTTCCGTCATTGTCCCTGTACAATTCTCCCCGCCTACAGAGCCGCGTCCGCCTTCTCTTGTCAATATCTTATTGGAACTCGCTTTTCATTGGCGCGGTTCGTCACCGTCGTTCATTATATCATCACAGTTTCAAGAGCACTCATCTTGGCATTTATATCGAGGGAGGCAAGAAAGCAACTCGATACTCTTGTTTCATCTCTGGAATTTCATCTCGCTGTCCCCCCTCATTTCTCACACACAACGTCCCATCCACATTCAGCGACGCTTGGGCCCACACTCATTCATACACGCACGCATCTTGAAAAAAAAAAGTTCGCCCACAACATTCACTTGGACTCGACCGTCCGTCTCTGCTCCTCTTTTTTTTTTTTTGCTTCATTGCAAACGCAGGACTCGCCAGCAGCAGCAACAGCAGCTTGTATTACTGATTCAAACTCTCGACTGCACAAATTTGCAATCACCGCAACCAACTCCTCATACCACCATTCACTTGTGTCCCAAATATTTACTACTCTCGCTCCTGTCACCCTCCAATTACCATATTTACCTTTCCACCTATGAATGAGCCCATTCCCCTGCTCGGAGCTTTCCTAATCAATGGACCTCGCACTACTTAATTGTTTTCCCTGCCTGGTAGTAGTAAAGCTCGTGTTTTCGTTGGTGTTCTGCCCGTCTAACACCTGCGTCCCCTTACCTCCTCCATTGCCAATAATGCTCGAGTAGGAGTGTCTCCCTCTTTCCTCGGTGGAACAGGCGTATTTGATTGATTGATTGATTCTTCCATTGCGCGTCTCGTGTGGTTGTTCATTCCTTTGCTCCCCATATGCGATGCTTTCGGTTTCCCTCAATCCCTCCACACCCGTCTCCGAATGGTTTTGTTCGACCTGTATTAGCTCTCTTTTGCAAAATCCTTGTTATATACCTTCCTTTACTTGCATTATCAGTCAGCGCCCAGTGTCAAGGAACGAGCATTGGCCCCCCCCCTTGTGCTTGTGAACTGCATTTCCCAATGATACTGAGTTAGACGTATAATTGGACTCAAACAATGCACAGTTTAGTTAGGATTGGTTCATCAGTGCGATTGCGTAT
>Ga0307513_10009454_pt1 | contig 12330 bp, 16 predicted proteins | sample 15_EM_MG_FD_202174 | JGI IMG/M metagenome (GOLD analysis project Ga0307513, IMG submission 202174) | Populus trichocarpa ectomycorrhiza microbial communities from riparian zone in the Pacific Northwest, United States - 15_EM | ecosystem: Host-associated > Plants > Roots > Unclassified | place... | reverse complement strand
TCAGATCGATAGCCATGAGTCGAACCTGCCTCCCTTCCATAGGCATCCAACAGCCTTTATCAGACCTTGGGGGGGTACGTTGGTCGAAGCTTGGGTTACATGACATATATTTGCGCCACCTGTCATCGCCTTGTAGACCCTCCCGGCAAATATTTCACAGGAATTACCGTCCAATAAATTGAGCTGAACTCGTCTGAAAGAGGCAAACGTCCTTGGATTTGCGCCACACAATTCTGATGGGGGTCAAAATATGGGTCAGGTTGTTTGAATTTCGATTAGGTCGTCGAAATGTCACGTGAATTTCCTTATAAAGATATTCACGTGATATGTTGACGACTAACCAAACAATTTGACCCCCCTCAGAATAGTCCCAGTGCCACCTGTCATCTGCCTGCCTTGCAGACCCTCTCGGAAAAAAGTCCACTAAATTGAGCTGAACTCGTCTGAAAGAGGCAAACGTCCTTGGAGATCCGTACCCTGATGTAGTACTTACTTCCTGGTTAAGAATTATCCACTAGGAAGTTGTCGAAACATAGACACGAAAGGATGCAGATGTAACCCATTTGTTATAAGTGACTCCAGAGGAAGTATCTTCCTAGAAGGCCTTGTTGGAGATCATCAAGAGGTGATACTTGCGAAACCCTTGCAAATCAAGGAGTGGCTCAAAACGGAAGCTTGGTCCAACATTTTTAAGGTAGGGGACATCCATCTGGAACGTGTCTCTTGTGACACCATCCAAATCGGGCGAATTTTGGTAAAAACCACGTCCATGCCTCCATGGAGCGCGTAAACAGAAATTCTGGTCCCAAATTTTTGTAGGTTTGAGTTATTTGAAATAATCGGGAAAAAAATTAGGTCCAAAAGGTAAAAAATGAGAGAGAAGATAGAGATTTACACTCCAAAGGAGACAAATTTGCATGATATTGACTTGGTCTGCCCTCCTACGCCTCCCTCACATGCTTAAACGTGCCGGACACGTTCTAAATCGAATTGGCAATCTTGCTAAGGGGGAAGAGCGCCTCTTAGAACATTTATCCCCACAAAAAACGCGTAAACGACCAAAATTGGACGCGTCTGATATTGCTGCAGTGTATTTTTACATCTTCTCCGTCAGTTTTTATTCAATACTTCTAATTTTTCGCCAATGCGTTCTAAGTACATGGTTTAATAAAATGTTGGGACTATAATTTTTATTAACCCGCTCTGGTCTTCATAATTTGTGTCGCAAGCGGTTTTGTTCCCGTTTTGGACGAGTTATCACGAAAAATGTAACGACACGTGACGTAGGTTCCAGATGGACAGAAAGTCGGATCGACTGGGTCACAGGTACGAAGACCTTGTACGAGGTGCGAACACACCTGGGCCAACGCGACATTGGGCCAACACATGCATTTTCGCGGCTTGCCAAGGTCCATGCCACGGACCTAGCTCGTACTCGATACTTGTCACTAAGGTATTAGTTAGACCTCGCACCTATCTACCCATACCCCGCACCTTGCCCGCACCTATTTCTTGCACTCAACACCCCCAAGTATATCACACTTACTGTAGCCTGACGTTTAACTTCCACCCAGAGCCTAGAGGTCAAATTACTTAAAATTGGCTGGTATAGTCAAATTTTCCTTAGTACTGTTGTGCTAAAGCCACTTGTTGCAGACTTATAATTATTAATTCCTACATTAGAAGGGGAACACTGCAAGAACACCGAGGAATAGATGGTTCCAATGATTATTGTTGATGCCACTCAGTCTGTTGTTCCCGGCCAGTTGGCTATTCCTTCAAAATGGTGCCGTGTTACCGCGGTCGCCACTACAGTGACTGGAGCTATGCGTTGAAGAATCAACGCGGTGCAGGGTATGTGGGAGGTGCGAGGGGAATAAGTTTTCTAAATTAGGTGCGAGGTCTGGTCCACGCACCGGGTCTGCGGACTCTGTTCCCAGTCGATCCGACGTTCTCCAGATGGATGTCCCTACCTTACTTCATTCCACCAACACCAGCCGAAAATGATATACCGATCACTGGAAGCGACTCTATTCTGGCACAGCATCCAAAGTCCGAACCCAAACTGAAAGAATCATTCAAAGATTATCTGCCCCGATCATGCTAAAATGAACGTGTCGCTGTCGTTCATTCGGGTGAGAATAGTAGAGGCCCTCGCAAACGCGCGAGGGCTTCATTTTGATAGAATACTACTTAAATAGGTACATATGATAAACCATGTCTCCGGGAATGAAAGGCCACGGTAACCGGGGATCATGCGATGCGCTCGATACTCGATAATGCCCCCGGATTAAAAGATACTGTCAATCTAACTCTAATCTATTATCTACAGGACTCAGCTGCATGGTATGAGAATGAGATCGGCCTTGCCATCCTCGACTTCTGCAAGACAATTGGAATAGCTCGGGATATTCTATATAACAAAACTCAAATTGAACAACGGATATGACAATGTCAAAGGTGCTATACAATGCTCGCTTGACGCGTGTCGCCCGGGATACATAGACCTATATCTAATTCACGCTCCCTTGGACTGCCCAGCAGCTCAAAAGGAGAGCAACCCTACTGCGAAGTATAAGCACCTTGGTGTGCGTCACATGAGGGACATTCTGGAATCCGGAATGCCTCTGCCTGTCGTCCATCAGGCGCGCTGTCTGGGTTTATAACTGGTGTTCTTTCAGCTGATCACTGATTGACAATTTGAAAATGATAGGGCTTGTCATTGCAATTGAGAAAAGGAATCCCGGGATCTCAATTCACAGCGCTGGAGATTCCTTTCTGAAACCCAGAAATATTTTCAACTATCCAGCCTTTGGATGCTGTAAACTCGAATCGAGTACAGGAGAGGTGCAGCCTGTGATTTGACCGATGAACTGAGGGCGACAGTAAAAAATGCACAGTAGCAGCAATAAACCTTATTTTCTGCCTGAGTACCCATAATTATCGGGATCAAAGTCACTAATTGAAATCACGATCGTACTACTGTCAGTTATGCGGGAAATCCCCTCGACCAAAGCCCCAGGGTATACCGTATGGGAAGCAATGAAAGTTGGGGTGAGAAGCGGTATACGAAATTGCAGCCGGTGCCACGCCGCATTCTGCGTATTCTGACGGGAGAAAGGACAGGGAAGCGCGGCGATCACAGATTATGAAACGCATAATTCCTAGGTAGATTCAATCCCGCGCCGGTGTCCTTGGTGCAATCGGCCCATCAAATCTTTTGATAGAGTGCGCAGTCAATCCTCTGTTCTGAGGTTCCCTCCCTTTGGTCAATAATCTCAATTTCACAGTGGACAATGCTTCATGCGGAGAATGTCATTCTACACAGTTTCCGGTGAGTCGGAGGAAGCACTTCTCGGACCGCCGTCCGAGATATGTTCTTTGGCGCCTCTGTCGCGAGCTGTATATCACCAAATTTCCTTCGAAAATAATACCCACCTCTACGCCAGAATATTCCGCTACAAATTCGATTTCCTTGCACCTCAGGCTGCGAGGCGCTTGTCTGAACGATCATGGCGTACACTAAATGTCTGGCTTTCGAATTGATCAAGCGTTGTCAAGCCTTGAAGCGCATCAAAGCAACCGAACTCAATGTGGACGATCTTTGGACGGCCTATCTAATGTACGTATTTCCTGACAATATACTTGTTCCAATTCCCTAATGGTTATCTATGTTTTAGGATGTCAGAGAACGACGGGAAGAATAGCGCACGACTTTTGAAATACGCCTGCTTTGAATCCTACCTCCAAATATATCGCGGAACGTCCCCCGACTTAGCATGGCATAGAGATCATACAGTCGACTCCCTTGTTCTCTGGTTACTTTGGAAGACAGGTGGAAGAGGTGATCATATCCATATCCCAGCGCCGACCAAACGGAAACGACGCTAACATTGTCCCAGAATCCATTAAGCTTGAAGATTGGGCATATCGTCAGTACCTTGTGGGTGTTCTGCACTCCTTCATTATCACGGGCTACAGAGTAAGACTTTACCCCCCGTTCTCACTACGATCTTCATTAGCTAACATCTTTGTAGCACTCCTCAGTTTATGCGTTGGATTGTTATTTTACATTGCCCTTGTGCAGTGGTTCCCAATTAATCGATGCAGGGAGTGTTGTTCCCCGTCGTTGCGAAGTGGTTCACTATTCCCATCGCCTCCAAATTGCGGCACCAGTAGTTGCACCCGCTGCAGTACTATCACTTACCTTGCAAGCCGATTCCTTTCAGGATGTCTCAAATCTTCCTGCCACTGCTCAGAACCTTCCACACAACAGAGCTTCCGCCATAGCACAAGGAGTAAATGGTCCGACACTGGACGAAATTGTGGACTTTCACCTTGAAAATCGAATTCCTACGATGGAATCGTTGTCGCCAGCGCTAGAGACTGAATATGTGGAAGACTTTAACGAAAGCAAGAAGCGGGCGGAAGACGTCGGAGGGAGCAAGAGCTGCGACGAGGATTGGTATCGGCTGGTAGCATGTCATGATCCCAGAGATGGTGATATGCCCCTACGAGGGGTGGTCTATAGGCTCGGTTCAATTGCTGGGTCATGGGCCGGACGGTTTCAGGTATCTCACTCAATTTCTTTTGAACAAAAAAAGAGGATCTAATATTTACTAGCAACCAGATCTGGAACTCTTCACGTCCCTTGAGAATAATCGGCGGCCGCATTCAGCAACTGTCTCCGTTCGGCATCGACCATTATATTGGGAGCTCCAGGAGTACCATTGCTTGTCCCCGAACGAGCCCCTGTCAGCAGGTGTGGGAGACGATTCGGTTGAGGACGTTCTCCATGCCTGGATACCACGAGGAACAACCTTTCGTCAGAGAGAAGTACGTCACGTTTGAATGAAATTCTTAGGGTACGCTGAATGCACACATAACCCTATCCAACCCTATCTAACCAAACAACTTGAGAGTTGACGCGGACGGTTGAGTTGAACTTACCTCCCCTCTCATCGACCGCATCCTCGTCTCTTTTCTCAGATATGGTTTTTAAATCCGAAAGAGAACTACCCCTTCTCGGTTTGGAGCGACTCGCATACGATTATCACGAATCTGGGTTTGGTACTCGAGACCACCTAATAATTCCCATAAGATATTGATTTTTTCGTTCATCGGTTCCTCAAACGCTTAATCAGTTTTGGTTCCCATGTCCAACAGGTCGCCCTCGTCCTCTTCCTCGGCTTCTGGAGAAATGTCCCTGCAGGAGAAGGTGACTGATCCTGATGTGTACTTGCGTTTCCTCCTCGCCCTCCACTGTAGTTTCGTCATCGATCAGCTTTAACCCTGGGTGCCGGAAAAACGCAGCACTTCGATGTCGTTTGACTTCAAAAGAAGGTGGGTTGGGTGGACGCAGTTTACGAATTTAAAAAAATGGCTGGCAAGGTAAGGGCCTTTTTTTTTTTTTTTTTTTTTTTTTTTTTTGCAGTGGGTTTATACGGATCGCTTATGCGCATTGATATAGACGTTTTCCGCCACTGTTGTTAAAATCCCTTTCGCCACTACAGTTATTCGCAATATCGACACGTATTCTCTGGAGAACGTTGGCGAGAGCTTGACAATGAAGGAAGTCACAATGCTAGCAACCTAAAACTGTGGATTGAAACTTACGTGGTGCCCAGACACAGAAGTCGCTTGTAGAGCTTTGAATGTCGTTCGATAAAGTCAGTGGCAAGTCCGACGGTCGCAAAGAACAACAACCCATACCTGAAGCATGCGGTCTGGCGCTTGGACGTCTGGCTAGTGCCAGTACCACAGTTGTTGGTGCCGTACTGGCCATCCTGCGAGGTCGCTGGCTTGTTGTTGATCATGTACCCAGTGATCCGGACTTGGTTCGCGTTACCATCGCTGCAATACCAGATTTGAATCTGCGGCCAGAAAAAGTAAATTCAGGACGATACAAAGAGAGAAACACAAGCCATACGCGACTGCTACCGGCCTGGTTGCCCTCGGTTAGGTCAAGGCACTTGCCTTCGTCCAGGTTATGTTATCACGCTAAGTATTTGGGAGATTGAGAAATGAATCGACAACCGAGAGAAAGAATGAAGCGCACAGAATCAAGGCACACCACTTCTGGTTCGCGTTATTTGTCGAACAGGTCCAAATTTGCAGCTTCATCCCATTAACAAGCTTGCCCTCCGTTTAACGACGCCTCCGCACTTTTGAGAAACAGACCCGGTGCACGGTTGGATGGTGATGATGGCAGCATCGTCATTGGAGGCAGCGGCCAGGAATTTCGCTGTATTTCAGAAAGCCTGGTGAGAAAGCCGAAGACAGTCAAGACGTATTGATGATGACTTACCACGGGTTCCAAGAGGAGCTCGCCTTTGAAGCTGTAGAAAACGAGTGGTAAGTAATGAGCGCCGAATTCTTTTCCAATAATATCCGATGGGGCCAATACGATCGACGTATGCGGGTGCTTATTGAGATCGCGAGAAAGGTGAAAGCCGTAAGGGTTTGAATGATAGGAACACATCTTTATTGGAGCAAAATAGTATCGTGAAAGTAGGAGTGCGATATCGAGAGGAGCGAGATGAAAGGGAAAAAAGCCAGGGGTGAACCCTCCTGAACTAACCCAGGACGTCTGGACTGAGGATTGTTGAAGAAAGTGGGATCGCAGAGCCGAGGAGTTGGAGGGAGAGAGACAACTGTTGGAGTTGAAATCTATGAATAGGGAAGTTGAGGAAGATATCTTTGGGTCGGGTAGACGTCGTCGGCATTTTTCAGGGCGTAGAGATCGAACGGACTCGGAAGAAATTGCAAGTTAGGGGATGCAGGCCATCTTCTATCATCGTCGCAGTCTTCGTTGCTTGCAAAAGTGGCTGAAGACCCCAGCTTTTTCCTCTGTGCTTCAATTGTTTCCTCTATTTTGCGTTTCTTGCTCGACGAACCACCGATCCCACCCCATTCTTCATCTTCACCAACGATGATGTGAGCTTCCTCATCGGAGTACATCCCTGTCCAATGATATTCAGGTCTTCATTGTCCGAAACCGTCGACAAGTGAGAGTACGTCGTGGGCCATCGCTGTCGTCCTTTTCGTCGCCAACATTATCATCGTCCAAGAGAGTGTTATTTGGCTGCCTTCGTCGTCATCAATCTCTGAAGGCAAATCTTCGTCCTCCATGTCTTCATCGATATCATTGCCCATCAGTAGATCATCATCGTTGCCCTCCCATCTGAGCATGTTAGCCTAAAGCGCAAAGTAGGTGTTAGATACCCATTCGTATTTCTTATAATAATAAAAAGGCATACCTTCCAATCTTCATCCCCATCAAGCACCATTATCCATCTTCGTGCACCTCGTCCCCCAAGGATTCAACCTCCACGTCTTCGTCCTTATCGATATCCTCGCTGTTACTATCTTCTTCATCTTTGTCTGAGGCCAGCTCATCATCCTTCTGTTAAAGCAAGAGATCAGCTTTTGATGAATATAAATATAAAATCGGATGGCACGTACTTAATAGCTCCCAGACCGGGAGAGCAGAGGCACGGGCGAACTGGGATTCGCTTTTTCTTGAGAACCGCGTTCTTGAGTTGGTGAAGGAAGGAAGTTTTGGGTTTTGGCGGGTCATTGATCATGTACCGTAGGCCAGGTACAATACCGAAGAGCTGCACGAAAAGAGAAAAGAAAAAAGAAAAAAAAAGTCAACATCGAAGGTCCTGAAAAAAAAAAAAAAGAGAGAGAGAGAGAAGAGAGCAGCACCCACCTTCCGAAGCAAATATAACCTGCCCACAATAAACTGGGGGGACCTACTCCACTAACCAGCACTTGCAAGAACCGGCGTATCAGTACCTTGGCCCTTTCGCCCCTCTCTGCCCTTTCCATGGCAATTTCAGAACCAGCATTTTATTCTGTGTTCATGGCCGTGACAGCGGCTGCTGCATCAAAACAAGTTGAGGTACATCCCCTGTTCGGACGACGTCGCGAGGTGCGAGTGGTGCGCCGAGGTGTAGAGTGTGCGGTAATACCAGTCAATAGTGAGTTGGCGGTGATGAGGCCGAAGTGGCTTTCGTGGACTTGGCATTGGATGAGGGCGTATTGGAGGCGGGCGAGAGGTTGTTATTTGTTAGATGAGGACGAGCACCTGGAGGGAAATGTTGAATGTTGAAATATGGGTGATTAAGGTGTCGATGTGTTTGGCAAAAGATGATCGATGAGGGACTGTCAAGTCATGCGTAGGTTATTTTAAGAACGTCAGCGGAGAGTCCCCAATTATATCAACCACCGCCCTAGACACTATGTAACCCAGCTTTCCTTCCGTTTCCTAAGCCCGTGTTCGAATTGTAGGATATTCCAGATCAGTCCTCTCGCGACCTCCGTATATATTTTCTAGTGTGTATTTCATTCGAATCTCTCAATTTGCCTTGAAGCTAATTACAGGCCATTGTACAAAGATCTAGAACCCCTCATGCCCAGTCCAAGCCCTCATACATCATCCTCCTCCCAAGAATACACTCCGAATACCACAGACGACGAAGGGGGAGATGGCACTGACCCCCCACCATATTCCCTTGCCACGAAATTTTCTACCGCCAGGGAGGACCCTTCAAACGGAATTGTCGCTCCAACTCCCATCTATGCCACTTGGACCAATTCACCTTTTCAACATTCAAATCCTGGGACCCCCAATCACCACAAACCACCAACCCCAATACGAGGCTTCGATGTTACCGAACTCCCTGTTGAAATTATTTGCCAGATTTTTGAAAAATTCATCGAGGACGACTCTCAGCCGAATGCCTCGGCATCTGGTCACTCGCTGCTGTCCTTCAGATCCAACTAGAATGAGGCAGATATGTTCGCGCTGGCGCACGGTAGCCCTCAGTCGACCGGAATTATGGTCAAAAATCTATATCCACAACCCCAACGCCTCCCAAGTTTATCTCGTCCGTATTTGCCTCGAGAGGGCAGGCAACCGTCTTCTTGATTTAGGAATCAGTCACGACGGGGAAGATCATAAATTTGATGTCAGATCAGCATCCCGCATTCTCTCGCCCCTCCACTCGCGTCTGGAATATTATTGGAGAGATAGAAATTTTCAGCTGCCTTTTCAGTTTCTGAGAACACTCCTTGCGATGATACAATGTGATCAAAGACCCGTTCGTCTCGAATGCGTTTCTATTGGTTTTATGGGTTCCGTCTGTTATCCTTACGAGGCAAAATTTGATCCACCTATCGACGCGATCTGGAAATTTTTCCATAGGTCTCCCAAGCTAACCAAAGTGGACTGGAGGGGCAGGGGAGTCGATAACTTCCCAAAGCATGCGCCATTTCGACAACCAACTCATGTTCGAACCAACTTCACACTCTCCATCGGCGAGGTCCTATCATTCCTCGCCACAGTGCCCCGTATCGAGGAACTCTCAATCGAGAGTATCAGACGTAAACCACAGAAGGATCTTGAACTTAGGCGACCCCCCACTTTTGCTACGACATCTTCGTGTCCTCTGTTCACTCGCTGTCGGTTCAGACGTATTTCCTTTATGGAAGTCTTACGTGCCCTGCTCTCAAGAGTCTCAAAATTAATCACAACAGCCTCACCTACCGACCGAATCAAGAACTGTCGGAAGTAATTCTATTTCTTCAAAGATCTAACTGCCGGCTGCAAACCCTCGATATAAAGGATCCGCACCTTTCTGATGACGATTTGGAGCGACTTCTTCCATCCCCTGCACTGCGCTCGCTAACATCGTTATCGATACGCAAAAATGTGACTCGGGATCCAATAGTTCAGCTATTGATGAGGAAACTCGAAGATGGTACACCTTAATTTCTGCCTCGACTCCAAAAACTTCTCCTGAACTCTTGTGAGACGGGGATGGGTTATTAGCTACGATGATAACCTCACGCTGGTATGTTACGACCTTATCTGGAGCGCTCCGATGGGTACTGGTAACCCCAAGGAAGGCATTCGGTTCCATCGATAAAGTTTTTTTTAGCACACACGAACTGCGTTAATTTTTTTCTTCTTTCAAACGGTAGAGCAACATTTTTCATCTTTTTTTCTAGAAACATGCATCTCGCGGTCCTCCGTCAGTTGTCAGCTGGGTGGCACCCACCAAGGATGTGTCCTTAGAATTCAGAAATAAATCCATTTTAGAAATTAGCGCGGCATATGGAGAAAGATGCCCATAATATGGCAGTACAAAAATGATTGATTTATAATTTACTTTCCATATTTCCACCAACAGAATCCCGCAAAAAACGTCTACCAGGTACTCCAGAGTCCAGTCCGCATCTCCTCTTTTTGCACCTTCAAAGTGTCTTCCGCCCATTTCACAATCCCATTTACAAGACGATCAATATCGTCCTTGGTATTCCTGGCGTGTAAACATACCCGGACACGGTCCTTGCCTTTGGGGATGGTAGGCTATGTTATGGGCCGTGCGTTCATGCCCAGGGCGAGGAGTAGATGGAGAGCGGGCGTGGGTGGGCTGTTAGAACGGAGGCGATGGGAGATAGAAGGCTTGAAGGTGAAGGAGATCGGAGGTGGGATGGGAGAGACACGAGAGTGGGAGGGATTTTTCGAGATTCCAGCGCAGGCAGGAGGGTTCCTGTAAAATAGGATGAGAGGGAGAGAAGGCGTTTAGACAACTTGAATGATGTAAGTTGGTTTTTGTTTATGAAAATGTGGGGAGGAACTTACACGTTGCGCGGTGCCGTCTGTCAGCATATCGAACGAGCGGTCTGCAGCAATGATATTTGCGTAGCTCAGCGAGGTGGTATAAATAAGTGAACGGGCATAATTTAAAAGATAATCCCGAATGAGTGTGGTCATTATGATCACCGCTGCATAGGCAATGAGAAAAGACCGAAAATGCTGGTTGTAAAGACGCACCTCCAGTCACTGCCAAAGCTTTCCCAAAAGTGTGCAACCTCGCCAGAACTCTATCCTCCAAGCCCAAGTGGACAACACAGCCCCGTCTTCATGGCCCATATATCCCAGCCGCATGAGCTTCGTCAACGACCAGGTAACCATTTTTAAGGGGGAAAACCTCATCTAGCAAATCAGCCATCTCTCGCAAAGGAGCAAATGTCCCATCCATGCTATACAAGCTCTCCAGAGCTAGGAATAATCCCGCCCTTTCATCCCGCAACCTAGAAAGGAGCCTCCCAAGCTCAGACATTGAATTATGACTGAATGAAAACTGTGCGTCCTTTGCCCGCGACGGCCGAATCCCATCATGAACCGACGCGTGGATGTACTCATCGTATACAATGACATCGCCCAACTGCGGCACGTAGGAGAAGAACCCCACATTGGCGTCAAACCCTGACTTGAAAAGGAGTGTTGTTTCGTTACGGAAGAAATCGGCGAGGCGGGCTTCGAGCGCGACGTGTGCTTTTCCGTTTACCAACAACCTGGATCAACCTGAATCTAAGACACCCGGAGCCTGTGGGAGTTTTTTAAGAAAGTGAGATCGCAAAGCCGACGAATTAGAGAGAGAAAGGTAGTCGTTGGAGTTGAAATCTATTAGTAGGGAGGTTGAGGAAGACGCGTTGGGATCTGGTAGACGTTGTCGAATCCATCATTGGTCGCGGGATGCGAGAGCGGCCTGCAGCTTGGTCTTGAGGCTGGATTTTTTTCTATCCATCACCAAGAGTCAGGAGAGGTTACATACATAAGCTGTCTGAAAGAAAAGATTGCTCAGCTATTGGTCCAGGGTGATTTTTTTGCTGCTTGGAAAGACTGCTAATACATTATGTATGTATAGTTCTCTCACGTTGTTCATTATGTACTTGTCAAAAATAGATAAATGAATCTCGTTGTTGCCGTGAGGCATTCTTGACTCTTTCTTGCCCCTCCGCACCCTTACCAAGACTTCACCTATAATCACCATCTCATCTTGCAAATGGTTGATCACAATGCACCAGTGAGTGTTCCAGTATCATTTTGATATCGTCCCTTGACACTGAGCGGGCCACTAAGGACAAAGAAAATGGACAACACTGGGAGACAGTACGAGAGCTGTGGATGAGAAAAGATAAACAGCAGTGCGAAAGTTGGAAGGCTGAAGTCGAGAATGTCCTGATTTTCGTGAGACACCTTTTGGGTTGGCAGCCGGTCGGAAACCGAAATTGCGTTCACAACAGGCTGGTTTATTCTCTGCGATCGTGACTGCTTTCCTAATCGAATCACATAAGGACCTCCGACAACTGGATCCCGCTCAGGAAAGCGTTCAGCTCTTGAAGCAGATTGCCACCCAATCTGCGGGTGAGGTTTGGGTCGCAGGGGTTGAGCCGAGCATTGACCCCATCAGCATCTGCGTAAATGTCTTCTGGTTCCTCAGCTTGGTGCTCAGTCTCACGACTGCTCTCATG
>Ga0307513_10009453_pt1 | contig 12331 bp, 8 predicted proteins | sample 15_EM_MG_FD_202174 | JGI IMG/M metagenome (GOLD analysis project Ga0307513, IMG submission 202174) | Populus trichocarpa ectomycorrhiza microbial communities from riparian zone in the Pacific Northwest, United States - 15_EM | ecosystem: Host-associated > Plants > Roots > Unclassified | place... | reverse complement strand
GATTCACCGCTGCCCGTCTCGGGCTTCGTACGACCTTCGCACGACCGAGTCATACGCCGGAGGCGTTAAGAATGCTCGCGCTCAATTCAATAGAAGTCGCATTTCAGTAGTAGCCGTGTTCAACTTTTGATCTGGTACTTGTCGAACGGAGTCCACGCGGTCTTGTCGCCCGCTTTGCAACGCGTCAGGGTCGTGTACTTGCACACGTCTATCGCGTAGACGGGATGAATCTCCCAGACGGAGATGCGCACCGGATTGCCTGCGGACGGGATGCCGTTGGCGCAAGGGTGATGCGCCGCGTCGAAGAAGAGCGTGCCCGTGATGCGCACCGGATATTTCTGGAAGACGGGACGGTAAGGCGGGCTGTCGAACTTGTCCCACGCGGCGGGGCGGAAGTGCGGGCTGATCTCCGCCGTGATCGAATTGCAGCGCAGATCGGGCTTGCCTTTCGGCGCGGCTGCCTGAGTGCCCGGCACAGTTCTCAACGAGATGTGTATGTCGTTAGGCTCGTTCCCCGGGAGCTTGCAGTTCACGTCCTCGCCCTTCGCCGTGTCGTCGTGCTTGGCGTCCATCACGTAGCCGACGAAGACGACTTTCGTGCCCTCGCCGAGCGTCAGGGCGCGGCTGCTGTCTTTGATCTTCAGGCCGCGCAGCTTGGAGCGATCCGGCGGCAGGCGGTTGCCCTCGCCCCACGGGAGGTCTGTCATGTTGTTAACGGCGGTTTGCAAACCGACGAAGGCGTTATAGGTCACGGGCACGGGGTCGCCGGTAACGCAGAAGTTGTTCTTCGCCTCGTTCTCCAGCGCGTGCGCGCCGGTGGGGTCGGTGGCGGACGCGCCGCCGCCGCGCGGGCATGTGCTGTCAATCGGACGCTTCATCTTGATCGCTTCAAACGGGAGCTTCGTGCAACCGGGGTCGAACGCCTTGTCCTGCGGCGCAACCGGCGCAGGCGGTGCGGGCGCGACGTGCGCGGGCGCGGCGATGTAGGGGAGCGTTGACAACAGGAGACTACAGGCGAGAGCCGTAAACCAGCCTAGACGCTTCATTCGGAGCACCTCCAATTTTGTTGTATCGGCGCAGCCCGGCCTTCGGCGGGAAGCAACCGAGAGTTTCAGTGTGGGTTAGCAAATGGACGGCGGGCGGTGGAAATCTCGACCGGGCACGCGTTAGAACACGCCCCGGCAAGCTTCGCGTCTGACTCGACTTTCCCGCGTGTAATGAGAAGCGACTTTATCATTATTCCAATATTCTGGATCGGAAAAATCCTAGATTTTGGATATGCTCGCCTTCATTTCGCGGCTTTGGTGAAACTTCTTAGCTGTTGATGAGATAAATTTCACCTGAAATTTCGGCATAAAAGTTGCCCTTGCGTTTTAATCTCACCTCTGTCCAAGTTCTGGTACGGGTAACGCTTAACAATCAGCAAGCAGTTTCTAACAGCTAGTCAGCAAGCAGTTTCTACAGCTAGAAGGAGAGTCCACATGAGTAAATTGTCGCGCTTTGCCGAGGGATTGGTGTTGGCCGTCGTGGCTGGCATTTTCCTGGCCGGGTCGCTAGCCCCCCATGCTTTTGCTCAAAAAGTCACCTCAAACATCAACGTAACTGTAAAGGATGAATCGGGAGCCGTCGTTCCCGGAGCAGCCCTGACGTTGACCGCAGCGGCGACCAAAACTGAGCGCACCGGAGTCGCTAACGACGAAGGCTATTTTTCATTCAACGAAATGAGTGCGGGCGAATACACGCTCAACGTCGAAAAGACGGGCTTTAAAAAGACAGTAGTCGAAGGCGTCAAGGTTGACGTGGGCGGCGTCCCGGCGGAGGTGACCATCTCCCTCGTCGCGGGCGGCGTTGACGAAACCGTCATGGTTACGGCCTCGGAAGCTCAGGCCGTGATCAACAACGAAAACGCTTCGCTTTCGACAACCGTGCAGTTGCGGCAGGTGCAAGACCTCCCGATCAACGGTCGTAACCCGCTTGCTCTGGCGGGTCTACAGGCCGGTGTCAACACTGCCACGAACAACACCCGCACCGCTTCCATCAACGGCCTGCGCGGGACGTTCTCGAACCTGACGTGGGACGGCATCAACATCAACGACAACTTCATCCGCACGGACAGCCTCTTCGGCGCGGCGGGGCAGAGCGTCGCGGGCGTGGCCGAGTTTACCATCACCACCCAGAACGGCGGCGCCGATGAGGGATTGGGCGTAGCGCAGGTCAGACTTTCCACACCGCGCGGCACGACCGACTTCCACGGCTCGTTGTTCGAGTTCCATCGCAATCACAAATTCGATGCCAACACCTTCTTCAACAACGCCACGATTGACCCGCGCACCGGCACGGGCTTGCCCAAGCCGAAGTTGATCCAGAATCAATACGGCGGCAACGTCGGCGGCCCGTTCCGCCTGCCGCGCTTCGGCGAAGGCGGCGACCGGACTTACGGCAAAGACAAACTCTTCTTCTACGCCTACTATGAAGGAACACGCGAGGCCAGCGATTCGTCGCGCAACCGCACCGTCCTTCAGGATCAAGCGCGCACCGGCACGTTCACCTACCGCCGCGCCGACAACAACCAGTTGCAGACCATCAATCTCCTGAGCCTGACCGGGCGCGCGGTTGACCCGCGCATCGCTCGTCTGATCGCCCTGCAACCCGGCAGCAACAACACCGACGTAGGCGACACGCGCAACACGGGCGGCTTCCGCTTCAACAGCCCCTCGGGGCAGGCTTCCAACCTGTGGGGCTTCCGCACCGACTTCGATCTCTCGTCCAAGCACAGGTTCGAGGCGATCTTCAGCCGCTTCAAGTTGGATTTCCCGAACGACACCTTCAACGACATCGGCGAGGTGTTCCCCGGCCTGCCCGGCGGCGGCCAGAGTTCGCGGCGTCCGCGCGGATCGTTCGCGTGGATTTGGGCGCCCACGTCGAATCTCAGCAACGAGTTCCGCACCGGATTCTTCCGCACGACGCCGGCCTTCCTGAACACCGAGACGTTCGAGGAAGGTAATCGCCTGACGTTCCCGATCAGCACCAACCCGATTCAGAACTTCTTGCAGCAGGGTCGCGTGCCGACGAACTACGATTTCATTGACAACGCCTCGCTCGTCAAGGGCGAGCACGTCATCCGTTTCGGCGGCGTTGGCCGCAAGGTGATGGTTGACGTGTTCAACGACGCGGGCACACTGCCGACCTACACGCTCGGCTTCAACACCGTCCTCAACCGCAACCCGCTCAGCACCGGCCAATTCCCCGGCGGCGTGGCGGCCAACGACTTCACCACGGCCTCGAACCTGTTGGCCTTGCTGACCGGCGCAGTGACCAGCGCGGCGCAAACCTTTAACGTGCGCGACCGCGAGTCGGGCTTCGTCTCCGGCTTCGGCGAGCGCAGGGGCATCGACTACAACACGCTGTCGTTCTACGGCAGCGACACGTGGCGCATGCGACCCAATCTCACCGTGAACCTCGGTCTGCGTTGGGAATACGTCTCGCCGCCGTCGGAGCGCAACGGGCTGGCCTTGCTGCCGCGCAACATGTCTCTCGACGCCTTGAGCGACCCGAACGCCGTGCTGGATTTCGCAGGCGAGGGCACGGGTCGTCCGTTCCATAACAAGGACTTGAACAACTTCGCGCCGAACGTGAGCGTCGCATGGGATCCCTTCAACGACGGCAAGACTTCCGTCCGCGCGGGCTATGCCATCTCCTATGTGCTCGACAACAACGTGACGACCGTGCAGAACGCGGCCATCAGTTCCAACGCCGGTCTGTCGTCTGCCGTCACGCTGACGGGTCTTGGCGGCACGATCAGCGGAACCGGAGCCGTTCCGGTTCCCGCGCCCGCCTTCCGCGTCCCGCGCACCATCGCCGACAATCTGGCGATCACCGCAACCCCGACGCTCTTCACCATCGACCCGAATCTGAAAACGCCTTACGTGCAACAGTGGAACATCGGCATCCAGCGGGAAATTTTCCGCGACACGGCGTTCGAGATTCGCTACGTGGGCAATCGCGGCATCAAGCTGACCCGCGCGGTTGACACCAACCAGACCATCATCTTCCAGAACGGGTTCTTCCAGGACTTCCTCCGCGCGCAGTCGAACCTCAACCTCGCGCGTGCGGCTCGCGCCGGTGGCGCGAACGTCCCGCTCAGCGGCGCGTTCAACGCGGCAGTTCCCGGCAGCGTGACGCTGTCGATCTTCCCGCGCCTCGGCTCCGGCGGCGTGCTCAACGACGCGACCGTCATCAACCTGCTCGACACGAATCAGGTCGGCGAGTTGGCCTCCATCTACGTGCAAAATCGTCGCAACTTCCTGACGCCCGGCGTCGGCGGCGGCACGTTAGGGACTGACTTCTTCCTGCCGACGAACCCCAACGCCTTCGTGACCGACTACGTCGGCAACGGTTCGTACTCCGATTACAACGGCCTTCAAGTGGAAGTCCGCAAGCGTTTGAGCGACGGCTTCTTCTATCAGGTCAATTACACGTTCAGCAAAGCGTTCACCGATTTCGACGGCAGCCAGGCGAATTTTCAGGGCTTGCTCGATCTCAACACGGGCATCGCCGTCGAGAAGCGGCGCAACTCAAACGACGTGACGCATGTCTTCAAGGCCAACGGCGTGTACGAACTGCCCTTCGGCCCCGGCAAGCGTTTCCTGAACTTCGACGGCTTCGCGGGCAAGGTGCTCGGCGGCTTCCAGTTGAGCGGTATCTACCGTCAGCAAAGCGGACGCCCGATCAACATCGTGTCGCTGCGCGGCACGCGCAACCGCGCCGGTCGCTCCACGGTCAACACGGTCAACACCAACCTGTCCGTTCAGGACTTGCAGGGGCAGACGGGTCTGTTCTTCAACCCCGTCACCGGTCGCCCGCAGTTGTTTGACCCCGCGCTGATCGGTTCGGACGGACGCGCCAACCCCGCGTTCTTCCAAAACCCCGGCGCAGGCCAACTCGGCGCGCTCCAGCAGACGCCCGTCAGCGGCCCCGGTTTCTGGGTCGCGGACATGGCTCTCATCAAGCGCACGCGGATCACAGAGGGCACGAACATCGAGTTGCGTTTAGAGGCGTTCAATGTCTTCAACCACACCAACTTCTCGGTGGCGGAACAGCAAGACATCAACAGTTCGTCGTTCGGTCGTATTACCGCGACGTTCGATCCGCGCATCCTCCAGTTCGCGTTCAAGTTCAATTTCTAAACTGTGACGGACAGGGGCAAGCCCGATCCGCAACCGTTTAGATTTACGCGATAAGCACTTCGGGCGTTGCCTCCCCAACCGAAAGGGGGCAACGCCCGATTTTTATCAGCATCCTCGCCCGGCCTCGCCTTCGACGCCGGACATATTTGACGGAGGTTATCATGAAGCACACTCGCACTCATGCCCGCGCTCTCACGCGTGCGTCTCTCGTCGCCCTACTCTGTCTGAGCGTCGTCTCCCCGGCCAGTCGCGCCGTCGCCGCGCCGCCCGACAAAGAGAAAATGAAGCCCGAAGATGTCGTGGCGAAACATCTGGAATCAATCGGCACGGCGGAGGCGCGACAGGCCGTGCGCAACCTCGTCGCGAGTGGTTCGGTCATTTTCAGCATCCGTTCGGGCGGGAAAGGACAGACCGGCGGGTCGTCTCTCATCGCCTCCGAGGGCGAGATGAATTTGCTCAAGATGGTCTTTGAATCATCGCCCACGTACCCGCACGAACTGCTCAGTTACGACGGCAAGAGTTTCGGCGCGCTACACCTGCGGGGCGGCGCGCGCTCCCCGCTCGGCGAGTTCATGATGAGCCACGACACGATTGCCAAACAGGGACTTCTCGGCGGCACGCTCTCGACCGCGTGGCCGCTCCTGAATCTGACCGAGAAGAACCCCAAGCTGGATTACGAGGGCACGAAGAAGATCGGCGACCGGCAGACGCACGAACTGCGCTACGTGCCGCGCAAGGGGACGGAAATTAAGATCAAACTCTTCTTCGACGCCGAGACGTTCCAACACGTGCGCACCGAGTATGAGCACACGCTCGCCGCCGCGCTCGGCGGTCGCATCTCGACCGGCGGAGCGAGCGCGGGCAAGAACGAAGTTCGCTACAAACTCGTGGAAGACTTTTCCGACTTCAAGAAGGAAGGCGGCCTGACGCTGCCACACACTTACAAAATGACGCTGAGTGTTCAAGGTCCCATCGTCGTCTTGCAGGAGTGGGTCTTCGAGTTGACGCAGTTTGCCTTCAACCAGAAACTCAACCCGAAAGACTTCACGCCGCAAACCTAGAGCAATTTTCTGATGGAGGTAGAACAATCGCTATAACTGTAGGGGCAGGGCTTGTCCCTGCCCGTGTGGTGACGTAAGGGCGGGCAGGGACGAGCCCTGCCCCTATATCTCTACTGCCAATTGAATTTTGCTCTAACGCCGCGCCAACGGCTTCCATAAAACGCGCAAACCGAAGGGGCCGACCCGAATGGTCTGCCCCTTCACACGTCAGCGCGCGTGCGACCGCGAAAGCAGTCGCGGCGGAAACATCTTTCTGCCTCAGGCGAACAGGCGCGCGAAGCCTTCAAAGTCGAGTGCGCGGACGGGCAGGCCGAGTTGTCGCTGCAACTCTTCGTGCGTCGTGCCGTCGAGCATGATGGGTTCGTCGCTCTTGAAGGCCACGCTCGGAAGGATGACGAAGCCGCCCTCGATCTGTCCGCGCGCGGCGAGCACGTCGCGTCCCGTCATCAGCCCGGCGACGACGATGTCAGTCCCGAAATAATCGTTCTCGACGGCGGCGACGCGAAGCCGCGTGCCGAAGCGTTCGTTCAGACGCGAGATCAAATCTCTGAGGATGGGCGCGAAGAGTTTGCCCGTTAAGATCGTGCCGTCCAGGCTCGCCGCGTCGGCGGGCGGGCGGCGTTCCAGTTTGCGTTCGAGGCGGCGGAAGTCTTCGTAGAACGAGCGCACCATGCCGACGCCGTCTTCGATCTGCGGATAGTCGCCGTAGTGTCGGCGCGATGGGACGCTCATCCCGGCGCGCAGGTAAAACTCGTCGCCGAGAAAGGCGAAGTTCGTGCCGAGCCGCGCGTGCAACTCGCGCTGCAACCCTTTCACTTGCCGGATCGTCTCGCGGCAAAACTCCGGCGTGACGGGCGTGAGCCGCGCGTCGGTGTTGTAGCGCGTCAGGCCGAGCGGCACGATGGCGACGCTGCGCACGAGAGGATAATCGGCGGAGAGGTCGCGGACGGTGCGCTCCAGTATCTCGCCATCGTTGATCTCCGGGCACAGCACGACCTGCGCGTGAATCTCGATCCCCGCGTCGAGCATGCGGCGCATCTTCGAGCGTATGTCCGCGCGCCGTTTGTCCACGCCGAGCAGGTAGGCGCGCACTTCGAGGTCGGTCGCGTGGACGGAGACGTACTGCGGCGTGAGTCGTTGCTTGATGACACGCACCATCTCGGCCTCTGTGATCGAGGTGAGCGTCGTGTAGTTGCCGTAAAGGAACGAGAGGCGCACGTCTTCATCGCGGAAGGAGAGCGCGGGGCGCGCGTCGGGCGGGTTGCCGTGGCAGAAGCAGAACAGGCACTCGTTGGCGCACTGGCGCGGCACGATGTTCTCAAACTGCAACCCGAAATCTTCGCCCTCGCCGCGCTCGATCTCCAACTCCCACTCCTCGCCGTTCTTCTTCAACACGTCGAGCGTCAATTCAGTCTCGCCGCCGGTCTGGAAACGGAAGTCGAGGTAGTCGCGCACGGCGCGCCCGTTGACGCGCAGGATGCGGTCGCCCGCTTCGAGTTCCAACTCGGCGGCCAAGCTCGCGGGCGTAACCTCCGAGACTTCGACGCCCCGGCGGCGAATCTGCGTGATGGCTGGTGTGACGGCGAATTCGTACATCTTAAATCAACAACTCTCGCGTCGAGACTGACAGGCTAAAATTTGCGACCCTGACGAAACGGATAGTATCGTCTATCGCCGCGGCGGATTCAACTCGCTGACGCGTCAAAACGCCGCAACCGCGTGGTGCAATCTGACCGCCCCGGCTGCCAAAATGATGTATGTTGACCGCCCCTCGCGCCGGTCTTCTCGGTGTTTCAAACCGACGGAATCCCCGCCCGTCTCCCGCCGCTCTCAACAATTCTACGGCAAGCCTTCTATTCGCCGGAACTTGCGCGCTTCGACCGCAGCGGCCTGCCCGCCTCGCGCGCCCCGACGATGGAAAGCGTGGGCGGCGGGCACGCGGCTTGCCACCAAATTGTCGGAGCCGCCGCATCCGAAGCGGCGAAAGCCTCGTCAAGGATTTGCATTTAACAATGAGCATGCCTGAGACAGTTCTCGACCAACCAATCGCGTCAAACACTCCCCCACCGATGCCAGCCAGGTCGACCATCCTGCTCGCAGAAGACGACGCGGCGGTGCGTCGTTACCTCGAAGTCATCCTGCGTCGCGCAGGCTACACGGTAATCTGCGCCGCGAACGGACTCGAAGCGATCAAGGTCGCGTTATCGTCAAAAGTTGACGCCGTCGTGACGGACGCTATGATGCCGCACCTGAACGGCCACGAACTCTGCCGCTACCTGCGCGCCCGCCCCGAACTCGCGCACGTCCCCGTCCTGCTCCTGAGCGGACTCGAACCGAACGCCGCCGCGCCCGCAAACAGCGCATACGCCGACGCGCACCTCACCAAGCCCGTGCGCCCGGAAGATTTCACAGAGTGCCTCGCGCGCCTGCTCGCGGCGAATAACTGAACGGCATTCTCCGCCGAACGCTTATATCCAAAGTTAATAGTTTCAGCCGCGAAGCGGCGGTAGTTAATAGCCCTGTGCGTACGCACAGGGCTATTAACTACCGCCGCTTCGCGGCTGTCGTGTGGCGGGCGCGTCTAACCCTTCGCCGCCGCGCCGCTGCCGGACAAGATGCTGTCGAGCGACGTGTATTCGAGATTCTGCGCCTCGGCGACGGCTTCATAGGTCAACTCCCCGGCGTAGGTGTTGACGCCCGCCTTGAGGCCGGGATCGCTCGCGACCGCCGTGAGGAATCCTTTGTTCGCCAGTGTCAGAGTGTAGGGCAGGGTCGCGTTCGTCAGCGCGAAGGTCGAGGTGCGCGGCACTGCGCCCGGCATGTTGGCGACGCAGTAGTGGAGCACGCCTTCGACGTAGTAAGTCGGGTCGCTGTGCGTCGTCGGGTGCGTCGTCTCGATGCAGCCGCCCTGATCGACCGCCACGTCAACGATGACCGCGCCGTTCGGCACTTTCTTCAACATCTCGCGCGTGACGAGTTTCGGCGCAGCCGCGCCGGGGACGAGCACCGCGCCGACGATCAAATCGGCTTCGGCAATCGCGCCCTGAATCGCGTAGGCCGAAGAGGCGAGCGTCGTGATGCGCGAGAGAAAGATGTCGTCGAGTTCGCGCAGGCGGTCTAAGTTGTTATCAATGATCGTGACGCGTGCGCCCAAGCCCACCGCCATCTTCGCCGCGTTCGTGCCGACGATCCCGCCGCCGATAATGACGACCCTCGCCGCCGGAACGCCCGGCACGCCGCCCAATAGCACGCCGCGCCCGCCGCTCATCTTCTCAAGATATTGCGCGCCGACCTGAATCGCCATGCGCCCCGCCACTTCCGACATCGGCGTCAGGAGCGGAAGCGTGCCCTTCCGGTCCGTGATCGTCTCGTAGGCGACGCCCGTCACTTTGCGTTCGAGCAGTTGGCGCGTGAGTTCGAGATCGGGCGCGAGGTGCAGGTAGGTGAAGAGCAGTTGGCCTTCGCGCATGCGCGGATATTCGGGCGCAACCGGCTCTTTCACTTTCACGATCATCTCGCCCTGCGCCCACACCTCGTCTGCGCTCTCCAAGATCGTCGCGCCCGCACGCTCGTACAGCATGTCCTCGAAGCCCGAACCTTCGCCCGCGCTGCGCTCGACGACAACCTTGTGTCCGGCGTCGACCAGCGCACGCACGCCCGCCGGTGTCATCCCGACCCGGTATTCATTATCTTTGATCTCTTTAGGGAGTCCGACTAGCACTTTGCTTTTCTCCAATCGTTAGAAAATTCGGTCGGGTGAAAATCAAGGACGCGGATACAACTGTCCTCACGATCAATTCGCCGGACGGCGACTGAACCATGACCCGGCTCACGCGTCTTCATTCAAGCGGCGGCGCAGGTAATCTTCCAAATCCGCTCCGCGCCGGTTTGTCAGCACCGCTTCGAGCCACGCCTCGCGCTCGAAACATTGCACGCGCAAATCCCAGACACAGACGGACAAACCCGTCGCCGTAATTTCAGGCAAATTCTTTAACTCGTCGGACGGCGCGGCGAACACTCGATGATGCAACTCGTTCTCGTCAGCCCACCAATCGACGAAGATGAAATTCGCGCCGCGCCCGTCATGCACGCCGACGTAGCCGACGCCATAATTCCCGCCCGCGCCGGCCACAGGCAACGACTCGCGCGCAAGACGCCTCGCCGTTTCGATCAACTCCGCGCGCGGGCGCGTCCGCCGGTAACTGATGCCGTAAACTTTCAGCCGCCACCCGTCAAACGTCCACTCTTCAAGGTAGCGAATCGGGCGCGGCTCGTAAGGCTCTCGCAATAACATGAAGAAGTCGTGAATCGTAAATCGTGAATAGAGAAAACCGGATTGAATCTATTTACGATTCACGATTCACGGCTTTTCTCGATTTACTCGAAGTTTACTTCGTCAATCTGCGCGCGCTGCAACTTCCCGCTATAGTCAACGTAGACGGACTTCCACTCGGTGAAGATGTCGAGCACCTGCGTGCCCGCTTCGCGGTGGCCGTTACCGGTGGCCTTCGTACCGCCGAAGGGAAGGTGGACTTCCGCGCCGATGGTCGAAGAGTTGACGTAGAAGATGCCGGTGTACATGTCGTTCATCGCGTGGAAGGCGCGGTTCACGTCCTGCGTGTAGATCGCCGCCGACAGGCCGTAGCGCACGCCGTTCGCGATCTCGACCGCCTCTTCCAGATTGTTCGTCGGGATGACGGCGGTACCGAAAATCTCTTCCTGCGCGATGCGCATGTTCGGCGCAACGTCGGTGAAAACGGTCGGCTCGATGAAATAGCCGTGGGCGTGCGCGCCCGTGTCGAGACGCTTGCCGCCCGTCGCCAGTTTCGCGCCGTCTTCTTTCTCGCCGATCTCGATGTAGCCGAGAATTTTGTGTACCGCGTCGGCGTTGATGACCGGCCCCATGTCCGTGTTCGCGTCCGCGCCGTTGCCGACGCGCAAATTCGCGGCGCGCTCGACGAGTTTCTGCGTGAACTTCTTATAGACCTTCTTGTGAACGACGATGCGCGACGAGGCCGTGCAGCGTTGACCGGACGTGCCGAACGCGCCCCAGACCGCGCCCTCGACGGCGAGGTCAACGTCTGCGTCGTCCATCACGATGATGACGTTTTTGCCGCCGAGTTCGAGCGAGCAGATGGCGTTGCGGTCGGCGCATGCGCCCGCGATCAGTCGCCCCGTCTCGGTCGAACCCGTAAAGGAGATCAGTCTCACGTCGTGGTGCTCGGTCAGAGGCTTGCCCGCGCCTACGCCGTAGCCCGTCACAAGGTTTACGACGCCGCGCGGCACGCCCGCCTCTTCGCACGCCTTGATCAAATTGTAAGTCGAGAGCGGCGTGTCTTCGGCGGGTTTGATGACGACGGTGTTGCCGCAGACGAGCGCGGGGATGAGTTTCCAGGAAGGGATCGCCATCGGAAAATTCCACGGCGTGATCAGGCCGCACAACCCGACGGGCTGGCGCACGCACATGGCGAACTTATCGGGCATCTCGGCAGGCGTTGTGTAGCCGTGCAGGCGTCGGCCTTCGCCCGCCGTGTAGAAGGTGCAATCAATCGCCTCCTGCACGTCGCCGCCCGTCTCCTTCAAGACCTTGCCCATCTCGCGCGTCATGTCGGCGGAGTGTGAGTCTTTGTCGCGGATGAGAATGTTGCCGAGACGGAAGAGTATCTCCGCGCGGCGCGGCGCGGGCATCCGACGCCAGCCTTCCGCCGCCCCTTTCGCGGCAGCGACGGCCCTTTCCACGTCCCCGGCCTGAGAGACGGGGAAGCGACCGATCACGTCGCGCGTGTCCGCGGGGTTGACGTTCTCGAAATACTCGCCGCCCTGTGCCGCCACCCACTCGCCGCCGATGTAGTTGCTATAAGTCTTGACTGACGCACGCGCGCCGCCCTTCTTGCCGTTACCGTTGCCGCCTGCCGCGCTCTTTTTCGTCGTCCGGCTTAACGCTTTTTTCGCCTGTGCCATAAGAAGTAATCAGCGATCAGCCGTCAGCCGTCAGCAAAAAGCGTTTGGCTGATTGCTGACGGCTGACGGCTGACGGCTCTATTGATATGTGAACTGGATGATGGTCTGCGTGATGAGGTTGCG
>Ga0307513_10009452_pt1 | contig 12331 bp, 18 predicted proteins | sample 15_EM_MG_FD_202174 | JGI IMG/M metagenome (GOLD analysis project Ga0307513, IMG submission 202174) | Populus trichocarpa ectomycorrhiza microbial communities from riparian zone in the Pacific Northwest, United States - 15_EM | ecosystem: Host-associated > Plants > Roots > Unclassified | place... | reverse complement strand
CAAGCGCCGCATAGGGTGCAATCTACCCGTCTTGTGGTAGATGTGGTTCTGAACGAGCTTTAACCTGCGAGCATAGCTGCCAAACGGGGTAGTCAGGATCCGTGTGTGTGTAACGGGGGGGAACAAGAGCGAACGTAGAACGGTGACGAGAGAGATTAGGAAGTCGAGAGTATTTATACATTGCTGCCGGACGGTGAGAACTACGAGCGTCCTGCAAAGAAGGACGAGTATTCACCTTGAAGGAACGCACAGTAAGTTGAGTCGTCGATGGGGATCTTTTTCTTCATGATGGAAGTTGTGGTTCGAGGTGGGCGATGGGTGAGGTTAGTAACGGTCACGCGCGACGTCCGTCAAACGCGTAACGGGACGCATAGATGGACCATCAGCGGGTCAACCAGGATGAGTTGCGGGGGTCGTGAAACATGATGAGGGCCGGGGCTGGGACGGACGGTTGTCCCGGGGTGGGAGAGGGGATCGACGGCAAGCGTGAGCATCCGAGGTCGATCGTGTTCACCGCGTCCTACTGCCAGCGGAAACCTTTGGGGTGCGGAATCTGGAGGATGCAGTCTCTGCTCAGGACAGTTGGCCGTTCAGCCGGTTTCTGTCGTCGTCGCTCGTTATTTTCTGCCTTTTCTCGCGTTCGTTCTCCCCAGGTCGGATCGGACTTGTTGCACGCGTCGGGGAGATGGCCGGCAGCGAGCCCTCGGAGTCCGGATCCGCTCTCAGCCAGCACGCGGCGTGCTTGTTCCTCCATCGCACACATGTCTTTCTCCACCTCCCACCCAGAATACCGTCTCCCACTCAACGCAAAGCCCACCCACTATGACCTGACCATCCGCACAAACCTCGAAAACCAGACGTTCGACGGCTTCGTAGATGTCCAGTGAGTGGCTGATCTAATCTAATCTACCCCCAGGCACCCTCATCACCTCTCTCAGCCTCGATATCCTCCAAGATGCTTCAGAACTTACCTTCAACACTTCTGATCTCACTCTGACCCGTCCCTCCCTCTACTCCGAGGCCCTCGCCTCGTCCGTCGATGTCGATCCCTCAATCATCTTCAACGAGAAGCGTGGTCGTGCTACCGTCAAGCTGGCCAAGACCCTTCCCGCAGGCTCCAAGGCCAAATTCAAAATCGCTTACGAGGGCAAACTTCTCTCAAACATGACTGGATACTACAAGTCGGTTTGGGACCACGATGGTAAAAAGGACTACTACTCCCTCACCCAGTTTGAGGTAGCTCCAGCTACGCCCTCTCGACCCTTTACCTCTCTCACAATCACCTTCATGTAGGCTACTTCCGCCCGAAGAGCCTTCCCTTGTTGGGACGAGCCCCTGCTCAAGGCAACCTTCTCTGTCACTATGATCTCACGCGAAAATACTGTCAACCTTAGCAATATGCCCGTTGAATCCGAGAAGGTCTATTCAACCGGTTCGGACTCTTCCGACGACTCTCTGGCTTCTTCTCTCGCCGCTTTAAGTATCGGCGAGGTCAACGATCAGTGGAAGATCACCCGTTTCGAAAAATCCCCTCCCGTGCGTATCACTCTAACTTTGATTGTGTTGTCTGATGCAAGGTTCAGATGTCTACCTATCTCGTTGCCTATGCTAACGGCGTGTTCGAGTATCTCGAGAGCTCTTACACCAGCCCCTTGAGTGGAAAAACTCGACCATTGCGTGTCTACGGCATGTTTATCCCTACTTGCACCGACGAACCCCACCATCTTAATCAAATACTTCACAGCCACCCCGGATTTCGTTCCTTTGACCCAATTTGCCCTCGACGTCAAGACCAAGACCCTCCCTATTTACGAGAAAGTCTTTGATATCGAATACCCGCTGCCCAAACTTGATACCCTGGTGGCTAGCGACTTCGACGCAGGTAGAGCAATCTCTCTGTTTCTCGATCCCTCCCGGTTCTTACTCGTATAATTAAAGGCGCCATGGAAAACTGGGTACCCACCCTATTATCTTCACCTCTGACCTCTATCTCACGTTTCCAAGGGTTTAATTACTGGTAGGACGAGCGCATTTTTGGTTGATCCCGAAAAGACAGATCTCGCTGGAAAGCAGAACGTTGCTGCTACCCAGTCCCACGAGGTCGCCCACATGTGGTTCGGTGATATTGTGACCATGAAGTGGTGGGATAATCTCTATCTCAACGAAGGTGTGGCGCAACTCCCTTGATCATTCGTACGAAACTCAAACCAGCACTGCCATAGGTTTCGCTACCCTGGTGCGTTGACTTTCGGGTTCTGGCTCGCCTCTGGTCTGATCTCGTTCTGTGAATAGATGGGGGAGGTCATCATCATTGGTTAGTCCCCAGGAACTCGAGAGGGGCGAGATCTAACTACCCCTTGCAGACAAGGTCTTCCCTGAATGGAACGTCCACTCTGATTTCATCTGCAACCACCTGAGCGCCGCTCTCCTACTTGACTCCAAGCTCTCTTCTCATCCTATCGAGGTCGATGTCCCAGATGCCGAGCAGATTGACCAGGTTCGTTTCATCCGTCATTCAAGAGCGGTGTGGTTTTTCTGACAAGTTCTTGTTAGATCTTTGACAGCTTATCGTATTCCAAGGCTGGTTCGGTTTTGAGGATGCTGGCGAACTACGTCGGGGAGGATGTCTTCCTCAAGGGGGTATCTATCTATCTCAAGAAGCACCTGTACGGCAACAGCGTCACCAACGACCTATGGTCGGGTGTCGCTGAGGCAAGTGGCATTGATGTTCCGAGGGTGATGAATAATTGGGTTACTAAGGTGTGTACGACCCTGCACGCGAGAATGACACGTTATAACTTAGCTCCTAGATGGGCTACCCAGTCATTAAGGTCACTGAAGTCGAGGGTGGAATCCACGTTCGCCAGGACAGATTCCTTGAGTCTGGGCCTGCCGAGGAAAAGGATAACCAAACCGTTTGGTGCGTCCCTCACTCTCCCCCAATGATCGCCTGACATTGATGGTGGATACCATAGGACGGTCCCTCTCTCCCTTCTCTCTGTTGGAAAGGACGGAAAACCCACAATCGATAATTCCCTCATCCTTGACACCCGGGAGAAAACCATCCCGCTTGATACAAACAAACCCTACAAGCTCAACGCAGACACCACTGGCGTTTGTATGTCCGGTATCATTTGGTCACCTCCCTTCTTGTGTCTCACTCCCTTGGGTAGATCGCGTGCTTTATGGCTCTGATATCACGGCCAAGATCTCCGCTGAGGCTGCCAAACCAGACTCTGTCTTTAGCTTAAACGACCGTATCGGACTAATACTTGACAGCGTCGCTCTGGCGAAGGCTGGATTCTCCGACACGAGCAGTATGTTCACATTGATTAATAGCTTGAGAGGGGAGAAAGAATGTATGTTCTCTCGACTCTAACCGTGCTGGATTGTTCGGTACTGAAAATGGGATACAGACTTGGTTTGGCACAGTATTTCAGACGGTTTCGCCCAGGTGACAAACACCTGGTGGGAGAATGAGGAGATCGTCGACCTCACTAGTGAATTCGTGAGGGTGAATATCCAATGGCCGGTCTCTTGGTTACCCATTTCATTAACTCATCCATACAGGAAGTGTATCGGCCTCTCGTGAAGCGTTTGGGCTTCGAATACCCAACTGGGGAACACCCCAGTACTACCAAACTGAGGACGGATGTGATTAGTATTGCGGCCATTCGCGGCGACGAAGAGTGCGCAGTCCTTCAGCCGTATTCGTTGAAGGTTCCCCTAACTTCTTCCCAAGGGTCATCAAGGAACTCCAATCTCGCTTCAACCACTTGGTTAAAACCGGAGACGATTCAAGGATCCCGCCCGACTTGGAGACCATTACTTACAGGATTGCGGTCAAGCACGGAGGCAGGGAACAGTGGGAGTTCGTCAAGGGCATCAACGAGGCTGGAAAGACTCCCACTTCACGCATCGCTGCAATGTAAGCAATCCCATTCGTCGTAACGATTTTCATTTACTGATCCCAAGTTTGCTCTGGAAGTCGTGCTCTGGGTCAAACCCAGGATCTGGACATTGCCAATGAAACCTTGGATTACATGTGGACGAAAGCCAAAGACCAGGACTTCCATTACTTCTTCTTTGGTCTCTCAAGCAATGTCAAGACGAAGAGGTTGCTTAGGTCTTACGTGTTCGAGAACTATGAGAAGGTATGATAAACACTCCGGGATTATCGCGAAGACCTCTCGCTGACGCCGTTGCGGGATCTTAGATCGCGGCAAGGTTCGGTGGAAATTCGTTGTACAAGTACCTGATCCAGGGATCGATCGGTTCCTTCTCTTCGGAGAAGGACGCCCAAGAGATTGAGGAATTCTTCAAGGTAGGAATAGATTCCCGTACCGACTCGGGTTTTTTTCGGCGCGACTCACGCATTATTATGACACAGGATAAGGACACCAGCAGGTACGACATGGTATTGGCCCAATCTCTGGACGGGATCAGGGCCAGGGCCAAGTGGATCGAAAGGTCGACCCCCGATCTCAAACAGTGGCTCGAGAGCTGGAAGAAACAAAAAGGGGGTGCTTAGGTGTATCTGGACCGGAGGGTCACACACAGTAGTAGTTAGCGTTCAATAAAATAACGCCACTCATTCATGAAGCCGATCCAACTAAAGAAGGAAAACGAGAATGCCATTGATGGGAACTACGGGAGTAATATGGTACATGGAGTGTGTCTACATGGGCTGACTAGGCCAAGACAAAGAAATTATCGAAGAGTAACCAATTCTGTGGGTGGGAAAAGTTCAGCTTCTCTTTCAAAGCGGTCTGGACAGTCGTAAGCTTACCTTCCCCGGACGTTGGATGGATGGCAACGGTGTTGTCGAAATCAACCTTGCGGGCCCCCATCTTTACGGCGACGGCAAAGCCTTGGATAATCTCGTCGGAGCCCTGACCGATGATGTGGAGACCCACAACTCGCTCTTCGGGACCCTGCACGATAAGTTTGAAGGTTGTGGGCTCCTTGTGGCGTTCATCGATCATGCTGAAGTAGAGGGACTTGAAGGAAGTCTTGTCTGAAAGGGGACCACTCTCAACATGGTTATCGGACTGAAGCAACGGAATTCACGTACAAATCTTGACGGTGTCACCGTACTTCTTCCGAGCCTCGGGCTCGGTCAGGCCGACGGTTCCCACGGGAGGGTGACTATGGAAATACTGGTGAGAACGCGCGATAGGTTTGGAGGGGCCAAACTTACGAGAAGACAACGGTGGCAATGTTATCGTAGCTGAGCTTGTCATCCGCGAATTCGGAGGGACCAAAGAGACGGTTGGAAAGCCTTCGTCCAGCGGCGATGGCGACAGGGGTCAAGAGCCACTTGCCAGTAACGTCTCCGATGGAACTGATACCAGGAATATTGGAGTTCTGGTACTCGTCGACGATGATGTCGCCCTTGGGGGTAGTCTTGACGCCAAGAGCGTCCAAACCGAGCTTCTTGGTATTGGCTTGGCGACCGATTGCCCACAAAAGAACATCGGCCTCGATCTTGTCGCCCTTGTTGGTGTGGATGGTCAAATTCCCTGGCTCACCCTCAACTTTTGTGATCTGTGTCTGCCGATGAAGTTTGATGCCAGTGTGCTCCATCCAAGGAGTAAGGACTTCTTGGATGGCGGGGTCGAAAGTCCGGAGAACGGTGTCACCACGGATGAGGAGATGAGTCTCGGTTCCGAGGGTATTGAAGATACCCGCAAGTTCGACGGCGATGTAACCAGCGCCGACGACGACGACTCGTTTCGGTTGGTCTTCGAGGTCGAAGAAGCCATCAGAGGTAATACCGAGGCTCGCGCCGGGGATGTCTTGGTCGGAGGGGATGGTAGGGTGACCACCAACGGCGACGCAAACGTTATCGGTCTTGACGGTATAGGGCTCCTCACCGGGGTGAGAGACCTGGACCTCGGTGGGGGACAAGATGGTAGCGTGACCGTTGAGGAGGTCGATGCCCTCCCTGTTCCAATTGCTCTGGTAGATACCACGGAGTTTCTCGATGTAAGCGTCGCGCTGAAGCTTGAAGGTGGCCCAGTCAAACTTTGGCTGGTCAAGACCCTGGAACTTGTATCCCGCGGTATGACGAAGCTTGTCAGCGAGATCGGCGGCATGCCACATCAACTTTTTGGGAACGCATCCTGGGAGGGGTAGAAGCGAAGGTGAGATGGATTGGCCAGGGGCGCGATTCTGCGGAAGTACGGACCGACGTTGACGCAGGTGCCTCCGTAGTACGGGGTGGATTCGACGATCGCGACTTTCTTTCCGTACGAGGCGGCGCGACGGGCACCTCCAGAGCCTCCGCTGCCACCTCCAATGAAGACGATGTCGTACTTGTCGGCAAGTTGAACTGGGGCCATCTTGGACGAGTGGAACGCTCTGGAGATCTTCGTGGCTGCATGAGCGAGGGGCTAGGAGACGGGGGAAAAAGATAGACAGACCTGGGAGAGTCTTTGGAGAGGGGACAGCTGACGCTGTTGGCGAGAGAGGAGACGGAGAGCCAGTTTTTGGAAGTATTTATCGGATTGCGAGGATTTGGTTCGTGCTTACCCATCGATCCGTGTTCGACCGAATTCTCACCCCTCATCGACCTCATCTTGGTAATCCATCGCGACATTTTCCTCACCACGGCCTGACCAGCGGAAAGGAGAGGGTGCCAATCCTGGTCCTTTCTCGTGTGCTCTGCACTCCCCCCATAGCCACGTTCATACGACGATCGGCATCTCCTCTGGGTCTGGACCTTGAAGCTTGAAGCCTGACCCCTGGCGAGAGGGGCCGTCCTCCTGGGGTGGTGATACGCTCATCCGGGAACTCGTCATCGCGAACCCAAATCTGTGCCTGCCCCAATGGATGCGCATGATCGGTGATAGAGGAATCCCTACTTATAACGCCCACCCCGGCCGGAGCGGTGTCCTCATACTGCGGGGCGTACGAGACACCACAGAGTGGAACCCCACCGTCACACGGACGACGACAGCCTGCGCCTCTATTTCAATCTTATCGCTGTATATGAGATCAAGATCTGCCGTCTAGTGCTCCGGTTGGGAGTGGCCGAGAGCCCACTGGCACTCCGCCGGTCTGACCTCGACCTTTTCATTCCCGCGACGTATCACACGAATATGACCTCCGCGGGGGTACTTGTGTTGATCCACTAGCCGGCCGGCTCAGCGAATCAGTTCGAGGATTCGCCCGTGCTCGTGACCACAACCCAGACTGATTGTGATCATGATAGGAACTGGGCACGGAATCCATGAAACCCCCGCCACACGCAATCAGGCGGAGATGGTCTGGGGTAAAATCAAATCTTGCTTGTTTCTTGGCAAGGGCTGAGCTATATTCGCCGGTTGACAGCTTGTGATGAGGAGGAAGAAACGGGGCACAGGTGAACATCTTATCTGTTCAAATCGCTCACGACATCCATCTCCGGACGCCTCGTTTGTCCCACGGGGCCCTGTGTCTGGCGCCCATAACACTCTCACGTCCGTTTCCGCCTATCGTGCCTCTCGCCACAAGCTTGAACCAACAGGACCGACGGAGCCGAGTGAACATTCAGTCCATTGAGTAATCCACCCCATGCACATACATACCGCTCGGGCGACCCCTCCAAAACTCTCTCCCCACCCATCATCGTTCCGAACAAACCGGAGGGCAACGACCACAAAAAGATTGTCGTCGCACGTTCGTGGATCAGATCTCGCACCCTAGCCGGTGCCAAGAGCAGTTTTTTAACCTACATGTGTGTATTGTACAACCTCTGTATTATACAACAGTTCTCATAAACGAGTACATAGGAAAGAATAATGGCGTCGGCACAATTACGGCGTGAGATTCAATAACGGACAAGCGGAAAGCAGCAATCATACACGATATGCGTCCACAGATAAGGAAATAACCAGAAAGATGCAAGGGCAACGGATGAGCGCAATTCGGTCGGCAAATAATAATCCACATGTTCCCCACAGGGCTGCGCTGGACCCTCTTCGACGAGAGCAAACGTTCATCGAACGAGAGGGCACCGTGGAAAAGAATCACAACCATGAGGCTGCTTGGTAAACCATCTTTTCCCTCGGCTACATCCGAACGTCTTAATTGAGTGGCCCGAGGCGGCAGACGATGCGAGGTAATCCCAGCGCGCTCGACGATATAACAGCTGACAAGTAGATGAGACGAACGCCGGAAGGACAAGTGTCTCCGGCGCCGAAATTCATCCCTTCCCGAAACTTTCTCGAGTTAGGGTGCAAGGTAAATCGATTTTCGACATTGTAAAATATCGACGATCTGCAGGTCGACGCAGTCAGAGCAGAACTCATGTGGAGGAGAGGGGGTAAATGGAGGTAGCAAGTGAATGGCAGTCAGCGGGGCTTGACCCAAGCCACAGGGGCAGGGAGGAGGGAGAGGTGGCGAAAAGGAAATTAAGACCCAATAAAAAAGATGGATGATAGAGTAAAAGATGCGTGTGACACTGGTCCGAAATGGTACAAGTGTGATTCGTGCCCACTTAAAACGAAAGCAAAGATGGAAACTGTTTCCAAGCACGTCAACAAAACTCCCTTTGGATAGAGGAGTCAACGACGGACGAACCCAAAGCGTCTAGGCTTCTATAGTGGTGGTGGGTAACTGGTTCTTCAAAGGGGAGTGCGGCAAATTGGGAGTCTTCGACTGAGGCGCGTCCTTGTGTCTGCTGACTTTCTCGACACCAGCGCCCATGGCCGTCTTGCTATGTGCATTCTCCTGAAACGCCCGAGGTCAAGGAGTGGGGCGCGGACCGGAAAGGAAGAGATACAAACCTCGGAATATACATCACTTTCATCCTCATCCTCTTCGTCGCTCGATGACGGTAAATCATCATCTTCACTCGTAGAACCAGTGCTCGCCTCAGGAGTTTCTGGTGTGACTTCGGGCATCTCTGCGAGCTCCATATTAAAGACATCGACACCAAAAGGAGGCATGTCCTTGGTCGGGCTCTCGGCCTGGGGGATTTGGATACGGTGACTGAACGATGGCTCTCGTTTGTGAAGCCTTTGGGGTGGGAGGTTGATGGCAGTAGTAATGTGTTCTGGCTTCACGTGAGGCTGTTCGGCCGAACCCACGGTAGAGGTGACGATGGGCGGGCGAGGGGTGTTGTCCTCCTTGGGTAATCGGGGCGTCTGTTCTTCCTCTTCCTCGGTAATGGTGGAGTGAGACTTTTGGAGATCGGCGTCTCCACGTTCCTGGTCCTTTCCCTCGGTCTCTAGCTTAGCCTTCTCACGCTCGGCCCTACGCTTTTTTACCCAAGCCATACCAGTGGAATCATCCTCGTCGTTACCAAAAGCGGAGGCATTCGAGCCGTTCTGTACGACCCTCCAAGCGGAACCCATAGATGAATTTCTATTGGATTTGTTGGAGCCCATACCACCGTAGCCCCACTCGACAAACTCGGGCTCGGTATCACGGACATTGGCGAAGGGATTCGTCGAAGCCTGAGAGTATGGTCGTTTTCGGCCGTACACCCGACCGTTAAGCATGCGCATACCAGGCTTGGCGGAAGGGGTGTACTGTCTGGTGGGGAGTGGGGTGGACTTTGAACGATGGGATAGGGGATTGAGGACGGATGAGAGCGAAGGGGATGATTTGTGCCGGCGTGTGCGAGAATGACCAGTGTCGGACATGAACGAACGGACCGACCCAGCAGAGGCCCACCGATCGAGGGGGGTGCCAGCTCGAAGAGATTGGGAGGACTCGATTGATGATATACGTGAAAGAGGAGGAGAGCCATCGGTTGAGGATGGGGCGGAAACGGACTTGGACCAGGGGGTGAGAAGGGGTTTGATGAACTTTGAGGAGAAGGACCTTTTGGATGTGGGGAGGGACTGCTGGGAGGAAGAGGAGGAGGTAGACGGGTTGAGGCTCACGACCGGGGGAAGGGGTGGGGGCGGGATGGGTATGGGTGTGGATTGGATGGGCTCTGCTGCTTCGGAGCCGAGAAAGTCGTCGCGTTGGCCGTCGTCTTGAATGTCGTTTGGGTCTGGGACAACGGGCAGAGGAGCGAATCTTATTTTTCTGGACTGGGTCGGGCTGGTGTCGTCGTCTGAGGGGAGAGCGGTGGCATTGAAGGCAGGGGAGCTGGGGAGGGACCTGGAGGGATTGAGGGGGGATGGACTGAGGAGTATTGATTGCAGGGCCATGGTCCTCGACCAGGGGAGGAGGAAGACGGGGAGGAGGAGGAGGAGGAGGAGGAGGAGATGGACGTATGGGCTCGGAGCCTAAATATCTAAATATCCGATTTTTTGCACATCCTGCCGGATCATTCCGTGGTAATTCCAAAACGGGAAAATTAACGAAAATAATGGTTGAGCGTTGGCTTGGCGTTGGCTTGACTTGAGATGGCTTTCCGCGTCGGCCAATGGCGATAATCGGCCAAATCGTCAGGACACCCCTTATCTCGCCCATGACCGGGCCAACGCCCCAAGCGACACGGGCGAGACATCTGGCTGCGCCAGCCCAGACGCCGCAGGGCAGCAGGCGCGCGGAGTCTTTCCGCCTCACTTGACATCATCCGTGCTCCCTCCCGTGCTCTTCCCTCCTGCGAGGCGTGATGTCAACAGGATAACGTAAGCCCAAATTCCCTCTTCACTTTCATTCCTTGTCTCCCGCCGTCGATCGCCGATCACAAATCCGCTTCACCCTGGCCCCACTCACCGCGCAGCCGCCGCCCCATGCATAGCATTAACCTTCATCCCCTGACGTAAATCCGGGTATTATTCGAAATATATATCGTGGCAAGCAAACACTCTCCCGAAACGAACCGGGTCTCCTCGAGGGAGAAAGATTAAACACAGCCCTCTCTATCGCACCCCTTAAACACCTGCAACGATCCTGGAATAGTCCGATCAGACACCCAAACTTTCACCTTGAGACTCGGTCACTTACTCTTCCGCCTTGTTCAGCGCCTGCACCATGGAAATCACCTCTTTCCTCCTGTTGACAACAAACTCGCTCTCCTTCAGCAGGTCGTCCAGGACCTCGGGCTTGTACAGCTCCTGCAGCAACTCCCTCTGCAGGTTCTCCTTGGAGTGGCTGACCAGCGTCAATGTGATTGCTTTGGGCACCATATCAATCATCTCCCGTTTCACAATGTTGAAGTAGGAGTGGATGAGCAGTTCTGAAAACAGAATACCCGTGCGTTAGCGTTCCCGAAATGAATTCTGCCACATGTCCGACACAATGAAGAAGAACACTAACTGATCACTTCGGTTTCCATCGTCTCCCTCTCATTCAACGCAGATTGCGGCTTGATAACCGATGGAGGCTGAACGTGGTCAGTGTCACACAAGACCATGTCCGGTAACACGTAATCCCCGCATCCTACTCACCGATTCCATTGTTGCAGCCCCAACCTTTTTCTGCTTTCCTGCCGCCTTCTGATTCCAAAATGATCCAAAGAAGCCTGGCTCTTCCTTCTTAGCCTCCACATCCAGGTCCTTGTTGTTGTTAATCTGTCCTGGGGCGACCTTTCCTTTCTCCGTCGTGGGCGGTGGTTTGTTGGCGTTCAGCCGGTCCGACACCATTGCCATCGCCTGCTCGTTTGAGGAATTAGCTTCCGGGTCTGCACCGGCAGATGCTGCGACCGTACCTTGTGGCCGTTTAAAAAGTCTGGGTGCGTCGTGTTTACATAACACGCCTGCATCCTATCTCGAGATTAACACTCGTCCTCCTCGTTCCACGCCGACCGCGAATACTCACGCAACCATATCCGACACCAGCTTGCTCGTCGGATTCATGGCGGTCTTGAAGAAGTTGACGACCACGCTGTTGAACCTCTCCCGCAGCGCAGGGTACCGCCTGAAAGATTGCTAGACGTGGCGCGGGTCACAAACCTCTCCCCCCCGGCCCGACAGAAAGGCTGACTCACAATCTTCCCAAGCAGCTGTCCTAGGATTCGGATCAGCTCGTCGTACACCAATTGGCAACACTTGAGCGCCGGCTCCTCCAGGCGTTTGATTTGCTGCTTTACGATAACCTCAAACGCGGTCGTTCCAACGAAGAGTGCCGGCGTAGATCCCTGAAACGGTCCGTTATCAATGAACTGCTCCAACGATGTATGTCCGGGGGGAAATCACCGAGGAGTTGTAGAGGATGGTGCGAATGTCGCCGTCCTTGACCTGATCAAAGGGATCGATGGATTTGATACCGTTATTGAAGAGCTCGTGGAACACGAAGCTGATGCGAGCGCCACCGGCAAGCTCGTTCACAGAGAGGTCGTTGGTGTTGCCGTCAATGGCACTCCGAAATTCGGAAGTGAACTCGGTGATGACAGAGAGGACCACGCTGCTCGAGCTCTGGTCGCCCATGATGCCCCCGAGCGTCT
>Ga0307513_10009451_pt1 | contig 12332 bp, 11 predicted proteins | sample 15_EM_MG_FD_202174 | JGI IMG/M metagenome (GOLD analysis project Ga0307513, IMG submission 202174) | Populus trichocarpa ectomycorrhiza microbial communities from riparian zone in the Pacific Northwest, United States - 15_EM | ecosystem: Host-associated > Plants > Roots > Unclassified | place... | reverse complement strand
TCCGGGTCCATAGGGATGGGGATGAGATCAGGCCCGAGCGCCAGCGATGGCAAACCTGTGAGGCCGAAAACACGTCCTCCTCTGCGAGATAGGAGGAGATCACGCCGAGAATTTCTGGCGGTACTCGAAGGGTGACACGGAACGAGTTCATGAGATATCTCGCATGGACGAGTGCATCGTTAAACCCTTGCTCGTAGCCTTGAGCCTGAATGGGCGGTAAGGTATGAGGAGGGGAGGGAAATCGTTGACGCACCTCTGTGAGAGTCAGGCCACGAGGTTTGCACTGGCTGGTGGGATGTCAGTCGAAGTAGATGATATATACAACAAGTCAACGGACACAATGGACAGCAGTCGCTCCCGCAAGATGTCTACCAGTTGTTTGATAGTCAATCCGCCGCTTGAACAAATGTCGCCCATCGATAGTGATTGAATACCGAAGCTTGAAGGGGACTCGACCTCACGTGGACGCCGGACTGTTTTTTTTAAATAAAAAAAAGCGTGGACGCGGGAGGATGAGGGGAGCGCAAGAGGGCCCAGCGCCTAAGCTCGTTTGAGCGACAAACGCTAAGGTCATCCTCTCAAATCGCTGTCGATTCACCACGCGGTCGTTCCTCAATGCCTCCGTCTCTGCACAGTCGTTCTCTGCTCAAAATTCCGCACCGCTGTTCATGAATCCCTCGAACGTCACCAATGACGTGGCCTTCGTAGACGCAAGCTGGCACATGCCAAACTCCCCACGCAAGACCCACGGGGGGTTCTTGAAAAAGAGGTTGCATCATGCCCGGTTTTTGGATATCGAGGAGGTCGCAAAGGAGCACGAACTGGGCTTGAAGATGATTCCCGACCTGGAGGTGTCCGCAAATTATGTGGTGAGTGTCACGAATCCACTTAGAAATCCACTTAGATTCTCCCCCCGTGTCCTCCTGCCTTTCGCCCGCGACTGACACATTCGTCGCACCCCAGAATCTTCCGGGATCTCGGGGACTTCCCTGTCGTCCCGTGATGCCAGACTTATCCGTGCGGTACTGACATTCGAACACACCCCCATCACAGGTATGATACCCCTGCAGTACTCTCCTCGCACCCGATGGTGGCCTATCAGCCTGACAGTCGACTTTAGATGTCGAAGAATCTTCCCATGTACTCTGAACCCTAAGCCGGCCCAGCACCCACCTCCCTCTCTTGATGAGAGTGTCATACGGGTATTCTATCCCGGATTCGGGACTTACGTTTGGCGCAATGGCTCGGGATCTTCCAGTTGCGGAAATGGATTGAAGCGAGGTTGGCCATGGAAGAATTTGTGTCGCATTGCATCCAGACGTGAACTCCGGCTTCATTACGCGAGAACGAGATAGTGTTTTCTAAAGATCGTTATTCATGTACATTATACCCTCCCTCTTCACCCAGAAACATCAAATCGACAAAATTCAAATGCCCCGTGTATTCAACCGAGAATGTACTGCAAAATGGAGTCAGTCCAGCACCTCCAGGTAGTCGTTCGGACTTACAAGATCAGACATTTCGATCACCCACCGGGTATCCAGAATCTCGTTCCTGGTCTCCCACTTCAAGATCTCAGTAGGACACCCGATGCACAGGTCGTTCACGAGTTGTCCTAATTCAGTGTAGTCCTCCAGGCGGTCGTACTCGAACCCACCGGGTCCTCGTCCCACTACGATGGTTTTAAGCGGGACGCTAGTCTCTCCTTCTCTTTGTAATATCTCTCAATCCCGATTCCGATCCGAGAATCACGATGTGTTCGAGGTGTGGGAATGGAGGTGACGAAGAGTTGATCGGGGCAAGTAGACCCAACATTATGTCCCTCGCAGTGGAAGAAGGAGATGGAGACGAGGTTTGGCATGACTGTGTAGATGTGATGAAACCCTTGACCATCGTCAAAGTAGCAGCCCACGATATGCAGCTCCTTCACGTTCTCGATGTGGGGTGGGTGGGAACATAGGACCCCTCCTGGGCCGAAGAAAACACCCTGAACCCCTTCACGGGTGAATATATTGCTGGTGGTCACTTCGAGAGGTCCCCCCAGCCCGTCGAAATGAATGAGGAGCCCTGACACCCCCTCGGATGGTGGGGGAACCACAAGTGTGACGCGGCGGACGTCAATCCTTTCCACCATATACTGTACTATGGCCGTAACTGCGGGAAAAGAATAACCATGTTCTCTGTCCAAGTAGATCTCCCGGAAGCCTACCGCGACACCTGGGGGGAGCCGAAGATAACGCATCAGCGTGGCCTCATTGGATGAGAGGCGATTCCGATAAGGGACAGCCGTGGAGTAAACCCAAAATTGATTGGACTTCGAGGGCCTTGACCATGCATTCCAAAGCCAGGTGCACAAGGTTTGGGGCAGAAAGTGATTCAGCAGAGATGGAGTGCTGAGAAATGAACAGCTCGCGAAGAAGCGGGAGGTCGTACTGCGTTTCGCTGCACACTCTACGTCCTCTAACCTTCCGCCATCCCTCCTCATCAGACCATATGTGACCAGGTAGTGAAACTGTGGTATCAGGTCGGGGTCACGGGTTACAGTCGACGAAACGACCTTTTTCTCGTGAAGTCGAACATTCTCGAGGGCCGCAGTCGGAAGTTGTGGTTCGAGCCACAGCCAGATCGGCAGGGAGTCACATCTTTTGAGGTTGGCGATCGTTCGGCGCACGTGCTGGCAGGAGATCCCGGTCCACAGGGATGGGGATGAGATTAGGACCGAGCGCCAGTGATGGCAAACCTGGGACGCCGAAAACACGTCCTCCTCTGTGAGGTAGGAGGGGATTATGGCGAGAATTTCAGGAGGTATCCGAAAGGTAACATTGAACGAGTTCATGAGATATTTTGCGTGAATGAGCACATCCTCAATCCCTTCCTCGTAGGTTCGGGCCTGAATGCATGGTAAACGATCAGAAGGGGCGGACAGTCAACTCCAGACGTTCTCGAGAGTCAGATTAGGAGGTTTCTGTTGGCTGGTGGGAGGTGAGTCAGAGTAATCGGCGTGCACAAAGAGCCAACGAACACAGTGGACCCGAGGCGCTCCCGCAAGATATCCACCAGTTGGTTGATAGTCAATCCGTCGGCTGGACAAATGTCGCCCGTCGATGTTGTGATTGAACTTGAAAGGGCGTTGACCTCACGTGGCGCGGAAGGATGAGGAGACGGCAGGCGCCTAACCAACGGAGGCAGTAAAAGTCATGAAGGTTGTCCTCCAAAATCGCTGTCCGGTCATTCCTGAACTCCGCATGGCCGTCCTCCACACAAAGCCTCCCACCGCCGCTCGTGAACCCGTCGAATTGGCGTGATCTTCGCCGACGGAAGTTGGCACATGGCGAACTAAACTGAGTCCCTACTCACGGCTCGTAAGGAGTTTTTGAAAAGAGGTCGCCCCAGACCCAGCTTTTGGTTGCCGGCAAGGTCACAAAGGAACGTGAACTGGGTTTGAAGCATAGGATTCCGACCTAGAAACGTCGACCAAGCCTTGGTGAGTGTCACGAATCCACTTCAATTCTCTCCCCGTTTCCTTCTGCCTTTCGCCTGCGACCGACGTATTTGTTGCATCCCAGAACCTCGTGGGATCTCGAGGACTTCCCCGTTGTCCCATAATGCCAGACCCATCCGTGCGGTACTGACATTCGAATACGTCCTTTTCTCGGGGACGATACCCATGGACTATTCTCCTTGCCCTAGATGGTGAACGTTGAATTATCAGCCTGGCAGCAGACTTTGAATGCCAAAGAATCTTCCTATCCACCCTTGATCCTAAGCCGGTTCAGTACCCTCCTCCCTCTCTTGGTGAGAGTGTCATGTGGGGTATTTTCTACCGAATTCAGGGTTTAGGTCCGGTGCAATGATTGGTTGCCATGAACAGATAGTGCCTTTGACTGGCCCTTACTCGCCCTCTGAACCGGGAGTCGACGCTCGCGCTCGCGGGAGGTACCCGGAACTTCCTTCTTTCCTTTGCTAAACCCCACTCATTCCACCCAGGTTCCTCGCCATGACCGGGACCCCGGACCTCGTCGTGGCCTCGAAAAGAGCGGAAGCTCCGTCTACGTGCTCAGAGAGTCCACGATCAACCCTCATGTGGACGTACTAGCTATGGTCGTCGTAAGGGAGGGTAGTTTTCTGACACTAGATCTCCTCGTTCCGAGCCGACCGATGAATTGCACCGAATGACGCCTCTTGGCGTGACGACCAGCCAGCTTCACCTTGCTGCTCAAGGCCCAATCATCGTTCGCCTCGGAGAATAAAACCCAGTATATTTTGTGGGAACGCCAGAACTACATAGCCCCTGCGGGTCGTATGCAACCCTTCGTCACGCGTCACGGCCGAATCGCGGTAAATGTTCTGGATCATTACGAGTGAAATTTGGACTGTAGTGTCTGGTAGAGAGTAAGTTAAACGTAAGGCAGACACGGCCAAGTCACCAAACGAAGTTGCAGACGGTTGCTTCCAGATAACGCCCGTATGGTCAGCGGGCGCTCGTCTGTGCGATGAGTTCGACAACGAGACGACTTCAAACCTTGATGGCAGTCGCCGTAGAAGCTGGAATCTGGGTCGAGATTCGGCTGTGGAGCGGATTCTGAGTCGAAGTGTGAATTCTCCATTCCATCAAAATCCTCCACCCGACCACTCACTCGGTAAGCAGATTACTGATGGCCACATGGGGAACACACCAACAATTGAACCGTCAGCCTTCTCGAGGGATCCAACCGGGGCCTCGCGTCTTGGATAACTACCATCTCTCGAACCTCTCGTTCCGGCCCAAGGTCCGGATAAGGATTAGGGGCGGAGCATTGAGCGCGCTGATACAAACATGTGAATTGCACAGATTACGTGCACTTGTAAACGAGATATCTGCCAGAATTAAGACCTCTTCGTCGGGGTGACACCTGGAGATCTGAATCTGCGTTGGTGACTCGGGATACACCGTAAGAATAGAAGGCGCCAACCTGAGGACAACATTAAACGCCTTTGATGGGCCTTTCCTCGGGGCCGTACTCCGAACGACCGGGGAGTTTCTGAAACGTTTCTGAAACACTGACCTTGGGGGCTTTATTGGACCAGTTGCTGGGAGTCTGATGACCACTGGGCAGCCGAGTGCCGCCCATAAGTTTCTCAGTGTCGCAGATGCCTGGGAAAAGGGAACAGTGGGCAATGCGCGTTCATCGGTATGACCTTGATTTCCTACAGGCCCTCTCCGGCGTAAGTGCTATGGGTTGGTATGCATCAGATGTGATAGGATGGATGTTGAGGAACACTGACAACGGATGTCCCTCGTCTGCATCATCTTCCTACCGATTGGAGAGGCGGACCGATGTACACAGAACTGGGAAGAGGTCGCACCTAATAGGGCGTAACATTTTGAATTTGTCTTATTGGCTCTGATTACCATTTAACTACAAGAAATCAAACGCTCCACCCACACACCTCCCGCTCCGGGGAGACCAGAGCCCCCGTGCGTCTGGGGGCTCCCGAGAAGACACGTCCTCGGATATCCAAAAGAAACAACGTCGAATCTGTCGGACCTCTAATATCTTGACTTCCTGAGCAGTAAAATTCAGTACGAAAAGCCAAATAACGATGGTCACCGATAACGAACCGGCGATGGTATGGTGGCTAAATGACCAGGGGCCTGTTTCCCCCCATGGGATTGATAATAACTTGTTTTTTTCGTGTTCCTCCCAGAAGTAGAGAAATCTCGAGTAGGGCACTAGTGGCCTCGCTCTTGTGGTCGACCACCTCTCCGGCACTCTTAGTGCTCCACTGTCCCCCAGGCATGCTTGTCATATCCTGAAGCATTCGCGCCGGACCTATCTCTGTGCCACGCCTCTTAAAGGGATGGCAACTTTTGGCGCGGACGCCGCGTCCTTCTTCGTAGCCTTTGGAGGGATTCATGTCCCCAATCAATCGAGTCCGAGGCCCTTGCATAAGGATGTTCCATGTTCCACTCGATATTCTTATCGCATGCGTTTTGTAAGGAGCTTGCTGCCCAAGGCACTCTACAGGCCACCTCGAGGCTTACCAGAAGCGGGTCAATGAGTAATAAAACTTGATTGGGGGAGTTGAGACTGTGAGGGATGGCAAGGGTCTCGAACACAATCCAAGGGTGTCACCGAGTATTATCCATCGCAAAGGAGAAGGAAACGATACTGTCTGAGGTTCCTAGAGTGAAGAAACTGTAGGAGTGTGAGGGGCGGGACGAATCAGACACGGAGACTGGTGCACATGTTTTCCGACTTTCTGCAAAGATCTTATTCAGCGTCTCCATACAGGGAGCGGGAAAGGCTCAGGCTGTCATCGGAACCCCATATTTCAAGAGCTCTAACAAAACGGGGTCCGGATCGAGGAGTTGGTGACCGGAGGGTTCAGAGGACGATGAGTGAGTAGCGTTGGAGGCAGTTGCCCAGCGAAGGATCCGCCCAGCAAGTGGCGGTTTCGGGTGATTTCTACCCAGTTAGCGGGGGTGGCAGAACTGGCAGGTGAGGAAAACGGTCTATTTTGTCTGATACACCACTAAAGGTATCTATTTCGCCTCCTAGAATATCCTGTAGCCCCGTAGAATATCAGCAGTGTCCCAGACCCCAGGTTGCTCAACCCGATCGTGACGCATGAACGTTCTGAACCGTCGGTTCCTTCCTCACGGTGTTCAACAATGGCGTCTGGTTTGCAGTAGTTACATTCCATTTTCCACCTGTTCATCCGAGGATTCTTCCGTTTTCAAACTCCTTCTCACACGCGCCAATTGCCAGTCCGGCAATACACAGGGCACGTGCCATGTTGGCAGTCTGGCAGTTCGCTGCCAATAACACCAGTGCTCCGAAACGCTTCTATGGACGGAGTGCTTCAATGGAAGCACATTCATAAAAGGTGTCTTGGTAGGATCGCTCCGAACCGCTTGGAAGTACGAAAGTTCCCCGAAGCATGTTGATCCGACACACAAGTCCACAGAATCCGATTCGAGATTTTCCTGATTATCGGACCAACGACACCAAAACGGCCCAGTAGTTCCGCCCCCTCGGCTAGGATGGGCTGGGTCGAAGCCGGAGCCTACATTTCGTGATTCACATCCATCAGCTCGTCTACCCTCCGCCTACCCTACGCATAGTATACCCCAGATGGGGGGTGGCCAAAACTCGGTGAATTTGTCACCCGACACTTCTCAAAAATGGGGGGAAGAACCTCCAGACGAACAAGTACAAAATGAAGCGCAATTGTTGCACACCGGCCACTGTCGTTGCGCGCCGTGAACCGAGGCGCACGGTCCACCACTCCAAATCAGAGCAGTGTCTCGACGCCCCCGAATCCGCCCGGAAGGAGGCATTACAGCGACTTGTGAAGAATCGTGGGCCAATATTCTGCGAGATTACCAGAGGTGAAACAAAACGGACGATTTTCTTCATTTGCCACCCCCTGCCGACTCGGCAGAACTTTAATGAGCAGACCCCCGTCATGTGGTTCCAATAAACCGGGCCCAATCAAAAGTCTCGGGCCGACCGATTGTGCCGCTGCATGAGTCGGAATTCCCTCCAACGTCGATTCGAGGTTCAGCCTATTGGAAACGTAGCACACTATCAGTGGTTGGGAATGAACCAAATGCCCGTTCGGTTGGACGTGGAGCGTGAAGGAGCTGCTCAGGGTGGGCGGGCATTACGCCACGATTTGTAGTGCTACGCATCGTGCAAACAGGACCACAGACTGCAGTCCAATCATCGAGAGCCGCCGATCGCTTGGTCGCGGCGCCTTCCCGAATCCCGATACTTTTCAACTCCTCACGTGATACCTCCCTGCGGTAGGCGGTATACGATACTTGAGCTGATGACCACCTGCGCGCTGACCGGTTCCTCTCTTCGGAGTACTGGTCTCTACTGGTGCATCCCTATGAACGTCTCGGCAGCTGTAAGGGCGGGGGGCCATTTACATGTGAACAACAAGCTCCTCAGACCGATACCATCGACACCCAGTCATCTGTCGCGCCCCGCAGTTCTCCCCCCAAGTTTGGACAGGAGGACGCAAGGAGGGAGGTGGATATCTATCATCGGCGGAAAGGTCAACCACCTCCGGATACTGGCATTTTTTTCGGCAGCTTGCGTGCGTATACAGCCGTTCCCGGTCGCTCCAAGGGCAGTCGGCGGTTTCTGCTCTCCCATGCCCCTGAAGCATGGGCGGGACTAAATGAATGGTCTGTTATCACCACAGACAGTGCCTGTAGGCCTTCGGCGACCCCCACAAGACCCACCCCTCAACCACATGTCGCATTCTCACGCGACTCCCCCCCGGATACACTCCCCCCTATATAAATGACAATCGATGATTTTGGGGGATGCGAGTCCAGCATATCTCTCGCTCCTTGCTGGTCCACTCGATGTATCCCTTCTATAACCCGGCGGCTTGGGTAAGTTCTCTCTCGAGTGGCCGGCGTTCCTTGAATACTGATGACAAGCACAGGCTGTCCGTAACCCATGGTTTCGTGAATACTCCTCGTTAGCTGGCGCCTTAGGAGAGCAGAAGGTCTGCAATCCCCCGGATACGATCACCCTATTACTGACTCTACCGTCCCTTAGAACCAGGCGACGACCCCCTCCTCATTCATCGCAGCGTCCCCCGATATCCCTGAAGGGAATCAAGAACACGATGCCTCCGGAGGTCATCCGCCTAAGCCCGTCCCTAAGGCTGCTGCCCAGCTTGGACGGGGAGGCAGTGACATTGGTGGAATCGATGAGAACGACGATGGTATTGAGAAGATCGCAGACCTCCGCGGCAAAGCTCCTCTCTTTTGCCGGGTAGGGGAATGCCCCTACTGGCACACGGAGCCGAAACAGATTCAGCGACACCGGAACCGCCACTTCCCGGTTCGCTATGGTTACGCGTGCCCGAACGACACGAATACCTGCCGTAACTTAGGGTGGAGTTTCAGGCGTGGCGATGCGGTCATCGTGCATTGCAGGAGGTCACCGGCGTGTAACAATGCCCTTGAAGCTAGTCGCGGAAGAATCCCACGCTGGGGACGACCTGCGACCGAGGGAGATTTGAGACCAGAGGATCAGAATTTTCATATCCCCTACAAGAGATTCGACGGACGGATCAGACGTAACCGTAGGAGTGGCCAATTCTGACGGCGGGCGTTGGGACTGCGGGTACCTAGTAAAGCCCTGATGTACGTCAGGCTGGAGTTGTCGCATAACTAATCCTTTTGTCTATCAATACCGCGGTCCTTATTTAATCCGATTGATCTAGTGATACAGTGTCTGACGGTCATTATTCCTCGTGTCTAGAAGACATTAATGGCGACGCGAGTCCCGAGCGAACGTGGTGGTGTGGGTAGTTGGAGTTCCGTAATTGGCGCCTAATATAGGTCGGGCCCTCCGATAAGATTCCAGACACGATAGGCGGATTTCAACAGATTCGAAGATTGATTACTTACATGAGAGAGTGGAGTCGGTGAACAAGTTAACCAATGGTTGGCGTTTATGGAACCCGAAAGGATGGGAAAACTGGGAGTCCTCATCTGTCGACCTTCCCAAGTCGCGCTGGGTACCACCTAAGTCGGTGCGTTGGACTTGGACGCACTTCGATTCTACACCCTACACGTTAGCACAATTGGAGGCCATGTTCACTAGCGTCAGGCTCGGCGCTTTGGAACTCCTCCATCGAGATATGAAAGCGTGATCAGGCATTCCCGATTACGTGTGTCTGTCCCCTTCATCATGCAGTCTCGGGGCGAGATCGAATCCGACCTCGCCTGATCCACCTCTACCTCCTCACATACTTATTGGACACGCATCAACGTACCGACCCACTTTGCTCTGCTCGACAAGAACTTGAGGCGCATTGCAAAATGGTGGACCCCTTTTTGAGAAACCAGAATCGGATTTCTTTGTTCACGCTGCACATAAACAAAGATTCACACCACCGAGTGGCAGAGGTTGTATATCCCCCACACCCTCCCGAACACCTTTGGGGTTAGAGCCGAAGGTATAGACCACGATATCGTGCTGGCTCGCGAGCGCAGGGTGGGGTTGAACGTAGACACAGGGATGGCGAGGATCCGGGTGGTTGAGGGGATGGTAGTAGTGGACAGCGTTTATCAACCTCGTTGATCCCCGCGCTTGCTCTGCACTCGAGATCTTTGTTTGCATGTCACGCCGTAAACACCACCCTGTTTTCCGAGAAGCGGTCTATCGTTTTGCAACGCGCTGGAAGAAGGCGATCGACCCAAATTTGGGTTGAAGCAAGGTTGAAGCATTGGGTTCCCATTCAAAATCTTCGGTTACTCGGCAGGCAGACTGTCGATGTGTAATGTCCCCTCTGGGTCTATCCCGTTTCCTGCCAACGTGACACCCATACCCTAATAATATGCCGTACCCCCTGATTCTTTGATTGCCCGGGCGAAGATGTATGCCACGGGAAAGCTCAATGCTGATGCACTTCAGCGTTCAAACGTCACTTTTTGTGTTGACGATTAGCCCTGACCTTTCCCACTATCTGCACGCGCAACCCCTCGTGTGGAGGGGTTAAGCTATTTTGTTACAAGATGTCCATACACAGCGTAACATACTGTAAATCGGGGGGGGGGGGGGTGCGAGAGTGGACCGAGAGGCCATCCAATTCATAAGACATTATTTCGCGAGAGGAGCGCGCTGCCCAGTGAGTGGAATAGGTGAGCGATGACGTGGTGATTTTACAGTGCCCTTGTCATGCTTATAGGGGCACAAGCTGGGATGGATGATGTTTGTGGCTGCCCTAGGGCTGTGTTTGTTACGAAGGATTCTGGAAGGGGTCCGTCGAGTACGGTGAGATGGGCCAGGTGACAGAGGAAAACGGGAGTGGATGGTGGTCGTCGAAGTGAGAACGAACGCTGTCGCGAACGATCGATCCCCGGAAGGAGGGCTTCGTCCGTGACGGAACCTGCCCAACTCCCAACCGACGAATGGCTGCGCTCCAACTCCTTCCACACCCCCCACACCCCGGCCGAATTGACCACGTCGGTCTAGCTCATCCCTCTCCCTATGGCGACTTGAAGCGAACTGGAAGTCACGGTGGTCATACTGTCGTTATTTCCTTGGGAAGGTACTGCCTGATTGTAGAATGTTGTGTCATGCGGTATGTCCCCTTCCTCTTCTTAGGCTGGGGATGCGCGTCCACCTTAGTCTTTGGTTGGATTTGCTCCACTGCCGCGGCATCCAACGCCATGCAAAACCGTGAACATTGGACACTGAAACTTGAATCTGATACTGATTTCCTTCCGAACGATCTGCTATACTCTCTAGGCCGCCGCATAAGACGCGTCGAGGAAATTTCAATCATCGTATTATGAAGACAGGGGTCCACGTTCACGTTGAGGCTGTGACTGCCTTGGGGGCCGCCACAATCAGCGGAAACGTCGAAATCGGGAAGCTCGTACGTTCGTTTCTCTTAGCCTTTTTCTGCAATTATGCACTGGTGCTTTCTGCGCCATTTCCGTGTTCAGTGCGTGTTTCACCGGGCGGGTTGAAAGGCTCAAGCTGCGGCCAGTGCCTTCTTACGTTGGTACTAATACTTTACGTATTCCATTTGAAGCACTTCCGCACCTCTATACCTCCGTGGCGGCGGAACCGGATCTCCCAACATCATATACTGATATGATCTGTACTTCCATTTGCAATTCAACAGGGAAATGTTGCATAATTGAAGATTGTGCGAAGGCTCATCGGACAACATCATTATACCACCATCGAACATGGTGGGTACCAGTCCGAGTTGTCTTTCGTGACTCGTCGGGTTTGTCTTTGATTTGGTACACGCATTCCAGGAGCTTACGAGTGCGTGATCTGTAGGGAGGTTTGCTGAGGAGCTGTCCGAGCCCACGCCAGAACGCGCAGAGGCGATGACGAAGTAATATTACAATCAGTTCCTTCCTGTGCAGGATCGATGGACCATCACCATTTAGGGCGAGGGTGATACTCGTTCCCTTTGTTCCAACTAGAGCTCGGAGGGCTGACTGGGGGGCTGACAATGGGAAAGGCGGTGTGGCCATATATACCCAACAGCCCCAGCTTCATTGAGTTCAGCCACAGAGACTAGGGAGATTATGCATCAAACACTGAAGTGGGGGCAAGCGGTTGGCACTCAACCCTTTGAGCCTTCCGTTTTGAGACGCTTTCCCGGACAGGGCAGCCACCCACCACTTCCCGCACAAGTACTTGGACGAGGGCTGCGATGACAGTGGGTGACTGTCCGTAAGGCTACGCCGTGTACACACGAGTCCAGACGAATAGACATTGCCTTTTAAGGGAACTGTCAGGACCCCGACCGTTGCGCCGGGACGCTGATAATGTCTCTAAACCCCTCAT
>Ga0307513_10009450_pt1 | contig 12333 bp, 8 predicted proteins | sample 15_EM_MG_FD_202174 | JGI IMG/M metagenome (GOLD analysis project Ga0307513, IMG submission 202174) | Populus trichocarpa ectomycorrhiza microbial communities from riparian zone in the Pacific Northwest, United States - 15_EM | ecosystem: Host-associated > Plants > Roots > Unclassified | place... | reverse complement strand
TTGACGGCCAGATCGCGTTTCGGTAGATGGTTGAGAAGCAGCCGGGCGTGCACCAGGTCGAACGTGCCCAGCGGCGATCCCGAGGTGATGTCGTGCTCCTTGACGGTGAGCCGGGGATGCGACGGAATGTGCTGCGGCTTGAGATCGGTGGCGACGACCGCCGATGCCTGCGAGGCGAGCCACACCGCGACGCTTCCCCCGCCCGCCGCGACCTCGAGACACCGGCTGCCGGGCAGCGAAACGAGTTCCGAGATGCGCTGCCGGGTGGCCGGGTCGAGCAGTTCGGCGAGCGCGGTGTGGTGGTCGGGCGCCTGGACGCTGTTGTTGTCGAAGGCGTACCCCTGCACGGTTCTCATTTGACGCCCGCCTTCGTGGTCACGTCGAAGTCGATCACGTCACCCGGTTGCAGCCCCGCCTTGGCCAGCCCTGCCCCCTGCAGCACCGCGATTCCCCGAGCCACCTGCACCGGATCGAGGGAGAACGGCCCGACGTAAGGCTTCAGTTTCTTGTCGATGGCCGTGACCACCGCACCCTTCACCGTGGGGAGCTGCTGCTGCACGAGCCGCCCCGCCTCCTCGGGCTGGTCGACGGTGAACTGCACGGTCTTGGCCATCGCGCTCGCGAACTTCTGCGCGAGCCTCGGATCTGACGACAACACCCCGGTTGTGGCGATCATGACGGTGCCATACAGGTCGTCGATGAATTCACCGTACGGAAACGCCACCGCGGTCTTCCCCGGCGCCGCGTTCTCCACATTCGCCGTGTCGGTCGCATAGGCCCCGATCGCGTCCACCCGCCCCGAGGCGAGCAGGGCCGGCAGCTGATCCGAGGGAGCCTGCACGAATTTGCAGCTGCCCGGATCAAAACCCACGGCTTTGGCGTACGCGGGAAACAACGTCTGAGTTGCGGCCGCCGGCGCCGCCCCCAGCGTGCGTCCGGCCAGGTCGGCCGGTTTACCGATGCGCCGATCCGACAGCGTGATCATGCTCAGCAGGGTGGCGTTCTGCAGCGCCATGATCGCCCGGTAGTCCGGGAAGTTGGTCGCGCCCCGGATGGCGCTGACGTAGTCGAGGCTGGCGAATTGCGCCTTGCCCGCGGCCAGCGATTTGAGATTGGCGTCGCTGGGCTGCCCCGGCAGAACCCTGAGGTCGATGCCCGCCGCGGAGAAGAACCCCTTGGCCAGCCCGACCCAGGCGTACGTCTCCCGGGGCGTGGTCCCGTACGCGGTGAGGAAGGTTGCTTTCGTCCCCGCCGCCGACGAGGACTTGTCGTTGTCCCCACAGGCGGCCAGCACCGGTGTCGCGAGCAGGCCGGCCATCAACCGACGTCGATTGATCATGGCACCCCCGTGGTCGATGACAGTCATCCGGGATGGGCCCGGACAACCTCGCTAGATCGACGTTTGTCGCCATTGAGCGTAGACCGGGACAAAGATGATCCTCAATGGAACGTCGCCAGCCCGACATCGCGTGAATGGAATGCTCTCTACAGTTTCTTTCCGTCCTCGGCGGCGTCGAACAGCGCGTGCGCGACTATCGCCAGTTTCGCGGGAATGTTGCCGGGCGGGGAGCCTGGTAGGAGACGTACGCCGAAGGCCGTCTCGAAGGTCAGTGTCGAGAACGTGACGCGGAACAGAGCCTCGGCGCGGACGCGCTGCCCCGGCGTGTGGTCGGGGCCGACCGCGACCCGTACGAAGCGCCGCGTGGCCCGATCCCTGGGGCGAGCACAGGCGCGTCGAGCACTGGGCGAGCGCGGTCGATCGGGCCCGAGTGGTCGCGGCCCTGACAGTAAGCGCCCCGGCGACCCTGGCCCGCTGCCGTCCGTTGATCGCCCGCCGCGCCACGATCGACGAGATCGTGGACAACGTCCGGCTGACTCCCGCCCGCCACGACCAGCTCGCCATCGACAGCCATACATGGCTTGCTGACAGGAAGATCCCACGCAGCTTTGAGGAACAGCCCCCAGGATGATGCCTCGAACCATGGCATGAAACCCCAGAAAGGGGCAAATCTGTGCACGGACGCACTCTGGCCACCGGGATGATCGTGGCGACCTCGCTGGCAGCCCTGATCGGCCTCGACGCGACGGCGGCCTCGGCCGCCCCCGCTCCGGGCGGCGCGACCCAATCACCGTCCACCGCGCGCGCGACGGAAAGCGGTTCAGCGAGAAGCGGCGTCGACAGCACCGGGTGCGACGACGTTTTCCTCTGGACGGCGCCGGCGGGTGACCCGGTCGGCCAGCTCTGCACCACGGTGAACCACGAGGGCACGACGATCAACAACGTGATCATCACGTTCACCACGACGTCGGAATGCAGAGGCAGCGTGCGGCTGCGGGTGTCCGGAGCCGATGAGAACGGGCGGGAGTTCGGCTTCGTCGATTCGGCGAGTTGCGGCACGGGCACGGCCACGGCCTCGTTCAAACCAGTTTCGCGGGTCCTTCCCGACACCTACATCTGCGGAACAGTGCTCGACGACAGGTTCACGCCGCCGCAAGCATGCGCCGCGATCTCCTGACCCGAGCGGGACAAGGATGCCGAGATCTTGGCGCTGCGGCACCTGATCACGGTCCTCGAACGGCAACTACACGGCGAAAAGTCACCCGGTAGCGGACGATCTCGATGGAGGCCGTTCACCCGCCACCTGGGTCTGCCGCGCGTCGCCCGGATCGCCGGGCGGTAGTGGCGGCTCAGCGATGCCAGCGCAGCGGACCCGGCCGCACGCTCCACCAGACCCGCCGCCACCAGGACCGGCGGGTCCGCAGCGCGTCGGCGTAAGCGACGGCCTGTGCGCCCGCGCGGGCCGCCTGCTCGTCGTCAGCGTGCCCGGGGGCGAACCCGACCGTGTTCACGCCGGCGACCAGGGCGTCCAGCGGCGGCAGCGGCAGCCCGCCGGTTCTGTCTCGACGTGCCGCGGTGTCCTGCGGCGGTGGCCCGCCGGTCCTGTCCCGAGGCGCTGCGGCATCCGGCAGCGGCTTTTCCCAAGACGTCGTGGCGTCCGGCGGCGGTTCGCCGGTTTTGTCATGAAGCGTCCCGGCGCCCGGCGGCTGCGTGACCGTCAAGGTCGCCGTGCCTGCCGCGGCAGCGGCCGTCCCGGGATCAGGCAGCCCCGATCCCGCGCGTACCGGCGGAACCGCCCGGCGCAGCAGCCGTCTCCGCTCCGGCGGCTCCGGCTCCTCGGCCGCGTACCCGGCCGCCTCGGTGGCCGCCAGATGCGCCGGCACCGGCCGCCCCGCCAGCCGCAGCGCGTCGGTGAACTCCAGCCAGGCCCCGGTGATCCGCTCGTCCGGCCCACCGACGGTCAACCTGCGCCGCCGCAGCCCCCGCCGCCGCAGCACCATCGTCGCGGCCAGCACGAACAGCACCAGCAGCGCCGACCCGGACGCCCCACCGGCCACCACCGCGGCCGGCACCCCCGGAGCCGGGGCCGCCGCGAGCACTGTCGGCGGCGCGGAAGCCGAAGCCGAGTCGGTGGGCGGCGTCACCTCGGCGGTCGTCGACGGGGGCGGCGGCGGCTTCGGCGTGAAGTCCTCCTCCACCGGCCGGGGATCCTTGCTCTTCGGCATCGGATCGAACGCCACCCAGCCCAGGTCGTCGAAGAGCACCTCGGGCCAGGCCAGCGCGTCCGCCGCGGTCACCGTCCCGCCGCGGGCCGGCACGTCGAAGCCCACCACCACCCGGCTCGGCAGCCCGGTCAGCCGGGCCAGCAGCGCGAACGACGCCGCGAACTGCTCCGACGTGCCGACCTGCCCGCCCTGGTTCCGCGGTCCGAAGAGGAAGAACTGCAGATTCGGGTACGCATGCCCGCTCGGCGCGTCGGACACCTTGCGGTAGTGCTCGGCGAGGAAGTCCTCGATCGCGATCGCCCGGTCGTACGCGGCCCCGTTGCCGTCCGCGAGTTGATCGGCCAGCCGCTGGATGTCCGGCGGCGCCCCCGCACCCAGGGCCAGATAGCGGGCGACCGAGTCCCCGGTCGGCGTGTCCGCGGCCGGCAGCAGGTTCGGATCGGGGTCCTGAAACTCGGACGTGACCGTGTAGTGCAGCCCCGGCGTCAGCCCCTCCGGCCGGATCAACGTCCCCGTCCCCGGGTCGTAGGCGACCCGCGCCCCCTGCACACTGGTCGGCGTCGGAACCACCGGAAGCAGCCGCCCGCTCAACTCGTCGACGGTGATGTCCTGTTTGATCCGAACGGCCGGGGTGGCGGCCAGCACCGGCGGGCTGGGCAGCACCCGCCCGGCGTTGCGATAGGTAGCCCCGACCCGCCAGGTCACCCCGTCGTAGTCAGGCAACACGGCCAGCCGAAGCCGAGTAGTGCCCTTCGCCTTGGTCGGCCCCACCTCAAGCAGCTTCTGCTTCGGGGTCAGCGCCCAACCGGAGATCCGGTTCAACGGACTCTCGTCCAGGCTGTCCACTTGCGGCGGTTCGACGTACTTGCGGGGATCGACCGGGGTGACCGCCACGCGCGCACCGACCCACGGGCCCACCACCGCGACCAGCCCGACAACGACCACCAGGCCCGCGGCCGCCCCCGCGAGCGCACGCCCCCGCACGGCCGCGCGGGTCTTCGCCGGCACGTCGGCCAGCGGCGCGTCCGCCCCCGAGCCGGCACTGACCGCAAGCGCGAGCACAACCAGCCCCGCAAACGCCAGCGTCGACCAGCCGGCGGTGCCCGCATTCGGCCCGACCACATAGAGCGCCCCACCGAACAGCGCCGCAGCCGGCAGACAACCGAGCAACACCCGGCCGCCACGCACCGCGACCTCGGTCCCGGCCAGCCCGGCCAGCCACGCCGCAACCAACGGCACCACCACCGTGTCGGGCGTGGACTCAACCGGAATCATCGCGGTAAGCAGCCGCGGAATGCCATTGGCAAGCGAGTCGGTAAGTATCTTGCGCAGCGAATCGTCAACCGCAGCGCGGTCCGCGGCAACCATCAAAGCCATAATCGTGTACGCGGCCAGCACCAAAACCGAAAGCGGAGCCACGGTCCACGACGGCAACCGCCGCGTCGCCACACTAACCGCAACCGAACCGATCGCGGCGCCCGCCACCAACTGAGTGAGCAGCGCATCGGCATAGATGCGACCAAGCGCCACGCCGGCGAGCGCAATCATCCCGGCCAACGCCAACGGCACAACCCCGCCCCGCACCCACTTCACCACGGCGGCACCCCATCCCACGCGCCCGGCTTGAGGCTCACCCGCCGCAGCACCTCATCTCGCGTGCTCGGCTTGCGGCTCTCCCGCACGCACGTCACCACCTCAGCACCCAATCCCGTGCGCTCCGCTCGTGGCTTACCCGCGCCTACCCCACCACCGCGGCACCCCGTCCCGTGCGCGCGTCCGTGGCTGCCTGCCATTTGCAGGCTCTCGTCCCATGCGGCTTGCTCGGAGGGTTTCACGGTCCGGGGGCTCCAGTCTTGGGCGGCCGGCTGGCGGGGCCCTACCATCCCCGGACTCCGTCCCAGGCGGCCGCGAACTGCTCGCCGTCCTCGGCCTCGATCACGATCAGCCCGTCGCCGGCCGACACCGGCGCGGCGTCGCGGTCGCCGAACAGCCCCGCCATCACGATCGGGTAAGGCCCGCGCAGCCCGCTGACCGCGCCGAGGTCACCCCGCCCGCCCGGCCCGGTGAGGAAGACCAGGGTGTCGCCGAGCCGCTGCGCCCGCAGATGCCGGATCTTCTGAGTCAGATCCCCCGGGCACAGGGCGGCCTCGGTGAGCACGTCGAGAAACGGCCCCCGGGTCAGGCCGGACACCAGATGCAGGCTGACCGGCAGGTCCTCGCGCACGGCCGCCACGATGATCGACGCGGCCGCCTCGCACGCCGCCTCGAACGAGTCGGCCGTCCCGTCGCGCACCTCGGGATGCGCCGCCGCGCGGTCGTCGAGCAGCACCACGATCGTCGGCTCGCTGGTGTCGAGCTGTTCGCGGACCATCAGCTCGCCGACCTTCGCGCTGCTGCGCCAGTGCACCCGGCGCAACTCGTCGCCGACCACGTATTCGCGCAGCGAGTCGAAGGTGATCGTGCCGTGCGGCACCTTGTCGATGCGCCCGTCGAGGCTGCGCGCCATCCCGGCCGGCACAGCGCGCATGAGATGGATACGCGGATGCACCCAGACGGTGGTGGACGCCCCGTAGGTGCGCGACAGCCGGAGCAGGCCGAGCGGGTCGCCACGGGTGACACGCAACGGACCGACCGCCACGACGCCGCGCCGCTCGGTCGGCACCGGATAGTCGACGCTGGTGTCGCGGCCCGGCCGCAGCCGCAGCACCGGCACCGGGACTACTTTGCGACCGCACCGGTCGGTGGCCACCAGGTTGGCGGCGCGCAGCCGGCTGCGGTTGCGGATGGTCAGCGTCATCCGGGCCGGTTCGCCACGGGCCACCCGGTCGGGCTCGGCAACCCGGTCGACGCCGAGCCGGGGCCGCCACAGAGCGAAGACGACGGCCACCGCCACAGCAACTCCCGCAGCGGCGCCGAGCAGGGCCAGATCCGGATAGCCATAGTGGAAGCCGAGCGCCAGCAGGGCGAGCATGGCCGCAACAACGCCCAGCCCGCGCGCGGTAATGCCACGCAGCCGCGTCACCTCCCGCCACCGCGCGATGTCCCGGGGCCGTGCGTTGTCCTGCCGCCGTGCGTTGTCCTGCCGCCGAGCGGCGTCCAGTGGCCGTGCGGTGTTGTCCTGCGGCCGTTTGGCGTTCCGCGGCTGTGCGGTGTCCCCGGGCCGTGCGGAGTCCCGTGGCGGTGTGGCGTCCCGCGGCCGTGCGGAGTCCCGCGGTTGTGTGTCGTTGCCCGGCTGCGCGGTATCCCGTGGCCGGGCGGCGGTGTCAGGCTGTGGGGCGTTTCGCGGCTGTGCGCCGGTTCCTGGCTGTGCGCTGGTTCCTGGCTGTGCGGCGGTTCCTGGCTGTGCGCCGGTTCCTGGCTGTGCGCCGGTTCCTGGCTGTGCAGCGTTGCCCGCCTGTGCGGCGGTTCCTGGCTGTGCGGCGGTCCTTGGCTGCGCAGCGGTTCCTGGCTGCGCGGTGGCCCCCGGCGGCGCGGCGGTCCCTGCCTGCGCGGCGTCCTGCGGCCGTGCGGCGTTGCCCGGCCGGGCGGCGTCCCACGGCCGGGAGTTGTCCGGTGGCCGGTTCACGCCCCGACGCGCGGGTTGTCGGGCAGCGGCACCGCCACCGAGCGCACCGCGTCTTCGAGCACCTCCGCCGCGGTCACCCCGCGCAGCTGGGCGTCGGCCGAGAGCAGCACGCGGTGCGCGAACACCGGCTTGATCAACGTCTTGAGGTCCTCGGGCAGCACATACCCGCGCCCGTTGATCAGCGCGTAGGAGCAGGCGGCCCGGGTCAGCGCGATCACGCCGCGCGGGCTCACCCCGACGCGGACCTGCGGGTGGTTGCGGGTCGCCGCGGCCAGCCGGACCGCGTACGCATAAAGCGGGTCTGCGATGTGCACCCGCAGCGCCATCCGCACCATCTCGCCCACGGTGGCCGTGTCGGTGATCGGCTCGAGCGCGTCGGGGGAGCGCAACGCCGCCCCGCGCAGCACCTCGATCTCGACGTCCTCGTCGGGGTAGCCGACCGACAGCTTGACCAGGAACCGGTCGAGCTGCGCCTCGGGCAGCCGGTAGGTGCCGTCCATCTCGACCGGGTTCTGCGTCGCCACCACCAGGAACGGCTGCGGCACCGGATGCGGGACGCCGTCCACAGTGACCCGGCCCTCCTCCATCACCTCGAGCAGCGCCGACTGCGTCTTCGGTGATGCGCGGTTGATCTCGTCGGCGATGACGATGTTGGCGAACACCGGCCCCGGGTGAAACTCGAAGCCACGGCTGGCCTGGTTGAAGATCGTCACGCCGGACACGTCGGAGGGCAACAGGTCGGGGGTGAACTGGATGCGCCGCCACTGGCCCCGGATCGAGGCGGCCAGCGCCCGCGCCAGGGTCGTCTTGCCGACCCCGGGCACGTCCTCGAGCAGCACATGCCCCTGCGCGAACAACGCCGTCATGGCGAGCCGGACGACCTCGGGCTTGCCCAGCACGACGCTGCCGATCCGGTCGGCGAGCTCCGCGGCGACCTGCGCGAACGCCTGGACATGCTGGGGCGGAATGGGTTCAGACACGTCGGAACTCACTAGCAGGTCGGAAGGTCGTCGAGGTTGTCCCCGCCGTCCAGGTTGAGCCACGCCCAGGGGATGTAGTTCTTGCCCTCATAGTTCACCTGGATCCACCAGGTGCTGCGCTTGTCGTTGTTGTAAATGTAGGCGTAGACCGATTCGCCGGACTTCTTGCAGTACGACTGCAGCCGGGTACCCGGCTTGGCCCAGCCGACCTGCTTGGAGTCGGTCTGGCTGGTGACGCTGAAGATCTCGTTGCCGTTGCGGCCGTCGACGTCCGCGTTGCAGTACGTCGCGGTGTCGCCGTTCTCGCCGTTGTTGCAGGTCGCGGTGCCGTAGAGGGCGTCGGTCGTCTGCGCGCGGGTCTTGGTGGTCGTGCCCGCCGCGTTCTTGGCCGTGATCGTGAACGTGTAGGCGGTGCTCGGCTTCAGACTGCTCACCTTGAGGCTGGAGCAGCTGCCCGAGGCGGAGCCGCCGTCGTTGTTCGCGGCGATCGAGCAGCTGGCCGTGCCGCCGCCGGCGTCCACGCTGAACGTGACGGTCGCGGTGTTGAAGGTCGCCGACGAGCCGGTGACCGTCACCTGCGGCGCGGCGACCGTCCGGGCGGTGGCCGTGCCCGGGCCGCTCTCGCCGGCCTCGTTGACCGCGCGCACCTCGACCGAGACGGTCTCGCCGGCGCCGAAGCCGGTCAGTGTCGTCGAGGTCCCGCCGTCCACCTCGGTGGACTTGTCGCCCGCCTTGACGACGTATTTGGTGATCGGCCGGCCGTTGTCGGCGGGCGGCTGCCAGCTCACGGAGATCGCGCCGGCCTGGTCGCCGACCGTCGCGGCGTCCACGTTCTCGGGGCGGTCCGGTTTCGCGAACGGCACCACGCTGTTGCTGATCGGTGACGCCTTCGAGCCGGCGTTGCGTTCGTTGACGGCGACGACCGTGAACGCGTACTGCTTGCCGTACTCGAGCTCGCCGTCCTTGATGGTCAGTGACGTGCTGTCGGACTCGCCGACCGGGGCGCTGCCGCCCTCGGCGACGGCCGTCACCGCGTAGCGTTTGATGTCGAGGCCCTGGCCGTTCGCGGCCGGCCAGCTGACCACGACCGTGCCGTCGGGTTTGGCCTCGGCCGTCGCGGACTCTGGTGCGTCGGGCACCTCGGAGGTCGGGCGCACCGAGTTGCTGTTGCGGGCGGGCCCGTCGCCCTTCTTGTTCACCGCGTGCACCGCGAAGGTGTAGGTCTCGCCGTTGGTCAGGCCGGTGACGTTGAGCGAGCGCTGGTTGGCGCCGACCTGGAAGGTCTTGCCCGCGCCCTCGACCACGTACTTCGTGATCGAGGCGCCGTTGGCGGCGGCGGACTGCCAGCTGACCCGAGCCTCGGCGTTGCCGGCCTCGGCGTGCACGTTGCGCGGCGCGCCGGGCTTGCTGACCACCGGCTTCGGCGGCTTCGGGGGCTTGGGCGGGGTCGGTGGCGCCGGCGGCGGGTCACCGCCGAGCACGTCGTCGGCGTACTTGTCGACGACCCGCACCTGGTGCGCGTTGTCGACCACCCGGGCCGTGGAAGAGCCGGGCGCGTTGATGAACAGGTAGTTTTCGCGCACCTCGAGCTCGAGCGGCCCGCCCGGGTTTTTGAAGGTGATGCTCTTCAGCCGCTGCCCGGACTGGTCGAAGACGTGCACGACGCCGCTCTGCTCGTCGGCGACGTAGAAGTAGCCCTCCCAGGCGACCGCCGGCTGCAGCTTGGTCCCGTCGCCCGGCACCGCGAAGTCTTGCGTCGCGCCGCCGTTGGCCACCGTGAAGACGTGCCGTGCGTCGGGCACCGTCACCGGCACGACCAGCCCGTCGGTGTGCGGGGCCAGCGTGCCCGGCCCGGTCAGCGGCAGGGTCTTGGAGGTCTTCTGATCGTCGCGGATCGTGATCAGGTCGTTCGTGGTGCGGTCGAGCACGGCGATGCCGGTGTCCAGCGTGGAGATCGCCAGGTCGTGGCTGGGCGCCGCGACCGGGGTGGTGCTGATCAGCCGTGGCCCGGCGACAGTGGAAGCGGCGCCCGAGCCGCCCCCGCTGGGCGGGTCGGACGGCAGGGGAGCGGGGGTGATGGCGGACACGGTGCCCTGCTCGGGAACCGCGATCCAGAGCCGGCCCTTGCCGTCGAAGACTCCGCCGGTGATGCCCGGGGGGTAGTGGAGTGCGTCCCCGATCGGCGCGAGGCTCCGCGGGTCAAGTTGACGGACCTCGCCACGCACCGCGTCCACGACGAACGCCGCGTCGTCGTTGAGGGCCACACTCACGCCGAGGCCGGAATTGCTCGGGTACGTGGCGTACGACTGCAGGGTGGTCAGGTCCATCGAGCTGATGGTGCCGGTGGTCAGGTCGCGCAGGATGACGAACTTGTCGTTCTGGCTGACCTCGAGCGGGTGGCCGCGCGCGCCGGGCACGTCGACCCGGGTGTCGACCTTGGCGGTGACGCCGTTGATGCGGGCCATCTCGCCCTTGGTCTGCGACCAGACCCAGGAGGCGGCGTCGAAGCTGGCGACGGCTTGATCGGCCGCGCCGAGCCCGAGAACCGTCAGTCCGAGGCCGACCACGAGGCTGGCCACCGTACCGATAGTGACGAGACCGCCACGGGTCCGCCAACGGCGCTTAGCAGCTGGCTCCGTCACGGTGTCTGCACTGGCCACAGCCCTGCGCCCCTCCCGTTGGCCTCAAGGACGTGGGCCATCATAGGGGTAGGCGGCCTTCGATGGGCACCCGCACGGACACAGTTGTGCGTAGATGCGGTCGCCGTCCGTGATCATTTCACTGGGTTGTGGACGGACGCGGGCTCCCCTTCACACGGCTGGTACAAGCCTGTGGGGAACTGGAGAAATCCTTGGTGCTGTAGACGGCCACGACGGCGAAGCAGTAGTCCAGATCGGCGTTCAGCCCGTTCAGTTTGAAGGACGTCTGACCAGGGCTGACTTGACCCATGGGCTTGAGGACCTCGCCCGGATGCCCACCCGAGATGATGAAGGAGGTGGTCCCGTTGGCCGGATCGCTCCAGGAGACCTGAACGGAGGCGCCATTGTCACGCAACCGCACATCGGTCGGTGCCGGCCCGCCGCCGAGAGTTGGCACATCGGAGGTGTCGCCCTTATCACCCCGCTGGGCAAGCACGACGATGAGGGCGACGACGGCGATCACGGCGGCCAGGATCGCGGCGATCGCGGCAAAGAGCGCAGGAGCCTTCCTTGCGTACGCGGACCGCTCGGGCTCGTGGCGCACCGGAGCGGAAGGTGGCGCAAAGACAATGTGCTGCGCCGGGTGTGGCGGTCCGGAGGTGTAGGGGTGTTGCTCGGTGAGCGCGCCCCGGCCAACTTCCTGAGGCGGGTCGTAGGGGGTGCTCGGAGCAGCCTGCTCAGACCTGCCGTAGGTGGTGTCGTAGAGGTGCTGACCGGCGTTGGTGAGCGGCGCCGGGATGTCGTAGGCCTGCTGTCTGGCGTCGGGAGACGGTGCCGGGGTGCCGTAGGCGGGTTGTCTGGTGTCGGCAGGCGGTGCCGGAGTGCCGTAGGTCGGCTGTCTGGCGTCGGTCGGTGGTGCCGAGGCGCCGTAGGCCGGCTGTCTGGCGTCGGTCGGTGGTGCCGAGGCGCCGTAGGTCGGCTGTTGGACGGCGTCGAAGGGGGTGGTCGGCGGCGCCTGCCGATATGGCGGCTCCTGGACCGGCGCGGGCGGAGGAGGAGGTGTCGCAAGGTCGATCCGGGCCGTCTGAGGACTCTCTCCGAGGTAGGCACGAGCCCGCGCGACCGCCCAGTGATCCGCCCCGAGCACCTCGGGCCCGCGCTCCACCACCCGAGCGAAGGCCTTCCGGGCCTCATGCCGGTTACCCAACTCCTCGGCAACCAGACCCAGATCATGCGAAATAAGCAACATCACCGGATCGGCGTCCCCCAGCCGCCACTGCCCGGCCGCGTACGCCTCCTCCAGCACCCGCCGCGCCCCCGACGGATCATCGGCGGCCAGATGAACCTGGGCGAGCTGAAGAGCGGTAGTCAAAACATCCGGATCGTCCTCACCAAGATTGGCCCGCCCCACATCGACGGCACGCTCCAGCACGGCCCGCGCCCCGCCAAGATCGCCAGAACCGGCGAGGGCGTGCGCGTGCTGCCGGGCTCCGGTCAACGGGGATGGCTGCGACACCCGAGCCATGCTGCCCGCTGCCGCCCACAGAAGCCAGACAGCACACGCGATATGAGACGAAACGTCTGG
>Ga0307513_10009449_pt1 | contig 12333 bp, 11 predicted proteins | sample 15_EM_MG_FD_202174 | JGI IMG/M metagenome (GOLD analysis project Ga0307513, IMG submission 202174) | Populus trichocarpa ectomycorrhiza microbial communities from riparian zone in the Pacific Northwest, United States - 15_EM | ecosystem: Host-associated > Plants > Roots > Unclassified | place... | reverse complement strand
CACTACAGCGGCACCGCGCCCGAGCACTTCCAGAACTTCGTGCTGTTCACGAACTACCAGTTCTACATCGACGAGTTCGTGCGCCTCGGCCACGAGACGATGGCGAGCCCGGCGCGGGCGCAGGACTACACCTGCTTCGTCGAGCCCGGCAACGTGGTCACGCGGCGCGCCGGCCTGCCGGCACAGCCGAGCGATGCACTCGGCGCACCGCCGCCGCGCCTGCCGCAGATGCCGGCCTACCACCTGGTGCGCGCCGATGGCAGCGGCATCACGATGGTCAACATCGGCGTCGGCCCGGCGAACGCGAAGACGATCACCGACCACATCGCGGTGCTGCGCCCGCACGCGTGGGTGATGCTCGGCCACTGCGCCGGCCTGCGCAACACGCAGCAGCTCGGCGACTACGTGCTCGCCCACGGCTACGTGCGCGAGGACCACGTGCTCGACGAAGAACTGCCGCTGTGGGTGCCGATCCCGGCGCTCGCCGAGGTGCAGGTCGCGCTCGAATCGGCGGTGGCCGAGATCACGCAACTCAAGGGTTACGAGCTCAAGCGCATCATGCGCACCGGCACCGTGGCCAGCACCGACAACCGCAACTGGGAGCTGCTGCCGACGCAGAACGCGGTCAGCACGCCGGAGCGCCGCTTCAGCCAGAGCCGCGCGATCGCGCTCGACATGGAGTCGGCGACGATCGCCGCGAACGGCTTCCGCTTCCGCGTGCCGTATGGCACCTTGCTGTGCGTCAGCGACAAGCCGCTACACGGCGAGATCAAGCTGCCGGGCATGGCGAACCACTTCTATCGCGAGCGGGTCGACCAGCACCTGCGCATCGGCATCCGCGCGATCGAGCTGCTGCGCGAGTCCGGCGTCGATCAGCTGCACAGCCGCAAGCTGCGCAGCTTTGCCGAGGTGGCGTTCCAGTAACACCCGGGCCGAGCGCCGGGCCGCCCCAAGCCGGTCCGCATCCCCTCGGGGGATCGGCCGACGTACTCGTCGGCCGAGGGGCCCCTACTCAGCAGGGCTGGGCCGGGAGCCGCACGCCCAGCGTCAGTGTCTTGCCGGTCAGACCCAGCCGGTTTGACGGAACGAGGTCAAACACTATCAGGTTCGTGACGCCGGCCGGCACCGCATCGCCCTCGTCGAGCACGAAGAGCCCACCGTCGCGCTGCAAATCCTCAGTGCGCACCCACGGCGTGGCACGGTCGGAGTCGAATACCTGAATCTGGCCCCCGGAGTACAGCGACACGAGCCCGGCGTCGAACACCGAGCCCTCGACGAAGCGCAGCGGGCACTTGGTCGCCGTGGCCCAATGCGCGACCGCAGTGCGTGCCAGGCGCCGGGCGGGGTAGGCGGTGTCGATGCGACGGCTCGACAGCACCGCACGCGGGTCGTGGTGCTCGACGGCGTACAGCGTGAGACTGAGTGCCTGCACCGCCAGCGCGACGCAGACCAGCGTGCGCAGGTCGATCGCGATGCGGCGATCCCACACCAGCACGATCCACAGTGGCAGGAACTGCAGGGCCTGAACACCCCAGTGGTTGCGCAGGCTCACGCCGCTGGCCAGCGCCATCACGACCAGCACGGTCAGCGCGGTCCAGACCAGCCCGACCATCCAGCGCCCGAAGTCCGGCGCAACGGCGGCATCGCTGGCCACCGCGCGGCCGCGCCGCGCGTGGCGCATCCAGGCCCAGCAGATGCCGATCGCGAGCAAGGCCGGGAACGCGAGCCGGATCTGGTTCGCCGCGAACCCGATGACGAAGCGCAGCCGCATCCACAGCGGCGCGGCTTCGATCGCGTCCGATGCGTAGCGCAAGGTCGTGTAGTCGTTCCGGGCCACCCACACCGCGTGCGGCGCGAACACGGCCAACATCACCGCCAGTGCGAGCGCCAGACCGGCCCACTGCGCCGGGCGTTTCAGGCGCCCGGCCAGCACGAGCGCAAGCACCAGACCGCCGAGCGGCACCAGGGCCTGGTACTTCGACAGCATCGCCGCGCCCGCCGCCAGGCCGGTGGCGACCCACCACAGCCAGTTGCCGCGCGTCGCGCGCATCGCGAACCACACCGTCGCGGCGATGCACAGCACCAGCACCGTGTTGTGGTTGTAGAGCTGCACACGCTGCGAAAAGCTCTGGTTCAGTCCCCACAGCACGACGGCCGCGGCGGCGAGCCGCTCACCGAGCAGCTCGGTGCCGATCAACCAGGTCAGCCACAGCGTGCCGAGCAGGCACAGCGTGGCCAGCACGTAAGCCCAGTACACGGACGGCCCGAACAGCTTGATGACGAGCCCGAGCACCAGCGACGGCAGCGGTGGGTGCTTGTGGTAACCGAGTTCCAGGCTTTGTGCCCAATTGAACTGCTCGATGTTGTCGCCGAACTGCGCGGTGTTGAAGGCCGCCGCCCACAGTGCCCACAGCACGACGATGGCGGCGCTGATCAGCACCGCATGCCGCGGCGGCAGCGCGCGCGGCGATGGCAATGACACCGATGGCAGGGGAATCGAGCTCGTCACGGGGCGCCTGAGGGTGGGGGTCGGGCATTCTAGGAGCCCCCACGCCTGCCGTGACCACCGATTGCCCCACGCCGGGCAATCCCGTAGGCTGTATTGCACAGGAGTCGCCGCCGGGCCGCCCCCAGGCGGCCGACAACCCCCTCGGGGGACGGCGCTGAAAGCGTCTGGGGGCGCACAATGAAGAGGCCCTCCCCCATGCCGCAGTCATCCGCCCCACACGCCGCCGTCCAGGCGATCCGATCACTCGCGCTGGTCGGACAGACCGGCGCGGGCAAGACCAGCCTCGCCGAGGCGCTGCTGCACAAGGCCGGAGCGCTCGGCGCGTCGGGCAGCCTGGAGCGCGGCACGACCGTCTCCGACTTCGACCCGATGGAGCGCCGCGCCCAGCACTCGCTGAACTCGGCCGTGATGCACCTCACGCACCGCGGCGCGCGCATCCACCTGATCGACACGCCGGGGTATGCTGATTTCGTCGGCCAGTCGATGACGGCGCTCGAAGCCGTCGAGACCGCGGCCGTCGTGATCAATGCCGGTACCGGCGTCGAGATGATGAGCGCGCGCATGATGGAATGGGCGGCGCAGCGCCAGCTCTGCCGCCTGATCATCGTCAACAAGATCGACGCCGCCGGCGTCGATCTGGCCGGGCTGGTGACGCTGATCCAGGCCGCGTTCGGCAACGAGTGTCTGCCGCTGAACCTGCCGGCGGCCGGCGGCACCCGGGTCGTCGACTGCTTCTTCAACCCGTCGGGCGAGGCCGATTTCGGCAGCGTCGAGGCCGCGCACCGGGCGCTCGTGGAGCAGGTCGTCGAGGTCGATCCAGCCTTCGTCGAGCGTTACCTGAACGACGGCGATGTCGACCCGCGCGAGCTGCACGCGCCGCTCGAGGAAGCGCTGCGCCAGGGGCACCTGATTCCGATCTGCTTCGTCTCGGCGCGCAACGGCGCCGGCGTGGGCGAGCTGCTCGACGTGATCGAGGCCTTGCTGCCGAATCCCGCCGAAGGCAATCCGCCGCAGTTCTACAAGGGCGAAGGCGCGGACGCCAAGGAATTGCACGCCAGTCCCGACCCGGCGCAGCATGTGATCGCGCACGTGTTCAAGATCACCGTCGATCCGTACGTCGGCAAGATGGGCGTGTTTCGCATCCACCAGGGCACGGTCACGCGCGACAGCCAGCTCTACATCGGCGACGGGCGCAAGCCGTTCAAGGTCGGCCACCTGTTCATGCTGCAGGGTAAGGAGCACGTCGAAATCGTGCGCGGCGTGCCCGGTGACGTCTGCGCCGTCGCCAAGATCGACGAGATGCACTTCGATGCGGTGCTGCACGACGCCGCGGAGGACGACCACCTGCATCTGAAACCGCTACCCTTCCCGGTGCCGGTGCACGGTCTGGCGATCGAACCGAAGCGCCGCGGGGACGAGCAGCGCATGTGGGAGATCCTGCAGAAGCTCGTCGACGAGGACCCGTGCCTGAAGGTCGAGCATGTCGGCGTGACCAACGAGACCGTGGTCTACGGCCTGGGCGAGCTGCACCTGCGCACGCTGCTGGAGCGCATGAACGAGGTCTACAAGTGCGAGGTCAACACGCGGCCGCCGCGCATCGCCTACCGCGAAACAGTGACGACGGGCGCGGAGGGCCATCACCGGCACAAGAAGCAGAGCGGCGGCGCCGGTCAGTTCGGCGAGGTGTTCCTGCGCATCGAGCCGCTGCAGCGCGGCGCGGGCTTCGAGTTTGTCGACCAGGTCAAGGGCGGCACGATCCCGACGCAGTTCATCCCCGCGGTCGAGAAAGGCATACGCCAGGTGCTCGACAGCGGGGTGATCGCGGGCTACCCGGTGAAGGACGTGCGCGTGATCGTCTACGACGGCAAGTCCCATTCGGTCGACTCGAAAGACATCGCCTTCGCCACGGCCGGGCGCAAGGCCTTCATCGACGCGGTGAAGAAGGCCCAGCCGATCGTGCTCGAGCCCATCGTGAAGGTGCAGATCACCGCACCCGAGCACAGCATGGGCGACATCACCGGCGACCTCTCCGCCAAACGCGGCCAGGTCAACGGCACGAGCGCGTTGCCGGGCGGCGGCATGGCGGTGAGCGGCCAGGTGCCGCTGTCGGAACTCGCGAACTACCAGGCGCGGCTGAACGGCATGACCGGCGGCCAGGGCCGCTACACGATCGAGCTCAGCCACTACGAGGCCGTGCCGCCGTCGGCGCAGGCCGCGCTGATGAGTCAGTACAAGGTCAAGGACGAGGACTGACCACTACAGGCCGTCGCGCATCGGGCGAGTGGCGGCGAAACCGTCGGTCAACTCGGCGGAGCCGGTGTCGCCGGTCGCCTTGCTCCGCAGGCGGTCGAGTTCGGCGTAGGCCGCCTTCAGGCGATCCTCGCTGCGCTCCAGCGCCGCGAGCGGCTCGGCGGCCATCGCTGCGAGCTGGCGCTTGAACGCGCTGCGGGCCTGTTCAAGTTCGGCCTGGGCGCGCATTTGCGCGGTACGCAACTGGTCGGCCATCACGGCGTTGCGTTGCTGCAGGTCTTCGGTGGCGCGTCGCAGCTGCGCTTCGAACCGCAGGCGCGCGAAACGCAGCGCGGCCCAGCCCCCCGCCACCACCCCCATGATCAGCGTGATGCCGAGCGCTCCCCACCATCCATTCGTCGACATATTTCTGACCCCTGTTCAACGCACAGGCCCCTGCACTGACCGGCACAACCGCAGGGTAACAAGTTATTGCCGCCATGACACTACGCCAAAGTGCTGATGGCCAGGCGGTGGTCACATCAGCAGCCGCGCCCCGCCTCGCCGGTCCGGATCAGACGGTGCGCGGCTTCACGCAGGCGGCGGCCTGCTTGGCACGCGTGCGCGCGACCTCGACATCGGCGTCGAACGCCAGCGCCACGCCCATGCGGCGCTTCTTGAAGCTCTCGGGCTTGCCGAACAGGCGCAGCTCGGTGTTGGGCACGCGCAGCGCCGTATCGACGCCGTCGAACACCACGCCCATCGCGTCGTCGCCGCCGTAGATCACCGCGCTCGCTCCGGCACTCTTCAACGCGGTGTTGATCGGCAGGCCGAGGATCGCGCGCGCGTGCAGTTCGAACTCGTTCTGCCACTGCGTGATCATCGTGACCATGCCGGTGTCGTGCGGGCGCGGCGACACCTCGCTGAACCAGACCTCCTCGCCCTTGACGAAGAGCTCGACGCCGAACAGCCCCTGCCCGCCGAGGTTGTCGGTGACCGCCTTCGCGATCTCGCGCGAGCGCGCCAGCGCCTTCGGGTGCATCGCGTGCGGCTGCCAGCTCTCGACATAGTCGCCCTGCACCTGCACATGACCGATCGGTTCGCAGAAATGCGTCTCGACACTGCCATCGGGACCGAGCGCACGCACCGTGAGCTGCGTGATCTCGTAGTCGAACGCGATGAAGCCCTCGACGATGACGCGACCGTGGCTGACACGGCCGCCGGCCATCGCGTGGTCCCAGGCCTTCTGCACATCGGCCGGCCCGTCGATCTTGCTCTGGCCTTTGCCCGAGCTGCTCATCACCGGCTTCACGATGCACGGATAACCGATGCCCGCGTCGATCGCCGCCTGCAATTCGACCAGCGAATCGCAGAACCGGTACGGGCTGGTTGGCAGCGCGAGCGTTTCGGCGGCGAGGCGGCGGATGCCCTCGCGGTCCATCGTCAGCCGCGCGGCGCGGGCGGTCGGGATCACGCGCACGACGCCGGCGGCCTCGAGCTCTTCGAGCATCGGCGTGGCGATTGCCTCGATCTCGGGCACGACCAGCATCGGCCGCTCGGCCTCGATCAAGGCCTTGAGCTGCGCCGGGTCGCTCATCTGGATGGTCCGCGCGTGGTGCGCGACCTGGTGCCCGGGTGCGTTGTCGTAGCGGTCCACCGCGATCGTCTCGACGCCCAGGCGCTGCAGCGCGATCAGCACCTCTTTGCCGAGTTCGCCGCTGCCGAGCAGCATGACCTTGGTGGCGTGGGGGGAGAGGGGGGTACCGAGGGTGATCATCGAACGTGTCCTGAAGCGGGCGGAGGAGAGTTGAGGCCGTGATTTTCCACCGTGCTCCCTTGCTCAACGGCGCTTTATCATCTGCGACATGACCACCGGCCCCCGCGATGTCGCGCAGATACGCCTCGACAACGCCATGATCTTGTTCGACGAGTTTGTCCACGCGACGATCAAATACCCCGATGCAGCGACGCTGCGAGGCCTCGAAGGGCGTTTCGCGGAACGCCTGCAGATCCAGCCGAGCTACTGGAGCCAGATCAAGGGCCGCTCGCGCCAGATCGGCGAGCGGCTGGCACGGCAGTTCGAGCAGCTGTGCCGCAAACCGGTGGGCTGGATGGACCAGCCGCACGGCACACCGAGCGCCGCGACCCTGCCCGCGGCCGCGGACGACAGCCAGCGCAACGTGCCACAGGACGACGACGAGCGCTTCATCGTCGGCCTCGTGCTCACCTACTACCGCCGCCATCCGCAGCGCGCCCGCGCACGGCTGCTCGATCTGCTCGGCGAAGTGCTGACCCCGGCGCCGTCGGCCCCCGTCAAATCCGGAGCCCCCAAGCTCCCCGAGGACGATGGCCGGGAGCTGTGGAGCAAGACGCAGGCCGCGGTGAAGCCACTGAAGCCCAAGCGCTGAAACGGCCGCCGAACTTTTTTGCAACGCGGCTTGAAATTCTTGCGCAAGACCCCTTGCGCAAGATAATCATTCGTTTATCATTTGCGCAATTCGCAGGCAAACGCATCCGCCGTGAAGACGCCCCGCCGATCAACCCCCGACCGCATTTCATGTCCCTGACCCACGTTTCGACTGCCGCACCACCCGGATCACCGCCACGCTGACCGACGCGCCACGACGCGTCAGGCGTCACATGGCCCGGGTTGCGCTTGTCGCCCCGGGCCATTTGCTTTTCTGTCTTGGCTACTGCCTCAAGGAGACCCCTCATGAAGATCACCATCACCGCCCCCAAGCCCCGCAACCCGCTCGTGGCACCCGCTCACTTTCGCCGCGCCGGCAGCCACCAACCCGGTGGTCGCGCGATGCGCCACCAAGGCAGCCGGATGCTGCGTCGCGAACTGGAACAGATGAAACAACACAGCCCATGAACAGCGCGCGGCCCTGCCGCGCACTCGATGAAGGACCGCATCATGTCGAGCTTGAAATACCTCCGCGCCGGCGCCCTCGAAGCGCCGCGCCCCGCCCACGAAGCGGTGCGCCGTCTGGCCGCCGTGGGTTTGCGCAGCGCCAGTGCGGCGCTGGCGCGTTTGTCGCGCCGCTTGGCGCAGCCGGTTGCACGCGCAGTGCGCCCGGCGCCGCAGCTGGAGTTCTACGCCGAGGCCGGCGCCCCGGAAGGCGCGTTGTACCTGGACGGCGAGTTCGTCGGCTGGGTCACCGGCGTGAAGCGCCTGTGAACCTGGGCACCCCGCTCGCCGGCTACGGCGAGCGGGCCTCCGGGAGGGTTGAGCCTTGCCTGGGGCGGCCCGGCGCGGCGGCCCGCGTCAACGCATCGCGAGCGCCTGCTTGCGCCGCGGCGCCGGAAAGCGCCGTTCGATCTCGCTGAGGTCGGCCTCGTTCAGCACGAGGTCGGCCGCAGCGAGGTTCGTGCGCAGATGCGGCTCGCGCAGGGCTTTCGGAATCGGCATCACGCCGCCGCGCGCGATCAACCAGGCGAGCGCCACCTGGGACGCGCTTGCACCATGCCGTTCGGCGATGCCGTGCAGCACCGGATCGTGTGCCAGATCGCCCTGATCGAGCGGGCAGTAGGCCATCAGCGGCATCGACCGCGCACGCAGCCAGGGCAGCAGGTCGAACTCGGGCCCGCGCGTACTGAGCGAGTAATACACCTGGTTCGCCGCGCAGCGTTCGCCGCCCGGCACGGCGACGAGTGCCCCCAGGTCGTCGGTGTCGAAGTTGCTCACGCCCCAATGCCCGATATGGCCTTGCGATTGCAGCGCCTCAAAGCCGGCGACGGTTTCGTGCAGCGGATGCGGGCCGGGCCAGTGGAGCAGATAGAGGTCGATGCGGTCCAGCCCGAGGCGGCGCCGGCTGCGTTCGCAGGCCGCGGCCACGCCGGCGCGGCTGGCATTGTGCGGATAGACCTTGCTGACGATGAACAGCTGCTCGCGCGCAACCGTGCCGGCGCGCAGCGCCTCGGCGAGTGCCTGGCCCAGCGCCTCTTCGGCGCCGCCCTCACCGTACATCTCGGCGGTGTCGATCACGCGGTAGCCGAGCTCCAGCGCGAGGCGCAGCGCGGCGACCTCCTGCGCGCGGCGGCCAGGCGATTCGCCCAGATGCCAGGTGCCCAGCCCGAGGGCGGGGAGCGAAGTTCCATCGGGCAGTTTCACCGTGTTCATGGCGGGCCTCAAACGTGATACTCCATGCTAGACGACAACCCCAGGAGACACGACACGTGACCACCACCTTCATCGTAGAACGCGGCAAGCTGAACAACGCGCACTGGAAACACACCGAGCCCGTCGCACTGAGCGATGGGGCCGTGCGGCTGCGCATCGACACGTTCGCGCTGACGTCCAACAACATCACCTACGCCGCGTTCGGCGACGCGATGAACTACTGGGGATTCTTCCCGACCGGTGATGCCACGACCGGCTGCATCCCGGTGTGGGGCTTCGCGAACGTGGTCGAGTCGCGTTGTGCAGGTATCGAGGTCGGCGAGCGCTTCTACGGTTATTTCCCGATCGCGAGCGACGTGGTGCTGCACCCGGCGCGCGTCACGCCGGCGGGCTTCTTCGATGGCGCCGAGCACCGGCGCGAACTGCACGCGGTCTACAACCAGTACAGCCGCTGCGCCGCCGACCCGGGTTATGTCGCGGCGCGCGAGGCCGAGCAGGCGCTGTTGCGGCCGCTGTTCATGACCTCGTTCCTGATCGACGACTTTCTCGCCGACAACGCGTTTTTCGGCGCCCGCGCGGTCGTGCTGTCGAGCGCCTCGAGCAAGACCGCCTACGGCACGGCCTTCTGCCTCGCGCAACGGCGCGGTCGTGACGATGCGGTCAAGGTGATCGGCCTGACCTCGGCCGCGAACAAGGCATTCACGCGCGCGCTCGGCTGCTTCGACGAGGTGCTGAGCTACGCGGAGATCCACGCGCTGCCGGCCGGCGTGCCCACCGTCTACGTCGACTTCAGTGGCAGCGTCTCGGTGCGTGCCGACGTGCACCAGCACTTCGGCGATGCCCTGAGCTACAGCTGCTCGGTCGGCGGAACCCACTGGGACGAGCTCGGCAGCGGCAAGGGCCTGTCGGGGCCGCGGCCGGTGCTGTTCTTCGCCCCGGCACAGATCAAGAAGCGCAACGCCGATTGGGGCCCTGCCGGCCTGCAGCAACGCATGGCCGACGCCTGGGCAGCCTTCATGCGGCCGGTGACGGATGCCGCGAATCCCTGGCTGCGCGTGGTGCGCAGCGAAGGTGAGGCGGCGATCTCGGCGACCTACGCGACGCTGCTCGCGGGCAGCGTGAATCCGGCCGAAGGCCATGTGCTGTCGGTGTAGCAGGCCACAGCCGACTCAAGCCACGCCTCCAGAACGCCGATAACGCCGATAAGCTTGGCCCAGTTCCCCGATGACCTCACGATGACGACAACGAGTCCCGCTGCCTCCCATGAGCCCAGGCTCACCGAGCCGCTGCGTGACCTCGCGGCCTGGACCGCGCATTTCCGCACGGCCGAGATCCCGGTGCTTGCCCAGACCGCCGAGGCGCTGGAGGCCCTGCGTGCGAACGAGGACAACGTCGATGCCAACAGCATCGGCGAGATGATCTCGGGCGACCCGTTGATGACGCTGAAGGTCATGGCGCATGTAGCCGCGCACCGCAGCAGCCGCGTCGTGACCGACACCGAGACCGTCACCGCCGCGCTGGTGCTGATGGGCATATCGCCGTTCTTCAGGGCCTTTGGCCCGCAGCCCACCGTGGAAGAGCGTCTGGCCGACCTGCCCGACGCGCTCGCCGGCCTGACCGACACGATGCGCCGCGCCCATCGCGGCGCCAATTTCGCCCTCGGTTTCGCGGTGCACCGCATGGACCACGATGCAGCGGTGATCCATGCCGCGGCGCTGCTGCACGACTTCGCCGAGCTGCTGCTGTGGTGCCACGCGCCGGCGCTGGCGCTGCGCATCCGCGAGAAGCAACGCGCCGACCCGACACTGCGCTCGAGCGTGGCGCAGCTCGCGATGCTGAACGTCGAGCTGCCCGATCTGCAGCAATCGCTGATGAAGGCGTGGCGGCTGCCCGAACTGCTGATCCGCATCAACGACGACCGCCACGCCGAAGACGCCAGCGTGCGCACCGTGATGCTGGCGCTGCGGCTCGCCCGCCACACGTCTCAGGGGTGGGACAACGCGGCCATCCCAGACGACGTGAGCGACATCGCGGCGCTGCTGAACCTGTCGACGGACGCGACCTTGCAATTGGTGCGCGGCATCTGACGCGGATTTTTTGGCATCACACCGGCACCGCGGTCGTGTTCTTGACCCGGTCGAGCACGAAGCTGGTCTTGCAGTCTTCGACGCTGGGATGCTTGAGCAGCGTGTCCATGATGAAGCGCGAGTAGTGCGCCATGTCCTGCACGACGACACGCAGCAGGAAATCCATCTCGCCGGTGAGCGCCGCACACTCGACCACCTCGGGCCAGGTCTGCACCGCGGCGCGGAACAAGTCCATCGGCGTGCGCTTGTGAACCTCCGAGTGCTTCTCCAGCCGCACGTTGAGGTAGGCCGTCAGGCCCAGGCCGACGCGTTCGGGCGACACGAGCGCGACATAACCCGCGATCACGCCCGATTCTTCGAGCCGCTTGACGCGCCGCAGCGTCGCCGACGGCGACAGGCTGACCTGCGCGGCGAGCGCGTCGTAGACCATCCGGCCATCGGCTTGCAACGCGCGAAGAATGCGTCGATCAATCGCATCAAGCTGTTCTGCGTTCTTCATTTAATGAATTTTGCATCTTTCATGCGCTGCGCGCCAAATCGAAGCCAACACTTGCAAAAAAACTGCGAGCCCGCGCGCCTAAAGTCTTGCTCACGCCAACCAGTCTGGAGACGGGCATGCAATTCACTCCTTGGGACAACCCGATGGGCACCGACGGCTTCGAGTTCGTCGAGTACGCCGCTCCCGATCCGGTCGCGCTCGGCCGGCTGTTCGAGACCATGGGTTTCACGCCCATCGCGAAGCACCGCACCAAGAAGGTCACGCTGTACCGCCAGGGCGAGGTGAACTTCATCATCAACGCCGAGCCGAATTCGTTCGCGCAGCGCTTCGCACGCCAGCACGGCCCGAGCGTGTGCGCGATGGCCTTCCGGGTGAAGGACGCGAAACAGGCCTACGAACGCGCGCTCGAGCTCGGCGCCTGGGGCTTCGACAACCACACCGGCCCGATGGAGCTGAACATCCCGGCGATCAAGGGCATCGGCGACAGCCTGATCTACTTCGTCGACCGTTGGCATGGCAAGGACGGTGCGGCCGCCGGTGCGATCGGCAACATCAGCATCTACGACGTCGACTTCGTGCCGATCGCCGACGCGCCGGCCGCGCCCAAGGGCACGGGCCTGACCTACATCGACCACCTGACGCACAACGTGCACCGCGGCCGCATGAAGGAATGGGCCGATTTCTACGAGCGCCTGTTCAACTTCCGCGAGGTGCGCTATTTCGACATCGAAGGCAAGCTCACCGGCTTGAAGAGCAAAGCGATGACGAGCCCGTGCGGCAAGATCCGCATCCCGATCAACGAAAGCTCAGACGACAAGAGCCAGATCGCCGAATACCTCGACCTGTACCACGGCGAGGGCATCCAGCACATCGCGATGGGCACCGA
>Ga0307513_10009448_pt1 | contig 12333 bp, 3 predicted proteins | sample 15_EM_MG_FD_202174 | JGI IMG/M metagenome (GOLD analysis project Ga0307513, IMG submission 202174) | Populus trichocarpa ectomycorrhiza microbial communities from riparian zone in the Pacific Northwest, United States - 15_EM | ecosystem: Host-associated > Plants > Roots > Unclassified | place... | reverse complement strand
TATGTTAATCATGAACTAGGTGAAATCAAATCGTTGGGCTAACTACAAGTCAATTACCAATAAGATCAGGTTTAGTAGACTAGAGTAGACAGTATGGGGCATAGTTTGGAGTGTATATTAATTATAATAAGTAGTAGAAAGAGAATTATTGATTGTAACTAAAAGCCATTAATAGAGAATCTAATCAACAGCTATTATTGAATCTAGCTCTAAACACTGCAGCTAGACTTCCTAGAACCGATAACTTAATCTAATAACTCAGTGTTCGTTTAAATAAGTTATTATAGCAAAATAAATATATGATAAGAATTTATTCTAACCATTTGATAGTTTGATAATGATCAATGCACAAAGTATGTAAAACTTTTTTATTTACCTTGAAAATTTATATACCATCTTAGGATATGATAGTCAAAGGGATTCCATGATATTGAGTTCATAGGCCAACTACGTATGTAGATATTACATGGTAAAATTGATCCAATTTGTATATAATTTGCACGTATTGTCTGCCTCTTTTTTAATTACTGTGGCTTTCAAAAATGATTATCAAGAAAATCAAAACCTGGTTATTCTGAATATCTAAGACTTATACTATCCTTCTATCTATTTTATTATGTAATTCTTCCAGGGTTTTCAATTCTTTTATGCTTATGAAAAACCACACTTTATATTTAAAATAGGCAATCTTTAAACCACTATATCAGAATAACAATTTATCACCAGAAAGTAAAAACTAGATTTTCAGATTCTCTATATTTCAAAGTATCTGTGGCTTGATTCTCAGGGTAGTATCTCATTTATTTGTTGTGATAATCAAATGTAGATTTGATTTTCCAATGGTTGCTATGGGTGAGCCGGATCCCTGTGGTGAGCCACATCCCCGTAAATTACGTTACGCACGGACTGGAGAGCCACTTGCCCATCTAGAGCCACCAACTCCCAAGATTTGAGAAGCACGATGCTCGCTACAACTCGCATCCTCGTCTTCAAGCTCGCTACAGCTCGCGTTTTTTGTTACCCACCCACCACCCCTATCTCGCTTATTGCGCCCTCATTGTCAGCTAGGGATCAATCGGTGCCAACGATCTCAAGCGACAAGGGCAGCGGCACTACCCCCACCGCCTCCGACAGTGGAAACATCGATGATGGTTGATTGATAGAATAGGTTGCTTGGTTGTGGTTTTCTTTCAAGTTTATCTCTGCACTCATTAGATTTTCATTCTCTCATATTGGTTATTGTCTCAATGTACTCGTTTGGCTTTGAAAAATTGACCATTACTAGGTAAATGACGTTACTACCCGGCCGGGCTTGAACAGCTATCGCGGGGTATCAAATCATGCTAATGCTTGAATAATACCTCGCAGCCAAGTACCCCAGCTTAATATCAGCAATCACCATTTGGGCAACCTTAACTACAAAAAATAGAATACCATTAGCCTTAATGCCTGGGTGAAAGTGTGCTGCTGTGAAGGTGGGAAATTGGCCGTATCATTTGGGTCAGGTGGCTTTCCGCGGAAATACATTCACGGATTTGCAGCAGTGGTATTCACACCCCGCGGTACTCCGGACCAAAAATACCCGACCGACTTGCCAAACAGAAGTATTCGGAAAAGGCGCCGCTTGCGCACGGGCCTGCTCTCCCATCGCAAGAATGCAACACCCAAAACCCCTTAAGAAATCAAGGGCTAGAGTTGGCGCCTTTTCAAAATACTTTTGTTTTTAGCAAGTACCAAAGAGCCTCATCCAGTTCTACAACAAAAATCATGCTGATGGCGACACAAGCGGTTGGAAAAAAGAAGCAAAGGGAGGAGTGAGGATACGGTACTCGACGAGCAAACCTTTAGAATACCATGCGCTTGGCGGGAAATATACCATCGAAAAAGTGAAACCATTGCAGGGAACCATCACTCTCTCCGGCCACCATTAAATAGCAAAGAAAAATTAACAAATAAAGTGAAAAAGGAGTAAATGCAGTCAATGTCTTATATTTATTTTTCCACCCTCAGAATGGCGCTGTGGGATAGTTTTCTAAGCTAAGAATCCCTAGAAAATGGCTAAAATAATAATTGTAAGAGGTTCTAGAAAAATACTAGGAGGGTTGAAGTAAATTCTTATTTTTTCTGTCATTTTTTTCAATTTCTTTACATTGTTTAAAAAGATACCGGTAGGCTGGAATGTGTAAAAAGACCCGGTTGTTCGTTGCAATGGGGGGCGCCCCTGTGAAGGTTTCACTTTCTCGATGGTATATTTCCCGGTCGATGGTATCCGAAAGGATTGACCGCCAAGCGCATGGTATTCAAAAGGATTTCTCTTTTCTCGGTACTCGACGGTACAGGCTTCATACCCACGTCGAAACTGGGCGTGCAACGAACCGGGATTAATTACCAGTAATTTGGTAACCCTAACCTTGACGATTTCCCCTTTCGCTCGCCAAATACCCCTGTTCGCCCGCCCAGTTTCGACGTGGGCAAGGCAACGGGAGTTGGGGCCTAGGAGGCCTCGAACTATTAGGAATTGTGATCGATATGCGTCATTCGCTGGGTTGAGAGAACGATTGGTCGGGAGTGTGTGTTGCCAGCCCGCCCCTGGTAGGGCAGGATAACTTATTTTGCGCAGGAGTATCCCCGCAGTAGATACGGGATTGCTCCACGAATTGAAATGTTAAACACTGGCCTTGTTTAGCAATCGGGAATAAATCTCGTGTTTCTATCATGGCCATGAACTATACAGATTTTGCAGTATGGGATCGCAATGCTTTTCTTATCATAACTACTTGAATGGGCTAGTGTTCAATATTTTAATTGGTGATGCAATTCCTTATCCTCAGCCTGCCAACCCATCCAAAACCCTTTTCTGGTACTTCCAACCCTCTTGACCGATCCATCTTGTCATTGGTTCTTTGGCCGGAGGAAATCCAACTCGTTCTGAACTCGTCTGAATCCCATCCAAGCTGTTAGGAGATCTGTTGTAGTTGGGGTTGTTGTGGCCATTGATACGGGCACTGGTGATAATCTGTTACTCGGTAGCGAGCCTCAGCTAGATAGCGCCTGGATCACTGCAGGATTTTCTCCACCGCTACTGCTCGTAAGTTTCTGATGTTTGTGAACACGACTATTATTGCGTGCCACCAAAATCCTGAGGCTCTGGTCGATCCTCTGCCCATATGCAACACCGGTTGTGTTCGCAAACATCAGAAAATCATGAGTACTGCCTTGCTGATATGCGTTCCGTTCAAGGCCCTTGTCACAAAACCCTGGCGCTAGGGGGAAAACTAGAAAATACATCCAGCCCCTTATAAATCTGTGTGTGACCTGCGTTTTTTGAAACAACTAATAGGTGGTAGGGCGCAGTGGATCTAATCCTTAGTTTCCCGAACGGTGCGAACCCTTTTATTGATATGAATAAAGGTGACAGACAAAAGATATAAGAGAAGAACCAAAGAATAAAGAGATCGTATACAATAACGAATGACTTTGACAAGACAAGAGATAACCGTAGGACCGTGAGCGAAAATGCGATGATCAACTGATAACAAACAAAACAAAGCGAAGAACAGGTTATCTTATATCCTCCTCAAGTGAGAACCTTCCTCCCAGCACACTTCCAGAGCGTGCCAGATTTCTCTCCCACTTTCTGTCCCTAGGTCATCCTTCTTTTGCGTTGTGCCGATTCATATCCGAGGTAGAAGTATCGTGGCCGGGAGTAGTGTAATGCCACCTGCCGAGGGTAGTGTCGGTCACCGAGGGTGAGGATGGATGTTCGGCTCCTGCTGGTGTTTGTGTTTCATCGTCGGTGGATTGGTGTTTGGTGATGTCGCACCAGGTATGCAGGGTCAGGGTGTTAGGTGGTAAGAAGCTAATAGTGGTGGAACACTCGTGAAGCCATCGTTCGTTATAGGCTTATAGCTAATCGTAGTCGCGTTTCCCATCCAGTGGGAATGGAAAATATATGGTGAAGAGCCTAAAGGGGTTAATCTCCAACACGTTTCACAAATGTCGGTAGCGAAGTATGTTCATGGCTTAGGACCCTTCTACCAAACCGCCTAATTCTAAAGTTTTAGCGATAGAGATAGACGGTGGTGTGGATCATGTTTCGATAGGGGGTGCAAAGGTGTTTATCTATTTTTCAACCCGCCTTAATTGCTGTAACTAGAGGGTCCGAAAGTGACGTTGTGTTAGAGTTGCGCACGGAAATCTCACCAGACTCTAGGCGGAACGCAACTGTCGGTAAACACCATCTACTTGCCCGGACCCCTCTAACCATTAAGTCCCACCCAAGGGCCGGCAGGATCTCAAGGCCCTTAGGCTTCAACCATACGGGTCGAGTTTCTTGGCACCCACCCGCTTAAGGACTAGCACGTAGCAACGTCGAGTATTAGCATGCTAGGGGAACAAATTATACATTTTTGGGGGTGATAATCTGGACCAATGGCTTCGCGGGTAGATACTGAAAACAGTTTTGAATAGTGCCATTAGTATTGTTCCCCAAATTTCCCCTTGGGAATGAATCAAAAGAGAATAAGGGATGAGCCAGCATGTTTAAATATCAGGGTAAGGAAAACGTGAAGCGCCTTAAAGCTCCTAAAACGATACGGTAGCTGTCGGGGGTTTGGGTTTGTTGATTGGAAACAGTGTTGCCAACAACGGGGCGAGGATTTATCTACCCCGCTTTTCCACAAGTTCATATAATTTGCGCCTGACAAACTCCAAGTCAATCAACACATTGCTCACAACATTCACCGTGGTGAAAATTGAAAAATGTTGCGAGCTTTCGACAACAAGGGTAACTCCCCCACCAATGCCGATTACTCTTTCAATACTACAGGCTCTTTCAACAATAACGATAGCTGTTTCAACAATAACGATAGATCTTTCAACACAAACTCTTTCAACCGAACTATCGTTAGCTACACCACCGTCGATGATAGATCGGAAATACTAGCTTGGCTATCTCCATTAGAACCACAGATACGGCATCGAGATATTGCATCGCGACGGGTGGACAATATAGGAGCCTGGGTGTTAGAAACTGAAGAATTCAAACGCTGGTACAAGGGTAGTAGGGAGGATGGATCTTATCATCAGACTTTATTTTGTGACGGAAATCCAGGGGCGGGAAAGAGCTATATCACGTAAGAGAGAATGTATCATTGCTGGGATTTGAAGGATATGATTGCTAAGTGGTTCCGATGGTAGTTCACTAGTTATAGATAAGCTGTGCGACGAGGCTGCCGCGGGAGATGCTACTGTTGTGGGTTTTTACTTTGACTTTGCAACTCGGAGTGAGCAGTCACCGGTAAGTATGCTTGGCTCCTTGCTGAGACAGCTCGTTAGCGGAGAGGGGCGAATTCCTGAAACAATAGCCCGTGATTTTCGGAAAGAGAGAGGGTCTATAGGGGGTAGAAGACCACAAATTCCGGGCATTTTGAAGATGTTCCAGACAATCGCAGCTACGAGGCGCGCATTTATATGTGTTGATGCACTTGATGAATGTGTTCCGGAGAATCGAATGGTGGTTCTTGGGTCATTAGGCGAGATTCTACAAGGGTCTCCTAATACTCGGTTATTTATGACCGGAAGATCACATGTGAGGAGTGAAGTGGAGAGGGAGTTGGGTGGAGCGGCAACCTTTGTATTCATACAGGTTACAGAAGATGGAGTCCTTACATTTCTGCGCGAGAAACTTAGGAAGGACACGATTCCTGATATGATGAGCAGCACATTGGAGGAGGATATTATGAAGAGCATTCCGGAAATAAGCTCAGAAACGTATGTAGGAAAAAGGTCAAGGGAAAGGTTACCCCAAATTGATGGCTGACATATTTAGACTTAGATTCCTACTAGCCTCTCTCCATATCGAGGCAATCTTGCGAGGTACCACCGTTGCTCGGCGGAGGAAAGTACTCAAGTCAATAAAAGGTGGGGCAGGGTTAGGGGATGTATATAGTGCCACGCTAGAGCGGATAAAGGCTCAGGACCGGGGAAAGGAGAAGCTTGCGCTGGCTGCTCTCACATGGGTGTGTCATTCCGTACGACCGTTAGAAGTGGATGAGCTGTGCCATGCGCTGGCAGTGGAGATAGGAGGAACGGACTTCGATTCCGAAAATGTTCCTTCGATAGGGACACTTCTAGACTACTGCCAAGGGCTGATCACAGTCGATGTGGAGGCTTCGACAGTGCGGTTAATCCACTATACGGTCCAAGAGTACCTTTGCAGTCACCGGGGCCTCTTCCGTAAACCTCACTCGATACTTGCGGAAACCTGCTTAACCTATCTGAACTCGCCACAAATCAAGGATATCACACCCCATTCTCTCTCAGACATTCAAAGCATTCCATTCCTTAAATATTCCGCCAGGTATTGGGGAACACATACGAACAGAGATCTCACAGACCATGCGAAGACCCTGGCTCTGGAACTCTTGAGCAAGTACGAAGGCCACATATCTGCTGTATCGCTTCTGGAGCAGGTACCGGGCTCCGGACTTATCGGGGGCATCGGTACTTCTCCTCTCTTCTCTGGACTACACTGCGCATCGTTCTTCGGGATTGTTGAGCTTGTGACTGTATTGATGAGCTCAGGAGGTTACAACATCAATCAAAACGATTGTGCAGGTGGTACACCACTCTCATGGGCGGCGAGAAATGGCCATGGAGGGGTAGCCAAATTATTGCTCCAACAGGAGAATATCGACCCCAATCGTGTGGACATGTATGATCGAACACCACTCGGATGGGGTGCTGTCGGGGGACACGAAGAGGTGGTAAGGTTATTGCTCGAGCGGGGGAATGTCGACCCTAACCGCCTAGATATTGATGGCGATGGACCACTTGGGTGCGCTGCAATCCAGGGCCACGAGGGAGTGGTGAAGATACTGCTGGATCGGCAAGATATCGACCCCAATCACACAAATAAGAATGATCGAACACCACTTTTAAGTGCTGCTGCCAAGGGACACGAAGGAGTGGTCAGCTTATTGCTGGAGCGGGATAATGTCGACCCCAATCGCCCAGATATTGATGGCGATGGACCACTTGTGTGCGCTGCAATCCAGGGCCACGAGGGAGTGGTGAAGATACTGCTGGATCGGCAAGATATCGACCCCAATTACACTAATAAGAATGATCGAACACCACTTTTGAGTGCTGCTACCAACGGACACGCAGGAGTGGTCAGGTTATTGCTGGAGCGGGATAATGTCGACCCAAATCACCCAAATAAGCATGGTCATGGACCACTTTTGTGGGCTGCAATCGAAGGACACGAGAGAGTGGTCCAGTTACTGTTGGAGCGGGAAGATGTCGACCCCAATCGCCCAGATGAGGATGGCCGAACACCACTCGGATGTGCTGCTATCGGGGGACACGAAGGTGTGGTCAAGTTATTGGTGGAGCGGGAAAATGTCGACCCCAATCGCCCAGGTATCGATGGCGATGGACCACTCGGGTGCGCTGCTATCCAGGGACACGAGGAAGTAGTGAAGATACTGCTGGATCGGCAAGATATCGACCCCAATCACACGAATAAGATTGGTCGAACACCACTCTTGAGCGCTGCTGTCAACGGAAACGAAGGAGTGGTCAAGTTATTGCTGGAGCGAGAGAATGTCGACCCCAATTGCCCAGATGAGGATGACCGAACACCACTCGGATGTGCCGCTGTCGGGGGACACGAAGGAGTGGTCAGGTTATTGCTGGAGCAGGAAAATGTCGACCCCAATCGCCCTAATAAGGACGGTAATGGCCCACTCGGGTGGGCTGCAATAGAGGGACACGGAGGAGTGGTGAAGATACTGCTGGATCGGCAAGATATCGACCCCAATCACACCAATAAGATTGGCCGAACACCACTCTTGAGTGCTGCTATCAACGGAAACGAAGGAGTGGTCAAGTTATTGCTGGAGCGGGATAATGTCGACTGCAATCACCCAGATGAAGATGGTGATGGGCCACTCGGGTGCGCTGCTATCTGCGGACAGGAGGGAGTGGTGAAGATTCTGCTAGAACATCCAGATGTCGATCCTAATCTCCCTAATGAGAGTGACCAAACACCACTCTTGAGTGCTGCTGCCAACGGACACGAAGGAGTAGTTAGGTTATTGCTAGAGCAGGAAAATGTCGATCCCAACCTCCCGGACACGAATGGTAACGGGCCACTTGTGTGTGCTGCTATCGAGGGACACGAGGGGGTGGTGAAAATACTTCTGGAACATCAATATGTCGACCCCAATCTCCCCAATAAGAATGGCCAGACACCACTCGGGTGTGCTGCTATCAAGGGAACCGAAGGCGTGGTCAGGCTATTGCTAGAGCAGGAAAATGTCGACCCCAACCGCCCAGATCGGAATGGTAAAGGGCCACTTGCGTATGCTGTTACCGAGGGACATGAAGGAGTGGTGAAGATACTTCTGGAATATTCTGGTATCGACCCCAATCTCCCCAATGGGATTGGCCAAACTCCACTTGGATGTGCTGCTGTCAAGGGACACGAAGGAGTGGTCATGCTATTGCTGGGGCGGGAAAATGTCGACCCCAATCGTGTGGACAGGTATGATCGAACACCACTCGGAATGGGTGCCATCGAGGGACACGAAGGGGTGGTCAAGTTATTGCTTGCGCGGGATAATGTCGACTGCAATCACCCAGATAAGGATGGTAATGGGCCACTCGGGTGCGCTGCTATCAAAGGCCATGAAGGAGTGGTGAAAATACTTCTGGAACATCAATATGTCGACCCCAATCTCCCCAATAAGATTGGCCGAACACCACTCGCATGTGCTGCTGTCAAGGGACACGAAGGAGTGGTCGGGTTACTGCTGGCCCAGGATAGTGTCGACTGCAATCACCCAGATAAGGATGGTAATGGACCACTCGGGTGCGCTGTTATCTGCGGACAGGAGGGAGTGGTGAAGATTCTGTTAGAACATCAAGATGTCAACCCCAATCTCCCTAATAAGAATGGCCGAACACCACTCTTCAGTGCTGCTGCCAACGGACACGAAGGGGTGGTCAAGTTATTGCTGGAGCAGGAAAATGTCGACCCCAGTCGCCCAGACAAGTGTGGTGATGGACCACTCGGGTGCGCTGCTCTCTGCGGACATGAGGGAGTGGTTAAGATACTTCTAGAACATCCAGATGTCGACCCCAATCTCCCTAATGGGAATGACCAAACACCACTCGTTTGTGCTGCTGTCAATGGACACGAGAGAGTGGTCCAGTTACTGTTGGAGCGGGAAGATGTCGACCCCAGTCGCCGAGACAAGTATGGTGATAGACCGCTCGGGTGCGCTGCTATCTGCGGACATGAGGGAGTGGTTAAGATACTCCTGGAACATCCAGATGTCGACCCCAATCTCCCTAATGGGAATGACCAAACACTACTCGTATGTGCTGCTGTCTATGGATACGAAAGAGTGGTCAAGTTACTGTTGGAGCGGGAAGATGTCGACCCTAATCGCCCAGATGAGAATGACCGAACACCACTCGGATGTGCTGCTATCGAGGGACACGAAGGTGTGGTCAAGTTATTGCTGGAGCGCGAAAATATCGACCCGGATCGCTCAGATGTCAATGGTAATGGACCACTTGGATGTGCTGCCATCGAGGGACACGAGAGAGTGGTCAGGTTATTCCTGGCGCTGGATAATGTCGACTGCAATCACCCAGATAAGGATGGTGATGGGCCACTCGGGTGCGCTGCTATCTGCGGACACGAGGGAGTGGTGAAGATTCTCCTAGAACATCCAGAGGTCGACCCCAATCTCCCTAATAAGAATGGCCGAACACCACTCTTGAGTGCTGCTGCCAACGGACACGAAGGAGTGGTTAGGTTACTACTGGAGTGCGGAAATGTCGACCCCAACCGCCTGGACACGAATGGTAACGGGCCACGTACGTGTGCTGCTATGGAGGGACACGAAGGAGTGGTGAAGATACTTCTAGAACATCAAGGTGTCGACCCTACTCTCCCTAAAAAGGATGACGAAACACCACTCGGATGTGCCGCTGGCAATGGACACGAAGGAGTGGTCGAATTATCGCAGCGGGAAAGTGTTGGCCCCGATCACCCTGATATAAATTATAATAGACCACTTGGGAGCGCTGTCATCGAGGGACACAAGGGTGTGGCGAAGATCCCGCTGGAACCGCAAGATATCGACCCCGACCGCTCCGATAATGTTGATCGAACACCACTCTTGAATACTGCTGTCCACGGACATGAGGGAGTGGTCAGGCCACCCCAGCAACGTGGCCGCGTCGGCCCCAATCGTCCAGACACATCCACTGGCACACCGCTCCCTGATGCTGCTAGAGAGGGACCTCAAGTCGTGCACACACAACAAGCCCCAAATTCCGTTGAAGCACCAGATGCTCACGCTAGGAAACAAGGGCGGTGGGATGTATGGAAGAGACGCCTGTTGTGTTTTAAAAAACAGAAAGCCTAGTCCGTCAGTTAACACCTGTTGAAACATTGTTGAGAATCACCGGCGAGCATTCACACGAATGCGAGTTTCCTTTGTACCTTTCCTATTTTTCTTAGTCGTTAGTTACTAGTTCCTTTGTAAGTCATTATCAAGCACGGAGGAGGTGCGAGTATACCTGGTTTGTATACTAGTTAGAGGATTCGCAGACATGGCCGGAAATGCTTGGAGACCAACGCGAGGCATGGTTCGGAATACTGTGCTGGAAGAGGGAGAGATTCTCCGCGGATGGATTCCCAACAGTTGAGATGTGGGGTGAAGTTCTGTGTATTTAAATGATCCGCTCCGCCGTAGATATTGAGGATAAGCAAGCACGCAATCCGGAAAATATACAACAGTTTCCTCCTCTCATACACTTTGTTTCTCTATCCCATTCGCCTGTCTCCCGCAATCGGTACCTCATAACAACAACAATCTCAGCTGTGTGCTAGCCGAGTGGCAGTACTCCTGGTGGCTTCGATTCTACACAACAGAAAGAAAGGGCCGAAGTTGGTGGCCGAATATGAAAGAAACTCCAGCAACCCCTATTCTGTGTGGGAATCAATTTTGGACTTAGATCAAAGGCGGAAACGATAGACAGCGGGTGACTAGCGGTGAACTAAACGCCAAGGAAATTAAAATAACGAAAACGATCGCACACTCACGGGAGGGCAAAATCTTTTCACTAACAACAACCTCAGTCTCACGCTCAACAACGGCCTCATCAACATCAACTAAGGTCAAGACAGAAGTAGATATCCATCAACTCCTCCTATCCTCCCATAAAAATATCTCCTTCATGGTGCGCCCCCCTTTCCTTTTCCATATCCCGATGCTAACGAATGAAAGAACAAATACCACTACCCACAACCTCCTCATATTCCCCCTTCAGGCGCAAACCCCTTTTACAACCTTTTCACTTTCTTTCCGGCTTCCCTTGCAGCCTCTCCGCTTTCCCGCGGAAGGCTGCATTCCGGCACGGGAGATGGTTTCCAAAATCAGGTGACCGAATCCTAAGCCTATTTCCGAAGTGAAACCAGTGCTTCCATGACGGCTATCTAAATAACAAAGAATGAATCAGGAGGGTATGGCGAGCAGCCTCATTTCCCACAATAGCCCTGTTTTCTGTCCTTAGCCCATCACTCGTTGCCAGTTCCGCACGCGTCCGCCTCCAAGCCAGAAGTATTAAAAGATGTGTGAGTTATAGAACATACCTAACGAATCATTCAGACCCATCCCCAACCACCCCAGCACCTAAAGTAATACAATCCAGTATGGAGGGGCAGTATATAAGACGAAAGTCTTGTTGTAGACAACAGAAAACAATATATCCAATGGTGTGTATATTATTCATTATCGAGTGAGATATTGTGAAGCTGAGGATTGGGATTGTAGCACCCGCGTGAAGAAAATTGTGGGACATGAGGCTTGGCAAACCCCGCATCTAAAAACAAATCCAACTACGTCAACTTTAGATAGTATCAGCAATCGAACATGTCACGAAATGAAAAGCCAAAGGTGAGGCATTTGAAAACAGAAGAAAAGGTTGAGAAAATCAAAAAGCATGCAGAGGGGGAAACCCACCGAGAAATGGCAGATGAACTCGGTATTTCGAAATTGACTTCCCAGCGCATCATGAGCTCCTTTGAGAAAGAAGGCAAATTACATCAGGCCCCGGGCCCTGGTAGGCCAAAAAAGCTGTCGGAAAGTGATCGCCGGTTCGTGAGGCTTCTCTCTACGCAGCTCCTTTGGGATCTGAACGTATGCCAGGCATCCCCAAACACGTAAGTTCCTATATGACGGTTTCCTCCCAAACCACCGTTCATACGGTGTTTCTCCACCCGCTATAGCCTTAGTAGGTAACCGATTG
>Ga0307513_10009447_pt1 | contig 12334 bp, 16 predicted proteins | sample 15_EM_MG_FD_202174 | JGI IMG/M metagenome (GOLD analysis project Ga0307513, IMG submission 202174) | Populus trichocarpa ectomycorrhiza microbial communities from riparian zone in the Pacific Northwest, United States - 15_EM | ecosystem: Host-associated > Plants > Roots > Unclassified | place... | reverse complement strand
CGTCCTTTGTCATCCGCTTCCGCCTCAAATCCGGCCAACAACTTTTTAGTCAAGTTTCGATGCCTGTCCCTGGGGGCGGTCAGGCGGCCAAGACGACACCTGCTCGCCCACACCGCGAGGCTCAGGGGGTTGGAACTTTCGTCCGGACGTCGATCCGGATGCAGCATGCTTAGTCAACACCGGCGTCTTTGCACGCGCTTCCCTGTTCCGCAATCGCGGTCCTTTGTCGTGGCCACAAAGTCCACAGATCAGCAAGTCCCATCCCTTTGCGCTCCTTCATATTAGCACGACAATCGTTAAAAGAAAGCAGGTCGAGGCTTCGATCGGTGGTCCCGTTTCATTTATCGTTTGATTCGTCGTTGTGGCCAATAGGCCGGGTTGGACACCTTGGCCACCGTCGTTGCTACATGCTACATAAGCATGGCATTCCTGTTTCTCTCTGTATTATGGACTCCCGCCGCAACCCTCGGTTTCAATTGCACCTTCCCGACAACCTAGTTCAGAGCATTTCTGCTACCGGTACGTTTATGGCTTCACCTGTCTATTGCCAACTTATGGAGTCTCCCTCCTAGTCCACTCGGAGCGGGGTGTTGAGTCATCCAATCCTACTCACAACCAAGATGTAGGCTGAGACCCGTTCTTGGTTTCTGTGGTTCTGACCGTCGCGATAGGAATCGTTGAACACACCGCAACACCAGCCCGATCTTGGTGGTTCACATCAGGTGAGATACATTCCTTCCCCTCTTTGCCTTTTCGTCCATTAACCAGACTACGGACATAGTGGGTACAATTTCGTTCAAGTGATGGGGCCATGATACTCTATTTCGACCCTGTGACCAAGCAAATTTGGTGTGAGGGCTCGGATAGTGAACCCGATACCCACATGGACCTAGGTAACGACCAGTCACGCGAGGAAGAACCGGAAGGAACCATTCCGGCGTGGCAAAGGCGCTCTGACACCGTGGACTTTGGCGACAACGAGATCAATGCAGCTGCTCATCTTGCCAGTACGGTGAGCATACTGTGCTTTCTCACACTCTGAATGCCGTAGATGATTTTCCGTCTCAGTCCGATAGTATTGGAATGCCCGAGAATTTGGCAACGCTTGCCCACTCCCGCTTCCTGAACAGGCAGCCAACCTCGTACCCAGTCCCGACCACGGCCATCCATCCTGCCTTTTCAGGTTGGCCGGCGCCGGACCACTCGGGACCGTCCGGATCACGTCAACCTCACGATGTGGTTGACAGCGACATGGACTCGCAACATCGTTTTTCGGCGGCTGACAAGGGAAAGCGACCGGCCAGTTCATACATCCCGATGTCGGAAGGTGAAATCACTTCTGACGAAGGTGAAATGCCCGGGGAGGGGGTACTACCGGGGCCACACACTGCTACACAGGTAATATACTTCGCTGGTTGATGGAAGCTCTGCTACTGACGCACCACTGGATCCCAGGACCAGCCCGCAACCGTCAGCGACATACTCCGTCTGGGCGACTCCCTTCGACAAGGCCAGAGGGAAATGGCACAGATGATCATTGACGGCCTTCGTCCCCAAATTGGCCGCTCTGCTGGTTTTCAAGATGCCGGAAATGATGCGGATGTTGAAGAAGACTATTCTAGTCCAAGGACCCGTAAGGGTGGGGGACCCAGACGTCGCAACCAGTGGGAAAATGGGCTGTCTGTGAGTTTTAGCCCCCTTCTGCTTTCGCTCAGCTTACACCAAACTAGCGGAAGATCCGCAAGTGTATGCGCGAGCTTATTGGTTCGACTAACTGGATGAAGAACACAGTCACGGAGCAAGAAGCAAACGCGTTCAACCCTGGCCTTGGACCATGTTGTAATACCGTACACTTCAGGGTACATCTAGAAGGGACCACTTGCAATGCATGGAACAAATCAGCGATTGGCGTTTTCGTCAACCGGTTTCTCATGACCCACCCCGAATACCCGCCGGAGGAGGAAGCTGTGCGGGATATGGTTCGGATGAAATCCTGCGCAACTCTCGATTCAATGATCAGGCGATACCGGAAGTCTAATGCCCCTTGCACCGAAGCGGAACTAAACAAAGCGCGGTTGGAGAAGAACCGCAGGGAACGCAAAAGAAAGGTGAGTTCTGTCATACCCTACCCTCCGTACAAATAGTGACCCTCTGTGCTAGCTCTACCATCGCCGCCGCGACGTCACCTTCGTATACCCATCTCTTGCACCTCAACGTCACCTTCTGGAACAGCTCACACCTGCTGGAATGTCCAGTGACGAGGAGCACGTCATAGGAAACTACACGCAATATCACGTGGTCGAACCTGCCTGGAGGTCTGACGTTGTCGCTGCATGGCTTCGAATCTTCGATGCCCTCCACTCGCGTGCAAAAAGAGGCGGAATATTTGGTGATCAGCGCGGTTCTGCCTCTCGCATGCGAATAAGCAGTGAAAAGACGAGCACAAGTGGGCAATTCGTGCCGAAGTTGCCGAGGAACGCATATGACGATACTTGGTTCAATAGCCAAATCTATGCCGAGGACACGGTCCAACCGGGACCACCAGCGCGGTACTTCCACAATGCAAAAACTCTTGAGTGAGTCGGATGCTGTGAAATTGTTCCGTCATATTTACTGAAACGCATACAGGTTGGCATGTATGAACTAGGCGAAGGGCACCTCCAGGGAGGTGTAGGAATACTCTTTTCTTGATTTTACTTTTCTGTTTCTTTTGCGGATCATTTAGTATTGTTTGTCATCGGTACCATTCCTATTCTACGCACTGAGTGAGAGAAAAATGAGGGATGTTTATATAAGCGTTTGACCTCTGAAGATCTGATCGATAACACGTTTCCCCTCACTCCCTCCGTCCCCAGGCATGAGCCGCCTGGTACGATGTACATGCAGGTCGTACTGCCTCACGTTCAATCCTGAAACCCAATCCTATGAAGGAGAGGGTGCATTAGTTTCAAAATCTACCGCCACCAACCATCGGCAGGACGACCTTAGGCTCCCGGCCCTCGACACTTTTACCGAAAATGTGGCAAAACAAGTGCTAAGCTACTCCCCCCCCATTGAATCCCTCAATCAACAATCTCCCCCTCCTGGATCATACGACCAATTCCGCCCTGATGACTTGTATTTCATGCTAGAAGCGGAAGCCAGTTATCGGTGTACGTGGACACCGACAAATCAATCTCTGGTGTTCGCCGCAGGCCCCTCTCCCACGCTTCAATACCGGTATCCGTCGACTTTCGAGACACACACGCCGAACCGCGAACCGTACATGTTGGATCCCGGAAATATCGCAAACAGGGCATACCTCGAGAACGAGAATAGGTTGTGCGAGATTCTCAGGGTACTTGGACGGCAACCTGTGTCTGATGTCCGGGACCGCCTACTCACCAGGGTATACGAGGGGTTAGCGATGATGGAACGTCATAAAGAGGTGGAATGGAATCGTCGAAGGGTTGGATCGGTCGCTCGCCAGCATGATTATAGTGTTGTCGATACAGGTACGTGGGGTCTGGTCGTTTGAAACGCAACTCTCAACAGACTTAACATAAGATTCCTACTTCAACAATCCGTTCCCCAAAGACCCGGTCATCCGCATATCCCTTTTAACTATCCTTATCCTCCATCTTTTTTTCCGGACACCCAGACGTGCGATTGCGGTAATGATTGGTGGTATCCGGAGTATCTTGGCGGCGGCACAGGTACCGCCTAGGACCATCGATGCGCTCCCAAAAGACCCTCGTACAATCGTCAACGGAGCGGACTTGGACCCCCGTACGACATCGTACCTTCAATGTCCCGCGTGCTATGCCCTATATCCCTTTCCTGGGACCGGATTCCGTCACCTCCCTCCAGATACCATCGAACACTGTACACATCGCGCCACTCCGGAGAGCGCATCCTGCGGTACCCCATTGTGGAGGGACCGTCGAGTCGGTGCCACAACCCTCAAAGTTCCCTGTCGGAAATATGTCCACCAGAGCCTCAAGGAATGGATGGGGCGGCTTCTGGCTAGGCCAGGAGTTGAAGACGTATTTGACGCTGCCTACAATCAACCCGCCGTAGATCGCATGACTGATATATGGGACTCACCCGTCTTCAAAAAATTTCGCGACGTAGATGAAACGCCCTTCTTCGACAAACACGGTGACGAGGCACGCTTCGCGTTCAGCCTTGGTGCCGACAGCTTCCACCCCCTGGGGTCACTCGAGGCGAAGCAATCCATGTCTGCAACAGCGATATATATGGTTCTCCTCAACTTTCCCAAGGAGGAACGTTTCAAGTACAAAAACATGTACCTCGTGGGGGTGATACCTGGCCCTTCCAAACCGTCATTGGAGCAAATCAATCATGCTCTCTCCCTCTTGGTCCTCGAACTGCTGGATTTCTGGAAGGGCGTCTACTATACCCGGACCTACAAGTTCCCAGGCGGAAGGTTTTCGAAGGGTGCGATGATCCCGCTTGTTTCCGATATGCTCGCCGCACGGCAGGTCGCAGGGTTTGGAAGCGTCACCTCTACGTTCTTCTGCACGTTCTGCTTGCTTACCATTCAAGACATAGAAAATTTACAGAAGCATACCTGGCCAGAACGCACGCTCCACAGCCACCTTGAATGTGCCCGGGAGTGGAAGAACTGTCGGAATGAGCGCGATCGTGAACGACTCTTCAAGTTACACGGGATCCGCTGGTCGGCTTTACTGGACCTTCCGTATTGGAACCCAATCCTGTACACTGTCCTTGATTCAATGCATGCGGCATTCTTGGGACTCTTCCAGACTCATTGTCGAAAGGTCTGGAGGATTGACGTCTCCGTTGAAGGAGGTGATGGGTCCCTTTCCAGTGCCAAGAAACCAACCCCACGTCCATCGGATTCAATACTCCGCGATTGGTTACAGCTCATACGGGCTAACCCCGAGAATCTTTTGGAACGACTTACGGCGGGCAATACCCCGAAGAATGTTCTTTGGCACATATGTGTTGACAATGGGCTGCGACACGCGGGTGCAAAACGGGCACTTGCAAAGGGGATTGTGGAATGGGTCTGCTCGTATCTCTACCTTGTGTTACGTTTTGCTGAGCCTTCCCTAGAGATCTCACATTTCTCCAGGGGAAATTGCTCTACCCGAGATCGAAGACATGGAAGTGGATCAACCCGTCATTTCGGAGTCTGCCGACAATGATAACGGTTTGCGTCAGAAGATGGCAATCGCAGAGAAAGCATTGCTCGAATGTAACGACAGTCGAACTTTCTCCCGGCGAGCCAGGAAGGATGCCCTCCGAGTACTGTGTCAGGACCGCCACCTTGATGACAGAGGGGACAAGATTGAACTCGCCTCGCGACTTATAACCTGGGTGGATACAGCTTTTACTAGTAAAGAACCGTGGCTGACCCATTTATAGCGTGATGCCCATCAACCTCGCAACAACGTCGAGCAACCGACACGGACATCCAGAGGCGTCCTTGGGAAGGACATCCTCCAGGAAGTATGGGATGATATGAAGTATACCGAGCTTCCCTCGTGGATGAGTCCTGCCCCACCGAACTGGGGAACCGCTGCTCGAGGAAAATTGACTGCAGACCAGTGGATGGTTGTGTGCACTGTCCATCTCCCCATCACTCTCATACGGATTTGGGGTCACCTCCGGGATCGCCGTTTTTCCCTTCTTTGCAATTTCATGGATCTTACATCGTCCGTTCAACTTGCAGATCAACGGACTACAAACGATCAAATTATACGTGATTCGGAGATGCTTATGTCTCGCTATCTAAACACGATGAAGTCATTATTCAAGGATGCCAAGATTCAACCAATTCACCATGCTGCTCTGCATGCTGGTGATTTTCTCCGACTCTTTGGACCCAACCATTCGGTCCGGGCTTTTGGAGGGGAGAGGTACCTTGAAGTATTGGGGCTGCAAAACGTCAACAATAAATCTGGTTCGTGATACCGTGTTTAAGATGTACCTGCGCCTCTCACAATATCCCAGGGGAACTGGAGGCGACATTCATGACTTCTGTTTGTCGAAGTTCCAACCTTCAAGCCTTGATCGAGACTTGTGACCTCCCAGAACATGCCAAGCCTCTTCTAGACGCGTACGAATTGGTTTCGAAAGAAGACCACCGAGGTACTCGACTTGCTGACGAGGATCACCATCCACCAAAAAAGCCACCCTGTTTCGAGACCCTGGACAGCGACTCCCATCAACTTTTGTTACGAATGCTCAACAAGAAGTTCGGGACCACGGGATACACTTCCGAGGGTGGCCAGGCGCTCCCGGTGACCCGGCATGTTGAACAGCTCGAGAAGGTTTCTATCCGTGGTGTTGTATATGCACACGAGAAGTCACTGCCTCGCGACAGCAATGTCCTGTTTCGACGACCGGGTGGGTCAAACTCAAGGGTTGGGAGAATCCAGTCAATATTCCGTCTTCAGCACCCTACCCCGGGAGGTCCCATAATGAAGGCAATCTACGTCCTCGTACGCGAATATTTACCATTCTCGGACGAGGCGGTACAGTCACAGTACACGCAGTTCGGTTTCGCGGGCGGGTTTCTCTGTCATAGCGATAGGTGGACCAGGTTTCACATTATCGAATTGACCGACGTCATTTGCCACTTTGCGAGGACCTTGGTACGCAATGGCGATGGGAACTTTATGCATGTTCTTCCATTAAACAAGGTGAGGATTTCGGATTTCGCCCCCAAGTAATGCCCCCAAGCTAATTGTGCTCAAGATGATGGACTCCTATGACCTCCCTTCTGTCGTCGCGTAGTGTTCTGTCGCTGACTGCAGTATTTACCATTGCATTTTCTTGATTTTCCTCGGTAAAGTCTCGCGGAATGATGTGCGCACTGGCGAACGCTCGTTTTACTTATTTGATCGAAAAAGTGGAGTTTCGGCAGTCGCTTGCTGCTCAAACACCCTAAGAACAGTTGCAATCTTGAGGGAAGGATAGAATCGAGACTGGCGCCCCGGTACCGTTACAATCGATACAGAAATACACATAAGTTGAGTGGATGGTGCAGGATGATCGGATTCACTTGCCTTCCTACAAACACCCATGTGGTAGACTACCAGCGTCACCCAGCCCCGCCAGCTGCGAATTGAGGGGCCCTGCGCCCTTGTTTCGAGGTACGATGACAAACGCAGTACCCTTCCGCATTTTTTCGCAAGGCAATGAGGATCTAAAAGGTTTTTGTTAGGTCCTGTGCTTGGTGGGAGTGTTAGGACGGCCGGTTACACTGTCAATTCGTACTTGGCGGCACATCGATCCAAGATCCAGAACGCCCACCCCCCGAGTCTCTTGGGAACTCGTCACGCCGTTCCGGGATCTTTGATCTTATGAAGCGTGCCCAGCCCACGTGGTCGTGAAGATAAGTAGCCCACGCCCCTTGTTTTGCCTCTCGTTTCTCCCTCCATCAACATCCTTCATAACCTCTCCTCGCCCAAATCCCCGCTTCGCCCAACCCTCTCGCAAACATGAACAACAATCATCAGAATGCCCAAGTCCTGCCGTTGCTTCCAGCTACAGAATCCTCACGTCCTTTTATAGATATAACAATGGCGCCGAACGTTTCGCGCCGATCGATGGTGGCCCTGCAGGAGTGTATCGGACCGTCACCGAGGTCAACAACAATACGTGAGGGTGGATTTCCCTTTCAACAATATTCTGCCGCTGAATCCTTTGTTAGGATGACGGTAGGTGCCTCGCCCGTTGGCACCCCGTGCGTGCTTCTTTACCGAGCTTCTCCTACATAGCCCCCGACTAATGAGATTGTTTTTCATAGCCCGATCCAGGGGCCGGGGAGCGACCCAGGTTTTCCAGATCCAAACCTCCCTCCCCCTGCCATTGGCCGAACGTAAGCAAATCATCCCTACGTTTTCCTCGTCTTGAAAGGTTCCCAGGCCATCAACAAACCGGTCTTCCGATCACGTTTCAGCCGCCGCGGCTCAGCTTCGGGCCAGTCTGGCTAACGTCGCCCAACTTCAATCGGGGAATCAACAACTAAAGACTGAGATCTACAAAATCATGCATGAGATCACCAACACTTCTTCCATCCTCGAGAAGAAGAGCCCTAGCCCCGAGTGGTGTTCGGTCCTGTCTTCTGGTACGGATGTTCGGATCCTCCAATCTTTCCACGATGAATTATGGAACCGTCACTCAAAATCCCCCTGTGAGATTACGACAGATCTCTTTGACAAGATGGTCCAACGTCATGGAATTCTGTGGGGGCAATACAAGAAGATCCTCAAAAGTCATGCGGTGCTAAAGGACGATCTCCAACGCCTGTCAAGGCAACACACGAGTCCTCCCGGTGTGCGTCTTCTCGGCCGTTTGCAGTTGTGACTGGTCTAACAACGATTGTAGCCCAGTGCTACTCCCTTTATGATCCACCTCGAGGTACTCTTACGCTGGTCTTGTCTTTAGTTCACTGTTCATTTTCTCTACAGGACAACGAAACCCCGATTGTTGGACCACGTATCGTATGTACGCTTCGCCACTCTCGTTTTACTTTGATGCCAAACCCTTGCTAGATTTCAGACATCATCCGTGATATAACACGAGCTCCCCAGTCCATTGTGAATGGGAAACCATCGCAACCAACCCCTCCAGTCGCGCCTACGAAACGTTCCCCCGGCTATCCCAATAAGAGGCGTCGGGAACCTCCTTCTGCCGGCGGCACCAGCCATTTGAGTGGGTTTCCCGACACTCCAACCCCATCAATCCCCCCCCTGTCAAAGCGAAGGAGGCTTGGCGACGCATGAAGTTTATTGTGTATACAGTGTACTTTATCGTAACCTATCACTCGCGCATTTGGCTTTCGAAATTATGATCTCATTGACCCCTCTCCTTATCTATCACTATTTGGTTGTGTTGATCGAACACGGCATGTCACACGGTTCGCTGTCCCGAGCCTTTCAGAGACCCATCCTTCACTTTCATGTCGACGTGCCGATACGAATACGAGAAAACTATCGCTGGACTAAAAGAATCAATTGCAGCTCTGGAATTCTCTCCAGATGGGAAGACTCTGGCCAGCGGGTGCGAGGATGGTTCAGTCACGATCTTCTCAACGTTCGACTGGAAGCCTCTCCAGAGATTTATCGGTGTTTCGCCCTCAACTTCATTGACTTGGCACCCTCAGGCCGAAGGCCCCCTCTTTTGTGGCTTCAAAAATGGCGATATACATACTCTCCAAACCGTCCGTCCACAGGTGAGATCCCAGGAATCACAGCTGCGGATCAAATTCGATAGTGAAACACTTTTGCAGGCCAACGTCAGGATTCGGACAGATGCAAGCAACGGGCCTATCCACTGTATATCTCACGGTACTGCGCTAAATACTCTTGCCGTAGGATCTGGGAACCAGGTCATTCTGGCCGATTATAGTATCCAGAGCGAGCGAACTGCCTCTTGGCACAACACCCGTCGTCTACCTGCTCCTCCTGGGTTCCCTCAACTTCGTGCCGCCAAACTCCCCGAACCTACGGCTCAATCGATTCATTTTTTACAAGAAAAGGATTCTCTTATTGTTTCATATCTCCATCATGGCATCGTGTTAGTTTCATCGTATATCTCATGCGGTGGTTAGGTGACCCCTTTCATAGATGCTGGGATCAGAGTTCTCTATCTCTCGTCTGGCGAATCATCCCTCGGTCGTGTCAAATGTTCGTTCCGATCCCACCTCCTTGCCACATTTCCTCATCCTTCCCAAGCGGCCGGTCTTGTTTATCAGCAGATAACAGAACGATCATGGTCACTAACCTGTTTGATGGGGTTGATTGGTACGACCTCGCAAGCCAGGGTTTGGTAGACTCCCTCAGGACGGCAATTACGGACAATGTTATCACACCAATCATATCCGGCAGCGCAGGTTCATTGATCATTGGCGGGAGTTGTGGAACTGTCCAGGTTCTACAACAATTCCCTGCCACTGTTGTTCAGACGTTAGGGCTAGAAGGTGAGTGACATAGAGGGTTGTTGTAACGACCATGTCTGGAACTCCTCGAAGATGGAAAGCTCGTTCAGGCACTCATAAGTCAAACATTGACCTTGCACTTTACTCACCGTACTCAGACGGTTACGTAGACTTATACTTCTAAATCCGACGGGAGGTGTCTTTTGGCAGCCGGGACATCAGAGTTTGGTTTAAGAACGACAATCACCATATGGAGATTTGAGAAAGATCACAGTCGAATTGCCACCGATGGGCCCGGGGTTCGTGATATATTATTTGCAAAGGTTCACATCTCACGGCAACTATAGGAGACCTCGATGAGGAAGGCTCTCATTTTCCTCGTATTGTTCCTCTGGTGCGTTGGCCACTGTCTCCTTTTGCAACTCAGACGACTTATACCTGAGCTACCCCAGTTTGATTTGGCTCTTGACAACCATCATGTACTAGACGGTAGCGTATCTAGGTTTTCCTCGCCGTTGTATCTGTTCGTTGTGACCGTGATTGTGAGAACTTCCCCAAGGCGCGACTGTTGAACGTAACCCTGAACGTTGAACATTTGAACGACGTACCTCGTTGTTCTTCTATCCTGTCCCATCCGCACTGACTTTCCTCACGAGATGGAAACATTGTATCGCCATCCGCGTACAGTCGAGGAAAACTGCGGCTGATTTCCTGTGGGGAGGTTCCCGGCCAGCTGAACGAGATCGTTGTGTGAGTGCGGTATATTGCGGTGCTCGCTTTCGTTGCTAATCTGATACTACCGTAAGATGTGTGCGGAGGGTTCGGTAAATTGGAGTTCGGAGGCACATCCATGAGGCATGATTGTGCCTTTCACCCAATTCTCGCCTCCCTATCGTCACCTTCAGGTAGGCTCAATGTGCCAGCGCCCCGCCCCGCTCAGAGGCCCTGTGCTGACGCATGGCCCCTTTGCTTTCCCACAACAACTCAAATATTCTATTCTTTCCGTCAACCTTTCAACAAAAAATGTCCACATCCTCCTCACTCGCGCTTGAGGTGCTCTCCGAATTGGTGCGCCTGGATCTCAACTTTGTATTCTACCCTATTGAATTCTTCCATATGGATCCCAGATTTCTTCAGACGGGGTCGTTCTACCAACGTAGGGAAACTGTTCGTCACCGGTGACCCTCGAACTTTCGGCGGACAACTGGGAATGCCGTGCATTGTGGCCCAGACAGCAGCAGGAAAAGGGTCCGACTCTCTTCGTGACTTGTCACCTGGGTGGATGCGTTTTCTACTGGTACATAAGAACCGCGGGTTAACGCATTCCTAGCGCGATGTGGTTGCTACCAGAGCCAATGCAGGAGGGATTGATTCTGAGCGCGGAAATGTAAGTTCGTTTCGTTACCGGTACTGCATGAACTCGTCAGCGGGACGTTAAAGAGCATCCGGTGTCCACTGTTGACGAGTTCGATCCGAGTTGCTAAAGCCGCCTTGATTGGCCGGGATGCTCACCCCTATCTCCCATCAGTTCACGGGGTGGATCTGACACTGTCAGCCTACGTTAAGGTTTTCCCAACGCCCGCACGACTACCTCGATCTCCCGTTCAAGGTCTCGACGTCAGGTCGACAGGCCATTTTTCTCCAGGATCTGGGTGCCTCAACCCCCTCCCATCTCCCTGCCACGCCCGAAGCCGCGTCACAAGTCCCCGTTGCTTCTGGCCGAGCGTAACGTATGGATATCGTCCGTCCACTCGAAAAATACTCTGAAGTTTGAATCCTGCTCAAGCAGATGTTCCCCTCCTTGGTGTCCACACCTTTTCCCACCCCGGGTCTGGTCTCCCCGTTCACCCGCGTGCTTTTGCTTGTGATGAGTGCGCCCCCTTATCCCGTTTGCGTGTACCACGGCTTACTCTGATCGTTTGGTCTGTCGGAAATAAGTCAGTGTTTCTCGTCGCCTCCCCAGAGTTTAGGGCGACTGCTCAATAGTTAAGCTCGACAGTTTTCTTCCCCAGCGCGCCCCGAATCCCCATGCTGGTCACGACACCGAATCCATGGTTTTGACACCTCGGGCCTAATCCCGGTAGGGGACGGTGAGATCAACGTCATCACTCCATGTGATTAGCACCAGGATAACACCATCACGAGTCTGGCTCGGTCGGCTCTCGCTCGCGTTGAGAATTGAACTATTCTCCATCCCCGAATTCCTCTCCGTCTCCCTGCCTCATGAGTGTCCCGACGTTGTTTCGGTTACTCTGGATCAGGCCTCTCCTGTTGTGTGTTCGATGGCCAGTCTTTCTGAGGCGGTGTCGTCACCACATGAAGGCACAAGCCTGTGAGCGATCATGCTCTTTGATGACATTGATCAACCGCGGAGCCCGGGATTCATATCTTTTATAAGAAGGAGTTCATGTTGCGTGT
>Ga0307513_10009446_pt1 | contig 12335 bp, 8 predicted proteins | sample 15_EM_MG_FD_202174 | JGI IMG/M metagenome (GOLD analysis project Ga0307513, IMG submission 202174) | Populus trichocarpa ectomycorrhiza microbial communities from riparian zone in the Pacific Northwest, United States - 15_EM | ecosystem: Host-associated > Plants > Roots > Unclassified | place... | reverse complement strand
CTCGCGCAGGATCAGCACCAGGATCTTCCAGCAGCAGTGCAACAGCGCGATGCGATCCCAGCGACTGGCATCCGGGATCGCCGCGAAACGGGCGCCGGGCACGTCTGCGCGATAACCCTCTTTCACGGTCGCATAGATGACGTCGCAACCTTCCAGCGCCGGCCGCAGCCGCAACAGCTGCACCCAGTGGCCGCCGCCGGATGCCAGCGCAAGAACTTTTGTCTTCTTCACGTTAAATCGACCTGGGTCACGAGATCCCCCCGAGAGGGATGCACGATAACGTCTGGGGTGAATTCGCAAAGCACGCGAACAGAGAACTCGCGCGTACGACTTCAGGCGAATCCCCGAGCGCGTTGTCTGACAAGAGGCCGGAGGCAGTCTTTCCCCGCCAGCGTGTAATCGCGATGCTCTCCGACACGCGCATGCGCCGCGGCGCGCGCCGTAGCGGGATTGCGGAACGGCGCGTGAGGTCATGCATCCAAGGAGTGAACTCAACACAAGGAGTAAACGCATGGCCTACATCGATGGTTTCGTACTCGCGGTCCCGACCGCCAGGAAAGACGACTACCGCAAACACTCCAGCAACGCCGTCAAGTTCTTCAAGGAGTTCGGCGCCACGCGCCAGGTGGAAGCCTGGGGTGACGACGTACCCGCCGGCAAGGTCACCGACTTCCAGCGTTCGGTGAAAGCCAAACCCGATGAGACGATCGTGTTCTCATGGCTCGAGTATCCGGACAAGGCCACGCGCGACGCGGCTAACAAGAAGATGATGAACGATCCGCGCATGAAGGAAATGGGCAACAACATGCCGTTCGACGGGCAGCGCATGATCTTCGCCGGATTCACGCCGATCAACGACAGCGGCAAAGCGTCGAAAAGCGGTTACATCGACGGCTGCGTGACTCCGGTACCTGCCAGCCACAAAGATGCGTATCGCGAGAGGGCGGATAAATTCGCCGCGATCCTCAAGGAATACGGTGCCACCCGCACCGTGGACGCCTGGGGCGACGACGTACCGGATGGCAAGGTCACCGATTACAAAGGCGCCGTGCAGGCCAAGCCCGATGAGAAGATCGTCTACTCATGGGTCGAATGGCCTTCGAAAGAAGCGCGCGAAGCGGGCTGGAAGAAAGCCATGGAAGATCCGCGGATGAAGGGCATGGAGATGCCGTTCGACGGACAACGCATGATTTACGGCGGGTTTGCCCCGTTGCTCGACCAATAGCCGGAAGTCAGCCGAACAACTCGCGGATCGCGACGCGCAGTTCCTGCAGACGCGGTGGCTTGCTCAGCAGCCGGTCCACGTGCGGAGGCACTTCCTTCTCGGCCAGCATGCGCGCACCCCATCCCGTCAGCATGACGACCGGCGTTTGCGGCGACAGTTGTTTTACGCCCTCGGCGACGCGGCGGCCGTCGATGTCGGGCATGCCCAGATCGGTGACGACGAGCGTAAACGGAGTGTCCGTGCCGTGAGCGGCGGCGAATTTTGCCAGCCCGGTGCGGCCGCCACTCGCGGCGACGGTCACGTGACCGTCGCCGTCGAACGCATCCTCGAGGGCCTTGATGATTATCGGATCGTCGTCGATGAGCAGCACCCGCAGTCGCCGGATCACCAGCGGCGATTCGGCCACGCGTCTCGACGCGATGATCGGCTGCGTGTAAGCCGGGAAACCGATCTGCATCGTGGTGCCGCGACCCACGGCGCTTTCGATGTCGAATTGGGCGCTGTGACGCTGGACCATTCCATACACCATGGCGAGACCGAGGCCCGTACCCCGCTCACCCTTGGTCGTGAAGAACGGCTCGAGGCACCGGCGCCGCGTTTCCTCGTCCATGCCGATGCCGCTGTCGGCGACTTCGATTCTCACCAGCTGCGATACGCCGTCGCCGGGCGTGGCGCGCGTGCGCACCGATAATGTTCCGCCTTCGGGCATCGCATCGACCGCATTGAAGATCAGGTTCGTCAATGCGTCGCGGATCTCGCCCTCGGCGCCCATGATTCCCGGTAGCGCGGGGTCGAGGTCGGACTTGAGTTCGATTGAAATGCCGCGCTGTTGCGGCAGGTCGAACCATTTGGCGCGTGTGAGCTCGATGATCTGCGCGGCCACCTGATTGAGATCCACCAGTTTGAGTGACATCTGCGGTTCGCGCTCGCGGTAGAACTCCCGCATACGCGCCACCGTGCCCGCGACGTTGTCGATCGCCTGCTGGATGATCGTGAGCGACGCGCGGCCCTTTTCGGTGAGATTCGGCTCGCGTTCGAGCAGCGATTCCGTATACAGGGACACCGGCGAAATCGCGTTGTTGATGTCGTGCGCGATGCCGCTCGCCATCTGGCCCAGCGCGCGCAGGCGTTCCTGCTGCATCACCGTGTTCTGCGACTGCTTCAATTCCTCGTAAGCCTGGCGCAAGGCGCCATGCAGCCGCGCCTGATGCGAGGCGAGCGCGACGTGGCTGCTGAGCTGCATGAGGAATTCGCACTCCCCGCTGCTAAACGACTGGGGCTCGCGGCGTGCGGCGATGAGGAGGCCGAACACGTTCGCCTCGACGAGCAACGGCGCGATGATCAACGAATTCAGCCCGCCCGCGGCAAACCGCTGCGGAAACGGAAACGGCACTTCGCGCACGTCGGGCTCGTACACCAATTGACCGCGGATAGAGCGCGTCAGGCCGTTTCCATCGATCGGGATGATGCTCTGCTCCGCAAGATCGAGCGTCGGCAGGAGCGCGCGACTCGCCGGCCCGACGGTGTTGACCGTGAGCGTCGAGGTTGCGCTGTCATACAGGCACAAGCAGCCGAAATCGATGGGCAGGTCTTCTTCGACTTTGCGCAGCACCACCTGGAAGATGCTCGACAGATCGTGGCGATCGCCGATGGCCGCGGTGATGTGCTGCAGAAGGTGCAGGCGCCCGAGCTGCGCCCGCGAACGCGCTTCGGAACGCTCGATCTGCGTGAGCATGTGATTGAACGCGTCGGTCAGCAGGTTGACCTCACGGACATCGCCCGGCTGTGCACGCACGCTGTAGTCGTGTGCGTCCGAAACCGCGCGCGCCGTCTCCGCCAGCCTGAGAATCGGGCTCGATATCTGCGCCTGCAATGGCTTGGCGACCAGGTACGCCACGAGAACCGACAACACGATCACCGCGGCGGTGATCAGGGCATAGAGGCGAAAACTCGCGTCGATCGCCTTGAGATCGGATTTCACGAACAGGGTGCCCAGTCGTTTGCCGTCCAGTTCCACCGGTCGGAAACCCAGGACGTATCCGCCTTCGAAACGGGTGCCACGTTCCTGCACTTGCGCGGGCATCTGGTCTTTCGGGACCACTTCCGGAAAAGTCGCGAACAACGCGCCGGACTCATCGTAGAGAGCCGCGGCAACGATGTGAGGATCGGCACTGAATGCCGCGAGCACTGCGCGTCCGTCGTCGGCATTGTCGAATGCCAACGCGGCGGTGCTGTTGCGCGAGATCGCGTCGCTCAGGATGTCGAGGTCGCGCACCACGGATTTCTTGAACGTCACGACCTCGTAAGTGACGAACATCGCACAGGTGAACAGGATGACGACGGTGCTGGTCAGCAACAGCACCTTCATGAGCTGCCGGCGAATGGGAGGGCCACCCCCTTTCATTGCGGACTGCCTCCGCCTGCGCCGGAAACGATCTCGGCCGAACGCAGCAGGTTCGAGCTGATCGTCAGTTGCGCCGCGCGGGCCGATTCGACGTTGACGCGCAGACGCACGCGGCCCTTCTCGGTGACCAGGCGGATCATCACTCCCTGCTGTGCTGCTCCATCCATGTCGCTCACGGTGAGCGTGCTGCGGTGATCGAGCGCGCTGATCACCTCCGGAATCCGCTTGTCCTCGGATTGGTGAATGAACAGGATCTGACAGCCCGCCGCTTCTTCGGCGGTCCGCACGCGCCGCACGATCAATGGGCGCCCGGCGACGGTTTCTCCGCGCACTATTTCGTCGAGATCGGCACCGAAGGGATCGTGCCCGAAGACACCCACGACGAAGGGCGCGTCGGGTCCCGCGAAGGCGGATGCCGGCCACTCGACGAAGCGGGAGAAGTTGTAGAGGAATACGGCCTTGACCTGGTATTCACTCGGGGCCGCCCATCCGCCGGCCGGCGCGAACAACGCCACAGTCATCAGGCAGACACGCAGCCTCTTCAGAGACGCCATTGCGCCTCACCGTCGACGTGGCGCTCGAGCTCGCGAAGGGGTTGCGCCATGGCAGTCTTGGCCGGCAAGAACACGCCGGCCCCGACGAGAACAATGACGCTTCGCTTCACGTTCTGACCATCCGCGTGTCGCATCGCAAATGCAGTGAAATGTTTCGCATTCCTCGCGACCGGTTCGGGGTTCCGGTCATTGTGGACGAGTTGCGGATCAGGCCACGAATAAGCAGAAGCCGCAAGGTCAGGGTTTCCCCCAAGGATTGGAATAGAGATTGGAACGGCGATCGGGCTGGCAGCGACGGAGGCCACCGGAAAATTCATCCGCCGGCCGCGGGCTCGACCGGGTGTTCGCGAGCCTAACTACCTTATACAGTACTTGCCGATCCGATTTGCTGTGGAGGCACGCGCGGCGTTTAAGCTCGCGGCATGCCGAAGACCACCGCCACCCTGTTCATCGAATGCCGCCGGTGCGGCCACAAGGGCCAGCGCGAAGTGTCGCAACTTCCGCTCCCGGCCGGCGCGCGCTGGCGTTGCACCCAATGCAACAACCGCGAGGCCGGCTCGATCAAGGTCTGGCACACCGGCGGCTCATCGGCTGCGCGAATCATTTCTTTTCCGAAAGGAAAACGCAGCCACTGACCAGCGCGAATATTCCACGCCTGCTCCCACGGCCCTTCCCACGGTGCGCATTCAGAGTGCGCGGCGTCAAATCAAGCACTCAGGGAGCAGATCATGTTGAAATTTTCCGTGCCGGCGCTGGCCTTCGTGGCCGCTGTGGCCGTTTCGTCCGCAACCGCGGGCAATTCATTCCGGGATCGTGACGATCCGGCCGTCGTCCGCGAATGGAACATCCTTGCCGAGGGCGTCGTGCCCGCCTCCGCCGGAGTCACCCTGCCGCGTCCGTACGCGATGATGCATATCGCGATGTTCGATGCCGTCAACTCGATCGATGGCGATTACAGCCCGTACCGCACGCGGGTGTTCGCAGCGCGGCTCGCCTCCGGCGAAGCCGCCGCGGCGCAGGCGGCGCACGACGTGTTGCTGGCTCTGTATCCCGCTAACAAGACGCAGTTCGACGAGGCGCTCAGCGCGCGGCTCGTCAACATCCACCCCGTGCGTGCGCAGCTCGGCGCGCAGGTGGGACGCGACGTCGCGAAGAGGATTCTCGAGTGGCGCGACAACGACGGCTGGGCGACGCCGCAGACGTTCACGCCACCCGCGTTGCCCGGAGTCTGGCAGCCGACCCCACCGGCATTCGCGCCGGCGGCCTTCGTGCAAGCCGGTGAGGTCAAGCCGTTCGGCTTGCCGACTCCTTACTATTACCTGCCGCGGCGTCCGCCTTCACTCAACAGCCCGGAGTACGCGGACGCGGTCAACGAGATCAAGGCGATCGGCGGCGCGACCAGTACGGTTCGCACCGCAGAGCAGACGCTGCAGGCGCGGTTGTGGGCCAGCGTTGGTTACAAGAATCTGTGGATCGGCGTCTGGAACCAGGTGGCGCGTTTCATGGCCTGGGATCGCAAGCTGTCGCTGATCGAATCCGCGCGTTTGTTTGCGCTGCTGAACGCGACGATGCACGACGGTGTGCAGACGGCGCAGGCCAGCAAGTTTGTGTATCAACTGTGGCGCCCGGTCACCGCGATCCAGCGCGCCGGCGAAGACCTCAATCCAGCGACCGATGCCGACCCGACCTGGATGCCGCTGCTCACCACCCCACCGTATCCTTCATATGCCGGCAACATGGCCTGCATCGGCGCAAGCTCAGCCCGTTTGCTGGCGTTGTACTTTGGCAAGAACGACATTCCGTTCACGGTCCAATGGTCCGGACTCAATGGAAACGCGGACGTAGCGCGGCCTTTTCAAGGGTTCTGGCAACTCGCCGAACACCAGGCAATGAGCCGCGAGTACGGCGGCATCCACTATCACTTCGACACCACGGCGAGCCAGGAGGCGTGCCCCAAGGTGGCCGGTTACATCTTTGGGTACTATGCGAGGCCGAAGCACGAATGAGACTTCTCCTGCAGGAGAGTCGAGGCCGCCGCAAGGCGGCCTCTTTTCAAGCTGCGAAGGTCAGTAGATCTGACGGGCGCGGCGCAACGTCTGGCGCCCCATCGTGAACAACACGATGAACGCTCCCAACATGCCGCCGAGATGCGCGAAGTGCGCGACGCCCTGCTGCGTGCCGAACACGCCCTGCATCAATTCGAGGGCGCCGTAACCGGCGACCAGAACCCAGGCCGGCATCGGGATCGGCGGGATCAGCAGCATCACCCGGCGCCGCGGGAACAACATGCCGAAGGCGAGCAGCACGCCGAACACACCGCCGGACGCGCCGAGGGTCGGCACGATCCCATCGGATGTGTGCATCGACACGACGATGAGCTGAACGATGCTGCCGGTCAGCACCGACGCCCCGTAGAGCCAGGCAAACGCGCGCGAACCCATCACCCGCTCTACATCACCGCCGAACTGATACAGCGCGAACATGTTGAGTGCGATGTGCGGCAGGTTGCCGTGCAGGAAGCCGGACGTGAACAGCTGCCACGGCTTGAAGCCGACCGTGATGTCGCCGTCATGGAATTCACCCCACGGCCACAACGCGAAGTTGAACAACATGGTTTCGGGGAACAGTTGCTGTAACCCGAACCCGATGACGTTCGCGACGATGAGAAAACCGACGACGGATCTGATCTGGAACAAGTTTGCTAGGGCCTCTTTTTGTATTCGGCGTCGAAGCGTGCTTCGAGCGCGGGGTGTGTGCCGCGAATCCGGTCCACCACGGCCTTCGCCCAATCGAAGTATTCGCGCTTGCGTTCGAGCGACCAGCCTGCCGGTGGTGCCCCTTCGATGTCGCTGACATTGGCGATCTTGTCGGCGAGCTTCACCAGCTTGGCGGCGCGGCTGAGTTTCGCGGCGTGATCGATCTGCGCCTGCTTGCGCTCGAGCTTGGTCAGCCTCTTGTCATCGGAGCATTCGGCGACGACGCGTGCGATCTCGTAGCCGAACACGATTTCGATTTCATCGAGCGTGGTGTCGGTGTCTTCGATCGTGTCGTGCAACAGCGCCGCCGCGAGGATCTGCGGGTCTTCGATATCCGCCTGCACGAGAATGTACGCCAGCTGTATCGGATGGTTGATGAACGGCGTTTCGATGTCCTTGCGCCGCTGCGTGCGGTGTTTTTCCGCGGCGAATGCGGCGGCCTGGAACACCGTTTCCATGTGGGTCGGCATGGCGCCTACCCTACCGGAAGCAACGGGCCCCCGCGAGACGAGGCTTTCGCCGTCGATTTCTGGCTCTACTCCGAAAGGGATAGACCCCGCCCCTGCTATTGAGGCCATTCGTGCGACCCGCCCGGTGAATATCTATGGCGCGCCGCGAAGCCCAGGATGTGCCTCACAAACCCCGGGAGAATTTCCTCGTGAAGCATTCATTCAAGTTGTCCGTCGTCGCTCTGCCCCTCATCGCCTTCGGTCTCGCCGCTTGCGCGCGCAACGAAGCCGCCGAGACTCCTCCCGCTCCGCCCGCGGTTCAGGCCTCGAAAGTCATCTCGAAATCCATCACGGAGTTCGACGAATTCACCGGCCGCTTCGAAGCGGTCGAACGCGTCGAAGTACGTCCGCGTGTTTCGGGCTACGTCACCGCGACGCGCTTCGAGCAGGGTCACGAGGTCAAGAAAGGCGACATCCTCTATGTGATCGACGCGCGCCCCTATGAGGCGACGCTCAAACATGCGCAGGCGGAACTCACCCGCGCCCGCACGCAGCTGGCGCTGGCCCAGTCCGAACAGGCGCGCGCCGGCAAACTGGTCGCGGCCCGCGCGATCTCGCAGGAAGAGTTCGACTCACGCACCTCGGGTAATGAGCAGGCGGCCGCGAACCTCGAGGCCGCCAAGGCCGCGGTGGAATCCGCCGCGCTCGATCTGTCGTTCACCGAAGTGCGTTCGCCGATCTCGGGGCTGGTGGGCCGCGCGGAAATCACCGCCGGCAACCTGGTGGCCGCCGGCCAAACGCTGCTGACGACGGTCGTGTCGATCGACCCGATCTACGTCTCCTTCGACGGCGACGAGCAGGTGTACCTCAAATACGTGGACATGGCGCTGAGCGGCGTGCGCGGCAGCTCGCGCACCACGCACAACCCGGTCTGGGTCGGCCTCGCGAATGAATCCGGACATCCGCATGAGGGCGCCATGGTGTTCCTCGACAACGAGATCGACCCCAACACCGGCACGATCCACGCGCGCGGTCTGTTCAAGAACCAGGATCGCCGTTTCACGCCGGGCATGTTCGCCCGCGTCAAGCTGATCGGGAGCGGCGAATACAACGCGCTTCTGATCAACGATAGCGCGGTCGGCACCGACCAGAGCGTGAAGTTCGTGCTCAAGGTCGGCACGGACAACAAGGTCGAATACGCGCCGGTGAAGCTGGGCCCGCTCGTCGACGGCCTGCGCGTCGTGCGTGAAGGCCTCAAAGCCGACGACGTGATCCTGGTCAAAGGTCTGCAGCAGGTGCGTCCCGGAATGCCGGTGGCGCCGCAATTGGTCGCCATGGGCGAAGTACGCCGCGGCGGCAAGTCCCTCGTCGCCCAGAACTAAGGGACTGTCCCCATTTTTGCTCTGAAAAATGGGGACTGTCCCTTTCCCTGATGTCCCTTTCCCCAACCACCTTGTTAGTACGCCGTGAAAACCGGGGACAGCCCCCTCTCCCCGATCGCATCGTCAGGACCCTGAAATGAAATTCTCCAGCTTCTTCATCGACCGCCCGGTGTTCGCATCGGTCCTGTCGGCTTTCATCCTCATCGCGGGCGGTATCGCCCTGCTCAAACTACCGGTCAGCGAGTATCCCGAAGTGGTGCCGCCCTCGGTGGTGGTGAGAGCCGCCTACCCGGGTGCGAACCCGAAGGTGATCGCCGAGACGGTGGCCGCACCGCTCGAGCAGGAGATCGTCGGCGTCGAAAACATGCTGTACATGTCCTCGCAGGCGACGATGGACGGCACGCTGGCGCTCACGGTGACGTTCCGCATCGGTACGGACATCGACCGTGCGCAGGTTCAAGTGCAGAACCGCGTCGCCCAGGCGCTGCCGCGTTTGCCGGAGGAAGTCCGCGCGATCGGCGTCTCCGCCCTCAAGAGCACCCCGTCATTCCTGATGGTGGTGCATCTCACCTCGCCCGACGGCCGCTACGACTCTCTCTATCTGCGCAACTACGCAACCTTGAACATCCGCGACACGCTCGCCCGCCTGCCCGGTGTCGGCGACGTGCGCATTTTCGGCGCCGGCGACTACGCCATGCGTCTGTGGCTCGATCCGCAGAAGATGTCCGCGCGCAACCTCACCACCGGTGACGTCGTCAGCGCCATCCGCGAACAGAACGTGCAGGTGGCCGCGGGCCAGATCGGCGCGCCGCCCGCCGAGGGCGCTGAATTCCAGCTCGCCTTGAATGCCAATGGCCGTCTCGAGAACGAAGAGCAGTTCGGCGAAGTGGTCGTGAAGACCGGCGACAATGGTGAAGTGGTTCGCCTGCGCGACATCGCCCGGCTCGAGCTCGGTGCCGCCACGTACGCCACGCAGTCCCTGCTCGGCAACGAGAACGCCGTCGCCATCCCGGTGTATCAGTCCCCGGGTTCGAACGCCCTCGAGCTTTCCAACAAAGTCCGCGCCGACATGAACACGCTCAAGCAGAGCTTCCCCGCCGGCATGGATTACAAAATCATCTACGACCCGACGCAGTTCGTGCGTCAGTCCATCAACGCCGTGATCGAGACCTTGCTGGAGGCCGTCGCGTTGGTCGTGCTCGTGGTCATCCTGTTCCTGCAGACATGGCGCGCGTCGATCATCCCGCTGGTCGCCGTGCCCGTCTCGGTGATCGGAACCTTCGGCGTGTTGTACGCACTCGGGTTCTCGGTCAATACACTGTCACTGTTCGGCCTGGTGCTGGCCATCGGTATCGTGGTCGACGATTCCATCGTGGTGGTCGAAAACGTCGAGCGGCACATCGCCAACGGGCTCAAACCGCTCGAGGCCACCAAGAAGGCCATGAGCGAGGTGAGCCGTCCCATCATCGCCATCACCCTGGTGCTGTGCGCGGTCTTCATTCCGGTTGCCTTCGTCGAAGGGCTCACGGGCGAGTTCTACCGGCAGTTCGCCCTGACGATTGCGATCTCGACGGTGATCTCGGCCTTCAACTCGCTGACGCTCTCCCCCGCATTGGCCGCTCTGCTGCTCAAGCCGCATGACGCCAGGCCGGATGCGCTGACGCGTGGGATGAACAAGGTGTTCGGCCGCTTCTTCGCGCGATTCAACAAGTTGTTCACGAAAGCCAGCGACGCCTATTCCACGGGCGCCGCGCGCACGGTGAAGCGCGCGCCGATCGCCATCGCCGTGTACGCGGGCCTCGTGGCCCTGACGGTGTTCGGCTTCTACAAGACACCGGCGGGGTTCATCCCGCAGCAGGACAAGCTGTACCTGGTAGGCGTCGTGCAGCTGCCGCCCGCCTCGTCGCTCGATCGCACTTCCGACGTGGTGCATCGCATGGGCGAGATCGCAAAACAGGAACCGGGCGTGCTCGACTCCGTGCAGTTCGGTGGTGTGTCGGCGAACGGTTTCGCCTCGCAGTCGAGCGCCGCGCTGGTGTTCTTTCCGTTGAAGGACTTCGACGAGCGCAAGGGCCTGAAAGCCGGCGCGATCGCGGCCTCGCTCAACCAGAAGTTCGCCGGCATCCAGGATGCGTACATCGCCGTCTTCCCGCCGCCCCCGGTCATCGGTCTCGGTACGTTGGGCGGATTCAAGCTGAACGTGGAGGACCGGCAGAACCGCGGCTCCGCGGAGCTGTATGCCGCCGTACAGAACGCGCTCCAGAAGGCCTGGGCCGACCCGAAGCTTGCCGGCGTGTTCTCCAGTTATCAGATCAACGTTCCTCAATTGGACGTCGACGTGGATCGTCTCAAGGTCAAGCGCCAGGGCGTGAAGTTGTCCGACGTGTTCCAGACACTGCAAGTCAACCTGGGATCCCTGTATGTCAATGACTTCAACCGATTTGGTCGTACTTACCGAGTGGTGGCGCAGGCGGATGCACCGTTCCGCTCGCAGGTGGATGACATTCTTCCACTTAAGACGCGTAACGCCGCCGGAGAAATGGTCCCGCTCGGGTCGATGATCACCGTCAAGGAATCATTCGGTCCGGACATCGTGGAGCGTTTCAACGGCTACTCGAGCGCCGACATCAACGGCGGTCCCTCGCCGGGCCACAGCTCGGGCGAAGCGCAGCAGGTGATCGCGAAGATCCTCGACGAGACCCTGCCGAGCGGCATGACCTATGAATGGACCGATCTGGCGTTCCAGCAGATAGACGCCGGGGATGCCGCCCTGTTCGTCTTTCCGCTGTGCGTGTTGTTCGTGTTCCTGGTGCTGGCCGCGCAGTACGAGAGCTTCTCGTTGCCGCTCGTCATCCTGCTGATCGTGCCGACCGCTTTGTTGGCCGGCCTCGTGGGTATCAAGCTCCAGGGCGGAGACAACAACATCTTCACGCAGATCGGGTTCCTGGTGCTGGTGGGCCTCGCATCCAAGAACGCCATCCTGATCGTGGAGTTCGCCACGCACCTGCAGGAACAGGGCCGGGATCGCATCGCGGCGGTGCTCGAAGCTGCGCGCCTGCGACTGCGGCCGATCGTGATGACTTCCATCGCGTTCATCATGGGTGTGTTGCCGCTGGTCACCGCGTCCGGTGCCGGCTCTGAAGTGCGACGCGCCATGGGCGCGGCGGTGTTCTCGGGAATGATCGGCGTGACCCTCTTCGGTCTGATGCTGACCCCGGTGTTCTATGTGTTGCTGCGCCGTGAGAAAGCTCGCGCGATCCAGGCGCCGGCGACTGAGGTTGCTGCTCATGTTTAAGGCCAGACTCCTGTTAGCCCCCATCGCCGCTGCCGTCATGGCGGCGTGCGCGGTGGGCCCCAACTACCACGCGCCGGAGACGAAGGTCGCCGATACGTTCGAGGGTGCGGAATCCGCCGCATTCAACGGCGCAACCGGCGTCGCGGATTTCTGGCAGACCTTCGACGATGCCACGCTGACGCGGCTGGTGAATGAGTCGCTGCTCGCCAACTACGACCTGCGCATTGCCCTCTCGCGCATCAGGGAAGCCCGCGCGTTGCGCGGCGAGAG
>Ga0307513_10009445_pt1 | contig 12335 bp, 10 predicted proteins | sample 15_EM_MG_FD_202174 | JGI IMG/M metagenome (GOLD analysis project Ga0307513, IMG submission 202174) | Populus trichocarpa ectomycorrhiza microbial communities from riparian zone in the Pacific Northwest, United States - 15_EM | ecosystem: Host-associated > Plants > Roots > Unclassified | place... | reverse complement strand
TGACGAGACTCTGGCCCCTCGCGGCATGTACATCACGCCCGAGCAGGCCACGCGGTCCGTCCGCAGTGCACCGTACGGCAACGGCAAACGCCTGCTGATCGTCACCGGGGAGCACTTCACCCCCGGTGCCGCCGGCGTCGAGGAGCGCTTCGCCCGGCTGTCCGCCTGGGCCCAGGACCACTTCCCGGATCTCACGCTCACGCACCGCTGGGCCGCCCAGGACAACGACTCCACCGACTCCGTGCCGCTCGTCGGCCCGCTCCACGCCGGCAGCCGCCACACCTACGTGGCCACCGGGTTCGGCGGCTGGGGGCTGAGCGGCGGCATCATGGCGGGCGGCCTGATCGGGGACCTCGTTCGCGGACTCGAGTGCGAGTGGAGCGGCCTCTACGATCCGCGGCGCCTGTCCTCCGTGATCCGCGAGGGCGGCTCCTTCCTCAAGCAACAGGCGCACGTGGCCCGGCACTTCGTCGGTGACCGGTTGCCACCACTGACGGGCCCGGCACCGGAGGACATCCCTCGCGGCGACGGAGCCGTGGTACGGACAGGTGGCCGGCAGTGCGCGGTTCACCGCGACGAGAACGGCTCGCTCCACGCGGTCTCGGCCCGCTGCACCCACCTGGGCTGCATCGTGGCCTTCAACCGTGCGGAGCAGGCATGGGAGTGCCCGTGTCACGGCTCCCGCTTCGCCCCGGACGGCCAGATCCTCCAGGGGCCTGCCGTACGGCCGTTGGAGAAGCTCGACATCTGAACGGTAGGCGTTTCGCGGCCCTGGGCGGCGGGAACCCGGTGAGCATTCCGTCGAGAACCTGCCCCCCTGACACGGAGGGAAGTTGAAGCGCCGTGACCGCGCGCACTGCCCCGCAGAGAGTCCTCAAGGTGGCCAGGACCGGTTGGTCGAAGGCCCGTCAACGCCGTGGCACGGGCGTACGTACCTGCGTCCGCGCCGTGGACAGCAGCGGCCCCCCGGCTACGGCGCTCGCGGGCGCGGGCGCGGAGTGGAACGTCGTCCGGGGCGAAGACTGACCGGCGACTGGTCATGGCGGTGCCGGCGTCCCTGGCCTGCATGATTGCCACGCCGCGGGGAACCCGGCCGCCATGGGTGTGAACCAGGCTGAGGCCCCGATTCTCGAAGCGCTCGCCCGATACGCGGACGCCGACGAACTGGGGTTCACTCCCCCGGGCCACAAACAGGCACGCGGCGCGGACCCCCGCGCCCGCGAAGTCCTGGGTGACGCCGTCTTCTACGGCGACGTTCTGGCCAACGGCGGTCTGGACGACCGGCTCACCCGGGGCGGTGTCCTGGCGCGGGCCGAGAACCTCATGGCCAACGCGGTACACGCGGACCACACATTCTTCTCGACCTGCGGCAGTTCCCTGTCGGTGAAGGCCGCCATGCTGGCGGTCACCTCCCCCGGCCACCAGCTCCTCGTCGGACGCGACGCCCACAAGTCGGTGGTGGCCGGGCTCATCCTGTCCGGTGTCGAACCCGTGTGGGTGGAGCCCCAGTGGGACACCTCCCGCCACCTCGCCCATCCCCCCTCGGCGGCGGCCTACGCCCAGGCGTTCGCCGAGCATCCGGACGCCGACGGCGCCCTGGTCACCAGCCCCACCCCGTACGGAGCCGCCGCCGACCTCAAAAGCATCGCCGCCGTCTGTCACCGACTCGGCAAGCCACTCGTCGTGGACGAGGCATGGGGAGCCCACCTTCCCTTCCACGACGCCCTGCCGTCGTGGGCCATGGACGCGGGCGCCGACATCTGTGTAACCAGCATCCACAAAATGGGCAGCGGCCTGGAACAGGGCTCGGTGTTCCACCTCCAGGGCGACCTCATCGATCCCGCCGAACTCGCCTCGCGGGCCGACCTCCTCGGGACGACCAGTCCGAACGTCCTGCTCTACGCCGGCATCGACGCCTGGCGGCGGCAGATGGTCCAACACGGTCACGAACTCCTCGACCAGGCACTGGAGTTGGCGGCACGCACCCGCACGGCCATCGAAGCGATCGGCGGCTTCCACGTCAACGACGCGAAGGACTTCTGCGGCCCCGGACTCGCCCACGACTTCGACCCGCTCCCGGTCGTCATGGACATCGGCGAACTGGGCACCAGCGGCTACCGCGCCGCCGACTGGCTGCGAACCCACCATCACATCGACGCCCACCTCTTCGACCACCGCCGTATCAGCACACAGCTCACCCACGCCGACGACGAGCAGACCACCGCGCGTCTCCTCGCGGCCCTGCGCGATCTGGCCGACCACACCGCCGAACTGCGGGACGTCCCCCAGGTCGCCGTCCCGCCCCCCGCTGACCTGCGGATGGACCAGGCCCGCCTGCCCCGGGACGCCTACTTCGCGCGACACGCAAAGGTCCCCACTGCCGAAGCCGTCGGCCGGATCGCCGCCGAGATGATCACCCCCTACCCGCCCGGCATCCCCGTGGCCCTGCCCGGCGAACGCCTCACCGAGCCCGTACTGAAATACCTGGTCACAGGAGTCAAGGCCGGAATGTTCCTGCCGGACGCGGCCGACCAGCGGCTGAAGACCGTACGGGTCGTCGAGGACTGACGCACACCCCGCACCCGGAGCCGCACAGTGCCGTACGCACCTGCCTCCGACGAGTCCCGTCGCGCCCTGCGCCGCGGCCCGGGTTCGAGGACAGCGCCACAACTCCTCGGCGTACGGCACACGACGACGCCCGCTCCGATCACCCGGCGAGCCCCACAAGGTACGCCGCCCGCAGCGGACGTTCCCTTGGACAGCAGACGCCGGCCCGACGGATCCGCTCCGTCGCGCAGCGTCGACCGGGCCTTGTCGGGGCGCACGGACGCGGGAGCGCCAGAGCCGCGAGCGGGAGCACTTCGAGAAAGCCTGCCATGTGCTGCTCGACCAGCCGGACGTCCCACTCGCCGGTTGCCGACGACACGTCGTACAGCAAGGTCGCGCTGTGTACGAGGCACATGCGCACATCGTGGTGAGCACCAGGGGATCGACACGGGCGAGCAGCCCAGGACCACCGGCACGCCTGACTCGGCCCGCCTGATCCGCTTCCCAGTACCCTCCCTCCGCCGCTCCCCGGACACCGCTCGCGCCCCTGTTATGCACCGCGGCACACGGGGTACTCGCCAAGGCGCTCGGAGATCCGCCGCCATATGCTCCACCTGGGAGAGCCGATGCCCGACTTCGGATACTTCCTCTCATGCAAGGAACACAGCCCGGCGGAACTCGTCGGTCAGGCCCGGATGGCCGAGCAGGCCGGTTTCGACGCTCTGTGGATCTCGGACCTACCACCCGTGGGACGACCGCCAGGGCCAGAGTCCGTTTGCGTGGACGGTGATCGGCGCCCTGTCGCAGGCCGTTTAGATACCCATCGAAACGGCGGTGACCTGCCCATTGGTCCGCACTTTTCCCGCAGCGATCGCCCAGGCGGCCACCGCCGGCGCCGCCCAGCTGGGTGGCCGTTTCCGGCTGGAGGTCGGCACCCGGTGCGGCGCTCAACGAGCACATCCTGGGCACCAGCTGGCCCGAAGTGGCGGTACGCCTGGAAATGCTGGAGGAAGCTCTCCAGCTCATCCGGCAGTTGTTCACCGGCGAGCAGATCAGCCATCGCGGCAAGCACTACACGGTGGAGAACGCCCGCCGGTACACCCTGCCCGACGAGCCGGTGCCCATCGACGTGCCCGCCTTCGGCCCGCAGGCCGCCGAGGTTTGGGCACGCATCGGGGACGGGTTGATCACGATGATGCCCGACGCCGCCCTGGTCGAGCGCTTTCGCCGCGCAGGCGGGGGCACCAAGCCGGTGAACGGCGGCCTCACGGTGCGCTGGGGTACCGACACCGGCAGCAGGCGCTGCCCACGAACACCGCTCACCACCTGTGGGCCAATGAGCAGCCGCCCGGCGAACTCCCGCATATCCTGCCGACCCCGAGCCACTTCGGGCAGGCGTCCCAGCTGGTCACCGAGGACCAGGTGGCGGCAACCGTACCGTGCGGTGACGATCCGGACGCCCACATGGCGGCCCTGACCGAGTTCGCCGACGTGCGATTCGACACCGTGTACGTCAACCAGATCGGCAAGGACCAGCAGGGCTTCTTCGACTTCTACCGCACGAAGATCCTGCCCCGACTACGCGACTGACAGCCGCGCCTGAGAGCACTGCCGACAGCACTGAATGGGTGGTGAAAGCCGTGGACCGGCCCGCAGGCACGACGGGGATCGCTCTCGTCGTGATCGACATGATCAACACCTACGACCACGAGGACGCCGAACTGCTCGTGCCGTCCGTCAAACGTGTGGTGCCCGTCCTGGCGGAGCTGATCGACCGATCCCGCGTGGCGGACGTACCGGTGATCTACGCGAACGACAACTTCGGACTGTGGCGCTCCCATCACGGAGAACTCGTCAATGACGCGCTGACCCGACCGCACGCGGACCTGATCAAGCCGATCAAGCCCGACGACGACTCGCTCTTCGTGGTGAAGGCCCGCCATTCCATCTTCTACGAGACGCCCCTGTCCTACCTGCTGTGGCGCCTGGGCGTCGGGCACGTGGTGCTGAGCGGCCAGGTCACCGAGCAGTGCGTCCTCTACTCCGCTCTGGACGCGCACATCCGCCACCTGGACGTCACGGTGCCCAGGGACGCCGTCGCCTCCATCCACCCCCACCTGGAATCCGCCGCCCTGGAAATGATGGAGCGCAACATGGGCGCCCGGATCACCACGGCGAAGGAGATCGACCTCGCCCGGTAGCCGGGCGAGGAAACGCCTCGTACGACCGAACACCGCGTCTCCGCGCCCGGCTGCCGGGCGAAGTCAACGGCTCAGGACAGCGGTCCCCTCTGCACGGGCCGCGCCTGACCATCCCCAAGGTGCTCGGCTGCCGCCGGCTCCGGGCCCCGCGTCCATCCTCGTGCGCCGCTCCGGAGGCTGTCGAAGGGTTCAGCCTGATCTTGTGAGGAACCCCGGGGCTTCAGCCCCGGGAGCAATCGCATCCCGGGGTTGCGACGCGGAGCGTCGCGGTGTCGTGCCGCAGGTCATGGCGGTCGCGGAGCGGCCGTGATGCGTTCCGGCGGAGCCGGTGAAAGGTCATCCCGGGCGTTTCTGGTTCTCGATGTACTCCTTGATGACCTTGAGCGGGGCGCCTCCGGCGGAGGCGGCGAAGTAGGACGGGGACCAGAAGTGGTCGCCCCAGAGGTAGTGTCGGATGTGCTCGGGGAACTCCTGGCGCAGGCGTCGCGCAGAGACACCCTTGAGGGAGCCGACCAGCCGGGACAGTGCGACCTTCGGCGGATAGTGGACCAGGAGATGGACGTGATCGGTCTCGCCGTTGAACTCGGTCAGTTCCGCGCCGAAGTCCGTACAGACATCCCTCATGACCTCCTCGCACCGGGTGAGGATCTCGTCGGTGAACGGGCCGCGCCGGTACTTCGGAGTGAAGACCAAGTGGACATGGAGGGTACAGACAACCGTTCTACCCCTCCTCAGATCGGGGTTTGGTTCCCATCGCGGTGACATAGGGCAATGCTAAGCGTTACGCTCACCGGGTGAAGCTGGTGGTGCAGGTGAAGCTGCTACCGACGCCCCCGCAGGCGGCGGCACTTGAGGTGACCCTGCAGGCCTGCAACGAGGCGGCGACCTGGGCCGCGTCGGTGGCGTTCGAGAAGGACGCGCTTCGCCCGCTGCCTCTGCGTAAGCACACGTACGCCGAGATCCGGGGACGCTGGGGACTGGGGGCGCAGGCCGCCCAGCACGCGATCAAGAAGACCTGCGACGCGTATACCACCCTGAAGACCAACCTCCGTGCGGGCCGCTACGGACGGCCCGGTACCAAGCGTCACACCCGGGCCTCGGGTAAACCGGTGACCTTCCGTCCCCAGGCGGCCCAGCCCTACGACGACCGGATGCTGTCCTGGCAGCACGAGCAGCGCACGGTGTCGATCTGGACCACGGCCGGCCGGATGAAGGGCGTGGCGTTCACCGGGCAGGCCGAACAGCTCGCGGTGCTGGCCGCGCACCGGCGTGGCGAGTCCGACCTGCTCTGCCGGGACGGCAAGTGGTTCCTGATCGCGACCTGCGAGATCCCCGAAAAGGATCTGAACGCCCATCCCGTCGGGTTCCTCGGGGTGGATCTGGGGATCGTGAACATCGCCGCGACTTCCGACGGCGAGCGTCACTTTGGCAGGCGGATCAACCGCAAGCGGGAGGGCGACCGCGAACTGCGCTCCAAGCTGCAGAAGAAGGGCACAAAGTCCGCGAAGCGGCGGGCGAAGAAGTACGCGGGTCGCGAGGCCCGTCGCAACAAGGACATCAACCACAAAATCTCGAAACGGATCGTGGCGGAGGCTGAACGCACCGGCCGCGGGATCGCCCTGGAGACACTGACGGGCATCCGCGAGCGGGCACGGCTGAGAAAGCCCCAACGCACCACGCTCCATTCCTGGCCCTTCGCTCAGCTCGGCGGCTTCATCGCCTACAAGGCCCGCCGGGCCGGAGTGCCGGTCATCTACATCGACCCGGCCTACACCAGCCAGGAATGCTCCCAGTGCCACCACATCGAACGCGGAAACCGGCCCGACCAGGCCAGCTTCGCGTGCAGGTCCTGCGGCTTCGTTGAGCACGCGGACCATAACGCGTCCCACAACATCGCCCGTAGAGGGTCGATGGCGTGGGTCTGCGGGGCCCAGTCAACGGCCCCTGAACTCACCCTCATCGCGTGAGTTCTGGACGCAGCCGTACCCATCACAGCCAGTGATGACTCGAGCAGCAAGCCCGGTCGTTCACGACCGGGTAGTTGACGAGTCGCAGGAGGATCCGCCGTCCGGCTGCCTCGGCCGGTCGGGCCTGCGGTGACTGGTGTCGCACCACGGGTAGGTGCGGCTGCGTCGACAGGTGCACAGGGCGACACAGAACCGGTCGGACGACACGATGGTGCCATCCTCCAGTGTGACGTCCACAGGTCCTTCGACCAGCAGTGGCCCCGCGCGCCGGGCCACTATGCGGCAGCGCCGTTCATCCGGGTCGTACGGCACGAATGATCACCAGCTCTTCCTTCTCGGCGTCGCCTTCGATCAGGCCGCGGTCGCGCAGCCAGCCGCTGCGGGAGCGCAGGACGGGACCGAAGGCGATGCTGCGATGTTCCACGATTCCGGCGCGCAGGCCCGCCATCCGCAACCGCCGCAGCGACTCTTCCGGGCCACTCAGCGCGGACTGCACCACGAGCAGCACGCCGCCGGGCCTCAGGAGCCCGGGTGCGTCCTGGCAGATCCGGTCCAGCACGAGACGGCCGTCGTGCCCCGCGTCCCAGGCCCGCGCCATGCCCCGCCGGGGGCACGCGCCGGTGGGTGCCGGCACATACGGCGGGTTGGACAGGATGAGGTCGAAGGACCGGCCCGACACCGGAGCCAGCAGGTCACCGCGTTCGACTCGGATCGGGAGACGGGCGAGTAGCGCGTTGACCTTGGCGTTCAGAGCCGCTCGCCAGGAGATGTCAATCGCCGTGACACGGGTGCCGAGCCGCGCTGCAACCAGAGCGACGGCACCTGTTCCCGTACCCACGTCGAGGACTTCCGCGTGCGGGGGAAGCAATTCATCGTGCAGGAATCGGACGAGCAGGTCGGTGTCGTCCTGAGGGGTGTAGACGCCGGGCAGAGTGACCATGGTCATCGGGGTTCGTCTCCGGTTCCCGTGGATGCGGCAGAACCTGTTCGTGGTCGGAACACCGATCGCACAGGTATGCGCAGTGACGACTCCCCCGCCCGCCACGCACCGAGAAGGCGTTCGGCGAGGCGGTCTTCGAGATGGGTGGTGGCGTCCACACCGAAGGCGACATCGCTGTCGAGGTGGGGCTCCTCTTCGAGCAGACCCGCTACGACGTCCCGGCGGACGACCTGTTCGTGCACGGCGTCGGCCTCGACGTGTTCGTCGTAGAAGTGCTCGGCGGCCGGTCCTGCGCCGGTGCGCCGCATGGCCTGGGCGAGGCGCCGTGAACCCGGTGACGAGGTGATCTCGACGGTGGCGAAATGTCCCACCAGGGCTCCTCGCAGGGCGCGGTGAAGGCCGAAGAGGGACATCAGGTTCACGACGGCGAGAGCCTCAGCACCGGTCGCCTGGAGATAGTGCCCATACGCGGTGTCCAGATCCAGGTCGGCCATCAGCGCGGCGAACAGGCGGGCATGCACGCGATCCGCACGGCCTCCGCCGAACTCGTCGAACTCCACGGCCGCCATTCCCGCCTTTGCCCGACCCCACAACCGGGGCAGCACCCAGGCGTGCGGATCGGCTTCCTTGAGGTGGTAGAGCGAGCGCTGGGCAGCGTACTCACGCACCTGCCACAGTTCTCCCTCGTCCCGCAGGAAGTGGCTGACGCCCCAGCCTTCGACGGGTTCGACGAGCAGCTCGTCCAGTGCCTCGTCGGCGTGCTTGTGCACGGGAGCGGCATCGCGGAGAGTCCTGAGAAACGACTGTTCCAGGGCTGCCCGGACCTTGAGCAGGTCGGGGTCCCACTCGCGGTCGGCATCGACGTCGGCGAACCCCCGGTAGTGCAGCTCGTAACAGATGTACAGGGCGAGCTGGAGATCGTCTCCGAGCGGGGTGACGGCGGAAATCTCCTTGCTGTTCGGAAGTGGTCCCGTACCGCACAGATATTCGATGATCGCCGCCGAGATCCGACCACGAGCGGACGGCAGGGTCGGCTCTCGTGATGTGGCATGCATGAGCACCGAGTACCCGTGATCCAGAAGCCCTCACGTGAGCCGTTGTGGGACGTTCGCGGTGCGGGTTCCGGGTGGTTCTCCCTTGCCGTACTCGTGCTCCGGGTACAGAGACTCCTGGTGCGCACAACAAGCCCGGGGTGACACCGTTGGGGCTCTCGCCGTATGCCGGATCGTCTTGCGGGTACTCGCAGGTTCCGTACACCGACCCCTGGAGCCGTCAGTGAGCCCACGCCCCCGCAACGTATTCGTCGTCGGTCTCGACGAGGCCAATCTGCGGACCTTGCGGGCCGTCCCCCGCGCCGAAGAGCTGTGCTTCCACCGCCTCCTGACCATCCAGGAGCTCCAGCACGGCGAGGTGGCCGTACCGGATCTGCTCGACCGGGCCCGGAGCGTGCTGGACGGCTTCGACGGACCGGTCGACGCGATCGTCGGTTACTGGGATTTCCCGGTGAGCACGCTCGTCGCGCTGCTCGGAAAGGAGTACGGGACGCGCGCCACCAGTCTGGAATCGGTGGTCAAGTGCGAACACAAGTACTGGAGCCGACTCGTGCAGCAGGAGGTCGCCACGGAACATCCCCGCTTCGGCCGGGTGGATCTCGGCAGGGCCGACCCGCGGCCGCCGCAGGGTGTGCGCTTCCCGATGTGGCTCAAGCCGGCGTTGTCGTACTCCTCCGAACTCGCCTACGGGGTGGGCGACATGGAGGAATTCCGCACGGCCGTGGAGCACATCCGCCAAGGCATCCATCGCGTCGGCCGCCCCTTCGAGTACATCCTGGACCAGATCGACCTGCCACAGGAGATGACCGGGGTCGGCGGCCGGGTCTGCCTCGCCGAGGAGACGCTCAACGGTGTCCAGGTCGCGGTCGAGGGGTACGAGCACGACGGCGAGATCACCGTGTACGGCGTTCTCGACTCGATCAACTACCCGGATTCCACCAGCTTCCTGCGCCACCAGTACCCCTCGGCCCTGCCCGATCCGGTGCAGCAGCGCCTGCGCGAGGTGTCACAACGGGTCATGCGACGCATCGGCTGGCGGCAGGCGACCTTCAGCATCGAGTTCTTCTACGATCCGGCCACCGACAGGATCTCGATCCTGGAGATCAACCCCCGCCACTCCCAGTCGCACGCGGAACTCTTCGCCTACGTCGACGGCGTGCCCAACCACCACTGCATGCTCGCCCTCGCCTTGGGCGAGGATCCGGCCATGCCGTTCCGGCAGGGCCCGCACGCCCTGGCCGCCAAGTGGTACCACCGCTGGTTCACCGACGGCGTCGTACGCGAGGTGCCGCCGCCCGAAGAACTGGCCCGCATCGAGAAGGAGATACCCGGCGTCCGGATCGACGTCGTGCCCGACGAGGGGCAACACCTGTCGGACGTCGACCAGCAGGACAGTTACAGCTACGAGGTGGCGCACATCTTCACCGGCGGTGCCGACGAGCACGAACTGCGCGAGAAGTACGACCGCTGTGTCGCCGCGCTACGACTCGCCTTCGACCAGACGACCGGCCGTAGGACCGATCGCACGACCGACCGCACGACCTGAGAGACGTATGCGATACATCGAGAACCTCCCGCACACCACCAGGCAAGAGGACCACGTCAGGATCCCGATGCCGGACGGCGTCCACCTCTCGGCACGCGTCTGGCGCCCGGTGTCCTCGGACGACTGCCCCGTCCCGGCAATCCTGGAGTACATCCCGTACCGCAAGGGCGATCTGAGTTCGGTCCGGGACTCGATCCACCACCCCTACATCGCCGGGCACGGCTACGCGTGTGTCCGCGTCGACCTGCGTGGTACCGGTGACTCCGAGGGTGTACTCACCGACGAGTACCTGGAAGTCGAGCAGAGCGACGCGGAGGCGGTGCTCGACTGGCTGGCCGCGCAGCCCTGGTGTGACGGCACGACCGGGATGATGGGCATTTCCTGGGGCGCGTTCGCGGCGCTGCAGGTGGCCGCTCGGCGCCCCGCGAGTCTGCGGGCCATCGTCATCTCCTCGTTCACCGACGACCGTTACTCCGACGATATGCACTACATGGGCGGCGCGATGCTGTCCGACAACCTCGCCGAAGCGGGCACCATGTTCGCCTACGCGACGTGCCCGCCGGACCCGTCCGCAGTCGGCGAGCGCTGGCGTGAGATGTGGCACGAGCGTCTGGATACCGTCCAGCCGTGGGTCCTCAACTGGCTGCGGCACCAGCGCCGCGACAGCTACTGGCGGCACGCGTCGGTGTGCGAGGACTACGCCGCCGTACGCTGCCCCGTCCTCGCCTCCAGCGGCTGGGCCGACGGATACTCCAACGCGGTGACCCGTCTGCTCGCCCACCTGGACGTGCCGCGCAAGGGGCTGATCGGCCCCTGGTCCCACAAGTACCCGCACCTGGGCGAGCCCGGACCCGCCATCGGCTACCTCCAGGAAGTGGTGCGCTGGTGGGACCACTGGCTGAAGGGGGCGGACAACGGGGCGATGGACGGTCCAATGCTCCGGGCGTGGATGCAGGACAGTGTTCCGCCGTCCACCTCGTACGAGGATCGCCCCGGCCGGTGGGTCGGCGAACTCACCTGGCCTTCGCGGCACGTTCACGACACCGCGTACGCGCTGCGGTCCCGCCACCTCAGCCCCGAGGAGGAGGCCCTCGACGCCGGCGGGAGCCAGACGCTGCGGTCCCCGCTGTCCGTGGGCCAGTTCGCCGGAAAGTGGGCCTCCTACAACGCCCCGCCGGACCTGCCCTATGACCAGCGAGAGGAGGACGGTGGCTCCCTGGTCTACGAGACCGAGCCCTTGACGGACAGGCTGGAGATCCTCGGGGCGCCGCGTGTCGAACTGGAGGTGAGCGCGGACCAGCCTGTGGCCATGGTGGCCGCCCGGCTGTCGGACGTGGCCCCGGACGGCAGCGCCACCCGGGTCACCTACGGCGTCCTCAACCTCACCCGCCGGGACAGCACGGACGAACCGGCCCCCTTGGAACCGGGCCGACGCCACCGGGCCACACTCCACCTGAACGGCGTGGCGCAGGCATTCCCGCCCGGCCACCGGGTACGGCTTTCCCTGTCCACGTCGTACTGGCCGTTGGCCTGGCCACCGCCACGGCCCACGCTCCTGACGGTCCACGAGCAGCCGTGTCGCCTCGTCCTGCCGGTCCGCCCGGCCGACGAACCGGACACGCCGGACCCGTTCGAGGCACCCGAGGGAACAGCCCCCATCGTGACAACCCGGGTGACGCCGCCCGAGCAGCGCTGGGAGGTCAGCCGCGATCTGGTCGACTACGGCGCGGCGTTGAACATCGTCAAGGACCGTGGCACGGTCCACTTCGACGCGATGGACCTGGACGTCGGATGCCGTGTCCACGAGCGGTACACCTCGGTCGCCGACGACTTCACCTCACCGGCCGGTGACGTGACGTGGACCATGAGTTTCCGGCGCAAGGACTGGGACGTACAGGTCCGCACGAGCACGACGTTGACCTGCAACGCCGAGACGTTCCACGTCAACGCCACTTTGGACGCCTACGAGGGCGGCCAACGCGTCGCCTCGCGCACCTGGAACGAGTCGGTCCCCAGGGACGCGATGTAGCCCGTGCGCGGGCAGGCCGTTTCGAGGGAGAAAGGATCCGACCGGCCCTGCGT
>Ga0307513_10009444_pt1 | contig 12335 bp, 9 predicted proteins | sample 15_EM_MG_FD_202174 | JGI IMG/M metagenome (GOLD analysis project Ga0307513, IMG submission 202174) | Populus trichocarpa ectomycorrhiza microbial communities from riparian zone in the Pacific Northwest, United States - 15_EM | ecosystem: Host-associated > Plants > Roots > Unclassified | place... | reverse complement strand
TTACCCCTCATCTGAGAGATCCTGAGATGTGATCTTTGAAGAATTTGAAGACGGCGGGGGTTTGGGGTTAAAGCTTTTGTGATAAGAACAGACTGATTTCCACGACGAGTATAACATGCATATGTACACGCGTACAGATTTGTGAGGCCCTTTGGGTTTCAAATCGGTCAAGGACGAATTTAGATCAAGATCGATTTTGAGTCTCTTATGGAAAGCCCTTGGAATGGCGAAGCTGCCGGGCTCCTCAAAGTTAGAGTGGGGAGAGCCATGCCGGGCAATCACGTGGCTGCATAGCCACGAGTTATGCTGACATCGCTACATTATAACACATCCACGGTGTTTCCGGAGATAGTAGTAAAGACGTAGAACTTTAGAAATAGCTTTCTTATATAAAATCTCCAAGTTTGAGAGAGGGAGACCAGATTTACAGGTGCCATAAATGCGAAAATACAGTAAAAAGTTATCTGCCTGGAACTTCAAGCCGGGCAGATAAACACCCACTGGCAGCGCATCCAGTGGCAAACCATGACGCCTACCTTATACTTAATCACCACCGTGCGATGTGGGGGTTATGCACCAGAGTCCCCGTATCGAATGGAAGTGGAATTCCAGAACTTCAGAAGTTCTGCTATCTCCGAGTCCAAGTCTCTCCTAACTGCTACTATAATTGCTGGGAATCGCATCACCATCAATTATTATTATTCAGAATGCCTATCAAAACGAATCATAAGATGAGTAGTTGCTGGAACCATGCTAGACGACATCCCTCTTTCTACTGATCCAAATATTAATCAACACCAGATCCCTCCTCAAAATCTTCTCGTAAAAGCAAGCGGGCATGCAGAATTTTACCCACATGGGTCTGCTGATAGCTCATTCCCTTCCTCCTCGATCCGAACAGCAACTTCAGCAACGTTAACGGACTCTCGTCGAACAAACATACGTCCACCATCTCCCCAATCCTTCCTATTTTAGGAACAAATCGATCACTCTGAACTGAGCTGTAGCCTGTCGTTTCACTCGAGGAGACACCCAAAAGTAGGCAGAGACAGAGATAGGTCTCGTATTTGTCCAGATAGAGCTGGCCAGCCCAGATGTTGAGCTGACAGCGTACATCGAGGGACAAGGATGCCAAAGTATTGTATCCACTCGGCGATAACGGCGGGACACAGTAAAATGTTAGATCTTCGAACGTTTTCATGGCCCGAGTGGTACGAGGCGCGTACATATGCAAGCGGACGTACTTGCTCTCGCGAATATCCCCGAGAAGAGTATTGACTTCGTATGGACTCATGGCGACGAGGATCATGCGTCCATCGCTAAGTACACGGGAGACGAGCCAGTTGACGGGACGCAGATAATCGGTGATGAAGTTCTTCTCATTTCCATTCCTTGTCGTGGTCACGAAGTCTCGAGTAGCCAGAAGTTGGCTCGACCATGGGTTCGGGGGGTTGAGAGTGCCAGATTCAGAACGGAGCGGGGTCATAAGAGGAAAGAATATATCTGATTTTGTGGGGATGGTTCCCCGTCGGATGAAGCTGCGAACTCCCTCATCCAAGTGATGGACAACAGGCGGGGTTTGCGGAGGTCTCTCCAACTGTAGCTCCTGCTCGACCTCGTGGCTGACCTCCCTTTCCTGTTCCTCTTCCATTCGCGCATCACGCACTTCTGTGACCCCAAGCTTGCGAAGCCGCTCACGCATCGTTGGAATGTCGTTGACCAAGTTGGAGGAGGCGGACGATATGGTCGTGAGACCATACATTTCGTCCAAGGATCGGGCTGCGGGTTGAAACCAGGCATTCTTCAGAAGATTGACATTCGAATCTGAGGAAGAAAACGCGGCATCTCCGGCATGTCTCCTGTGAAAATCAACGCCTTGTTGCACCCAGTGCGGTATGTGGTGTTCGATGTCAGTGCACGTATTGGACATCACCCAGCTGAGAACGTCGATAACCTTTACTGGGCATGAAGAGTCAATGCCTTCGATGTGACGTATACGCCTGTCAACTTCGGGTGGAGCACAGAAGACGACGGATTGCCCGTAACCCAGCTTTCGCATACGCATGCAACCTGGGATTTTTGGTCATCGCCGGGCGTAATGGTAGAGGGATAGAACTGGGACATACCTTGAACCAATCTGTCTTTCGTGACTTTTGGACCCAGAGTTACTACAGCTCGAAAGTTGAGAGGAAGCTTAAGGTCCGTTCCTCTCGTGTGCGCGTCGTCAAGATAGACAATGCATTGGTCAAGAAGGTGAAAAAAAGATGACGAGTAGAACGATTCGACCACACCATCCTGAGTCAGAACCGACAGGTTGTCCGCATCGTCGAAGAATACACCTGCCATCACATCTCTCCTTAATGATAACCAGTGCCCGACCAACTGCTGGTTCGTCATTTCCAGCATCTAATATTGTAATTAGCATCTTGTCCAACTCATAACAACCCAAAGCTTGCCTGTGCACCGACGTCAAGGAGAACTCTGACCTCCTTCGGCTCCCGAACCAGGAACTCCAAAAATTCCATCGCTGAGGACGGTTGTCCGTCTGTACCCAGGGTACAGACATACTGGTCATTCTCAGGTTGAAGCAGATACCAAAGCACTTGGGCGTTTGTTCGAAGTTGATTGACAGGGTCGCTCAGAGTGATCGAAGTGGGCAGGAGATCAGAGTTGTCGTTCGTTCCGCTGAAACCTGTGGTGAAGTGATCTTTCTGAGCAACCAAATCCCATCCAGAAGTGCCCAATTTTGAAGGAAACTCTTTGGCATTCTTGGGGAAAACGGCTTGAGAAAGGTAGAAATCGATTGTGGCCTGGTTATACTGGAAGATCGGAACAATATCGTTCGTGAATTTCTGCACGTCCTTCGTATTCACCCCGATAAGCTGGCGAAGCCAGCTGGGAACGTCACCTCCACCCCGTTTGACCCATTTCTCATATTCGAGAGGAGGATTGTCAAGCTTGATGAGAAGCTCAAAGCATTCTCGCACTTGGGAGATGGTAAGACCTCCATAGTAGTAGCTCAGGCATGTCAGGCATACGGCAACGTCTGGATGGCCGAACTCGCTCCGCAGGCTAGGCACATCCTGTGGAATATATCATGATCAACATTCGACGCGTAGAAATCAGAAGAGTTGGAAACATACTTTGGCTCGGTAAGGGACAGCGAGAAATGAACGTTTTAAGTCAAGACCATAGTCCACACGCCAACGTCGTTGACTAAGGACATGTACCAAGATACCATGTGCAAGGAGGCCGCGGAGGAGAAGGAGGCCCTTCCAGAGGCCAGTGTTTCTGTAAAAACGTTCGACAGTGAGGTACGTTCTATGATCGACACCGTGCTCCTTGATGAAGCGGAGTACCGCAGTACGGAGAGGAGATTGCGGGCTAAGACCAACAAAATTTAAGTTGTCAAGTGCTCCGTCGAGGGCATCTTCAACAATGTAGGAGACAAGTGCCTCAGAAGCCGATCTTCCAAGCAAACGAACATGTAAGAACTTTCCTTGGAAGTCCTCTACCACACGGTGTTCGAGGAGCTCGACTTCTTCAGGAAACAACTCATGAATCTTCCGCGCGTGTCGTCGCACGAGGTCGAAAATATTTTGCGTAGTAGTCCAGCGGTCTTGGCCATCATCGAGTGGCTGCTGCTGATCCATGGTATAGATGAGCTGGTACCTGACATGGAGAATCTCGTCGCTCTCGTCGAGGATGTCTCGCAAAGTAGAACTCAGCCATGCTTGCATCTCCTTCAACTTCTGCGCCACGTGATCGAGAGGAAAGCCCGAGGATAGTGTTCGGTCAATTACCATCAACCGGAAAGAAAGGATGTGTTCTGGTTGCGCCACTAAGACACCTTGGACACGAGCGCACTCCTCGAACAGGTTACGAATATGTTGGATTTGCTTGATGTTCATTGTGATGTCACGGGAGAACGGAAGATAAAAAATTCGACGATTGGAAAGGCCGGAGATACGCTCGACGAGCAGATGGAACATTTGACCAGCAAGAGGCTTCAAAACAACAACTCGAACGAGCTTGCGCGAGTCGGCCAGGGCGGCGGCTACAAGGGGTACGATAACGTGAGACTTTCCCTCTCCCATGTTGAGTTGCAGAATCGTGCTGTCGTTCGAGGAGGGATCTATCATCTCTCGCGCAACGTCGTACTGGATCGTACGAGTGATAAAATTGCTTTGGATCTTAGTGTGGTTTAGTCAGGAGTCTAAACGTTGTCATAATAGAAATTATTCGTACCTGTATCAAGAGCCAGTCAGGATTTCGCACTGCATCCCGTCTGTTGAATGAAGCACTGTCGAGCTCTTTATAGAATTTTTCTGCATCTGATTGAAGAGCATACCCCAACAACCGCTGAGAGTGCTGGTATTCGATGAACACCTCCGCAAAGGCGGCCAAAATGTCCGCCCATTCCGGGTTGAGATAGATGTTAGCCGTGGATGCCAGGGGATGCAACACGCTACGATGATGAAGGCGAGGCCACAATCCTGCATCTACGAGGATTCTTTCTGTGGTTGTCAAAGGAGACAAGGAAGAGCGAATTGAGGAAAAAACATCGTGTAGGCGACTTTTGCAATGGTCACGAAATGCAAGACAATCGCTCACAGGAGGTATATGCTTGGGTAAGGCCGGGGTTTGCTGTCCGTGTAATTCTCTTCGGCTACTTTCAAGACGCTCGCTATAGAGTTGGGTAAGCTTAGAGCGGCTTTTTCTCTGGAACTGAGAAATTAGGTTTTCTAAGATGCTGGTGTCAATTGGCTGATCAAGCGATCTGGGCTTGACATGCGCCCCTGTCTCAACCTTGCAGGAAGAACGCGCCGGGGCAGAGTCTGCGCGATGGGAAAGGAGATTTGCCAATGTAAAAGAGGAGTCTGGCTGACTAGGAGTGACCTCGAACTGAGGGACAAAGCGGAATCCCGGAATCTGTTCACCTCGCTGCGGAGAGATTTCGTAGTTTCCTTCTAGTATCGTTGTAACCTGAGAAGCGAATGAACGAAGGTCTCGGTTGTGTGAACAACTCGCAAAGTATTCCGTGACATCACTCATGATTTTTTCGACCTTGAACCAGTCTCGGTCATCGGCTTGATCGAAGGGCGAGTGTGGGCGGGGGGAGTCACATTCCACCATCAAACGGTCGGTAGCATCATTGGCTCTGCCGGAAATGTGCTCATCATAGTGCTCGGTTTGTCGAGAACGGAATTTTTTCTGATTCTCGTCCAGGTTTCGCGAGAGGTGGCGGGCGGGGCTGTCGTCAAGAAGGTAGGCTCCGGAGATGATCATACTCCGTACTTGTTTCCGAAGGGCTTCAAACCCGACTGTCAGATCATAGGATGGATGAAAGGGAGGGGCAATGAATGACGAGCCGCGTATAGTAGCAAAAGCTAGTAGGATTGGGATGAACTTTCGAAGGCTTGGCGAGCTAAAAGACAGAGCGGCGAAGGAAAAGACCAACTTATACTTCGAGGCGGATTGTCCTGTTTGACGACAAATATCATAGATACTGAGCCATTTTACTGGGAGATCAAGGCACAACCACTCTCGGGTATACATCAAAGATATCCCTTCCATAGGTCCACTCATGTTGCCCCAACTTTTGAAGGTCTCGATGAGCTCAGAGGCCTTGAGATGACGGGTAATGCCTGTAGGCCAAGCGTAGACCAACCGCGAGGTGTTCAGCGCCTCAATTCCGTGGGTGTCATGGTCGGCGATGTGGGGAAAATCTCGAGAGTCGTATCTTCTATCGAAACCTGCTGATTCCTCGATACCTCCTTCGTAATAAACAGCATTTCTGCGTGTCGTACGTGCCATCAAAACGGAAGCACTTTCACACTTGTAGTTGAGGTCGACATTGCTGCCCTTCAGCCCAGCGAAGGTGGTCAGGGATTGTGCATATTCCAGGATTTTGCCTACAGCCGTGTCGAACATGTGGTGCTGAGAGAGTGCGGGGAGTTGAGGAGACCAATTGATCGTCTGCATGACGGAAAGGTGCTTTGGATAGTACTCCCGGCGAGGAGTGATGCTCCCAATGAGTCGAAGGAGCTCGACGTCGGCCTCTGTCAACTTCTGAAATGAGAAGGAGCCGGCAGCCTGCAACTCCTGCAGCGCGTGGTCAGTACCTGTCTGACCCGTCAGAGGGTCAGGGAGAGGGTGGCTACACAATGCATGCAAATAGATCCTGTAGAGCCGGCTAGTGAGGTTGACATTGCCAACGAGCAATCCAAGGTCAAAATCGATCTCATACTTGTCCCATGTAGCTTGGCGTGTAAAGTTGGTACGAGTGTCGATGTGCACGCGGACGTGATTTCGATCGGCGGAAAGGGAGGAGTGAACACTGCCGCGGGGTATGAGCACACAGCGTGAGCGAGGAAGACTGGCAAATGTTGGATCCTTATGGCGAAGGACAAGCTGGCTGCTCAACCCAATCATTGTACCAGTGCATTGGTTGTTGTCAATGACCATGCCCTGCATGTTCTTCGATTCCAGTTCGCCGTCATGTGCAAAGAATGAAAGACGGAATCGCGGTAGTTCAATTGAGATGCCGTAAGATTGGATATCGAGGAAGATAGTCAGATATTCCGAGTGCTCCAAAGGACGTATGCGAGTCGCAAATCCCTGGAATGTCCCACTTCGAATATCAAGGAGGTGACGTGTGCCGTGAATCATCCTCGAAGGGCCGTTTGGAAAGAACACAAGCCGCCAATTTTGAGGCGACGATTCCCAGAGCCGATCAAGGGGCCTAAATTCGACTTCGCCACTGTTCATGTCCATCCAATGTGTGTATTCCGTGACAAAGAAGGTGGGGAAATCTCCCAGGAGAATTTCGTGGGGGATGAGCTCGAAGACTCGACCAGAATCGCTTTGTGCACGTATAATGAGTTGAGAGCTACCACGAAGGGCGAAGAAAACCTAATAGAGCCATGAGCACCAAAACAATGACGAATAGAAATGATGTACCTGATAACCGTGGACCAAAGTTCGAGTGGCGTAGTCCATTCTGAGCATATCGGCAGGAATGACGTCCAAAATTTTCTGAATTCACCAAGGTAAGCCTCAATAACATGGAATCATCAAATCACGAATACCTGTCCGAAGATCCGCTTGTACGTCGAATGGCTAACAATTTCTTGAGGCAGACATCCGAGAGATTTCCCGTCCACAAGCAGCTTCCCACTCAAGATATTGTAATGAACTTTTTGAGCACGTTGATTGGGCAAAGGAGCAGTGAATGATGTCAGCCATCGCGAGTTGGACCCATCCAATTGTTGCCACCCTCCATCTCCTGGACGATAAGCCGACCAAACCGATGTGATAGCGGCATCCAATCCACATTGGTCACCTTGGATGAGTTTGATGAGCGGCGACTCCAGGAAATGAGAGAGTCTATGATCTCGATTGAGCAGTTTCTGCAATTCCGGAAATGCGTGGTCGAGGTGAGGCGGGGTGTTATCATGAATGACGATGGCACATTCGATCGCAATGGCAACATCTGCTGAAGAACAAAGAAGAGCATCGAGATGAGCCCCAGCGTCGACATCAAAGGTTGCCCGGCAGGTTGCAGCCATACCGCAGGCACGTCTTTGAAGCTCACTAGCTTCGTCATCGTCGACAGTACCTTGAAGCTTTTGGACAATCTCACGCATCCAGTTATAGGTTACCTCTCGAGCTTTGCGCAATAGTCGGCATCCATTCTCCTGAACTTGTGCATCTAGATTGGAAGCGAGAAGGCGACTGATAAGATAAACTGTATCATAGCGTTAGCGTGAGCTTAGAGCTACCCATTAAAACGACATACCTATGCTCTTAACCGTTGTTCCTTCAATCCAATTGGCTTCGATGTTCGATAAAAGGTTATTGGATTCTCGGATCAAAACAAGGCCGAAATCCGATACCTCAAGCTCGAAATGCCAGTCTCTGGTGGAGCCGTCGTTGGAAAGGGGCCCAATCTGCCAGGCTGCTTGTGTGAGGAGTGTATGAACCTCCTCCCGAGAGAATGTCAATACGTTAGTACGAAGTTCACGGGCAATGTTCATCCATTGAAGCTGGGATCCACAACGAAGGTTGGAAAAAGCAAGGTGCTCATGGATATTCAGGTTCATGGGACAAACTCCCTGTTTGACGATGGTGTCGTTGTGAGTATGGCTCGTGTGCGACACGGCATATTGAAGACCCTGGTATACCCCTTCCCCATCTTCTGGGAGACGAAGTGTGCAGTATGAATCGAGATTGAGATTGAAGGTTGAAAGTACACGTTCTCCCTTCACAGTATCATACAAGCCGAAGCAAAGACCATTGTTGACGCAAACCGCATCTTCTTTGGCAGGGATTTTGGTGTCGCGGTAGTGGGACTGGAGGAAGGACTTTGTTTCTGACCCGAAGGCGATGCGACCTGAAGCACCTTTTATTGACCACTTTTCAAGGCTTTTATAGTCCTGGAGGAAAGTATTAAGGCTGAATCCCGACTGAACGCTGACATGAGCCATGCCGATGTCGCGAATTATCTGGTATGTGTGTGTCCTCCAGATGGAGAAAACCGAAGGACAATTAAGCTCGAAGACAATCGCTTCGGACTCCAAACGGCGATCTGGCAAGGGCCACTCGTGAACCTTAATACGCATCTTTTTGATTCTCTTCTGGAGCTTGCATTTGGTGCATGATGATTTGGAGTGAGTGTTTCTTCCGTAGCCTCCTGAGTAATCGCAGCTAAGTGTTGCGATCTCCTCGACGAGCGACGCATGCTTCTCGTTGGATTCCCGGAGCTCTGCACGTTTTTGTTCACGCATACCGGCGGCGTGTGATTCAATTGATGCTTTAGTGGCCTGGAGAGCGGGCGACTGTTGAAAATAACGCACGGCGAACGTGTCATGGGCAAGTCGATCGGAAAATACGGAGGTTGCAATAGTGGCATTGGCGTGTCGACCGCGTAAGTAGAGTTCTATTCGGGCAGCACGCTCGATAGATTTCGCCCCCCGAAGAAGGAGAGGATCCAAAAATGATGCAGGAATCTCAGGAGAATAGGACAAAAGAAGTGGACATTGGACACCAGCGATAGTATCTAGTGCGACCCAAAGTTCCATGATCGTCAGAAGCATCAGCGATTCGTCCTCTGGGTTGGATGAATAGGGTGCTTTGGCGGCGGAGATATACTGTTTCAGGCATGATCCCAGCGTCTTGCATCCGGACTCAAGTTGACTGTTCTCCATAACCCAACCATCTAACTGTTCCTGAACGAGGAGCTCGAAGTCGGCAAGGGCAATGCGGGCATCAGCTTGAACAGCTTTAGTTAAACCGTCGGGACAGAGAAGGCGAAAATCATGGGAATCATGAAGGCGAGGGAAGTGAGATGGATGAAATTCTGTGAAGGTATCCATGGAAGGGTCAGGGGAGATGACTGTGGCGAGATAGGTGCGGGATTCAAGGAGTGATATAATGGTATCCTTTTCCATGCCAGTGGGATCTGGGGTGTAGGATGGAGAAAGTTCTTGTAGCTGCTGCTCTTCGGACCATCTTGATTGAAGACATTGCCTTAATTCTCGACTAATAGCAGCAACTGATTGCAGCAGGTGTGGAGGCGCAGAGGCACCGAGCTTGTGAACACGCCTGCTCGTCTTGACTCGGGCGGCGTGGAGCAGCTCGCTAGGAAGATTGGGAAGATCGTGGTCAATGAACAATTGGAGAAGTTCGGCCTGGAAAAACACCATGAATGCTTTGTACGTTTCACGGGAGTCAGCCGTTGTCTGGATCGCAACACGGAGCACAAGCCAAAGCGATGACCTCCGCCAAGGGTTTAAAGCATTGTCCCAGCAGACTTCATCTGCAATGCGCTTTGTGATACGGTTGACTATGGCTTCGTTTCCCATTCCGCGAAGAATCATGATGAGAAGCTGAGAGATGTATCGTGGGTGTGTCGTGCCGCGTGTTTCGGGCACTTTGGATCCAGCTTTCGTTGTTGTTGCTTCGGCATCTGGCAACTGATCTACGTCCATTTGCACAAGGAAATTGGCAAGCTGTTCGATAAACGAGGGATCTTGTGCGACATTGAGGGGGAGTTCCACGGCAGGGCCAGGATACGAGCAGATGAGTTTCCCCTCGATAGCCATAACAGCCTCAGGAGGTGGTGAAACCTCAAAGACCTCAAAAACCACTGTATGTCGAAGCCTGCGGATGATAAGAGCAGCGTTTTGAGCGCGGATGTGAAACGCAAGTACATCTGGATCGGATAAGGTAAAAAATGAGTTCAGTAGAGCGTCGTACAACTGACCTCCAATTTTGAGGTGGGATATGTTCATGACGAGCACATCTTTGTCCAGGACTCGAGTCGATTCCAGCAGCTTTTTGAGCATTTGAATGACGATCGACCACTGTACCTGCTGAGACGGCGAGAGGAATGTAGCAAATTCCACAGAGGCATCATATGCGAAGCGGCAGAGAGCGGCGTCGTATTCTTCGTCGTAGTCGTCCTTTTGGGGAAGTTTTGGGGGTAAAAAAACGTGGTTCAGGACGTATCGCAGGATGTCCTCCAAAATAGCTGGCTCAGGATTCGAATTCGCCATGGTGGTATCAAGAAACAGCGAGAGGCGTTGTAATAGGGCAACACCTGTTATCAGCCACGAGGCTCGGTTATCGGCCGTGTCTTCTTCCTGCGAAGACATATGGGCGTCAGTTTTGAACTTTATCGAGCAAGTGCGATTAGAAATCAAACACACATTTTTATGGTCGCTTCCGAGTCTAGTGGCCTCATGACAAGGATCGATTTTGACCAATAATGCTATCAAATATGCGTTAAAATGGTGGAAACTAGACAGTTATGTTGAATTTCCGCGGGTGTTGCATGAGCTCAACTTGAACTGAAGTAATTTAAATTTAATTATTTTACAGGCGGCGCGGTCATGTGACTTTATTCCATATTTTTTCCGCGGTTGATTTTGAAATTCTAATTTAAATTGGACTCATGCTTCAACCACTACTTCTTATCCCCCAAATTTCTTGATTTATGGCTGGTGCATTCAGCGGCCATCTTATCGATAGACACAACCCCAATAGCCCCTTCAATTCTGCCATCGTATCCCATGGAGCAATGTCCTTCAACCCCATGATGCACGGTACACCACTAGCCCAACAATCATTCTCCTTCGGTTCTCAGTCTGGCTTCAACAACCCTAATAATTCGATCTCTGAAGATACGGCGAAGAAAATTGCGTCATTACAGGCCAAGCTGAACCAGAAACTCGGGCCGGAGTACATCTCACAGCGACCAGGTCCAGGTGGTGGACCCAAGCTGACATATGTCGAAGGATGGAAGGTTATCAACCTGGCGAATGAAGTCTTTGGGTTCAATGGATGGAGCTCGAGCATTATCAGCCTCACCACTGACTTTGCGGACTATAGCGAGGAGACAAGGAGATATTGTGTGGGAGTTACGGCACTCATTAGAGTGACGTTGAGAGATGGGGTCTTTCATGAAGATATTGGATATGGTATGCTGGAGAATGCGAAGAGCAAAGGAGCAGCTTTAGACAAGGTGCATAACCTTTTTACTCGTCTGCAACCAAAAACTAATGATCGTTAGTGCAAGAAGGAAGCAGTTACCGACGGTTTAAAGCGGGCGCTGCGAAGTTTTGGAAACGTCTTGGGAAATTGTCTATACGACAAATCTTATACCCAGGAAATTGTCAAGGTTAAATTCGAACCCGTATGTCACTATGTTATCCGTGAAGAGGGTGTTCTGCTAATGCGACGACTACGATAGATAAAGACGGACTTCATAGGAGGCCAGAATTCGAGGATGTGAAGCCGGATATCTCTGCTTTATCCGCCTCAACTTCGTCATCAACGTCAAATAATGCTCCGCCCCCAAGGCTGGCCTACCCAAACCAGCCTGCTCATTCTACTCCTACACGACCGCCTATGCAACAGAACTCGACAAAGCCACTCACATCATTACCTCCGCATATGCGCTCAGAGGCGCAGAGCTTCAACTCTACAACAAAAAGTAGTAACAACTTAACCGATACTAAGGGAAAAGTCCCTGCAAACCAACAACCTTCTACTAGCCTTAAGACCTCCGTCACAACACCTATTCACCCCCCACCTCAACCCCAGTCCAACCATAGGGTTTCGTTCTCTATTCCCGTACCTCCTCCCGCACCTGAGGTTTCAAATCATCCAGCTCATGTCGTTCCAACCAAGGAAGTCGATGACGACGACGACTCATTCGGTTTTAATTCAGAAGACGACGCTTTCCTTGCTCTTGCAGACCTAGGTCCGCCCATCGGCAACGATGCAGACATAGGAAGACCTATTGAAGCTGATGGCGACCGACCGATAGA